>Ga0208764_10000548_pt1 | contig 24037 bp, 20 predicted proteins | sample ETNtaG_18_FD_185762 | JGI IMG/M metagenome (GOLD analysis project Ga0208764, IMG submission 185762) | Marine microbial and viral communities from oxygen minimum zone, Eastern Pacific Ocean - ETNP201302SV91 (SPAdes) (version 2) | ecosystem: Environmental > Aquatic > Marine > Oceanic ... | reverse complement strand
CACATGACATCAACAGCGCTTTCAACATATTTATCTCAATTTAATATTGTAGATGATACAGATAAAACCATGTTAAATGAAATGATTTCTTTTGGTAAACTTTATTATGTTGTTGAAAAGTTGTTAGCCTGCGAGGGTCAAAATATAATATTAGGATACTCAAAAGATCAGCTGGATATAATTGAAGAGAATGAAGCTTTTATTTATAGTTTTTTTCTACAGAACGAGCTGTTTTTCAAAGAAGGAAAATTAATTAAACAAAAGTATTTGTCAGAGAGGCCAAGTACATTTGAAATATCTCAATCTATTCCCGGTAGGGTAGGAAGATGGATGGGGTGGAAAATTGTGACCTCTTTCATGAAAGAAAGCGCATACACTTTGGAAGATCTTCTAAAAGAAGATGATTATAAGAAAGTTTTTTATAATTCTAATTACAAACCACTCTAAAGTGAAAAAAAAAGATAAAGTAGAATTTGTCATTCAAACACTAGAAAAGCTCTACCCAAAAACAAGTATTCCCCTCAACCATAAAGACCCATATACACTTTTAATTGCAGTCTTACTTTCTGCTCAGAGTACTGATCCATAAAGACCCATATACACTTTTAATTGCAGTCTTACTTTCTGCTCAGAGTACTGATGCTGGTGTAAATAAGATAACACCAAAACTTTTTAAAAAAGCTGATAATCCACATGACATGATTAAACTTTCTGTTCCTGAAATTAGAGAAATTATTAAGCCGGTGGGTTTATCTCCAATGAAGTCTAAAGGAATTTATGGTCTTTCTAAAATTATAATAAATAAACATAACGGTAAGGTTCCTTGTGACTTAGAATCATTAGAATCACTTCCTGCTGTTGGTCATAAAACAGCTAGTGTGGTTATGTCTCAAGCTTTTGGTGAACCTATGTTTCCGGTAGATACCCATATTCACAGATTAATGTTTAGGTGGGGCCTTTCATCGGGAAAGAATGTTGTCAAAACAGAAAAAGACGCTAAAAGACTGTTTCCTAAAAAACTGTGGAACAAATTACACCTACAAATAATTTATTATGGAAGAGAAAGGTCTCCCGCAAGAGGTTGGGACATACACAATGATCCTATTACCTTAAAAATCGGAAGAAAACCAATTATTAATAAATCACTAAATCATTAAGCAAAGTACTCGCTTTCTCTATTTTGTATAGAGCAGGCTTTTATTTTATTTATAGTTTCTTCAGAAGGCTCTAAACAAAAGTTATCTAAATAATCTTTAATTCCATTTAAGGATTCAATTTGACTTTTTGTTTTATCATCTATAAGAGACTGAATTGTGATTTTATTTTTATTAGGTTCTTCTAATTCGTTGTAGATATATTTTACTATATCAAGATTAGTAGAGGTTTTACTCATAGGCAACTTGTTTTGGTTTTATTTTTTTTCTTAACGCAATCAGCGCATATCTCATTCTTCCTAAAGCTGTGTTAATACTTACACCTGTTGATTCTGCAATCTCTTGAAAACTCATATCCATATAATGCCTCATAACTAAAACCTCTCTTTGCTTGTCAGGCAAATCTTGAATAATTTGTTTTAAATAAAGTTTAGTTTCTTTTGATAAATTTTCAGATTCAGTAAAATCCTCTGAAAATTTTAGACAATTAAACACATCTGAACCATCTGCTAATGTGATTTTAGGGTGTCTCTTGTTTTTTCTAAAATGATCTATTGATTGATTGTGAGCAACTCTTAAAATCCACGGCAGAAACTTACCTTGTTCGTTATATTTTTTTTGTTTGAAAATGTTTAATGTTTTAATAAAGACGTCTTGTAAAATATCTTCTGCTATGTATTTGTCTTTTACAATTAAATAAATTGTTGTGAATATTCTAGATTTATGTCTGTCAATTAATGTAGACATTGCCTCCTCGTTACCTTGAGTGTAAAGTGATATTAAACAACTATCACTTAATTCCGTTTTTAACATAATAAGTTATTATAATTTAGTAACGTAGAGGTCTATACCATATTGTGTTGTTTTGTTAAGAATATTTTAACTAAGATAAAGATTGATTTTATAAATTCAAAAAAGATGTCAGAACCAAAAAACATAATTATTAAAAAAGCGAGAGTAAATAATTTAAAAAACATATCTCTTTCTATACCAAGAAATGAGTTAATTGTTATTTCTGGTGTTTCTGGTTCAGGAAAAACTTCTCTTGCTTTTGACACGATTTTTGCTGAAGGACAAAGAAAATACATAGAAAGCTTAAGCTCTTACGCGAGACAATTTTTGAAGAGAATGGATAAGCCTAATGTTGATATGATAGAAGGTTTATCACCAGCTATAGCGGTAGATCAAAAAAGAAACAATAAAAACCCTAGATCAACAGTAGGAACCCTTTCTGAGGTATATGATTATTTAAAACTTTTATATTTAAATATAGGTCAAACCATCTCTCCTGTTTCTGGAAATGTTGTAAAAAAAGATAGTTATGAAGATGTTTTAAAATATGTTCTTAATAATAAAGGAAAGAAATATTTTATTTCAATATATAGAAAAACAACAAAAGAAAATTATGTTAGAGAGTTAGAGGTGTTGTTGAATAAAGGTTTTACTAGGCTAATTATAGAAGATGAATTCTATACAATAGAGTCGGTACTTACTTCTGAAAAAAAACATTTGGACTTTCAGGTTCTTATAGATAGGGGAGTTGTTCATGTGGGAGATGAAAATTTCAAGTTTAAAGTTGTTGAGGTCTGTAAAGAAGCTTTCTTTGAGGGCGAAGGAAGACTATTGGTAACATTTCCTCATGAGAAAAAAGAATTTTCAAATAGGTTTGAGTTAGATGGAATAAAATTTCTAGAACCATCCATTAATCTTTTTAGTTTTAATAATCCATACGGGGCTTGTTCGGAATGCGGTGGATTTGGAAATGTTCTCGGTTTTGATGAGAATAAAATTATACCTAATAAAAATCTTTCAATTTTTTCAAACTGTATTGCTCCTTGGAGAACAGAGAAGATGAAAGTGTGGCTGAAGCCTTTAATCTCTAATAACAGAGAATATAAAGTTAATATTCATAAGCCATTCAATCAACTCTCACCAGAAGAGACACAAATAATTTGGGAAGGGAAAGGGGCATTTAAAGGGATAAATAAGTTTTTTCAATATTTGGAAAAAAAGAGTTATAAAATACAGTTCAGAATAATTGCTTCTAGGTATAAAGGAAAAACAAAATGTAAGATGTGTTTAGGTTCTGGCATAAGAGAAGAAGCTAATTATATCAAGATAAACAACAAGAGTATTATAGACATTGTTTTAAGCCCAATAGATAATATTTTGACATTCTTAAAAGAATTGTCTCTCACGGACAATGAAAAAAAACTTAGTGAAAGGCCGTTGCAAGAAATTATTACAAGGCTTAATTATATTAATGAAATTGGGCTAGGGTATTTAACGTTAAACAGAAAAGTTAATTCATTATCTGGTGGTGAGTTTCAAAGTGTTTTAAGCCCAATAGATAATATTTTGACATTCTTAAAAGAATTGTCTCTCACGGACAATGAAAAAAAACTTAGCGAAAGGCCGTTGCAAGAAATTATTACAAGGCTTAATTATATTAATGAAATTGGGCTAGGGTATTTAACGTTAAACAGAAAAGTTAATTCATTATCTGGTGGTGAGTTTCAAAGGATTAAATTAGCAACATCTTTAGGTAGCTCATTAGTTGGATCTTTATATGTTTTGGATGAGCCTACTGTAGGATTACACCCTCATAATACAAATAAACTAATAGAAATACTCCGGTCTCTTAAAAATATAGGAAACACAGTGATAGTAGTAGAGCATGATGAAGATGTCATCTTATCTTCCGATTACTTAATTGATATAGGTCCTGGCGCTGGTAGTAAAGGAGGCGAGGTTGTTTATTCAGGAAAAACTAAATCTATAAGTAAATCTACAGATAGCCCCACAAGTGATTTTATTTTTAACAAAAAGAAAATGAAAAAATCTCATGTTAGAAAACATTCTAAAAAAATTACAATTTGTCAAGCCAGAGAGAATAATTTAAAAAACATAGATGTCAACTTTCCACTCGAATGTTTAGTTGTTGTTACTGGGGTTAGTGGTTCTGGAAAATCAACCCTTGTAAAACAAATTCTCCATCCTGCCCTAGCAAAGAGGCTAGATAAAAAGTATGATAAAGAAGGCAACTACGGCTCTTTAAAAGGTGATATTCAAAATATTCAAAATATTGAGATGGTAGACCAAAACCCAGTAGGGAGGTCTTCTAGATCAAACCCAGCAACATACTCTAAAGCATATGATGCTATAAGGAAGATTTTTTCAAGTGAGGGCTTTAAGTCTGATAAGTCAATTAAGCCTTCTGACTTTTCCTTTAATGTTGATGGGGGTAGGTGTGATGAGTGCCTTGGCGAGGGAACAAAAAAAATTGAGATGCAGTTTATGGCAGATCTTTATTTAGAGTGCAGTGCTTGTAAAGGAAAAAGATTTAAAAAGAAAATACTTGAAATCACATATAATGATAAAAATATTTATGATGTGCTAGAGATGACAATAGAAGAATCACATCTTTTCTTCTCGTCGTCTAGAACAATACAGAAAAAACTTAAACCTATGTTAGATGTGGGTTTAGGATATTTGAGATTAGGACAATCTTCTAGCACACTTAGCGGCGGTGAGGCCCAAAGACTGAAGTTAGCTACGTATCTTTCAGATGATAAAAAGCTAAATGAAAAAACTCTTTTCATATTTGATGAACCATCTTCTGGACTACACAATAAAGACATTTCTTATTTTATGACTTCAGTTTTTCGTTTGATAGACAGTGGTAATTCAGTTATAATAATTGAACACAACACAGAGTTGATTAAGCAAGCAGATTGGATAATTGATATGGGGCCAGATGGCGGAAAAGGAGGGGGTTTAGTCTGTTTTGAAGGAACACCACAAAACTTAATTAAACTAAGGAACAATAAAACAGCAAAATATTTAAAGAGAGAGTTCGTTATTTGATTTTCATAACCAATAAAATATTTAAATTAATTTTGTAGTACAAAAAAGAATATAATGGCACAAAATATAATTGCAGCAAATTGGAAAATGAATAACGACGAGTATTCTTCTAAAAAATTAACATATGAGTTTTTAAAATTATTGAACAGGAAGAATGACCCCAAAACGTTAAAGGTTTTATGTGTTCCGCATCCGTTTTTATTATCCATTGACAACATGTGCACTGGCACTGAATCTGTTTTTGTTGGTGCCCAAAATTGTAGTTCTTTTAAGCAAGGTGCATTCACAGGAGAGGTTTCGGCTGTAATGTTAAAAAGTCTTGGGATAAAATATGTCATAATAGGCCATAGTGAACGCAGAGAGCTCTTTTCTGAGACAAATGAAGAATTATTAAATAAAGTTTTACTTTCAGTTGAAAGAAATATTTCTCCAGTTTTTTGTTGTGGCGAACCACTTATCTTCAGGAACAAAAACAACCACTTGGAATATGTTATAAATCAACTTAAGGAAACGGTTTTAAAATTAAATAAAGAAAGTTTTCAAAAAGTTATAATAGCCTATGAACCAGTTTGGGCAATTGGTTCAGGAAAGACAGCAAGTAATGAAGAAATAGAAGAAATGCACGTTGCTATAAGAAAGACTATTAAACAAAAATTTGGTTCTTCAGTATCAAAAAACACAAGTATACTGTACGGAGGAAGTGTTAATGCAAATAACGCAAAAGAAATTTTTGAAATCAATGATGTTAATGGGGGGCTAATCGGAGGAGCTTCTCTTCAAGCACAAGAGTTTATTGATATTGTTAACTCAATCAGTTGAATATCATGAGTATAGGTCAAGCACTAATTAAAATAACTTTTAGCCTGATCTTTCTTTTTTCTTTTTTTGTTTCTTTTTCACAGTCAAAAATAAACTACTCTCTTGGTCAATTTAATGATCAAATAAAATTAGATTTTAAAACCTTAGGCATAGAAAGTTCGGAAAAAGAAATATTATTAAGTACTCTAGACAATTGGAAACAAAGTTTTTCTAACGAAGAAAAACAAACTTTTATTGAAATACTTAATTTTTTATCATCATCTAATACTAAAAACTATTTGGCTTTTCTTTATTACTCGGATTGGATTTTAAATAATTTAGATTCTAGATCATCATTTGCTGATGTACTTCTTTATCATTATTATTTTATTTATTCTACAGATAAACCCGCTCGTTATTTTCAGTTATTATGGGAAAAAATAAACAATAAACACTTTGTTGAAAGGGCATCCCATAAAATAAATTATGAGTCTACTTTTAAAGTTAGTGTAGATAAATTTTCAAATTATAATATTTATACTGAGGAAGGCAATGATTTAGGTGTTTTAACTTTTAATTTTTATAATTCTGACATCAGCTTTTACACATCCAATGAAAATTTTCAAATTTCAAAATCAAACTTTAATTTTTATCCAGATTTCAATGTTATAGAGGGAAGTGACGGGATAATCTCATCTTATATCAAGAATGAACAACTTGATAAGGTTGAGTTTATTTTAAATCGTTTTAATATTGACCTTGAAAAGGGAAAAATAACATCTAATGAAACAAAATTTAATTCAAAAGAATTCAAAAATATTTTAGGAGCATTTGACTATTTACCTCCAAAAAATTTAGGAGGACCTGATAATAAATTTTCATTCATTTCCAATGAGTCTAACATTGATTTTACTTTTCAAAATAATATTCGTATTAAAATGGGATTAGCTCTTGAAGGGGATAATCTGGTAACAAAATCACTTGCCGGTGAAGACAGTGAAATTATATTTAGACTAGATAATGATAAACAAATAATTATAAATAGCCATTCTTTTAAATTAGATAAAACTACTATATCATCGCCCTCATCATATTTTAAAATAAAACACCAGTCTGACTCTCTATACCACCCCTTAGTAGAGTTTAATTATAATAAAATTAAAAACAGCATTGAAGTTTTAAATTTAGAAGGACCACTGAAAAACACTTCTTTTTATTCATCATATTTTGATATTGAATTTGATCCAGATTTTTTGCGTTATCATTTAGAAAACGATAAAGTTGAATTCGGAATGATTATAGCGCCTAATCAACGTCCCATAAATGTTTTTTCAACTCAATATTATTCGAATAACAAACTAAACGAAATGTCTGACCTTAACGGTATAAATATTTTAAAAGCTACTTATACTTATTTTTCTAAGGTGAAACGAAGAGATTTTTATTTAACAGACTTAGCTTACTTTTTTAAATCAAAACCATCTCTTATAGAAGGAGGAGTAATGAGTCTTTGGAGAAATGGGTTTGTTGCTTATGATCGTTCAATTGGTTTGATCAAAATATTACCTAAACTTAGACATTATTATACTTCACACCTTAAAAGGTCTGATTACGATGAATTTAATTTTGCTTCTTTATCTCCAAATTCTAAAAATTTAATTTATGATCTTTCTAATAATTCAATGCATTTTGTTGGTGTAGAAAGCATAACTATCAGTAAAAAAAATAACATTATAGTCTATCCAAAGAACGGAAAAGTTGAATTAAATAAAAACAGATCTGTTAAACTTATTGGGGATATCTCTGTTGGTAATTTTGATTTTAATGGTGTCAAAGTTCACTTTGATTATGATTCTTATCTTCTAGATTTAATCGAAATTGATACTTTGAAGATGATGACTAAAAACAACTCTAAAGATAGTTATAACTATCTTTTTAATATAGGTGGTGACTTATTTATTAATCACCCTAAAAATAAATCATCAAGAAGGCAGCTCCCTAAGTTTCCATCTTTTATTTCTAAGAAAAGTACAAAGGTTTATTTTGACCTTCCACAGGAATACGGAGAAGAATACGATAGTACTTTTTATTTTTCAATTGATCAGTTTAGAATCGATAGTTTAGATAAATCTAGCTTGCCTAAATTTGAATTTCCAGGAACATTTTATTCAAACAACATATTTGAACCAATAGAAACAAACTTAATCACGATGCCAGATAATTCTCTCGGTTTCAATATGAAGATTGAAGAAAAAGGAATACCAGCGTATAAAAACAAAATTAACGTTTATAATAATTTATTAATGGATTCTACTGGATTATACATGTCTGGCAATATTAAATATAAAACCACAATGTTATTTTCTGATAGGGTAAGGTTTTTTCCAGATTCACTAACAGGAAATCTAGATAAGGGATTTGTTTATAAAGGTTCTTATAACAACGAAAAATTTAATTATCCTCCGATGGAACTTTCAGGTTTGAATTTTACATATTTTAACCTTAAAGATGATTATGTATACTTAAATTATGACTCTATAAATAACAATAAGGTTTATGCTTATGATAAAAACGTAGAGGTTTTTGGTGATTTAATTATATCATCAACAGCGGTTACTTCAGAGGGAATGATAAGAACAAATAATTCACAATTTATTTCTGATAATTTTTCTTTTAGTGATGAATTATTAATTTCTGAAAGCACAGAAGTTAACCTTAATCATAATAATCACAAATCAGGACTTCTAAAGGCTAAGGATGTTTTTTTTAAATTTGATATTATGGCTAATGAAATGGAATTTAAATCAAACTTTTTTGATGAGAGAAATTTTATATTGCCTCATTATAAAACCAGCTCATCTCTATCTTATGCTAATTGGCTAATTAATGAAAATAGAGTTGATTTAAATGCTGAAATTGATGAGAACCATTACTTTTATCCTTTAAGCGAAAACTTCAGCAATTGGAATTTTAGAGCTACTAACGCCTCAATAGATTTAAGCTCTGCCAATATAAGTATTCAAGGTATACCTGAATTGCAAGTTGCAGATGCTTACATAATTCCCAAAAAAGGTTCTATTACAGTAAGTGAAGAATTTAATATATTTCCCTTAACAGAAGCCAATCTAATTTTAGATACAATTAATGAATATCATAAGTTTACTAATTCTGATATAACCATTAAGTCTAAAAATAAATTTGAAGGCCAAGGCATTTATGAATATGTTAATTTTGATAATGATACTTTTAATTTACCCTTTTCTGAATTTGAATTAAAGTCATTGGATTTAGGATTAATGTCTTCATTTTCTATGGGAATTGTAGAAGAATCCTCTCCTATTCTTATGGAGCCTGGCTTTAATTTTTATGGGAAAATAGAACTTGTAGCTAATAATGAGCAATTACTTTTTAAGGGTAATATTATTCCATCAGAAATTAAGGAATTTAGAATTGAAAACGCAATTCCGTTTGATGGTTATTTTTCTCCAGGCGATGAACTTACTTTAAATATTTCAGAAGGAGATGGTTTTTATAATGCAGCCATATCAAAAAACTCTAATGAATTGTTTTTTGATTTTTTTAATAATCCTGTTAGCAAAGGTAGTTTGGTCTTTTTTAACCCTTCAGGGAAACTATCTTACGATTCCTTTACTGGAGAATATTTGATCGAAACTGTGGGCAAAAGAAATCAAGATGTTTATAATGGTAACTCGCTATTATTTAATCCTAAAAAAAATCAAGTAGCTTTTGAAGGTAAAGTTAAAATGATTGATAACGATAATAATTTTAGAGTTTTTTCATCTATGTCTGGTAAATCATTTTTGGATTCAATGAATATTAATTCTGACTTATTTTTAATTATAGATATTAACTTAAAAAGATCAATAGTTGACGAATTAGGATTTGCTTTTAATGATATTATAGAAACTTATGGCGCTCCTATAGCTCATGATAATGAAGAAGATGTTTTGATGAGGCTTTCTGATATAATTGGACATCAAAAAACTCTTGCCTATGAGAACATGATATTGAGTGAATACAAGTCTTTAACTGAATCAGAGGCTCTGCTGAACAGCACTTTTGTTTTTCCTAACACAAACTTTAGTTGGTCTCAGAAGAATAATTCTTGGTATAATACTTCGGTGGTTAACCTTTCAAATATAGGACCAAGAGATGTCAACGCATCTATAGATGGATTTGTAGAAATAAAACACATAAGTGATTATGATTATGTTTTTAGTTTGTTCTTACAACCCGCACCTGAGTTTTGGGTGTATATGAGTTATGATGGGAAATCACTTAAAACCTTTTCTTCGAACGAAAGGTATAACTCAGAAATGATATCGACTTCTGAGTCAAAAGACAAATTTATACCTATCAATATTGTTGATGAAAATTATATTTTAGATTATATAAATAACTTCAGACTAAGGTATTTTGGAATTGAGGAACCCTATGATTTAATGTCTCCTTCAGATACTTTTTTAGAAGATGAAGTTTTCAAAACTGTTACTGATGACGAAGATGATGGTTTTTAATTTTTGTTAATTTTTTTTAACAAATTTAAGTTGATCATATCTTTAGGTAACTCGTATATATGATTAAATTTGCTTCCTATGATAAATGAATATATTAATAACAATAAAGACAGATTCTTAGATGAACTTTTTGAGCTTTTAAGAATTGAGTCAGTTAGTGCAGATTCAAAATTTAAGAATGAAGTTGATAAGGCTGCAGAATGGTTGGTTAATTCTTTTATGAAACTTAACCTTGATAAGGTAGAAAAAATAAAAACAAAAGGCCATCCAATAGTTTATGCTGAAAAAATATTAGATACTTCTTATCCAACTATTTTAGTTTATGGTCATTACGATGTTCAGCCAGCTGACCCCTATGAGTTATGGGATACACCACCCTTTGAACCTACGATTAAAAACGAAAAAATTTATGCTAGGGGATCTTGTGATGACAAAGGACAAATGTATATGCATCTTAAAGCCTATGAAGCTTTGCAAGAAACTGGAAAAATAAATTTTAACATAAAATTTATGATAGAGGGAGAAGAAGAGTGTGGGTCAGGAAGCCTTGAAGAATTTGTTTCTTCTAATAAAGAAAAATTATCTGCAGACGTAATTGTTATTTCTGATACAAGTATAATTAACAATGATAACCCTTCGATCACAGTAGGTCTAAGAGGCCTTTCCTATATGGAAGTAGAGCTAACAGGACCTAATAGAGATTTGCATTCTGGAACTTATGGGGGGGCTGTTAATAATCCGATAAATCAATTGTGTGAAATAATAGCATCTTTAAAAGATAGCAATGGTAAGATCCTAATACCTGGTTTTTATGATAATGTTATAACTTATCAAGATGAACAAAGAGATGAAATTAACAATGTCCCGTTTGATCTATCAGAATTTAAGTCACACATTAAAATTGGAGATACTTTTGGCGAGAAAGGATATTCCACAGTTGAAAGAATAGGAACAAGACCAACGCTTGATGTAAACGGAATTTGGGGAGGATATACTAATGAAGGCGCAAAAACAGTATTGCCATCCAAGGCTTATGCTAAAATTTCTATGAGATTGGTTTCTAATCAATCAAGCTCTGAAATATCAAGATTGTTTAAGGATCATCTAAATAAGATTTGTCCTAAATCTTGTAGCATTAAAATCACTGATCACCATGGTGGCGAGCCGTGTATTGTTAACACAGACACTAAAGGATATAGGTCTGCTTATAAAGCGTTTCAAAAGGTTTGGAATAAAGACCCTGTTCCAACTTTTGATGGAGGCAGCATACCGATTGTTGCTCTTTTTAAAAAAGAACTTGGTTTGGACTCTATATTAATGGGATTTGGATTAGATGAAGACGCAATACATTCTCCTAACGAGTCTTATGGATTATATAACTTTTATAAAGGGATAGAGACGATAACCTGTTTCTATCAGAATTTTGCTGATGATGAAAAATAAACTGTTTAGTTTAATAATATTTTTTTCTCTCTTTTTCGTTTTTATATCACACTCTCAAATATTAGAGCCAATAAAATGGGATATAAATATTGATAGCTCTAATTACGAATCAAATAGAACATTAAAATTAATTTTTAAACCAACAACTGAGATAGGTTGGTACATATATTCTAGCGATAACGACCCAAATAGTGGGCCCCGAACTGAGTTTGAATTTAACTCCAATAAAACGTATTCCCTTAACGGTAATGTTGTTCCGGTAAATGTTAAAAAAAAATTTGATGAAGTTTGGGATGCTGAAGTAAAATATTTAGATAATACGGGTTATTTTTCACAAGAAGTGAAATCAGAGGGTGACAATGTTTCTATTAGTGGATATATATCTTATCAAGTTTGTTCAGAAATCGAAAAAATGTGCATACCCTTAGAAAAAGACTTTGTTTTTTTTAATGATCCCCCAAAGGACACAATAGTTTATAAGGAAAACGTGTTAGGCTTTGAAGAAGAAAAGTCATTATTGTCTTTTATTTTATTCTCTTTTTTTGCAGGTTTTTTAGCTATACTAACACCCTGTGTTTTTCCTATGATACCCTTAACAGTTTCTTATTTTACTAATAAGAAAAGTGATAAAAAATCCTATTTAGATGCTGTTTTTTTTGGTGTTTCAATTGTTTTTATTTTTACTTTTTTAGGTGTTTTTTTATCAGTCTTAATTGGACCTCAATCAGCAAACGAAATAGCAACCTCTTGGCTCCCCAACATAATATTTTTTATTTTATTTATAGCTTTTGGACTTTCTTTAATTGGATTTTATGAATTAACTATTCCTTCAAGTTTTATAACCTCTGTTGATAAAAAATCTCAGGAAGGAGGACTTCTCGGAATATTCTTTATGGCCTTTACATTGGTGTTGGTTTCGTTCTCTTGTACTGGTCCTTTGGTGGGCAGTATATTAGTTCAATCTGCTAGTGGCTTACAAATTAAACCTGTTCTTGGAATGCTTTCATTTTCTTTAGCATTTTCTTTACCATTTACTTTATTGGCAATTTTTCCACAGAAACTCCAAAGTTTACCCAAATCAGGCAGCTGGATGGTTAATTTGCGGATTATTTTGGGCTTTTTTGCAATAGCTTTTTCGTTAAAATTTTTAAGTGTAGTAGATAAGGCTTATCATTTTAATCTTTTAAATAGAGATGTTTTTTTAATAATTTGGTCTTCTCTTTTTATGATTTTATCACTTTACTTATTAGGCTTTGTTAAACTTCCTGATGGGTTTATTAAAGTAAAAAATTCTAGAGTTAGGTTTATAGGAATGTTTTGTCTCTCTTTATCATTATATTTTGCTACTGGTTTATTTGGAAACCGACTATCTTATTTTGCTGCCTATTTGCCACCAACTCAATCTACATATATTGATATAAGCACATTTTCTCGTAAGCCATTTTTTGATGATGAGAGCTCAAGTTCATTATCAAATGTTAAGTATTCTGACATTTTAAAACTACCACATAATCTTCAGGGCTTTTTTGATTATAATCAAGCTTTAGATTATGCAAAAAAATCCAACAAGCCAGTACTTTTAGATTTTACTGGTCATGGCTGTGTAAACTGTAGGGATATTGAGTCTAGGGTCTGGCCTGATGCTAGAGTCAGAAATTATCTTAACAACAAATACGTGTTGTTGTCTTTGTATGTTGATGACAAAACAGAACTAAAAGCTTCTGAATGGTATACGTCTAAATATGATTCTAAAGTAAAAAAAACAATAGGGAAGCAAAATGCTGATTTTCAAATAACAAGATTCAACAATAATGCTCAGCCATTTTATGTAATATTAGACCCTTTTTCTGAAAAGATAATTTACAAGCCATGGGGGTATGAATTAGATGTTGAAAACTATTTGTCTCACTTAGAAAATGGAATTAAAATCTTTTATGATTAATAGGTTTCTTTTAACTACCCTTTTTTTTTACCTGATATCTTGTGATACGAAAAACCCCAAGTTCTTAGATAAAAAAATTAATGAAACAGAATCGGTTCAAGAAACAGAAGATTCTATGCCGGTATTTCATTATGGAATAAACTTAGATTCTTTTTCACACATATCTAAAAAAATAAAATGGGGACAAAGTTTTTCTGATATTTTATCAAAACATGGAGTTTCAAATAAAGTAATTTATGAAGCTTCTCAAAAATCAAAAGGAATATTTAATTTAAGAAATCTTAAGAAAGGTAAAGAGTATTCTTTATTTTTTAAAAACGGAAGAGACATACCAACATATTTTATTTACGAGTCTAGTAAATACGATTACATTTTATCTAAACTAGATTCGCTTATTTCTTTTGAAAAAATAAGTAAGCCTATTGTATATAAGGAAAAAACAATATCTGGAGAAATTAATTCAAGTTTATACTTAAGTTTTGCTGATAATGATTACCCTCTTGATTTAGTTAATTTAATGGTTGATGTTTATGCTTGGCAGGTTGATTTTTTTAGAATAATGCCGGGAGATAAATATACCATAATTTATGTTGAAGAAATTATAGATGAAAAAGTGGTAGGTGTTCAACAAATAAAGGCTGCAAAACTTATTCATAATAATGACACATACTTTGCTGTCGGCTATGATCAAGGATTTGGAAATGATTTTTTTGATGATCAAGGCAAAAGCTTAAGAAAAACATTTTTAAGGTCACCTCTTAATTTTTATAGAATATCATCAAAATTTCAAAAGAGAAGATACCATCCTGTCTTAAAAAGATACAGAGATCACTTGGGAACTGATTATGCTGCCCCTCGCGGCACTCCAATTATGAGTGTTGCTGATGGTAAAATTGTTGAGGCACGGTACGGAAGAAATAATGGAAATTATGTTAAGATTAAACACAATAACATATATACAACTCAATACCTTCATATGTCAAGGTTTGCAAAGGGAATTAAAAAAGGTAAATCAGTAAAACAAGGCGATATTATAGGGTATGTTGGCTCTACTGGCTTAGCAACTGGTCCGCATGTTTGTTTTAGGTTTTGGAGAAACGGAAGGCAAGTAGATCCTTATAAACAAAATGATTTACCTGAAGGTGATCCTATATTAAAAGATCATGAAAACGCATTTCAATATGTAAAGAAAAAATATCTTGAGAAACTTAATATCTAACTTTTTAACAAAACACTTTCAGCTTTAATTCCAATTTCTTTAATTACTTTAAATAAGAAGTCTACATCTTTTTTATTTCTCCTATGATTTACACAGTTAATTCTTAAAACATTTTCATTATTTATTTTTGTTCCAGAAAAGAAAACTCTACCGTCTTCTTCAATCATATCTATAATCTTTTTGTTGATAAGGGAATCAGAAACACCTTTAATTTTACTTTTGTATTTAAAGCAAAAAATTGAAAGTTCAGGAAAATGAATTGGCAAAAAACAAGAGTCATTTTGTGCTACTTCATAGGCGTATTTAGCCATTGATATATCGTTTTTTATTCCGTTTTTTATTTCTTTATACCCATATGTTTTTATTGTCATCCAAACTTTTAATGCTTTAAAATCTTTTGATAATTGGATACTATAATTCATCAAGTCGTCTCTGTCTTTATTTTCTATTCCACCAAGTAGGTACTCTGGAATTAGGCTAAATGTTTTTCTTAGGTTCTCTTTGTTTTTTACTATCACACAAGCAACTTCGAATGGCACAAACATCCACTTATGGGGATTAACTAATATTGAATCTGCCTCTTCTATTCCTTCAAAAACATTTTTTAATTTTTTAATACTTGCAGCGGGGCCCCCGTAAGCAGCATCAACCATAAACCACAGGTTAAACTCTTTGCTGATTTTTGCTAATAACTTTAATGGATCTACTGATCCGGTATTTGTTGTTCCGGCTATACCAATGACACCTATAGGTTCATATCCTTTGTTAATATCTTCATTTATTTTTATTCTTAATGACTTAGTGTCAATTTTAAAATTTTTAGTCTTTATTTTAATGAGATTATTGGTGCCCAGCCCTAGAGTATCCATAGCCTTGTCAATACTTGAGTGTGCTTCTTGTGACACATATACTCTCATGATCTTATTTCCATAAACACCATTCTCTGAGAGGTTTGTGTTGCCTTTCATCTTTCGCATAACCGCGATGTTCATTAGGTTTGCAACAGAACCCCCACTTACCAGCACTCCTCCACTTTCTTTATGATTATAACCTATAAATTTAGAGATCCATTCTATTGTAATATTTTCTATTTCGCTATTTGCTGGGGCGCTATGCCATTTTAAGTTGTTTTGATTTAATGCACTCTTTATGAACTCTCCAAGTATTCCTACTTGATTTCCTCCTCCAGTAATGTACCCATAATAATTTGGGCTAGGATTAAAATTAGAATGCTTTATGAGGTTTTCATTAAGATGTTGTATTACGTCTGATGGATTAGTTTTTTCGTTTTTACTTTTTATTTTAAAAGCTTTTCTTATTTCTTCTGGCGAGCTGTTGTTATAAATTTTTTTGTCTCTTAAATGATTTGAGTACCAGTCTTCAATCATTTTATATGACTGGTCTAATAGCTCACGAAACTTTTCATTTGAAAAATCCATATTATTTGTTTTGGTACTCTTCTCTTGCTGGAGTAAAAACATCTATTAACTCACATTCAGTAAGTGCCTTTCCAGAATGTTTAACATTAGATGGTATAATTATAACCTCATTTTCTTTTAGCACTTTTTTCTTTGATTCAATGGTTAGCTCAAACACACCTCTTTTTACATAAAGGCATTGTTCATGAGGGTGATTGTGAAGAGGAACTGTTGAATTCTTTTTAACGTTCCAAAACGCTAAACTCATTTTGTTTCCGTGTACAAACTTCCCTAGGAAGCCAGGAATAATTTCGTTTTCTAAATGAATTCTTTTTAACGTTCCAAAACGCTAAACTCATCTTGTTTCCGTGTACAAACTTCCCTAGGAAACCAGGAATAATTTCGTTTTCTAAAATCTTATTTAGTTTATTTATTTTCATGTTTTTTTTCCCAATATCTTTTTATCCCAGCAACACTCATATATGGAGGGTTTGCGGCAAAGTATTGATTTATTAATTCTTCACTTATGTTTTCTTTTTTAATTTCACCCAAAACATAGTCATTAAATTTATATGTTAATATTTCATTGTTTTTATATTTTAATTCATTTTTCTTAATCCAATCAAACCATAATTTTAAGGTTTTTCTCAGTTTTTCAAAATGATCTTTAATATTATGGTGTTCACCAAAATGAGTTAAATATAACTTTGTTGGTTTTTCTTTTTCAATAATTTTTATGCTTTTCTCCCATAACTCTAAATTTATATCAGGTGGTGGGCACGCCGGCATCACGGGACCATTTTTTATTTTAGCACCAGCAACATCTCCTGTGAAAATTACAGTGTTAAGCTTCCAAGCAATATGATGACTTGCGTGCCCTGGTGTATATAATGCTTTGAATTTATAGTTATCAACTTTTATAACTTCATTGTCTCTAACACTATAGATTTGTTTAGAGTCTATCTTATCAACCTTACCCCATAACATATCCATTTTGTCTCCGTAAATCATAGTGGCTGAATTAATGAGTTTTTCCGGATTTTCTAAATGTGGAGCTCCTTTTGGATGAACATATATAGTTGCTCCATTCTTTGCAAATCTCCAGGCACCACCTGAGTGGTCTAAGTGAATATGTGTTACAAAAACATGTTTTATTTTATTAACGTCTTCACCTAATTCTAATATTTTTTTTTCAATTTGAGAGTAAGAATTAGATGGTCCCGTCTCTACTAGGATAAGATTTGTTTCTGATTTTATTAAAAAGCAAGCAACAGCTGACTTATAACCCTGGAAATTTATGTCAATAATTTTAATCATATTTACTAATATTAAATAAGTATTTATGTTATCAAAAAATTCACCTCAAATTTTTCAAGATTTTATGCCAGGAAATATCTGTTTTGGATGTGGTAACGACACTAAAAACGGACTCCATGTAAAAAGTTTTTGGGGTGACGACGTTTCGCTTTGCGACTGGCAACCAAAAGTTTCTCATCAAGGTTGGCCTAAAATAATGAATGGTGGTATTATAGCTACAATTATTGATTGCCATTCAATGGGGACCGCAATGGCTTATGCACTAAAACATGAAAACAGATCACTCGGTTCATTACCAGAGTATAAATATGCAACAGGAACGCTAAGTATTAAATATATTGCCCCTACCCCGAACCTACCAGTTAGGCTTAAGGCTTCAGTTATATCATATTCTAAAAAAAAGGTTTTAATAAAATGTGAGTTGACTCCAATAAAACTTAGAAAAGTCACTGTAAGCGCAGAAGTTTTAGCTTTTAGAGTTTATGATAGTAGTAAAGAAATCGATAACAAATTTCAAACTTAATTTTGAGTGACATAAAGAATTCCGCCCAATAATATTTTAACAAACCTATCATCTTTATAAACCTCAGCTCTATGTCCTAAGCCTGTATAAAATGATCTTCCACCATCAAACTCATGAAACCAAGTGATTGGATGATTGGTTCCATTTTCTCCTCCTTTGTAACTTGATTCATCCAGGTTAAGTAAAACATTTATGTTGGGGTTTATATCTTTATAATTGTACCATTCATCAGTAATTTCCCAACTCTCATCTAGGTGAGTTGTTGCAATGTGTTTATTGTTTTTTGTAATAATTCTTGCTTTTTGAATCTTAGGATGATTTTTAAAGTATCCGCCAACAAGTTTTCCATACCATTCCCATTCATATTCAGTGTCTGCAGCAGAGTGAATTCCTACGTACCCTCCTCCTTTATTTATAAACTCTTTAAAAACTTTTTGCTCTTCATTATTTAGCACGTCTAATGTTGTGCACAAGAACACAATAGCATCTGTTTGTTTCAACTCTTTTTTAGAGATAAACTTTGAACTGTTTGTGAGGGTAACATTAAAATTATTTTCAAGGCCAAGCCTTGTTATAAGCTTTGTCCCTTCTCTTATGGCATTGTGGTGTACAAAACCTTGGGTTTCTGTTAATATTAAAACAGAGAACTTATTTGTTTTTTCACTATTAGTAGATTTAATAAACTCTTTTTTTTGAGAAAAGTCTATTAAAGTTAAAAGAAGAAATAATGAAAGTTTTGAAATCATTTTTAATGTTAACTTTATAAATATAATGAAATTACAAATTTTAATTCTGTTGGTTCTCTTGGGTTGCAATAATAATGTTAATTCTCCTGCTGAATATGAAGAGTGGAAAACAAAAAGAAAATCTGCACTATATGCTGATGATGGATATTTAAATCTTGCGGGTTTATATCCAATTGAAGATGGTAACTACACAGTTGGCTATGGTGACCATAATGACATAAGGTTTCCTGTAGATTTTCCTGTAGACTTTGGAAATGTTGAAGTAGAAGATTCTACTATTATTTTTAATTTTAATGAATCTGTATATATGAACGATTCCATTGAGTCTAAATCTTTTAAATATAATTATTATGAAAACAGAAACAATTTCAGCTACGGGTCATTTATTTGGTATGTGCACATGGATTCTGGGGTTAAAGGTATTAGACTTAGAAATATTAAGCACCCATTATTAGATAATGATTTAAAAATTGAATTTTTTTCTTATAATCCTCTAATGATTGTAAACGCAAAATTTGAAAAATATAGCAAACCATTAATAAAAAAATTAAATAATATTCAAGGTGGGGTTTTTAATGATACTATTCCCGGGTTAATTCATTTTAATATTAATAATCAGACTCACACATTTCAACCAACGATATCACCTTCTGGTAAGTTTTTTATTGTTTTTGGAGACAAGACAAACGGAAAAGAAACTTATGGTGGAGGTAGGTTTTTATATCTAGCGCCCCCTGAAAAAGACGGGAATCTAATTATAGATTTTAACAAAGCTTATAATCCCCCGTGTGTTTTTTCAACATTCACAACTTGTCCTGTACCATCAAAAGAAAACATATTAACTTTTCCAGTTGATGCAGGAGAAAAAAATTATAATGGAATTCTCTTTAGTAGTGTCTATCAATAATTTTTTATAAATTAATAAAATGTTCAGAAGAAGTTTTATTCAAAAATCCCTTTTTTCATTGCCTTTAATTTCCTCAGGCTCTCTGAATGGTTTTGGTGAAAACAAATCGGATATTAAAATCGGATTAGCTCAGTGGTCTTTTCATCGTGCTATTAGATCTGGTAAAATGGATAACTTGGATTTTGCTAAAACAGCCAAGGAGAAGTTTGACATTAAAGTTGTAGAATATGTCAATCAGTTTTTTTTTAATAAGGCACAAGACTCAAGTTATTTATCAGAAATGAAAAGAAGGTCTCATGATATGGGTGTTAAAAACCTATTGATTATGATAGATGATGAAGGTAGTTTGGGTGATTCCAACAAAAAGAGAAGAATTAAGGCAATTGATAATCACAAAAAATGGGTTGAGGCAGCTAATTATCTTGATTGTGAGAGTATCAGAGTTAATGCTCAGGGAGACGGATCTGAAATTGAAGTTGCTCAATTTTCATCAGAATCATTATCTATACTTGCCGAGTTCGCTAAACCTTATAATATTGATATTATTGTAGAAAACCATGGTGGCTATTCCTCAAACGCTCAGTGGCTAATTGATGTGATTAAAAATTCAGGAAAAGAAAATGTAGGCACACTTCCTGATTTTGGAAATTTTTGTATCAAATCAAAACCTGATCAGCTGTCAGATTGGGGAGGTTTAGATGGATGTGCTGTTGAGTATGATAAATACAAAGGAGTTGAAGAGATGTTACCTTATGCCAGGAGTGTAAGCGCAAAATCATTAAACTTTGATAAGGACGGAAATTCAATTGAAATAGATTTTTATAAAATGATAAAGATCATTAAAAAATTTGGCTATAGAGACTGTATCTCTATAGAGTATGAAGGAACCAGTCATTCTGAATCAGATGGAATTATGCTAACAAAGAATCTATTAAAAAAAGCATGGGGTTCTGCCTAGTTTTTTCTTCCATTAATAAACACTCCTATTAAAATCAAAGCCATACCTAAAAGTTGTATTTCATTAATTTTTTCTCCATCAATAACACCTAAAGAGATTGCAACTAATGGCATTAAATAAGTTACCATTGAAGCAAAGACTGTGTCTTTAATTTTAATCAGGTTATAAAAAATAATTGTTGCGATTGATGTTCCCAATACCCCAAGCACAAAAACATATCCAAATTCAATTTTAAAATCATTAAAATTATTAACATGTGATTGAAATGGGGTTAGAAAAAATAATATATAAATGCTTATTGGTAGAATAGAAACTATAGAAAAACTTGTGATTGTAATTGGCTTTAAATGACTTAAGTGATACTTTACTAAGTTGAGGTTTATACCATAGAGCATAGTTGCAGCTACCACAAATAAACCAAATAAATCAACATTAAATCCTCCTGCTGATCCAGAAAATAAAATCAAAAGTAATGTGCCAAGAAACCCAATTACCAACCCAACAATATTATTTTTTGTAGCTTTTAATTTATAGAATATCACCCCAATAATTAAAGCAAAAAAGGGAGTTAATGAAGTTAAAACTCCTGAGGTTGCGCTGTCTATTTTTGTTTGTGCTATTGGATACAAAAAATATGGTAGAACGTTACCTACAATGCCTGAAGTAAAAAGAATAAGGTAATCTTTTTTTTGAATTTCTTTTAAATTCTTTAAAAGAAAAGGCATCAAAACAAAGGATGCTAATGTTAACCTTAAAGCGCCAATTTCAAAAGGATCTAGACTAACTAGAGCTTTTTTTATCAGCAGGGGGGAGCTCCCCCAGATCAAAGCAAGAATAAGTAATAAAGACCAAGCAAGTATATTTTTGTTTCTCATGCAACCGACTTCTCCTCTATCAAATTGAACTTAGTTGAAATTTCATTTAAGACCTCTAAAGAATAATCTAATGACTCACTGAGTATTAGTTTCATTCTATATTCTTTAAAATTTTCAATTGCTCTAAAGTAATTAGTATAGTGTCTTCTCATCTCTATAAGTCCTAGTTTTTCGCCTTTCCACTTAATAGAAAAATCAAGGTGTTTCTTTACAACATTAACTCTTTCATTAATATTTGGTTTCTTTATTGGTTTCCCGTTTTTCAGGTAAGATTTTATTTGATTAAAAATCCACGGATTTCCTATAGCTGCCCTTCCTATCATTATTCCGTCAACGCCATATTTTTGTTTATATTCTTTAGCTTTTTCTGGAGAGTTTATATCTCCATTTCCAAAAATAGGGATTGTGATATTGGGATTGTTTTTAACTTCAGATATATAATCCCAATTTGCAGTTCCCTTATACATTTGCTTTCTTGTCCTTCCGTGAATTGTTAGGGCTTGAATTCCAACGTCTTGTAGTCTTTGAGCAACCTCTACAATTTTAATGGAGTTTTCATCCCACCCTAGCCTTGTTTTTACTGTAACGGGAATGTTTACTTGTTTTACAATCTCAGATGTCATTTTTTGCATTTTATCAAGATCTAAAAGTATTCCAGCTCCAGCTCCCCTACAAGCAACTTTTTTCACTGGACAACCATAGTTTATATCAAGAATTTCGGGTTTTGCCTCTTCAGAAATTGAAGCAGCTCTTTTCATTGACTCTATGTTGTCTCCAAATATTTGAATTCCTATTGGTCTCTCGGAATCATATATGTCAAGTTTTTGTACACTTTTTTCAGCATCTCTTATCAGCCCTTCAGATGATATAAACTCTGTATACATCAGGTCCGCACCATTTACTTTACAAACTGATCTAAATGGGGGATCACTTACGTCTTCCATTGGCGCCAGGAGTAAAGGAAAATCGCCTAATTCAATATTGCCTATCTTCATAAAAAGAAGTATTTTAACCTTAAAATATTTCACAAAGAAAAAAATAAATGAGCAAACACGTAAGAGAATTAATATTTATTATTTTATCCGTTTCTCCTTTATTCCTTATGAGCATAGTATCTAATGTCTTAGAAACACCTACAGACATGTCTTACGAAGGAATTGACAGAAAGATATTAATGATTTCAAATGCTGTTTTTTTATTATTATTCCTTGTTCCATATTTTGTGATAAGAAACAATACAAATTATAATTTAGGAGTTAAAAACTTTAGCCTTTATCCCCTAGCTCTAGTTATGGCTACAACTATTTTTTTTATTATTATAAATTCTCCTATAATAGAGTGGAATAAAGCACTTAATTTTCCTGAGTTTTTATCTTCCTTTGAGGTTTGGGCACAGGCTAAAGAAAAACAACTTGAAGCTGTTACTATGCATTTAGTTTCTTTTGAGAATAACTGGGAGTATATGATAGGTGTCTTGACTATAGCTATCATTCCTGGTTTTTGTGAAGAGTACTTTTTTAGGGGAGTATTACAAAAAAACCTTAGTTTACTTATAAAAAATCATCATATTGCAATTATTATAAGTGCTTTTATATTTAGCGCTTTCCACCTTCAATTTTACGGTTTTTTCCCTAGATTATTTTTGGGAATTTTATTTGGATATTTTTATTATTGGTCTGGAAGTTTAACATATTCTATAATTGCCCACAGCCTAAATAATTTTTTTGGTATAACATTATTTTACCTTGCAGGTAAAGGATTATTTGGTGAGAATATTGACCTATCAGTAAATTCATCCCCACACATACCTTTAGTTTTTATAATAGGCGCTTTTATGGTGTTTTGTTATTTGGTCATTATGCTTAAAAGAACATTAAAAAGTTAACATGAATAAAAAGAATTTAAAAAACAGGGTTTTGACAGGAATGGTTGGGGGATCACTTCTGCTATTTTCTACTTTAAATGAGTGGTCTTACCTTATCGTTTTTGTAATAATCATTTTTCTTTCTTCTAGGGAATATTATAAGATTTTATCTGAAAACGGATTTAATCCCAACTATAACTTAGGAATCTTTTTATCTGTCATTATCTTCATCTCATCTTTTTTATATGCGAGCAGAGAGAGCCTCATTGGGATTCATTTTGTATTAATTCCTATTATGCCGTTAGTTTGTCTTTCTGCACTTTACAGTTCAAAGAATAAGGAAACAATATCAAATGTTTCGGTTACATTTTTTGGAATATTATACATATCACTATCTATTTCTCTATTAAACTTTATTGTCTTTACTGGTTCTGAATACAATTCTGTTTTTTTAATTGCCACCCTTCT
>Ga0208764_10000545_pt1 | contig 24083 bp, 19 predicted proteins | sample ETNtaG_18_FD_185762 | JGI IMG/M metagenome (GOLD analysis project Ga0208764, IMG submission 185762) | Marine microbial and viral communities from oxygen minimum zone, Eastern Pacific Ocean - ETNP201302SV91 (SPAdes) (version 2) | ecosystem: Environmental > Aquatic > Marine > Oceanic ... | reverse complement strand
AGCAACTCCGTCTCGCCCTTGTCGTGGGCATGCTAATGTCTGCAGGATTACTGATTACAAATCCACTTGATCCGAAAATGAATACTGAAGTCATCTTTGATGACGAAGCCATCATTCGAATCAAGGGCGAATCGATTGTTGGCAACTCGTATCAATTGGTCCTTCGCTTTCGCCATGATGATGGAGCAATGATCACCAACAACCTGAGTCGTGTGCAAGATTTGATGCAACTGGAGCGGGAATTCTCGGACGGGACAAATCCAGACACTGCATGGACCTACGAAGAACTTGACATCAAGCGTATTGTAACTCCATTTTCCGCTTGGTCGGACGCCTTCGAATCGCGAAATCGGTCCCTTGTGAATGCTACACAATGGGCGAATTTACTGTTGCCAGAAATTGAGGATGGTTGGTGCGGCAGCGAGTCAAATACAGAGGAAGCGACGGCTTTTGAGGCCACTTTACTGATGTTACCAGAGGGGGCGAACTTCGGGGTCGCATGTCCAGCATTTGCTGGAGCCTCGGCAACCCAGCCACCCGCAGCAAATGAAATTCTCTGGCTGATCGACGTGAATTCGACAGACGAGGAGGAAGGCGACTGGGATGAGCTCAGAATATGGGCTGATAGAGTCAGTGAAAATTCAGATTACGAAATTTCAGCCGTCGGTGTCAACATGATGTATGGGAAGGCGAAAGCGCTTGCCGAGGACGATTTGCAATTCGTCGTTGTGGCTTCCTTCTTGGTCTTGGGAACGATGCTGACCATTGGATTGAGGGATTGGCAATCCGCACTTGCGACATTGGGTGGAGTTGGTCTTGTGATTGGAGCAGAATTTGGCCTCCTTTCCGCACTCGGATTTGAATTGTCAATTATCGATGGAATCGCATTGCCGATTATCATGGGCGTAGCCGTGGATGGGGCATTCTGGTATTCGCGATCTTCACGCAACAGGGATGAAGTCCGCAGTATGCTGTTTATTGCGATGGTGACCACGGTTGCTGCGGTCTCTTTAGCGATTTTCTCACCCATCCGTGCTCAGCGTTCGTTGGGCTTGGTGATGGCCATTGGAATCTTCCTAGATTGGGTCGTCACAAGATATGTCCTCGAAGATTTCTTCTTGGCGCGTAAGAGGATTCGGGATGATTCAGGATTCATTGACCGAGAACTCTCTGGATATACTGTTGGATGGGCATGGCCCGTAGCACTCCTTGTCCTTGCATCGATTGCTGTCATGTCACCTCCAGGGGTGAATGTGCTTGAAGTGGAACAATTCCTGCCAGCAGATGATCCTGCCCTTGATGAGATGGAAGATTTGCAATCGAAATATGTCCTAGCATCGAGTACAATTGCATGGGTTGTGGTAGATGTTGATGGAGGAAGTGATGCCGATTACATCGCCCTGCAGAACCTGCAACAGCAATTGGGCCAACACCCCAGTGTCATCTCACTTGAAACCGGTTTACTCCAAACACCAATGGTCATCGGAGTTCCACAAGTTGAAAGTGCATCGACGATCGATGCTGCGGCTGAATCGAGTGGGGATTCTGTAATCTTCCAAGACATGCGACTCGCGAGAAATGGGGAGACAATTGGGGTCTCAATCGCAGTACTCATCGATGGTAAAGACTCAATGGCTGCAATGCAGTTTGCAGAAGATGCTGAATGGCTGCTTGAGGAAAATGGACTCACAGGTATTACTGGTGGTGATTTACCAACAGGCGCTAGAGCTGCAGAAATCTTTGAAGAATCTAGGGTAAGCCAGATTCTGTTTGCAGGAGTGGCGATTTTCATCGTCGCTTTATTTGTGGTCAGAACACCCCTTCAGGCAGCGAGGATTGCTGTCGGTGCGATTGCAATCGGAGCCGCAGTCGATGGGTTGGCGAGCAGTTTTGGTGGCCGGGGTGTCAATACAGCACTCGCAGTACTACTGGGCATGGGCTTCGCTGCGGATTATCTGGCACATTCGAGTGCAGAACACGCGCCGACCAAACTGGACATGTCTGCCAGATGGTGGGCAGCTATTTCCTCGGCATCCGTATTCATACTCCTAGCGACGACGACGTTCCCGCCAGCCAAGAATTCGGGCCAATTGCTCAGCCTGAGCATTGGACTGTCTGTGATTTTGGCGACGTGCCTAGCATTTACACATCGCCCAACCAATCACGAATGATTTCCTCGGTATGCTCACCGAGTTTGGGTGGCGGTGTACTCGATTTTGCGGGAGTTCTTGTCATGAAACGCAGTGCATTGGCCACTGATTCCTGATTACCCCATTTCCACATTGCATTTCTCGATTCAGCTTGGGGATCGGTGAAGGCTTGTGAAATCGATTGAATCGGAACGCTCGAGACACCGACTTTATTGAATTCTGCAATCCAATGTTCCGCTGTATTTTTCACAAATATCTGTGATAGTGTTTCGACGATTTCTGCCCTCGCGTCAAGTCGTCCAGAATTGTCGGATAATTCATCTCGCTGCAGAGAAGTTGCCCCTGTGGCTTTACAGACATTGGCAAATTGTGTATCATTTCCACAAGCGAGAATAAACCACTCATCGGAAGCCATGAAGGCTTGGTAGGGCACAATATTCGGGTGAGCGTGCCCCATTCTACCTGGATTTTGACCTGATGCGATCCAATTTTGCGCCTGATTGACCATCGCCATCAAAGCCACATCATACAGGCTCAAGTCAATCGTTTGTCCCTCACCCGTGCGTTCACGGTGGAAGAGAGCCAACAAGATACCATTGCTCGCCATCATTCCGGTCAGCACATCGATCCAAGCCACTCCCACTTTGGCCGGTTCACCATCAGCTTGGCCTGTAACGGACATGATACCTGTCATCGCTTGTAATGCAAGGTCATAGCCGGGTTCATCGGCACGAGGGCCTGTTTGCCCATACCCGGTGATTCTGCAGAGGATTTTGTCATCGGAAATCTCTGAAATCAGATCCATCCTTTCCAATGTGCCAGCTTTGAAATTCTCAACAATCACATCTGCTTGGGCAATCAATTGCCGCAATGTGTTTCGACCTGATTCGGATTTAATATCAAGGGTAATCGATCGCTTGCCACGATTACACGCGTGGTAATATGCTGCATTTCCATCGATAAAAGGTGGGCCCCATTTTCTCGTATCGTCGCCCCATGGTGCCTCGACTTTCACAACATCTGCACCGATATCTGCGAGCATCTGTGTTGCCAATGGGCCTGCTAGCACCCGACTGAGATCTAGAACTCGAATGCCCGCGAGTGCAGCCATCAGCGATCACTGACCTGCATCTGCCAGGCTCTTTCGTCGAGCGAATCTGATAGGGTCCTGAGGTTTAGGACCTGTTCACCTTCTTCGGCTCGTAGAATGGTCTCACATGCCGCATGTGCGAGAGTCGCTGCATCGTGAAGAGTTGCACCTTGTGACAACGCGGCTGCCATTGCAACTGCAGCGGCATCATGAAGTCCGATGATTTGTCGAGCTTCACCCAACAAACATGGAATGTGATGTTCATCTTCGGCCGTGTATAGCCACAAACCGTGTGCCCCTCCCAATACGATGAGAGCCTCCCAATGATATTTCTCAATCAATTCCCGAGCCGTCTCCAATGGAGATTCAAGGCCAAGTCTGCGCCGAGTCAAATCAAGTCCGCGGATTTCGAAAAGGACACAGGTGGCACCATCAGTACGATTCAACCCGGTCAATTTCGGATCACAAATCGTTGGAATCCCATTTCCATTGGCCGCAGAAATCAGTTGTTTCGCACCCGCATCTGTGACGGCGCCCTTGTTGTAATCTGATAGCACAAGCACATCGGCATCCGATAGTGAGGCAAGGGCTGAGACGACCAAACGTTGAGAGACAACCGAGGGCATCTCATCTTGTGGCTCGTCGTCGATTTGGAGCAACAATTGATTTTGTTCAATCAGTGATTCACGGGCACCGTAAATTCGGGTCTTTACTATGGTTTGTCGATTGGGGACCACGCGCAAACCGCTTGTTTCAATCCCCTCTTCTTTCAAATTTGATGCGAGAGTTTGTCCCGCTTCATCACCACCTACGATGCTGAACAACTTTGGATTCAAACCAAGAGATGCAAGGCCTCTGGCGACATGAGCTGCGGCTCCTGCAAATTCATCGGTAGATGTCACCTTGACCGCAGGTACGGGGGCGGTGGCATTCAGCCGATTCGCCCATCCATGTACGTAGCGATCCAATACAACATCACCGACCAGTGTAACATTTGTCGGTGGCATATTGTCCACCATGGCACGCAAGCGCTTGAGGCGGTCAACCTCGGCTTGGATGATTTCATCGAGTACCCACGGCATCTGTCTCGCCCCTCCGAGTCGGAGGCGCTAATTCAACTTCGCCCGGACAACTCCGAGAATTGTCTTGTGTTCTTCATCGGTAATTTCGAGTGAATTTCGCATGCTACCGAGGATATTTTCTTCATCACCACTGACTTCTCCATCTTGCCATGCCGCCTCCATTGCAGAACAATAGGCCAATAGGCGGTCGTCGAGTCGGTCGTATACCCAATCCAATTGAACATCACGTGCTGATTCAAGGCCTAACATGCCGGCAAGTGAGTCCAACATCGCTTGCTCATTGGCATCGACTTCTCCATCTTGCCAAGCTACTTCGAGCATTTGCTTGTAGAGCGAACTGTTCTCAGCCTCGGGATTAATACTGTCCTCGCGGACTCTCTTTTCAATGGGTTCTGTGTCATCGGGCTCTAAGCCAAGATACATGGCCATATCATCCAGCATTGCCTGCTCATCTTTGGTTACAACACCATCCAACCATGCAGTGCGGACGATGTTATCATAGATCGCAAGTCTGTGATCGAGTGGTAAATCACGACCATCTAGCGGGGCAGGCACTTCACCACCGTCTACGGTTGAAGCGCGATAGGAGCCAGTATTGTCGATATTACGCAATACATCGAGCAAACTCGTGGTGTGATTGTGAAGGCTCTGGACTGTTGCATCTTCGCCATCGACCTTGACAACTCGCAAATGGATGTGTTCGACAAGTTCGCCGGCTGCTTTTCGACCACTTACACTGAGCGCATACACGCGGCATCTTTGCTTGGCACCTGCAACATGGCGTGTTTCTTCGAGGATGTGTTCCTTCTCACGAAGTTTCTTGAGGGTACGCGGGAGATGTTTACGGGCGATTCCAACCGCTTCCGAAACTCCTGCTTGAGTTAATTCAGGCCGCCCCTCCCATGGATTGTCACCGAGTGGAGTATCCCACAGATGCAACAAAACCCGTTGTTCAACAGTTAACGTGAGCAAAACACCATCTGTCAATTCGCTTCCTCCTGTAGTGTCGTGAGACTGATTATTCTTAGGCAATTCGCCTCAATGCTACTTCTGAAGGCGTTGATATGAAAGGGCGTCTGTTGCGGGCAAGTGAATATGGCCACAGTCACGCCCGGGGGCAGCAGACTTCCAGTGCCCGTGCAAAGAGACGGTGCGTGGGCGGTTTTAGGGGGGGCGGCAAACAGGCTTTGGGAGCGTGGATGCTTTGGCCTTCCAATCAGGGATGGAATCCTGCTGACAGCAGCAGAAGTTCTGAATGCTCATCGGCTAAGGGGATTGCCTTTACCCCATGAAAACTGGTTGGCTGAGGCGTTGGAAAGTCACCCTGAACTCTTGTTTGAATGTGAAATCCTAGATGCTCTCAGATTCCCAGGAGAAAAAGTGGTACTGGCTCAAAACCTCAATGCGGCCAATGCTGTTTTACTCGATTCACGCTCATGGGCGCTTCGATGGTCGCGAAATGTCAAACCGAAGGACGCTGAACCATTGGCAGAAGTTCGGTGGTTTCGGGCCAATGACGAAATCGATTGGGATGAATTGTCCGAGTGGACTCTCAATGTGGAAACGGGTGGGAGAATTCCCGAATTACTAATCGTTGATGAAGAGCATGGTGTGGTTACCTATCGTTGCAAATTACATGACCCGAGTGGGCCACTTACAGACCCATTTCGCGGTCTTGACAATGACGCGAGAAGAGTGGTGTCTCGCACTTGGGCTGAATCGAAGGAAACCGAAGGAGGATATTGGTTGGACACCCCTAGGGATGAATGGCCGATTACAGGTGTTGGCATCAATCTAGAGAATGGCGTCTGGATCTCTGAAATAGAGGCGCGAATCGTCAGTCGAATCGTCAACCCATCCATGCCTCAACCGACGGGTGAAATGGGCAACCAAATCGGAATACTAACCGATTTACTTTCCCGAGGTGTTGCCGTCCGTTCTGGCTTCAAATATGGCACCCGGTGGAGGGTTTACGCAGGTTTGGTTGGAGGTGAACATGCACCATGGCTTGTGGTTCCAATGGAGGAGGCGCCTACAGATTGGGGTGAAGCCTGCCTCGCAGCCCGTCTCGCAGCGGGTGTAAACAAGCATTGGTTGTGTGCAATGGCTCCACTCGGCAACAGTGGATGGAGATACCTTGCACTTGAACGGCCGCCGTCGGATGCAAGATGGACAAACCCAGTTCGCCATTGACTAGCTGGGGGGTTTCCAAGATTCTTGGTGTTCCTGAACATACTCAATGCGGGTTTGCGCGAGGAGTTGATCACTGGGATGGCGCACGGAAATGTTTCCTTTGGGTGGTTTTTCCGTTCGCCTCCCGCCACTGCTAATCACCCATAGTGCCATCAGGACAGAGACCAACTGTATGTTGTTTGCAGGTTCAGCCAACCACATCATCGCACTACCGACGGTGCCCGGTGGCTCAGCTTGCAGGGATACGTTGAATTCACCAGCCAATCCAAATTGGTCATAGAGTTGTACCTTTCCATTGACGAGCATTCCGGGGGCGAGAAGACCATTTGGATTGATCTCTAAAGACAAGACACTGCCGTGTCCGAGACTCTGTGGTGTCCCTGTTGTCGCCACTCTTCCCAATGGGCCTTCTATGACGACATCGTAAGTGGCGTTACCAGCCCCCTCAAAGGAAAGAACATGCTCCAAGTCAACAATTTCAGTGACATCAATTTCACCCTCCAGTTCTTCAGGCAGCAAACGATTTGAGACGATTGACCAACCAATTTTGACATCTGTGGTGGGAGCGCTAAAACCACAACCGATTGAGCCTTCGATAAATCCGGTTGTTCCTGGATTGGCTGTTCCAGAGAAGGCCAAAGAAAAGCTATCGCTTTCACCCGCGGTAAGGTTCCTTTGATCGATCAGGTTGACGATTCTACCATCTGTACTTGTCACCTGTGACCAAGGTCGGCAATCTTGGTGGGCTTCAAATGAAACAGATATGGTCTCGTGACCCAGTAGCCGAATCGGGGTTCGCGGCGGTAAGATTTCTGCATTCCCTGGGCCAGGGTGCGAAATGGTGATCTCCGTACCGCTGTTATCGAACGAATCAACGGTGACCGTCCACGGAACCAATCGTCCACGACCGTCTCTGATTTCGATTCCATCCGCCCCAAATGAACCGCTGGTGAATACATCACCAGGGTCGTCATCATCCCCCGCGATGAGGCTACCATCACCGTCGGCTTCAATGACCATCAGATAGGCATGTTCAGGGTCGAGATTGACTTCGTTGTGCTCAAAATCAGCAAAATTTCGATCCTCATGTGTGACGAGGAGTCCGTGCGCAGGAAGTTCGCGATCGAAACCTTGGTTTATTCGAGATTCCATCCAAATGTATTCCCCTGGCGCTATCGGTATGCGAACAGTGCCTGCACTGGAGACGTGTGGCAAAATGAAAATTGACTGGTTTTCAGGAGTGAGGGTTCCAATAGAAAGGTCAAGGGGGTCATTGGCACCAATCAAATCCAAGGTGCCTGAAGTGGGTAGGGCAGGGGTTCGGCCATTACCATTCCAATTGCCACTGGCCATGATATCCCAAGCACCAACACCGCTCCAAGGGTCAGTTGGGATATCGCTGTGAACATCATACAAATCGACGGCCCCAAACATGTGGAGCATTTCGTGAATCATCGTGCCCAAACCGGAGGAGAAAGAGGCCAGTGTATACGCACCAATCGACTGTTCACCAACAGAAAATCCGGGTGAGAGGGGGGCATAATGGCTCCAAATGGCATTCTGATTGCCCCCATCCTCTTGGGCTCCGCCCGTGTGCAAAATCAGTAGGCGATCCACCCATCCATCGTTATCAAAATCATATGGGCTCATGTCTAAATCTTTGAACGTCGTTGTCAACGCTTCTTCAACAAGTCCTGCCGGACCTCCAGTACTCTCATCACCAACATCACGCTCTCCTCCCGAATCACGGCCGTAAGCCGCTTCATCGTAATGTGCAGTATGAATTTGCGATTGTATATCGACTGTTAATGTCGAACGCCCATTGCTAATTTCAGAAAAATATGTGGCCGCAGAATTCGCCCCCAACAACATGGCATTGGCGCGATCATAATCGGAACCCGGTTCCGAAAGGTCGTCGGGGAATTCAACGATAATGACCAACCAACGCTCATCATCTTGCATTTCGACAATTTCTGCATCATTGGTCATGATGACTTCTTCGCGGATGGCATCGAAGATTGGCATGTACAGGTCTGGTTGGCTGGCCAACCATTGACCTCCGAGGACGATGGCGATTGCCAAAGCGACCCGAACAAGCCGACTCATGACATATCCGAACACAGCGTAATGCTTCAAGCCCACGCCTATACGGATGTGTGAAATGTCAATCTTCGGACCTGTTGAAAAGGTCCGAAAGCGCTGTTTGACGCTGTTTGGTGGTTGTTTCGAAGTCCAACCATTCCAACCCCGCTAATTTGCAATTGGTTGCGGCAATCGATTGCCTGAATTCCATCGGCAGGGGGGTTCCATCACATCCACTGATGACCAAATGACTGACTCGATGCCTCACGACTGAGTCCAACAATGCATCTCGCGCATCGGAATCCAGGCATAATGCTTGATTTTCAACCCAACCCAGATGATCAGGGGATGACTTGGAGGATACCGAAGGGCAGGCCCCCTCGCAATGGCACATTGCAAACATGTGTCGATGTAAATCCCCATCGGAATCGAAGACGGAGTCAGGGGCGCGTGCATTGTTCGATAATGCTGGTTTGGGCATCCACTGATTGACCATTTCCGGTATGATGACCAACATGACGGATAAGGACAGCCAAATGCCTTCGAGGGCAGAGGGGCAAGCCAGCCACCATAGGAATAGCAGTGTTCCATGTACCCTGATACGAAACGGGTCAAATGGTTCGGTCACCATCAATGCGAGCAACCTAGCCAGCGTCAAACCTATGATTGAGATGATGGTTAAGAAGATCCACCAAGAAATTCCAATACCGACTTCAAACAATAACACGGCATCATACTGGATACCGATTCCATCCACATTCGAAATCATCCCTGCGCTTTCGATGGCCATTGGATAGCCGAGAATCCACCAGAATGCAGCAGATGCGAGCCCTATACCTACCCCGCCAATCGAGACCATTCGCAGCCATTTCCTCTCACTTGGTAACAACCCATCATCCGCAAAGGAAAGGAGTTGTTGGGTTGCCAAGGGAAGCGTGGTTATCATCGCCAATAAGGCAATCATCGACCATCGTGTACTCATCCAACCATGTGGGTCGTAAATCGAAACTGTTCCTTCTGCAGCACCCAAAGGTAGAGACGATAGCCATGCGTCGAGAATAATATCGATCTGCCACCACCAAAAGAGGGTGGCCAAACTGAGGATGAACAGCAACCCAGTTCCACGGACTGCCAATTCATCGACATGCTCACGCAGGGGTCTCTCTACATCTCTAGAGAGGCGAAGACGCAACTCCGGCACCTCACATCATGTCCATGGCTGTGGGCGGTGTGCGTGCAGCCAGGGCAGTTCTGTAGACACCATATGCGGCCCAAGCACTGCAAAATAATGCAGTCGTCCAGAGGTAGGCAGCGGAACCGCCTGCCATCCAGTAAAGTCCCAAGAATGCAAAGCCGACTGTGAGGATGCCTCTGCGGAGGCCCTCGGGGTAAGCCAACTGTCTATCGAGGTGAGCGGGGCCTGTGTCATATTTGCGCTCAAGAATTTCTTTTTGCACAATGGCGCCCACTAGAAGTGCTGTTAGCGTAATGAAGAACCATGTGACCCCGGTATCCATCACCGCTTCTGAAATCGCTTTTTGATGCTCAATTTCCAACGCTTCAGCATCGACTTCTTGGTCGAATAAACTGTGGTCTCCAGAAGAAATGACGCGGGTGCTTTGGTCGGATGAAGCCGATGTTTCACTGGGTGAATTCACAATGAAAGACAGTGTATTCCAATGGTCGTCCGCATTGGGTGCACCATCGCCATTGACCATGTTTCCTGCAACCCAAAACGCCACATCTCCATCGTCGGTTTCTGGTGCGGTCCATGTGAATGTCCATTCTGCTGGCGAAGTGACGTCAGATTGGGTGATTCCAGAACTTGTTGTCGTAGCAGTTGCTTCTTCACCACTGTCCTTTTCAGGTCGGATTATTTGGTCCTCGGTCCAAGAAAAACTACCCATTCCCTCTGTTGAAAGGAAGAAGCCACCAGCTGTATTTGATGCGTGTTCAAGTGTAAGGGTCATCGTATAGGATTGTCCGGTTTCATAGGCATGAGGCGCCCCTGCCAATTTGACCAAAGTACCGGTATTGGGTGAACTTGAGTGGCAGGTACAACCCGCGCGCCATGTCGGATCTCCTGAACCGTCTCCATTGTCATCTGAAGGTGGGCCCAAATGCATGGCCATACCGGGTCCCGCTAACAACAGGAGTAAGGAAAGCAAGATTGCGAATCGGATGGGGATTCGTGACATTGCTAACCCTCTACAACCTATTCGACCTTGCGTCCGTCCTTAACCGTTGCTTCATCGGGGTGCCCCTAAAGGGCACCCCATGAGCAATCGGCTGAATTAGAGGTCCTTGAATGCAGCATTCAATTCATTCATCATCTTCTTGCCGTCGCCGAAGAGCATCATCGTTTTGTTCTCGAAGAACAGGTCATTGTCCACTCCAGCATAACCTACGGACAAGCTTCGCTTGATGATGACAACGACTCGAGCCTTGTCTGCGTCGATAATTGGCATGCCTCCGAGAGGACCCTCACCACTACGCGCGACTGGATTGACGGTGTCGTTGGCACCGATGACCAATGCGACGTCGCATTCAGGTAATTCGGAGTTGATTTCATCCATCTCAATCAGTTGCTCATATGGAACGTTGGCCTCTGCGAGGAGGACGTTCATGTGACCCGGCATTCGACCGGCCACGGGATGAATTCCATAACTGACTTCAACATCTTGGGCTTCAAGTAAATCTGCGAACTCTTTGACGGCGTGTTGGGCCTGACTGACCGCCATACCATATCCTGGGATGATTACACACTTGCTGATGCCATCGCACACCATGGCAACCTCTTCGGGATCGCTGCCCACTTTGGTCCGAGTGACAGTCTCTTTTCCACCGCCACCAAATGACTTGAACAGGACCGCTGTGAGTGTTCGATTCATCGCTTTACACATGATGAATGTCAAAATTAGACCCGCAGCACCGACCATCGAACCAGCGATAATCAACACATTGTTTCCAATCACGAATCCGGTAAATGCTGCTGCAATTCCTGACATTGAATTCAGCAGGCTGACGACAACGGGCATATCTGCACCTCCAATCGGAAGTACAAACACAATACCCAGAAGGCACGCCACTCCTACAAGAGCGTAGACGAAATCTTTGTTTTCTGGATTCTGGATGGTCAACCAAATCAGTACGAAGGATGCAACCAACAACCCACCCTTGACGAAGTTTAGCCACGGGGGTCCCCATGTTGGGAAGTTGACCCACTTGCTGCGACCGCGGTCGTCCTTCTTGGTCAGTGGAATGTAAAATCCACCCTTGAGTTTACCCATGGCCATCAAACTGCCAGTCAGGGTTAAGCAACCAATCAAAACTGAGAGACCTATTGTAATCCAGGTGGCATAAAGATCTACACTTTCTGTAGGAATTCCGTCGACGCTGGCCATTCGATCCAAGACTTCAGAAAGTCCAACCAATGCTGATGCGCCACCACCAAACCCGTTGAATAATGCAACCAGTTCAGGCATCCCGGTCATTTCGACACGAGTGGCCATCCAAACACCAATGATGGTGCCAACGGCCAAACCACCAGCAATCAATTCAATGCCAATGATTCCTTCATTTTGCATTTTAGCCATGGTCACCAGAACTGCGAGAAGCATTCCGTATGCTCCCAAGCGGTTTCCTTGTGGCGCGGTCTTGGGACTGGATAATTTCTTAATTCCCAAAATGAATAGTGCGGCCGAAACAAGATAGCCAATGTCCCAAACAACTGGATTGACCATTTCAGTCACCTCTCTTTCGGTTCTTCTTTCCAGCAATCATTTCTAACATACGATTGGTGACCATGAAGCCACCAACCACGTTAATGGTGGCCATCACCAAGGCCGCAAATGCAAGCCAAGCGGCCAAACCAGGATGCCCTGCATTGAATTCTGTATTGGACAAAAATAGGGCACCTACAATTGTAATTCCCGAAATTGCATTGGCACCCGACATGAGTGGTGTGTGCAATGTGGGAGGTACCTTGCTAATCAACTCAAAACCGAGGAAAATTGCGAGAATGAATACTGTAATACTCGCCACGAGTGTTACCTCATCTATCATTCAATCACCCCCGCAAGGCGTGTTTGCTTCTCATGAATTTCCCCATTCATACAGACCAACACGCCCCCCATTCCCGATACGTAGAAATCGCTGCCTTCTGGAGCACCAAATAGGATATCGTCCTCAGGATCGATGACGATTTCGCCGTCCTTGACCAAAGATGTGACAAAAGTTGTCAGGTTGTTCGAATATAGCATACTTGCAGTCGATGCGAGTTGGCCTGGTAAATTGGTAGTGCCAACAATCGTGACACCATTTTCTGTGGTGATGATTTTCCCGGGTGATGTCAGTTCACAATTGCCTCCAACATCGGCATTCATATCGACAACGACCGAACCAGCTTTGAATTCAGTCACGGCAGATTCGGGGACTGTGATCGGGGCAGGTCTACCAAAAATTCGCGCGGTTGTAACAATGACATCTGCATCCGCTGCAACTTCGCAAACTGTATCGTTGACCTTCTGGATAAATTCTGGCGTCAACGGTTTGGCATACCCTGATTCATCCTCAAAGTCGTCCATTCCTTCAACTTCGATGAATCGGCCGCCAACGGATTCAATTTGTTCGGCCGTTGACTTCCGAACATCAGAGGCATAGACGATTGCACCCAGTCGTTTCGCTGTGGCAATCGCTTGCAGACCTGCGACACCGCTGCCCATGATGACAAACTTCGCTGGACGAACTGTACCGGCTGAAGTGGTCATCATAGGAATGCCCTTGGAAACGTGTGCAGCACCCATGAGGACCGCTTTGTAACCAGCGAGGTTGTCCTGGCTCGAGTTGACATCCATCGCCTGCGCGCGCGACAACCGGCGAGGAATCATGTCCATACTCATCAGGGTCACCTTGGCATCCATCGCCTGACGGATGCGCTCGGGGTGTCGGAAGGGATCGGAAACACAGGCGACGATTTGACCTTCTGCAAGGGATGAGAAATCGGGTGAACCGATGCAGATTAGAATATCGCAACCCATCGCCTCCTCCCGTGTCGTGATGGTTGCACCCTTTGCTTCATATTGTGAATCAGAGTGATGCGAATGCTGACCTGCGCCAGATTCGATGGATACTTCAAAGCCTAATTTAGACAACTTCGGGATGGAATTCGGAACAATCGCGACTCGAGTTTCATCTCCGCTTTCTGCAATTACACCTAACTTCATTTCATCGTCTCCGATTCGGTTACCCAACCCCTAAGGGGTTGTATGATTGAATCGACCCTCAATCGGTTATTGAACCATACGGACTCAAAAACAGGGTGGTAGAACCATCAAAACAAGATTAAGGCCCCTACTCCGAAGACGGCTACATCACAAATTGCATGTGCGATATATGGGATCCAAACACTTCGGTATCGAACGTAAAGCCAAGAGAAAATTGCACCGCCAATAAACAAGGCCACGCTGGAGATTAAATTCGCCCACCAAGGGAATCCGAAAACAGCCAATGCCACAGTATGGTGGACCACGAAGATGAGAGCGGAGAGGAAAATCGCTGGGTATCCTTCGCCGACCAGTTCTTCTGACTTGATGACCAAGAACCAACGGAATACGTATTCTTCCAGCAGTGAATTGATGAGAATCCAATAGATGGTCGCAAGCAGGTAGATTTTAGGATCCATCAGTCCAACCGGTTCAAGTGCATCCGAGAGCAATTTGGCATCGATGGCATCGCCAAGCAATAGCCAGGTTCCGACCATGCCGACGCTCATGCCGACACCCAAACCGATACTCATCAGATAACCCCCTTGCTGCGGTTTAGACCAAGAGATTGAGCCTCGTTCGACCTTGAGCAACCAGTAGAGGGGGAAACAAAGCAACCACAATTTTGTGATGACGAAGATGACTTGTGACGCGGTCCCATTGTTCACTGTAAATGAGGCAATCGTGGAGAGGGAGGGAGCGGCTCCAACGAGGATGATGGCGAGGAGTGCGCGGCGCCTTTCTTCCATGAAGGGGGTTGGCACCTCCCCCTCTTCAAGCATTACCCTGCAAGGCAACCCCTATGGACATGAGTCTCTGCCCATTGCGCAACGAGGTATGCTCATGAGTGGAGATAATGGAATGAAAAAATCAATTCGTGTTGCTGTTACTGGCGCCGCTGGAAACATTGGGTATGCACTGTTATGGCGAATCGCGAGTGGCGATTGTTTTGGAACAAATCAGCCAGTCACCCTTCAGCTACTGGAGATTCCACCGGGTATGCAACGTCTCGACGGAGTCATCATGGAATTGAAGGATTCTGCATTCCCGCTGGTGCATGGCATCGTCGGCACAGATGACCCCAATATTGCATTCAAAGAGGCGGACGCGATTTTTCTGGTTGGCTCGCGACCCAGAACTAAAGACATGGATCGATCCGATCTCGTGGCTGCAAATGGTCCAATTTTCGTTGGCCAAGGTAAGGCGATTGAGGCGGTGGCCTCACCGAATGTGAAGGTCATTACTGTGGGGAACCCCTGCAACACCAATGCGCTAATTGCCTGTGCAAACGCACCGAGTATTCCCTCCCGACAATTTACCGCCATGACCCGCCTTGACCAGAATCGAGCAGTAGGGCAGATGGCAGAGCGTGCAGGAGTATCTGCTTCAAAGATAAATGATGTATTCATCTGGGGAAACCACGCGAACACGATGTATCCAGACCCACGTTTTGGAACTGTCGAGGGGGTAATCGCAACGGATGTATTCGACAGTGAATGGTTACAAGGCCCATTCCTAGATACTGTGGCAACGCGAGGAAAGGCGATTATTGAGGCACGTGGTGCATCTTCCGCGGCTTCCGCAGCCTCTGCCGCAGTCGACCACATGCGCGACTGGTGGCAAGGTTCGAATGGACGCATTGTTTCTATGGCTCTTCCCTCGGAAGGTTGGTATGGAGTTCCTGAAGGACTTGTGTTTAGTTTCCCATGCCGATGTGAAAATGGTGATATGATTGTGGTGGAAGACCTCCCTGTCGACTCATTTGCGCAATCAAAAATTGATGAAAATGTCGCTGCACTATTGGAAGAGCGAGACGCGGTTAGCGAACTTTTGGGCAATTGAGGTGAAACATGAATCGACCGCTCTACCTTGAGCACGACGGAAAGGTTCTGCTCGTAGATCTCGAGGGGAATGGCCCCAAAAAAGCGGTCATGGGCAGAGTGGGTGATATCTCGCTGAGATTGCCAACAGAATCTGAAGTTAAGTCGATGGGGATCAAATGGTCTGAGCGACGCACAAACCGCATCAAATTTGGCGAAGAATTCCACGAGGTAGTGTATGCTTTCCCCGAAATTGAGTGGCCAGAAAATTGGACGTGGAAAGACAAGCTGATTTCAGATGGCTGTGTCGACCCGTTGGCCAGAGAATGTGTCTACAGAAGCATGCATAGAGTGGTGTCAAAGGTCATTTTGCAGAATCAACGAAATCAAGTCGTTATGGCAAAAGTGAAACGTGGATTTTTCACCGGTCACTGGACATTGCCAGGCGGCTTCGTTGACTATGCGGAACACCCCCTTGAGGGAGCGATGCGAGAAGTGCTCGAAGAGTTGGGTGTGAGCGTTGAAATTTCAGAGGATGATGTGGTACAAATCGCAGAGAGAATTTTCACCAGCGAGGGGATTCAGTTCTTGTCATTTACATACAAGTGCAATGTTGTGGAAGAACTGACATTTTCTCCAAAACAAGATGAAATCGAAGAGGTGCGTTGGTTCACTATGGAAGAGGCTCTTTCGCGTGCTGCGAGCCTGTTCGATGTAGAAGCGCTGAGGTCTTTATGATGAGTCCAATCCAAAGGGATGAGGTGTTTCGACGAGCCATTCAAATCGGCGTCATCCTCGTGGTCGGTTGTTGCCTGATTAGTCAGGTGATGATGCAACTCGGTGGAGGGGAACGCGATGAACCCATGGACCTGAGGGATCAGGTTGCAGATGACTTTGACGATGAAGGGTTGGTTTTCGAGGATGGTTTTCCCCCGTTCATTTCCTCAGCAGGGGCTTTGATGCCGGAAAAAATCGTATTCAATATAGGACTTTTTGGAGGAGGTCTGGTGATGATTTTCCTCTCCTTTGAAATCTTTCACAGAACCAAGCCTGAAGGAAGAAAAAGAGAAGTTTGCAATGTTGTGGCACTCATCTCCGGGATTATCATTGGTTTTTCGATGATGCAAATTGTCGCGCATCCATTCAACACGAGTATTATCATGCATATTTTCTGGGCTATGAACATCTTTTGGTGTGCGCAGATTTGGATTGCAACATTGACCTATGCCAGAGGTGAAATCGACACTGATGTGCAATGGAGAGGTTGGTCGATTACTCGAGTCCGATGGGTGACGTTTACAGTCGCCATTATCTCGTTCCAAGCGATGACGCTGTTGGTTGCCACGGGTCATTTGGTCGAATCGGCCATTCTAGAATGGACGTTGACATTCTCTGCTGAAGCAATGATGCTGACGATGATTCCAACCCTTACGACTTCTGCATTAGAGTAGCCACGAACAAGGCTGAGGCGCCACCGAACATCATCATTCCAGCCAGCATCAAACCCTTCTGCAAATCGGTTTGACTAGAGCGCTTCATCTCTTGTTCAACTTCTTCCTCTTCGCAATCGCCAAAACACTCACCGATTGGAGGCATCACTTCAATGTGAATATCGGCTGCAATATTCAGTCTGACCTCGATTTCAGTTCCATCTGAAAGTAAATCTGAAAGAATGTAATTGCCGACAACAGAAGTATCGTTGAAGAAGAAAGTCCATCCCGTCCTACAATCGGTGTCGTTAACCCAATCACATTCGTAATGGAGAGGACCCGAGGAAAATTCATCGGTGTCGTTGAAATCACCATCTCCGTTTAGATCCAATCCGATTTCATGAGTGATATTCTCTCTGCTGTCGTGGTTGAGATATTGCACTGAATCGTTGACGATAAGATTGGCCACAAGGGGTGTGTGGGTATCTTCCCGGACAATGACTGTGAACCTCTCGGGCTCATGTGCCACACTGAGACCCGACAATAGCGGAATTGCGAGGAGCAGGGCGATTAGTACACCGCGCATGAAAGGCGGTACCGGACCGTAGATAAATACAAACCGACCCTAAGGGTCGGTGTGCCATGGAGACCACGAAGGGACTCATCATCGCCGGCCTCCTCTTCCTTGCGAGTGCCTCGCTTGGAATAGTCGCGATGATGGATATGTCCAGTGATATGGATGTTGAGGAAGAGAAATCGCTGACTCAAGATCCACTCGTTCAAGGTGAAGAGCACGACCATAGGGATCCGTTGCAGCATAACATGAGCAGTTCTAACATCGAATATGTCGATTTCAATCCACTCACCACCCCCGGAAATGCAGAGGTTCAGGTCATGACAGCACCCGACGGGAGGGTGTATGCATACCAAGCAGGATGGAATGATGTGCACATCACCGATGTCACCGACCCATACAACACGACGGTGATGGGCGTATACAACGACCCGAATACCCAAGTTCTCGACGTGAAGTATCTCGAGTACAATGGCAATGAATTCCTGATTTTGCAAAACCAATTGGTCGATACAGGGAATGCAGACCCCAATGTTGGCAATTGGGACGACCCAGTGCAAGTCAGTGTGACATTGATTGATGTCACCGATAAAACAAATCCACACTATGTGGATTCGTGGTTTGATTGGGATCACCCAACCGGCCCACACAATCTCTACACGCAGATGATTGATGGTGAATGGTATATTCTCGTCGCCAATCCTGATTATGCGGGTTGTGATGTCGGACAAGGGGATGCATGTGGAGGCATTACCATTGCACATCTGAATTTCGATTTACAGAATAGTCTGCCACGAATCGTCAAGGTTGGTGAGGCTGAAGTCGCATGGGAAACCACTCGGGGTGGTTGGATTTACATTCACGACATGACCAGTCAAACGTGGCCAGGTGATGATCAAAATGACCCAAGATATGGAAGGACGTACATCTACGGCGCATATTGGGAGGCCGGCTTACGAATCTTCGATATCAGCGATGTTCCACATCCGACAAACAGCCCAGTGGAATATCTGGCGATGGCAGCCGCGTGCGGTGTTTCTGGTGGTACACAACTTGGTTGCACATGGCGTGCACCAGAGGTGGGCCATTGGGATGACTTCGCGGATCTTGATGGGGATGGAGAGTTTGATAGTGGCCCGACAGGCAATGAAAATGGTGGGCGAGCGTCCTACATCCACTATGCTGAACCATACCCTGAGATGGTTGACACCAGTCATCTCGGAGGTCCTGAAGACAAGCGGCACCTGACGATTCTGGCGGTTGAGGTTCTCTCCACGAACGCAGGTACAGGGTTGGTCTACATGTTGGATACCACAAATTACACGATGAGCAATGGAAACGTGCACTTTGAGCCGAGCCTGTATTCGACTTGGGAGATTCCAACGGGTTGGGACCATTGTTACGGAGCTTCATGTGCAGACCACCCCATTGGAACGACATCTGAGGATGCTGGAGAAGAATGGCTGTTGTTCAGCCCACACAATCTAGACAGTGTCTATTTCCCAACAGATGGAGATACGTTTCCTGATCACAGCCTTGGTGGCACATGGGATGGACGGCTCTACGTCAGCCATTATCATGGAGGAATGTGGATTGTCGATGTTGAAACACTCATCCACGCAGGATTCAGTGGCAAGGATCGAAACGAAACAAACATGGATGCGACAATCGGTTTCTACCTACCACATGGTAGCGAGTATGGAGAAGAATTGGACAGCCAATACTACGACTTTGGATGGATTCCATTCCTGTGGGCTGCTGAATATCATGATGGATACACCTACATGTCCTGTATTACGAGTGGACTGTATGTGGTTCAACTCGACATTGATGAGCCCTATCAAGGCGTCTTGATGAACAATGGTTAATTCAAGGCCGATTGATTCAGATATAGGTTCTCAGTCCGCTGCCCATGGGTCGCCGGACGCCAACTGTTTTGCTGATGGTCTTCCTATTGTTGGGAACACCTCTGTCCGGTTGCTTTGGAAATGGGGAAGAATCAAAGAAATCGATTGATTCAATCCTGCAAATTGATTTTGAAAACCCATCAGATTCGATTTTGCGAACGGGTGAGTGGCACCAATTTTCACTGGAAGGGGATGGAATATCCCTCGCTGTCCCTGATGATGTGATACTATTCGTCAATGGTTCCGCCATTCCAGATGGAATCATTACTGTGACAGAGGAGAAATTGAATGGTAGATTATTGCTAACACCCTATGTCACGGAAGTTGACTTGACGGTTCACTTTCCGGATGGTATGGCTGAAGTCATCGCGATGGTTGTTGAAAACGGTACACCCATCGTTAGCGGTGAAGAATGGTTTGAAAAAATGGATTTCATCACCAGTGTATGCTCGGATTCCACCCAATGTGGAGGATACATCAACAGGTGGATGGGGTCGGGGAATCCGCAACTTGAACGCGCTGCAGTCTATTTCATGGGACATTTTGAGGGACTGGGATATGAAACCCATTTGATGCGAGTTTTCGATCATGGAAATCCAACACAACCTGAGAGTCTGAATGTTATCGCATGGAAACAAGGACGCACAGACACGTGTGTCCAAGGCATGGGTGCACACATGGACGTCGCCCCCCCTGGCAGCCTCGCAGGTACATACGAGGGTGCGTATGACAATACAGCTGGGACGGTTTCCATGCTTCTTTTCGCACAAGTATTCGCTGATTTGACCTTTGAGTGTGACACATTTTTGGCACTGTGGTCCAGTGAAGAAGAGGGGTTGAGAGGATCCAATGCCTTTGCCACAAATGATTGTGATTACTGTCTTCCAAAGGACAAAGAGTTGGAATTTTACATCAACATGGATATGATGGGGATTTCTTGGCCTGCCCACAAATCCAATGGTGACCCGTTCCCCTACCACGCTTGGTCTGGACCCGATTTTGATCCAGATGTTCAAGATGTGGAAATCACGACCGTTGTGGACGATGTTCATTTTAAGATTCTCAAAGCACCTAAAAATTTGACCATTGATGGAACGTATGGCTCCGGTTGCGATCAACACTGGGATGAACATTCGAACCTCGTCATGGATGTCCATGAGGATACCTTCGGCCGTTCAGATCATGTCACATTCCGCAACCTTGGCGCTCAAACCATTTTCCATCTAGGTGCATATGATGATGACTACTCAGCCTACCATTCACCCACAGATACATTGGACAACATGGTTTCAGAAGTCGGTGGTCAGGAAGAACTCGAAAAGAGCATTCAATTCGTCCTCTGGGCTGCCATGCTTGAATTCATGATTGCAGATCAAACACCAGAAATCAGAAACGTCGATGCATGAGGCATTCCCCCGGGCCGATTCATTCAGAAGGTATCGCATGGTCGGCCTGCTATGCGCTCCCGGGTGCCACTCGTAATGCTGATGGTTTTCCTCCTACTTGGAACACCATTGTCTGGCTGTTTCGGTTCGGATGATTCAAACTCACCAACAGGTAGTGATCTCGGAATAACGGGTGAACTAACCGCTGGAGATTGGACCAAAGTTACCCTGAACGCGAGAGCCGATTTGAGCGTGTATATTCCATACTTTATCATCGATCGCAGCAGTGAAAGGGCACAAAATGGCACTGTTCTCGACTTGAAATCCGGAAGCAATACGGATCTCGAATGGTTGCTTCCACCTCGGAACCCATACGCGACATTGTTGATTGGTGAATATGGTCGAATGGATTGGCCGGTCCGGGCCGCCAATGAATCATGGCAGAACTGGGTCGAAGACTCCTCCAACGGTGGTGCTGTTACCGTGACCGAAAATGGCGACAATGGAACATGGAATTGGCTTTCATCACACGACTCTGATGGTGGACCTGTTGCAATCAAGACGTTTGAAACGACTCGACCTCAACGTTCAGACCTCACCATGGATGATGGTGTGGATGCATCAGGTGGATGGGTGGATGGGCGTTCTGTATACGAATGGGTAGATTTCATCACTGACGAGACACCGGATTTACTAGATCCAGCGGATGGTGCCGTCGGTTATCTGGACAGATGGATTGGCAATGGAAATCCCGCATATGAAGATGCGATTACATATTTTGAAGGTGTATTAACAGGATTTGGTTTGCGAACGGAAGTTCATCGTTTCCAGTCGGGAACTCTCTGGGCTGCCAATATCTGTGGTTACAAGGATGGTACTGTGTATCCTGATGAGTGGCTTGTTTTCGGAGGACATTTCGATATCGCACCTTACGCGTCACCAATCGGAATCATTCCGGGAACTGAACAATCTGGTTATGGGACTAGAACTGGGGCCTACGACAATACAGCAGGTTCTGCTATGGTACTCACAACCGCTGGAGCCTTGGCCAGTTTCGATGCTCGACGCACGATGGTGTTCTGCTTGTGGTCCAGCGAAGAGGAAGGCTTGTGGGGTTCTAGTGCATTTGCGAATGACTTGCCATCAGGCGTCACGGTTAGCAACTATCTGAATCTGGATATGGCTGGCGTAAACTATCCTGGGAATTACGCACTGTCTGTCTACTTGGGACCGGATGGAACAGGAGATGTTGTGGACCAACCAGGAATGTTCCATTTGGCGGAATGGATTGGTGCAGACGCTCTCGATCTCGCTTACCAGATGGAGCGAGGGGCTGCTGAATGGGCTGCAGGAGGGGAAAACCCATTGTGGCAAATCGAATATGAGGACACAGTGGCCATTTACGAATCACCCACAGCTCGAAGCGACCACGATTCGTTCCAACAAATTGGGGTTGCAACACTCGGATGGAATGGTGTTGTCGATGGGTTTCCCTGCTATCACAAAACCTGTGACAAATTGGAAACGCTGGAAGAATACATGGTGACAGATAATGCCACTGGAGTTGCGAATCTTGCTCACTCTTGGGATATTGTCACATGGTGGGCTGTTTTTGCCTTCTTACACATGGATCAAACACCTGTACCGAATGAATTGTGAGGGGGATTCATGAAACAGTGCATGGCAATTCTGCTAACGATTTGCATCTTCTTACCAGGTTGTACGACACCCAACGAGGATTTGGATATTTTTCATGGTGACGATTTGCCGACCGATGACCCGGAATACGATGTTGCAGAATTCAGTTTGACAAAACCCGATGGGAATTCATCAAATCTTTCCGATTATACTGGGCAGGTTCTTATCGTATCATTCATCTATTCTCGATGTCCAGATGTGTGTCCAATCGTGAGTTCAAATCTTCGTTGGATTACACAAGAATTGGCAGATGATTACGGCACCAATTTTAGCATTATTTCGGTCACTGTAGACCCTTGGTGGGACACACAAAACGTTCTCGGAGAATATGCGACAGTACGGAACTTGTCTTGGCCACATTTGACCGGTGACATATCTGTTCTAGAACCGGTTTGGGAGTCATTCCATGTCGGGCTGCAAACTTACACCAACACGACCTATGATAACGATTCAAACAACACATCCGGGCGCCACCACCCCGATTATCTGGTCGATCATTCCACAGCGACGATTATCCTTGACAAGGAACACAAACAGCGCGTACGTTGGAATGATCTCGATTGGGAACCGACGCTTTTCGCCGAAGATGTTCAACAACTGATGGATGAATAAACGACTACAGATTAAGTGTAGACTTCGCTGCATCCAATGCTGCATCAAGACCATCTGGGTTTGAGCCACCACCTTGAGCAAAGGTTGGGCGACCACCACCACCACCACCAATGTGGCCTGCAATGGCGTTGAGAATCTCAACCGCATTGTGTGATTCAGCAGCCACGGTGCCTTCGGTGATTGCAACGATTAGTTTTCCACCGCCTTCACGGCTACCGACAACTGCAACCGTGGGTTTTGCGACATCTCGAGTGAGTTCTCCGACCATGTTCTGCATTTGTTTGAGCTCGCCAGTCGCTTCCATGACGACATATCGAATACCATCCTTTTCGACAGCCTCATCCCCACTTCCGCTGGTCCGCAATCGAACGATTTCGGCTTCAAGAACCTCGATTTTCTTCTGCTGGGATTTCCATTCCTCAAAGAACCGATTCACCGTCTTTGGGAGGTCTTCGACCGATACGCCCAGAGCCTCGGCAGATTCGGCCAACAGGCGCTCCTGCCGGCGGGCGTGTTCACGTGCTGTTTCCCCGGCCACGATTTGCAGTCGCTCTACCCCGTCTTGGACTTGACTACTGCGAATGATGCGAACCTCCCCAATTTCGCCTGCTTGGTCGTGATGCGTACCACCACATGCCTGAACATCATGATCACCGATTCGGATGATACGAATTTGGCTGTGCTTGGGAGGACCACCTTGGTACAATTCGAATCCGAACATTTCATCGGCTTCTGCTCGCTTTAAGACCATCTTTTCGACAGTGGGGTTGGACGCTATGATGGCATTGGCATGATC
>Ga0208764_10000540_pt1 | contig 24141 bp, 13 predicted proteins | sample ETNtaG_18_FD_185762 | JGI IMG/M metagenome (GOLD analysis project Ga0208764, IMG submission 185762) | Marine microbial and viral communities from oxygen minimum zone, Eastern Pacific Ocean - ETNP201302SV91 (SPAdes) (version 2) | ecosystem: Environmental > Aquatic > Marine > Oceanic ... | reverse complement strand
GCTTCCGAGCGTTGCGGAGGCAGTTCCCTCTACACAATACTAGTTCAGACAGACCAGAATTCCGATCACACCTACCTGCGAATAGTCGAGGGTGAGGATGCCGATCTAGCATGGGAGGTAGACATGGGGCTGACCGAGTACGTCAAGGCGGCTCCGGTGGTTGTGGATGTAGACGGCGACGGAATCCAGGAGGTGTTGGTCGCTTACGACGCCTCCGGAACGCTGTACGTAGATGCCTGGTCTCCCCGATTGTCCTGTTCGGTTACAGGCTGGTCCACTTCCGGGGACTCGAGCCAACTGCTGTGGACGTGGAGCGACGACTCCATGATGATCAGCAGCGACGAGGGGCCCTACACCTCCGATTGGTGGGGAGGTCACAGGCCGACCACCCAGCCGCTGCTGGCTGACCTCGACCTCGATGGTGACGCGGAGCTGGTCATTGCAGCCGTGGACGAAGGATTGGGCGAGCCCGTCGTCGTCGCCCTTAGGCTGTCCGACACCGGCGCCAGTCTGTTCTGGGACGCTCCAGTTGCTCTGGACAAGGGAACTCATCCCTCGGATCCGGCTTTCGCCCAGACCGACGAGAGTACGGGATACGTGCTCCTGACTACCACCGAGTACGATACTGGGGCGGTGTGGGTCTGGAAGCTGGACTCGGACACAGGGGACCCGAACTGGGACGGGCTGCCCTTGGGCAATACTGATGGTGGCACCGACTCCCCGCATATCCGACTACCAGGCCCTATCATCGCCAACCTCGATGCGAACCCGGACAACCTCGAGATGATACTCACGATCCCCACTGATTGGGATGGTTCCAACGGCCAGGACGGCGCCGAGTTCGTCGGTATGGAGATCGGCAGCGGCGACGAGATCTGGACCTTTGAGGCCTCCAACGGGTACGCCGACGCGCCTCCCATCGCCATAGACACCGATGGCAATGGGCAGCACGACAGGGTGTGCTGGGTGACCTGGTCGCAGGAGAACACTGGCGCAAGGCACGGGCACGCCGGCTGCCACGACGTGAGCGGCTCCAGCCCCGATCAGGTCTGGCAGAGGGGCCTCGAGCAGAGCAGCGGCGTGCCCAACGACGAGATCGCCGTGGCGCCGCCGACCTGGATGGACATCGACGGCAGCGGGGAACAGGAGCTGTTAGTCGCCTACGGGCGCTCGCTATGGGCCCTCGATGGCGAGGATGGTTCTTCGACATCCGTCTGGGGCGGCTCGGTCGAACTATCACACAGGACTTGGTCGGCACCCTCTCTGGCTGATGTTGACGGAGATGCGATGCTTGATGTTGTCCTCGGTGACACCGTGGTGTCACACGCCTTGGCAGACGTCAGACCCCTGTTGGACCAAAGGAGCATCGAGTTCAGCCCCAGCGAGCCAGATCCGGGTGAGACAGTCACAGTGACAGCATTGTTCGAGAACTCTGGGACTGCAGACACCGATCATGAGACTGAAGCCAAGTTGTATGCGAACGGCCAGTTGATAGGAAGTTACGAGGCAGGCACTATGGAGCCAGTCGACCCTACTGGTTCAGGCTCATTTGAGTCATTCAGCGTCGAGTGGAATGGTCCACTGGGCGAGCATGTCTTCGAGCTAATCCTCGATTCTTACTCCAATGTCTCTCAATCCAGAAGCGACAATGATGCCCAAATCACCACACTAGACGTCGTGGCCCCGTATAACGCGACATTTGAGATACCTACCGAGCCAATCAGAGTAACTCCAGGAGAAAGCACTCTGGCCACTCCTATCGTGAGATCCACTGGGAGACTTTCAGGGACATGGAGTCTTACTGTAAACGATGCCAACCTACCCGAGGGATGGAATGTGGTTGACGAGACTGTTGGTGGACTAACAGGTATCGAAATTGGAGTCGATGCGGTTTGGTCTCCCTATTTGCGGGTTCATGCCCCTGCTGACGCTCTAGGTTCCGATGCAGGCTACCTTGAATTGACTCTGACACTCGATGAAGACCCGGAGAATGTCAGCGCGTTCGCCTCACTGCCGCTCGAAGCCAATAGAACCCGAGGGCTTTCCCTTCGGGGCCCAGATGGAACGGCGGTGAGCACAGGATACGGCCTGTTAGGAACCGGTGCTCAGGCCTGGATGCTCCTGCATAATCTAGGGAATGCCAATGAAGTGATTTCTTCCAGTTGGCAAAACACCTCTTGGGGAAACATCGGAATATACGACATAGAAGGGATCGAACAGCCCGTTCTGAGCCTAAGTGCAGGAGAGGTGAAACTGCTCACAGCAAGGTTAGAAGTTCCGGAAAACGCTAATCTCGGCGAGTCTGTTAGTACCCCTCTGACTATGTGCGTAGGCAGTGATGATGAACAGACTTGTCAGACAATTTCACTCACCTTTGAGGCGTCGGGAGTGGTTACCGACGTCCACCAACGCAGCGTCCCGGCTAGTGGATTAAATTGGGAAGTTAGAGCAGACATGCCCTCAGCGGGCAGTCAGTTGACTTGGTCATTGTCGGACGCAGGAATGGCAATCCAAGGATGGTCATGGAGTGCCTCGGGTGATTTGTCAATAGTAGGGGATTCGATTGTAATGTCGGGGGCTTCTTGGCCTGAGCAGGCCAGCGGCACTCTGACTCTCGACCTCCCTAGTGATGCCCCTCCTGCATTCCATTCATTCTCCGATGCCAGTGACCAGTCGTCTGATTATGTCATAACCTTGTCACTTGAGGTCCTACAAATTCACAGGGCGTCAATTGTCGTGACTTCCCCTACCGAGCAGCCCCATGTAGTTGAAGTCGAAGAGGATGCATTAGTCATGGTGAGGCTTGAGAATCAGGGTAATGGGCAAGATACTTACCGCCTGACTCACGAAGTCGTGCTCGACGAGAACATAACCGAGGACCCGGGTGTGACTGTAACATTCTCCAATAACATGGTCTCTCTTGGTGCCGGCAGCCTGACAAATATCCCTGTCACGGTGGTACTCCCTTCCAGCACTCCTGCTGGTACACCGGTCAGCATAATGATCCACATGACCTCGATGGGAGACCAGTCAGTGAGTGATTTCGACTCGGTTGCTCTAGAGGCTCGTCAGGACCATCGCTGGAACTTGTCAGCCAGTATCTCGGGATCTGATGCTGACGGCCGAACCTTTGCCATCGCACCTGGAGATGGACTCATAATTGACGTAAATTCAACGAATGTGGGTAACCTGATTGATGGACTGGAACTCAAAGTCACTTACATCGTTTCCCTTGTTGGAGAAGACAGTTCTCAGAACTGGAATTCTAGCGGAGATTCTGTTGCAGGAATCGAAGTCAATCAATCTGCCCAGATGACTGTAGAGGTTTCTGTACCCGAAGACGCCTGGAACGGCTCAGTGATGTCTGTCAACGTCAGTGCCGAGATTCAAGGCGAAGTAATGGGGATTTTCAGCTTCAATGTCGAAGTTTCTCATGTCCCAGGATGGTCAGTTGTCGCCGATCAGGCCAATCTCGAGGTCGAACTAGGAGGATCCAGTGTTGAGCTCTCTATGATTCAACTAGGAAACTCTCCTTCTGAGGCCTACGCCACGGTCTGGGTAAGTGGAGAGAATGGATGGGAAATCGAAGTTCCCGATGACCTACCTGTTCTCTCCCCCGGAGAGAGTGCAGATATGATTCTCAACATCACCCCTCCCGAATCAGCCCAGCACGGAAGAGCTGTAGAATTACATATCCGACTACGCGAGGGCGACGGTAGCGGCGAGGCCGAAATCACGCTCCCTCTGAGGGTCGCCATATTCCATGACTTCAACATGAGTGGAGAGAATGATTGGCTGGTATCAGACGAAGGTGGCCATCCTCTGACGGAACTGCATAACCTCGGTAATGCACCGACCACCATCAGCCTGCAGGTACTGAGTCTGCCCCTAGGATGGACGGTATCTGGGCAGACGGAGGTAGTTCTGGGCGTGGGCGAGATTAGGGGAGTCCCCCTAGAAGTCATTCCCTCGGCGGATTGGGACGGCAGTATCCAGACTATCAGGATACTAGCCGAGGACTCGGTCGGAAACCAGCGCGAAGTCTCACTTGACACCGAGCAGTCAGTGTACTCGTGGGCCTCTTCTCCTGTTATCGTAGCAGTATCAGGAGATTACGCATTGGTCGAAATCCACGGTACCGACTCATTGAGCTCAGTAACAGACTCATCTTCGGGACCTTTGGATATGAGCGAGAGTGGTGACTGGGCGCTTCCGGCGCTTTCCAGTGGGTCCGGTTCGCTTAGCATAGGTGACTCGACCCTAGCTTACTATGCCCATGTCACTCAACCTTCCATGAGATCTGCTTTTTGCAGTATACAGGGCGACTTGGGGGGCGTGATAGCACAATGCTCTGTGCTCAATGGCTCAGATTCGTTCTCATTCACTATTCTGTTAATTGACGACGAGGGAGTGATGTTGGACTCTTTCTCTGGTAAAGCCGCTGGAGGATCTTCTCTCGGTCCGATTAACCTCAGTGCAGAGGGTTGGAACCCTGAACCGGGCACCCGGATTCTAACTCTGCGGCTGCTAGATGACAGAGGGATCGAGATTACTTCTGTCACTGGTGACTTCCAGATTCGAATGACCGACTGGAACATTGGACTAGTGAAATTGGAACTGGATGGTGAGGGCTCTGAGCAGCAGATTAGAGTGCTGACGAAGAGAGGCGATGGAGACAGGGTTATACTTGAGCAGTACAATGCTGATTGCAGTTTCAGTTTGGTCTCCGGAGACTACTCGAGGGTACATCAGGTTGACCTTACTGGTACCTTTGCCCCCACGGTAGAAGTAGATCGACCTGCAACTATAGATGACGGAGAAGAAATCGTAGTTACCATAGGCTGCGCGTTCCCTTGGGATGTTGATTCCGATCCAAATGACAATGAGGCTAGGTTGATTCTTTCAGGTGGGATTACAGAGTCAACGAAGTACCCCGGCATGGGGACTTCGCTGGCTGCTGCTATGCTGGTTATCGGGGTTTCTGTGGCCTTGGCTTGGATAGTCAGGAACTACCGCGAAGGCAAGGAACTGATGGAGATGGCCATGGTCGCCGCCGAGGAGAAGATGGCTGAACAAGACACTAGAGAGATCGTCGAAGAAGTGCTTGACAAGGAAGAGGTCAAGGAAGAAATCGAAGAAACTCGTGAACCCGAACCAATTCCAGAAGAATATCCTGAGGATGATTTCGAAGCTAGGCTAAAGCGCCTGACACGAGAGTAATCACAAAGTCATCCTGAGTGAATGCATACTCTCGTAGAGTGGTAAGGCTTCAGACAGAATCGCCTCGAGCTCGGGACTGAGATTGCCCGATCGGCCCTTGTAAGGCGAGAATCCCGTAGAAGACCAGACCGAGTCGTACCAGTGCTCGGCCCATATCCCGTCGCATTCCCTCGGACCCGACCTCCATGACAGCATTCTCTCACTGAAGGGTATCCCGACGCGTTCGCACAACAGACCAAGCATACCTCTAGGGTCTTCCAAAACATCCCGGGCGTCCATTATTGGTGGGATCTCTCCGCTTTCCCTCGCTACCTGCTGAAGCAGCCTTGCCTGTTGTGGCAATCCAGTCGCCCACAGTGACACCTCATCTGTTATTCTCGACAGCGATAGCAAGACCTCCCGAGGACTACGAATCAAGAAGCAATTATTCAGTGAATTCAGCCACCTGGTCTCCATCTCTGAGAGGATGTGGTGGCACATGTGCTTCTGGTACCACACCCCTGCATCCCCTGGGATCTCACCAGTGAGATAATCGACCACTGAATCGGCATCGGCATCGTGATGTGCAATCACGGCATCTGCACCGGGATGATTGATGCCTGTCCTCGCTAGGTAGTGAGAGTAAAGAGGTTCGTCACTGGCGAAGCAGTCTTCTCGGTTGTCGAACGAATACATCATCGCTGTGGAGATGTTACGTGGCCCCGACCACATGGCGATGCTAACGCCGTCAACCACCGCACTCACTCCGGACCAGACCCACATAGAGGTCTTGAAGGCGTTCGCACATAGGCCCCCTGTGCCCCTCTCCCACCGGTTTGCCATCGAACTCCACAACAGGAGTTAGGCCAGCGAACGTCCCTGTCACGAATGCCTCGTCGGCCGTGCTGACTTCCTCTATAGTGAAGTCCCTCTCATATGCAGGAATCCTGTTGGAGCGACACAACTCAAGCACCTTCCGACGAGTGATGCCATCCAAGCAGTGCTCTCCTGTCGAGGTCCAAACCTCACCGTTGCGGACGATGAAGAAGTGGGTCGAGTTACATGTCGCCACATTTCCCAAAGGATCGAGCATGAGTCCCTCATCGCCGCCCTTGGCTGCAGCATCAATGCATGCTGCGATGCAGTTATGCTTCGAAAGGCTGTTTATTCTGGGGTCTTGGACGTTCTGCTCGCCCCTCCTGATATCAACGGTGACTAGACTAATTCCATCCACTGCCCTGCGTTTGTCTGCCCTCTTGTACTCCGGGATGATGACCAGCGTCGGAGAGCCAGATATGACCCACGGAGCCTGATAGGGCGTGGGTTTGAGACCGCGCGAGACTACTAAGCGAATATGGACATTATCATGCATGCCATTGGCTGTAATCACACGACCTATTTCCTCGAGAATCTCGGTGTGGGACAGACCTATGTCGAGTGAAATCGACTCGGCACCTCGGAACAACCTATCGAGATGATCCTGTGCGAATGCAATGGTGCCTTTGTGAAGCCTGAACGACTCCCATACTCCATCGCCCAATAGGAACCCGGCATCAAAGACCGAGACCTTAGCGTTTCGACGAGGAGTGATCTCTCCATTCACCGAAATAAGTACGTCTTGGTTGCGAGAATCTTCCTCGTAGTCGTGAGTGCCCATCGTGCACCTCAGAATTCGGCACCGGTCAAACGTTCATACATCGACGCGTACAGTTCTGCAGTCCTTTCTATCATATCTTGGGGCAAAGCCGGTATTGGAGGCTCCTCAGACCCTTGTTCCCTAGCATCATACAACACTTCATGATGGCCTATGTCGATGTAGTGCTCGCGCACGAACTCCTTGGACAGAGATACTATCTGGCCATTGGCGTAGGTCTCGGCATCCCACCATCTATCCTCATCTAGAGTACCGAATGAATCCACTAAAACCGGTCTCCTCCCTACACCAAGTGCGAACTCCTTCTTACCATCGACATGTATCAGACCTCGCTTACCCGCCTCACGCTCGATGATAGCATCGATTTTCAGAACCACATCGAGAATCGAGTCGAACTCCTCTTCCGTGAGATTAGATATCTGCAGTGCCTCCTTCCTGTCCAGAAGTCTGTCGAACGACTCGAACTTGGTTGAGACTTCGAGATAGGGACTAGGTAGCTTGCAGCCCTCCTTAATCTCGGCTCCGGACTCGAATCCAAATTCCTCGACCCCGACCTCTCCCTTAGCGTACCTACGCCAACCTGAGCCCGATAGATGATGTCTGCAAATCACCTCTAGAGGGACGAAGACGTTTTCCATGTCGCGAGGTATGGCGCCTGGCTCCTTGATGACCTCAAAGCGTCTGGCCAGACAACGGTCAGGAGCATTCATCTCGATGAGGTGGGTTTCGCAGACCCCTTCCTTGCTTACTAAGTCGAACCAGTGGCAGGTGGTCCGGTTCAGACTCTCTCCCTTGCGCGGAATAAGCGAGGGAATAATCTGATCATAGACTGAAATCTGGTCTGTATACCTAAATTCAAGGACGTCTGGGTCCCCTGTGCTCCATACTTGCTTGACCTTACCTTGGTAGAGAAGCTCTCCCATGTCTGCGTTTGGTGCGATACCGACGATGAACATTACTGGGGCCAGTTAAGCATCAGTCCCTGCGAATCAGTTGGTAGGTGATGAACAGTGAGAGGAAGGCAATAGCAATCCAACGCTGGTCGAATTCGCCGGACTGATTGTCCTGATCCGACATGAACAGATGATGAATTGTCGGTAGGTCAGGAGACTCTCCCGAGGCCATTAGCACGGTCCCATCGATGTGGTAGGGTAGACCCCCCCTCAAGCCCTTCGATATGGCTTTTTGAGGAGTTATGGAGGCCATGATGTAGCTGCATGTATCTCCTCTCTTCAGATCCTCAATAGCCTCAAACTCGCCACCGCTGTCATGAGGCCTAAATGCAATTGTCACCTCATAGTGAGACTCTATCCGTTTTGCCACCATGTCGGCGATATCTGCCTCGAATCCGTAGAACTCTGCAGAACCATCCTGCCTAGATAGAGGAGATTGTTGATCATACATACAAACAACCAACTCGCGCTTATTATCGATTATTTCGTATAGAGTTCCTTCAGTCGGAACCGGCCACTCTCCAATGTAGTTCTCGTAGTCGGAACTATCCAGTTCTGTTTCCCCGAGAAACCAAGTCGAGTATCTCTCGGAGAGGGAATTAGACCATACCAATTCAGCTAATGCGGCGTTAATGGCATCGAGCAGATCGGCATTCCCCCTGTCCTCCAAGGAGTCAATACGAGCAACAGGTACGTATGATTCAATTTCTTCCACCATCCCAACAACAGACAGACCGGGTGTGTTCTCCGAGTTGGCGGGGTCAGCAGCAATCGAGTGAGAAGTGAGGAAGAAGTCGATATTTCCGACCATTAAATCTCGCATGGCCATCTGGTAGTCTTGGTACGACGACTCGGTAATGTGCTCGTGCGATTCTATGAGGTGCGATACAGAGGTCTCCTCAGAAGTTCCTACGCTGTATTGTGGTCCGGAAGCGACGGCTGTGGGCGCTGTAAGAATCAATGCAACGAGACACAGGGCTATCGTCAGGTCCCTCATAGTCCGAGGAGGTGCGACGCCAACTTAGAATTGATGGTCCGCCTAAACTATATCCAAGGAAGTATGTCAGACAGTAGGGCTCGCCATGTACGAAGCAGATTCTCGGCTCTCCGAACCAATGGCCCTGAGAGTGAACCGCGTTATTGCCATCGCCGCAGTGATACTGCTTGTCACCGTCGTCTCGCCGAGTCAAGCCAAGGAATTCCAGAGCAGTTGGGAAGTAGTAGAAAGCGGAACCTCTGAGGATCTTCTTACAGCGGCGATTTTTGATGGTCAAGTCTGGGCATTCGGAACTGGCGGGGTGATGCTCAACAGCAGCAATAATGGAGTCACTTGGGAGATTGCCGATTCACCGACAAATACAGACATACATCACTCGGACTCAGGTTTCGGATCACTTTTGATCGCAGGTGATTCCGGATTGATGCTATTCAAGCAAGATTCGGATTCAGAGTGGTTGGACATCTCTCTTCCGTTGGGCTCGGAAGTAAACGGAGTCTCACTGATTGGCGGTCACAACGTCGTTGCTGTAGGGGACCAAGGAACCATCTGGAAATATGACACTGGAGTCTGGGAGGTAATTAGCCTAACAATCGAAAGTGACCTGATGGCGGTTTCGTTTGTCGATGAGGAACTAGGAATAGTGGTCGGTTCTGGAGGCACTATCCTCTTCTCGGATGATGGAGGAGAGAACTGGGACTACCGTGAAGCCCCCGAGGGAGCCAGTGAAGCCGTAATCATCTCGGTAGAGTTCTACAGCCCTACAAGGATCTACGCCATCACCGATGACGGGCGGATTCTGATTTCGATGAACAATGTAGTATCGGGTACCGAAGTCGGCTATCTCTGGGAACTCGTCGACTTCGAGAGGCATTATCCCCCTGGGAGCAACGAATACCTGCTGGAGCCTGCTACACTCGACGTTGAGCTCACGACGGTTGAGGTGGTGACCACCTCCAAGTTACTGATGACAGGGGTAGATGGATACCTCTCGATGAGCGTTAACGGAGGTACCATCGTCTCGCAGCAGATTAACCCCCTAGGCAATGATACCAGCTTCAACGACATTGTGATGCTCACCGGATTCATTGGAGTAGCAGTCGGAGACGGCGGTGCGATACTGTGGACAGAAGAAGCGGGCGCGGACGATCAGGTCGGTTTCGTGGTACCTGAGTACAACAACTTCGGTGTTTTCGTTGATGAGACCAAAGCGATGTTCCTAGCAGGATTCATTGCGACAGTAAAAATCGTGGCGTTCGGTATCATCCTTGGGTTCTTCCTGGGGATAACACTGGCGATGTGCAAGACCTCGCCGACATCTTTGCGATACATAGTGGAGCGTTTCGATCACAGGCACGTCAGAGCCATGGGAATCCCGATACTAGCAGGGGGCCTCTACCAGTTCTACTCAGGCATACCGGGAACCAGAGATCTTGGCCTGCAAGGAATTGAGTACATTTTCCTCCCTGTGGGTGCGCCTGAGTCTTTCGCAAGAATTCTGCTGGGAATTGCCCTCACATTCGTAGGCGTATTGTTCCTGAGCAATGATGGTAAGTTTGCGAAAATCAAGATTAAGTCGTTTACATTGAATCCCTGGAGAGTAAGACCGTTGAACACGATAGCAACCGTGTATACGGACTTCTTTCGCAATACTCCGTTGATAGTTCAGTTCTTGTTCATCCACTTTGGAGTTAGACTAGGCGCTCTGATACAGGGGCCCGGCCTAGATATTTTCAGCTTTGAGAATTTAGAGCAAAATCACAATTTCCTAACAGATATCTTTGCCACATACGACCACTCTGAGGGCAACTATGGTACACTAATAGGAGGGATGCTATACGATTCGGCATTCATTAGCGCTATCTGTGCCCTTGGGTTCAATTCCGGCGCGTACCAGTGTGAGACCATCAGAGGCGCCATTCAGGCAATCCCCTCGGCTCAGATGGAAGCCGGTAGGAGCATAGGCCTGACTTACCTGCAAACAATGCGCCGAGTGATTATGCCACAAGCAATCCGGATCTGTATTCCTCCGATGGGCAACGAGATGGTCAACTTGGTCCTCAACTCATCGCTGGCGATGATTATTGGATACGCTGAACTCACTCGGCAAGGGAAATTGATTGTCGCCAGCACATTCCAATATGCATACGCTTGGGGAATGGTTCTGATATCATACTTCGTGGTCACGTGGACTCTTGCACTTTTCCTCAGGTGGATGGAAGAGAAGACAAGGATTCCGGGTCTGGGAATGACAGGAGGAGATTGAATGCCGGAGAAGGTACTAGACATAGACGATCTGCACATGATTTACGCGGGTGGAGTTCATGCCGTCAGAGGTATATCTTTCGAAGTCAATCAGGGGGAGTCGGTTGCGATAATCGGCTCTTCTGGGAGCGGCAAATCCACAGTTCTTCGCTGTATTAACCGACTGATAGAGCCGACTGAGGGTAAAATTCACCTGAAGGGAGAACAAATCAACACGCCTCACACTGATGTCAACGATTTGAGGTCAAGGATAGGGATGGTTTTCCAGTCATTTGAGTTGTTCGCCCATCTGAAGGTCTTGGAGAATGTCACACTGGGCCTGAGGCATGTCAGGAAGATGAGCAAGGGCGAAGCCGAGGAGGTGGCCCTCTCGGTGCTCGAGCGTGTCGACTTGCTGGACAGGATTGGTGCCTATCCCGGGAACCTCTCCGGCGGTCAGAAGCAGAGAGTGGCAATAGCGCGGGCCCTAGCGATGCATCCGGAGGTGCTTCTTTTCGACGAGCCTACCAGTGCCCTGGACCCCGAATTGATTGGTTCAGTCCTTGAGACCATAAAGGGCTTAGCAGACGAGGGTATGACGATGGTTATCGTCACACATGAGATTAGTTTCGCTAGGGACGTAGCGGACCGGATTATCTACATGGATGAAGGGGTAGTGGCTGAAGAAGGGCCTTCTTCAATTATCAACAATCCAAAAAGCGAGAGGCTCAAGAAATTCCTCTCATCACTACACGAAGACGAAGTTCCAGAACAGATTCACCAAGACGAAGGTGATAGCACTGTTTAACGGCGTGGTCAAAGACCGCGAAGGAAGTTTGTCTGAGTCCCTATACCATTCCCTGCGCCTGCATCGCCTCAGCGACCTTTAGGAATCCAGCTATGTTTGCGCCTGCGACATAATTTCCGGGCATTCCGTATTTCTCAGAGGTCTCAAATGCGTTCTTGTGGATATTCACCATTATGCCCTCGAGCTTCTGATCGACCTCCTCTCGAGACCAACTCATACGTAGGCTGTTCTGACTCATCTCCAATCCAGAGGTTGCCACTCCTCCGGCATTCGACGCCTTACCCGGGGCGAATAGTACTCCATTAGCATGGAAGCACTCAACGGCTTCTGGGGTGCAGGGCATGTTGGCGCCCTCGGCGACTGCGATGACTTTGTTGTTGACTAGCATCTGCGCCTCTTCGCCATTAATCTCGTTTTGAGTCGCGCAAGGTAGCGCGATGTCGACATTGGTATCCCAGAGTCCATTCAGATTGGGTTCCGGCTTGGAAGCGGTGTACTCAACTCCGTCGAATTGGTCGGCGTACTCACTCATTCGACCGCGGCGGTTGTTCTTGAGATCCATGATCCATGCTAGCTTCTCTCTGTCGATTCCTGCCGGGTCGTAAATGAATCCACTGCTGTCAGACATCGTTACCGGCTTGCCGCCAAGATCGAGGACCTTCTCGCATGCGAACTGGGCGACGTTACCAGAACCGCTGATGGCAACCGTGGCACCCTCGAAGCTCTTGCCCTTTGTGGCGAGCATCTCTCGAGCGAAGTAAACCAATCCATATCCAGTCGCCTCGGGACGAATCAGAGATCCCCCATATGAGCGGCCCTTTCCAGTCAGTACTCCTGTGAACTCGTTAGCGAGCTTCTTGTACATCCCGAACAGGTAGCCAATCTCTCGTCCACCCACGCCAATGTCGCCAGCGGGTACGTCGAGATCTGCACCAATATGGCGCCATAGTTCCATCATGAAGGACTGGCAGAAACGCATGACCTCAGCATCAGATTTGCCCTTAGGATCAAAGTCGGATCCACCCTTCCCACCACCCATAGGAAGACCTGTCAGACTATTCTTGAAGAGTTGCTCGAAGGCAAGGAACTTCAGGATAGACTGGTTCACACTAGGGTGGAATCTGAGGCCGCCCTTGTAGGGACCAATGGCACTGTTGAACTGGATTCGGAATCCACGGTTGATGTGGAGATCTCCATTGTCGTCGTACCAAGGCACTCGAAACTGGATTATCCTCTCAGCCTCGACGATGGCCTCGACCACTGTGAGGAACTCCGGATTAGCCTTTATCACCGGCACTAGGCTGTCTAGAACCTCTTCAACCGCCTGATGGAACTCAGGTTGGTTCGGGTCTCTCGCTATCACGCTGTCATACACTGTTTTCATTGTACTATCCATTGGTTCACCAAGGGGATTGAACGATTCCTATTTGAGGGACCGGGCGCTTGCGCGACCGAGGGGGGGCTTTTGAATAATATCCTAAGCAGATATGCGTTCCAAACGGACCCTTAGGGGTTGAAAAAACTCATGAGAACAGATGTCTTTCGGCTAACTGCGCCACATCCGACAGATGTCCTGGCAGAGTAATCACATAGACCGCTGCCTGACTCACTTGTCGGTTCCTCAGAGCCTCGGCAATCGGAGTATGTTCGCGGAGCCACCGCGTGCGTCCATCATCACCTACAATCCTGACGTCGACTTGAGACATCCGAGGTTCGGCGAGGAGTAGTTTGACATTAGGCACGTCGATGGCGACGTATCCAGGTAGCAGGCCGGCTCGGTGTGCTAAATCGTCCTCAAACTGCCTGCGTGAATCTGGATTTGTGGCAATCTCAAGAAGTCGCTCGACCTGTTGGGGAGTGAGTTCCTCTCTACGACGACTGCAGCATACCTTCAGCAGTTGTCTGTACTTCAGTCTACGAATCATGTCCTGAGCGTAATCGCCAGCGCCTCCGAGAACCTCCCATATCTCCGCATCAACCCGGCGCTGCAGGTCCAGAGATTCTGGCATCTGTTCCGAGCTGCGCTCTACCGCCCTAGAGAGCATGACCTCGGTCACCCTAGTGACTCTATGGAAGTAAACTGCACTGTACATTAGCGCCCTTGCCATCATCATGCCCTCGAGCGCTGGCAGGCCGCCTTCCTCCACGGCGATGTCGCCGCCATGCCTCTCAAGGCACCTGATTAGGCGGCGATGGTCAACGATTCCGTGGGTGACACCTGTGAAATGCGAATCGCGGAGTAGGTAGTCCAGTTGGTCGCAATCCACAGGCCCGTGGACCAAATGGGCTAGAGTCAGGTCCTTGTCTACAAAGTCTTCACGGCCCTCAGTCCATGCTGTCAGAGAGCGTTCAGTACCTCCTGCCCCTGGGCCTCGGATTAGACCTGCAACCTCCTTCGGCTCTAGGTCGTGCCTCTCGAGTATGTCCGGCACCCTCTGACGTTCTAGAACTGAAGACTGCTCACCGTCACGTAGAACATCATACTCACCGAGAATTATTCCTTCAGTGATCGACATGTGATCCATCCCTCCGCGCTCATGCAGGATGTGCTCGAGCGTGTGTGAGTAGGGGCCGTGACCCACATCATGGAGCATCGCTGCTGCTTGGACTGTATTGGTCTCATGCTCATCCAAACCCAATGACTCGGCCATCATACCAGCGATGTGAGACACCCCTAGGGAATGCTCAAATCTAGTATGATGAGCTCCAGGAAATACCAGATGGGCCAACCCTAGCTGCTTGATGTGACTGAGTTTATTCATCTCTGGAGTGCCAAGCAGTTCCCTACGAACACCGTCCAGTCTGAACTGTCCGTGAATAGCATCGTTGATGACCTTCATACCCGACCCTGCGGGGCTTCGACATGACACTTAGCCTTGAAACGCACTATCGCCGGGACAGTGGGCGGAGGCAATACTTACTGGATTTGAGAGTCGTTTTGTAATCATTGCATTTCATTTGTCTTTCAATTGCAATACAGTTAAGTGCCCCCTCTGGGTCTGCGGGACTCAGGAGGAACCCGAAGTGGCCGGTGTCAGTCCAATGGTCTCGCTAAGAATCCCCGAGGACCATTTGCTGGAAATCGACCAGCGAGTGGGCTTCGACGGTATGCGAAACCGTTCAGACGTGATTCGAGATGCTGTCCGCAGGTACCTCGCTTCGCCTCTGCCCTCAATGGGGGCGAGGGTCGAGGTTGACCTTGGCCCCGATCTGACTGTGAGGATACGGGACTTCTGCAAACTGCGAGGCGAGTCTGTTGCTACGGTGCTGCGGCAGGCAGCTCGCGAGCACATCGCCAAGGGAACCCTGGAGAGTGCTACGGTAGACCAAGTCCTCTCCATGCGCATGGACGAGTTGCGTGCGCGATTCGATGACGATTCGAACGCTCTATGAGGTGAGAGATTGAGCGATGATGGGATGCACGAGAAAAATGCGGGGGGGCGTCGTCGACGCCCCCTCGCCCAACCCGTGCTATGCGGCCTAGAAGGACTACGGGCTCGGGCTAAGCTATCTGATGCAGTCGGCTATGACGCCCGTGATGTCCCGAGAGGCTCCAGAGGGAAGTCTCGCAAGACCGATCGGGAGCATCTTCTCTGAAATTCAACACACACCGTCTCGCACATCTCGTGCGGGACACCCCTCGGTGCGTCAATCTGAACTTTGATGCATGATGCTCTCATCCGGTGCCATGGGCGAGGGTATCTCCGACTGGAGTCGCTTCGAGAGGTTGACACCTTTCAGAGTCAGAGACGTACTTCTTGTGGCCAGTCACTTCGACCACTATTTGTTGGAGGAATCGGGGTACTTAGCGGAGATAATGCAGGAGGAATACTCCGACTTGAATCTCTCTCAGGCACCCCGTATCATCCACAGTCCCGATGCACGGGACGCCCTCAGGCTGCTAAATACACGCGAGTTCGACCTTGTCATCACTATGACAAGGGTGGGTGAAATGGATGTCAAGGCCTTCGGGACTGAGGCGAAGCGTGTAATTGAGGGACTTCCTGTAGTCATGTTGAGTCACAACACGCGTGAATTAGCGACCCTTAGTGCAGGCGATGGAATCGATCGAATATTCGTGTGGACGGGCGATAGCAGGATACTATTGTCTATCTGTAAGCTAATCGAGGACGAGCGTAATGTCGAGAATGATGTTCGAGATGGTGATGTGCAAGTCATCCTGCTAGTTGAGGACAGTCGCAGATTCTACTCCGCTTATCTCCCTCTACTCTACACCCAGCTGGTAAACCAGACGACGCGGCTTATGGGGGAGGGAGGGAACCTGCACGAAAAGTTACTGAGATTGAGGGCCAGAGCCAAGATTCTACTGGCATCTGACATGAACTCTGCAAAGTCCGTAATCGACAGATACCACAACAACATCATCGGGATTTTCACTGACGGTAAGTTCCCAAACCAAGGTGGGCAGAGAGACACAGCAGGTCTAGAGTTAGTACGCTACGCCCAAGAGGGGCATCGCTACATGCCGATACTGTTCCAATCAAAGAACCTCGAACTAAAGGAGGATGCTGAGTCATTAGACGTTCGCTTCCTCCACAAGGAGGATACGCAACTGTACCGGCGGATAGAGGAGTTCATGGTCGACGAAATGAATTTCGGTGACTTCGTCTTCAGGATGCCTGATGGGGGCGAGGTCACTAGAGCGTCAAATCTTGAGGAATTCATACACGGGCTAGAGAACGCGCCCATCGAGTCAATAGAATACCATGCTGGGAGGAACCAATTCTCGCATTGGCTGAGGACACGTTCAGAGTTCTACCTCGCGGCGGAGATGAGACCGAAGAAGATCGGTGACTTCGATAACCCCGAGGGAGTCAGGAAATATCTCGCTGACTCTGTCAAGAATCACATTGTCCAAGTTCGGATGCGCACCATCGGGGACTACGACGCGAGTCGGGAAGGGGCTGGATTCCAGAGGATCGGTAGGGGCAGCCTAGGTGGCAAAGGTAGAGGATTGGCCTTTTTCTTCACGCGGATGCTTGACCTAGGATTGAGTGGTGCCTTCCCCGATGTTGAGTTTGTTGTCCCTAGATCAGTGGTAATTGGCACAGACGTCTTCGAGGAGTTCGTCGAAGACAATGAACTCGGCAGGTTTGCTCATGAAGACCACAGCAATGAGGAGGTCAATCGAGCATTTCTCGAAGCTGAATTCACAAGTGAGATGGTTGGAGAGATCTCGGTGATGCTACAACAGACCAAGTGGCCCCTAGCAATCCGCTCTTCTAGCCTGCTTGAGGATTCCAGCCACCAGCCTTTCGCAGGAGTCTATGCGACCTACATGCTGGCTAATGACCATCCGGACTTAGAAGTCCGACTCAGAAGACTGCTTGAGGCGATTAAGCTCGTCTATGCCTCCACTTACCACCGTGGGGCCAAGGCGTACGTCGCTGCCACGCCCAGCACCATCGAGGACGAGCGCATGGCAGTGGTCATCCAAGATCTGGTTGGCGACGAGGTCAACGGACGCTTCTATCCAATGATATCGGGGGCCGCTAGGAGTCGTAATCACTATCCAGTCGAACCTCTGGTCGCCGAAGACGGTATTGCAGCCATCTGCATTGGCTTAGGTCGTCAGGTTTCGGCCGGAGGAAAGTGTCTAAGATACAGCCCGGGGCAACCTCGGAGGATACACCAGTTCCACAGTAATCAAGCGATTCTGGATACCTCGCAACGCAGCTTCTTCGCTATTCCAATGGAGCAAGAGGACGGAGCGGTTCACCCTACTGAAGAAGGCAATCTGCTGAACCTCAGTCTGGCCGAGGCCGAGGAAGATGGTTGCCTTGCACTGGTAGGTTCTACCTACGTGGTCTCGGATGACCGTATCGTCGATTCCGTGGTAGTCGATGGTGGGCCGAGGATAGTGACCTTCGCCCCGGTCCTCAAACATGGACGGTTTCCCCTGTCAGAGATACTCAGCCACGTACTCAACACCTGTCAGAACTACATCGGATCACCCGTTGAACTAGAGTTCGCGATGTCAATCGATCAGGACTCTGGAACTCAGAGGTTTGCCATCCTGCAAGTCAGACCGATGATGGAGGAATCCGTGGACATCGACATCGATCTGGCTGAGATTGATCGTTCCAAGGCGATGTGCATCTGTAGCCAGTCTCTGGGCAATGGGGTCATTGAGGGAATCAAGGATGTCGTGTATGTCCATCCAGAAAGATTAGACAGGATGCGTACGATGGATCTGACGGCTGAGATAGAGGCCATAGACGCCTCCCTCAGAGCCGAAGGGCGACCCTATGTTTTGATTGGACCGGGCAGATGGGGATCTTCGGACCCGTCACTGGGAATCCCGGTACAGTGGGACCAGATAATGGGCTCTAGGACGATTGTTGAGGTGCCGATGACGGACATCCACGTTGAACCTTCACAGGGGACTCATTTCTTCCAGAACATCATCACCTTCAACATCGGCTACCTGACGATAGGTGTCGATGACTTCGTCGACTGGGAGTGGTTGGACTCTATCGAGGCGACGGCTGAATCCGGAGCCCTCCGTCATGTCAGTCTCGATGGACCGATGAAGGTGATTCTAGACAGCCGTGATTCTGAGGCCATCATAACCAAGTGATGGCCAATCTTCTTGGTCGGTCTATCGTCAGGACTGTTTCTATGAGAGAGGGTTCGTCAGCCAATGCAGGGAGATTCGTCGCCCATGAGTCCCTCAGGGACGCGCAAGGAGAGATGATTAGTGACGGTATTGCATCTCTTGGAGTAGGCGGCTTCCTACTGGCCTCCGCACCCACTGGGATAGGCAAGACCGCGGCGGCTCTGGCAGCGGCCATTGAGGTTGCAAGGTGTTCAACCAATCCTCCAGTGGTGATGTTTCTGACAGGCCGTCAGTCGCAGCACAAGATAGTAGTGGATACCGTTCGCAAGATCAATGAGAGACTCGATCCTAGTGTTGCGAAGGTCAGGCTCGTAGATTTGATAGGTCAACAAGGGATGTGTATCAACGAAATCCGACACGAACACCGGGCGCTGTTCTCTAGACTGTGTGCAGAGAAGCGCGGCACGCGTACCTGCAAGCCATGGCTAGCTGATGCCGATCTAATCCGCCCCCGAATACTTCGCGACCCTTTGCACGTCGACGAGTTAGTCTCGATGTGCAAAGGACATGATGATGAGTTACCTCACGGTATCTGCCCCTGGAAGGCAGCGAGGGAGTCGGTCTCTTCTGCCGATGTCGTGGTCTGCGACTATAATCACGTCTTCGTAGAGGCTGTCAGAGACTCATCCCTAACAGCGATGGGCATAGAACTCGAGAACACATTGCTGGTGGTGGACGAAGCGCACAACCTCCCTGACAGAATTCGCAGGGGATTCGAACGTAGAATCACAATGAAGGTAATCAGAGATGCAATTTTTGAAATTGAAGAGCATACTGAGCGGACGAAGTCCGAAGGTGCATCACTTGCCGGAGCCGAAGCCGATTCAAATAATGCAGAATTAGACCGTCTCAGAAAATCAAAGGCAGTAATGCGCAGACTGAGGAATGGTTTGCCAAAGTGGTTCGCAGAGATAGACGGTGATTTAGACTCGAGCAGGACTGATGACCAGAGAGTCTCGATGGCGGACTTCCTAGATCGAGTCTCGGCGATACTGGCCGAAGGAATTGAGCAAGCCTTTGGGTTAGAAGCACTAGTTAGGATTCTGCAGTCAATAAAAGTGGACATAGACGAGGAAGATGAAGAGATTGAGGAAGAGACGGCCTGTATGAGGCTGGCTATCCTGCTGCAAACCTGCGTGCAGAACCACGACAGCCCTGCTTTCGCACTTGTCCACGACAAGTTAGGGGACGAGGAACACAGGCTGACCACTCATCTGCTGGACCCCGGAGTGGTTAGTGGAGGACTTCTTGAAGAGTGCCGGGGCGCTGTTATGATGTCAGGGACCCTGTTCCCTCCCCAGATGTACTACGACCTGCTCAAAGTCCCCGGAGATAGAGTCTCGATAGTCAAAGAGTACACCTCTCACTTCCTCACTGAAAGAAGGCCAGTCCTGATTGCGAAGGACGTCACCAGCCGGTACGCTGAGCGAGGTGAAGAGAACACCGCTAGGATTCGCGAACACATCCACTCCGTCCTGCGTGAGACCCCAGGACATGTCGCCGTATTCGCTCCGAGTTACGCTATGCTTGAGCAGATAGTGTTGGAGGACGATGATTGGATAGTGCGGAGTCGCCAACTATTGGAAGAGCGATCGGGAGCCTCGAAGGAGGAGATGGACAGAATGGTCGACAAGTTACATCAATTGAGGCGTTCAAAGACTCCTGCTCTGCTCGCCGGAGTCTTAGGAGGTAAGCTCGCAGAAGGTGTGGACTATCCGGAGAATATTCTCGACGCAGTAATCTGCATCGGTCTACCGCTACCTCCACCGAGCGCCCGGCAGGATGCTCTGAAGGACTACTACGAGAATTCCTATGGTAGTGCGCGGGCGTGGAGGTATGCCAGTTCCCAGCCTGCCGTCAACAGACTAATGCAAGCCCTTGGCAGACCAATCAGAAAAGCGGCCGATCGCGCGTTGGTGATAATGCTCGAGAAGCGATTGATGCAGCGTGGATTCAAGATCTGTATGCCAGACGGAGTTCATGTCGTCGAGTCGGTCGATTCAGATCGGACTGCGAGACATACTAAGCGCTTCTTCAAGAAATATCCCAACCCGGCTAGGCACTCTGAATGAGCAATGGGTTCATCCGAGTGCGTCCTCTCGTGATGATTCAGCATGCAGTGGTCGAGAGTACAGGTAGAGATGCTCGGCCCCAGCGCGCACACCACAGACCCACTTGATCTCACAACCTCGGGGCTTGATGTGGGGGCTGAGCAAATGCATGAGGAGTTCCTCGCTGATCTACCTCATCTAGACGAAGTTCGTAGTGAGCATACCAGAGTTATCTCCGATGTCTCTGAGCCAATCGAGACGGCCAAGTCCCTAGCTAGAGATGTTCAGCCACTCGACGAGATGCTAGCAGAACTAGGCGGCTCTTTGAGCACCGACAGAATCAGCATCCCGCTACCTTCGGCTATTCCCGGTGATCTAGTAGTAGAGAGACTTGCAAGTAAACAAGGAGAGATAGTACGACTCATCGCACCGGAGCGTTTTGGTGGCATCATGAGGCAGTTCGCCCTACCTAAGGACAGAGCCCTAACTAGGGCTGTTTGGGCTGAAGGTGAGTTGCGCCTGGAGATCATCTGATCCCATCGTCAACGATGTACGAATCGCGCTCCGGGACATCTTGCAGTTCGTCTATCTCCTGCAATACAGTAGACAGGGCCATCTGCGCGTTCTGTCGATGTGGTTCCCCTAGAACGTGGCTGGAGTACCTAGCCTCTTCGAAAATCCTGTCAAGTGCGACCAGTGCCTGTTCGCTGATGGGCAGGGCGTTACGAATCGCCAGTTCAAACTCACGGACAGTCTCGAAATCCCTGCGCAGGAACCCTCTGCGCATCAATATCTGGCAGAGGCTCTCGTAGCAATTGAAGATGGCTTCTCTGATTTCGTCGCCGGCAGCCAGGAGCTCTGCAGTGTAACTGAACACTCCAGCGAGCTCATCGATAGCGGCCTGCTTACGCCTGCGCATCAGCATTGCCGCACCAGCCACTAGAGCGAGTGCGATGAGTACGGCAACAAGTATGGTCGAGAAACCAAACGACTCACCTGACTGCTGTTCATATTCTACATCGAGTCCATCCCGGAAGATAGGTGGCCAGGTCTTGTTGACCGGATCGACGAAGTCAGAGTCAGTAGTGAAGCACACCCGCAACTCACCCCAGAAGGTCTGATTGTAGAATGAAGGGAGTCCTGTGAACGACTCAAACTGGTACACGAACAGGCCGTTCTGATCGGTGAGTCCGACCCTAGTGAAGTGTGATGCCTGCCTATTATCACAGGTACCATTGACAAGATAAGCAGACAACGGGAAGTCGGGCACAACCTGTCCAGTGTCAAGCGCTGTGACATTGATTGACCCAGACAGTAGTCTCTGATTCTTGGCAACATATAGTGAATCTGGATTAAAGTCGTAAATCACAGAAATCAAGATTACTACCTCGATTTCAAGGGAGTTACCATTGAGGTACCTAGAGCCGTCAGGCTCGACCTTGATGGTCAGAGTCAGTGGGCCGGGAGGCATGGTTTGAATAGCATTCGTGGCGAGGTTGAAGTGCTCGGTCCCATCATCATCCCAAGGACTACCTGACAGCGGTAGCAAGAGATCCTCCCAAGTCAACGAGATTGTCATATTATGCATGATGTTGGACTCGCCGCCTATCTCTAGTATCCTCCCCTGCAGCTTAACCTTGGCATAGGGATCTCCTCGAATGATATCGAGATTATTGGGGAACACCTCGATTTCAATGTCAGCCCTAGTGTAAACAGTGACATTGTACTGGGTCGGCAGATAGTAGGTCTCACCCAAGAATGCAAAAGCGACGTTATGAGGTCCGCGCGCGATAGTGTATCCGAGGTCATAGGTGTAGCTGAACGTGCCGTCGATAGAAGTGGTGATGGTCCCCACTACCTCACCATCGAGTCGCATCGTCAGCTCCCTGTCCTCAAGTCCAGGATGACCGGACGAATCCTCGTCGAACAATCGCCCAGTGAAGTTCCACGAGCCTCCTCGGGTGACGACTGGTGAATCGACCTGCAGAGTCATTCCTGTGTGGTATGCGATAATCAGAACTGTTTCCGTTGATCCCATCCTGTGATAGCCCTGCTCAGGTGCCCTAATGGTCAGAGTGTGGTTGCCGACCTCAAGGAAGTCAGATACGGTCCACAGATATGACCACTCACCATTTTCATCTGAACTGGTTATGCCCACTAGTATGCCATCGACAAAAATCTGTAACGAGTGGTTAGCAAGCCAGCCTTCAGGAAGATTGTCCTTCACTGTCCCGCTGAGCATCAGAGGGTCGCCCACGGCTACAGCCTGAGGTTGGACAACAGATATTTCTACGGGCCCGTAGACAGTGAAGATAGTAGATGAGTTGGACCCCAGAATGAACTCCTCTCCTAGATATGTAATCAGAACAATACGTGGCCCCAACTCCATGTCTGGAGGCACGGGTATGTACAGACTGAAGGTCCCATTCTCACCCACTGAAAGCGCGGTCAGGAACTCACCGTTCATAGAGACCTGGAGATTTCTGTTAGGTAGAATCCTTCCCGAGCCGTCGGTGAGCATGCCCTCAATCAGCAGCAATTCGTTTCGGTCGACTTCCCCGGGCGGTGTTGTCAGAACGACTTGTGAGGTCTGAGTGGCGTTGAACACCTCGGTGATATCTGAGGGCAGGTAGTACTCGGGGTTGAGCGAGTCACCCTGGCCCATCGGATCGACCCAGGTGAATCCTCCGAGGAATCTCACTGTGACAGTGTGCATACCGTAGTCGACGTCGAGGGGCATATCGTAGGTGATTGACCACTCGCCTGTGGTGGCGTTGGACTGCGTAGAGTACACTGGACCGACGGTTAATCCATCGATTTCCAAGTGAATTATCCCGCCCCAGGGGTTGCCCCCATGCACTAGGAACTGCCCGTGCTCATCAAGCAGGGTGCCGCTGAAAGTAACACTCTCGCCGGCTATAGCTGAGCCGGTAATGGAAGTAATCTCCAACTCAGTCGGAGCGAGGATAATGACTCGGGTCCACGTCTCATCACCGAGGAGTCCAGTAGTGCCGTTGATTCCTGCGAACTCGGCAGAAATCGTCATCGGACCTGGATTCCTCAGGATATCTACGCTAATTACGGCGTTCATGGTGCCGTTGATGTCAGTGAATCCCCTCCAGTCGAAGACGCCGTCAATCAGAATATCGACCGGTTCTGCTACAATCGGGTGTCCGGCGTTGTCAATCAGCGAGATATTCACACTAATCACGTCACCTCTGATAGTCCTGCTATCCGGATCAAGGTCCCGAGGATCGTCTATGGTCAGCAGTGAGTAGCCGCGACTGTCGAAGGTTGAGTTATCGGTGCTTGAGTCGAAATAGTTCACATTTGGAGTATAGGTTACCCTCAGGTCGTGAGTTCCCCGTGGGAAGGTGAGGTCGAGATGAATCTCGGTGGTCCAGTGAGCCACTCCTCCTGCCGCGTTATGGGTGTGGAATGTGTTGCTCTGACCATCGATGTTGAACGTCAATGAATATGAAAGAGCGTTGCCGTTGCGGTCAGAGAGGGCGCTGCCATTGCTGGACGTCAGTGTGCCGCTGACTGTGAAGAGGCCCCCGGCGGCGGGGTTATCGGTTATCGGGAGGACAGCCAG
>Ga0208764_10000537_pt1 | contig 24162 bp, 19 predicted proteins | sample ETNtaG_18_FD_185762 | JGI IMG/M metagenome (GOLD analysis project Ga0208764, IMG submission 185762) | Marine microbial and viral communities from oxygen minimum zone, Eastern Pacific Ocean - ETNP201302SV91 (SPAdes) (version 2) | ecosystem: Environmental > Aquatic > Marine > Oceanic ... | reverse complement strand
ATCACCTTTTCCAGAACTTCTGAGAAGATGAAGCCATGCTCGTCTTTTTCGCTTCCACCGAACCTCTCTCCGGCGATATCATCGTGTTGGATTGCAATTACGACAGTGTCGGCTTTTGAGGGGTTTCCATCGTCTGCATATTGGATGGTGACCTGACTCTTTGAATCAGGGCGAGCCCAGGGCAGCGAGCCATCCTTCATGGATGTGGACATCTTGGTTGTTAGTCGTTGAGCCAGAGCGGCAGGGAGGGGCATGAATGTCCCTTCGAGACCAGGGTATGACTCTGTTTCATTCGATGCATACCCGAACATCAGACCTTGATCGCCAGCTCCCTGTTCGAGATGGAGGCCCTTGCCTTCGTCTACCCCTTGGGAGATGTCCGGGGATTGTTGGGTGATTCGGACGATGACCTCGCAAAAATCTTCATTAGTTGCATCCATCCCAACGGAATGGTCAGAATATCCAATGGCAGAGGCGGTTTTTCTGGCCACTCTCTCATACTCGACATCCTTGTCGGATGATATGGTGACCTCCCCTCCGATGAAGATGTGACTACCAGAATCAGTACCCTTGACCATGGTCTCTACGGCGACCCTTGCTCTTGGGTCAATGGAGAGGCATTCGTCTAGGATTGCATCTGAAATCATGTCACAGAGTTTGTCTGGATGTCCCTCAGAAACAGATTCTGAAGTGAAAAGGTAAGTCAAAATTTCCCCTCCTATTCGTCCCTATTTGAGTTTGCATTTTATTCTTCTTGAACGCGTTTATCGACAATCACACGAAAGGTGGGCTCTTCACTTCTGATCTGACTCTCCTCCTGCTACTGGACTGAATCCAGACCTCGTCCCCCTCTTCGCAGTTTCTCAGATAGCCAAGTGCGATTCCAGTCATCCCCTTGCTCGGAGATGGGCCCCCACTAGTGACGTAACCGATGACTTCTGAGCTTTCTCCGGGACCATGCATAACCGCATGTCCGGGACGTGGCGAGGGTCCTCTTTCTAGGCATTCCATGCCCCAAAACTTTGACTCACTTTCCATTGAACGGACTAGCGCTTCGCGGCCGACGAAATCGTGATCAATGTCCAAGCCAAAGGGAACCGCTGTTTGCGAGGTTGTCCTCGATAGGAACCCCTCTGGGAAACCATCTCCCCCCCTCTCAAGACCCGGCCAGAGAAAGTCCTGGCCAGAAAGCAAGTACCCTTTCTCCAGCCTCAGGGTATCCCTTGCACCTAGCCCCACAGGAACAGAATCTGGATGCGATAGTAAAGCATCCCAAAGCCTATGGGAATCTTCGTTTTGGATGAATATCTCGACTCCTTTCTCCCCTGTATATCCAGTGCCCTGAATCCATCCTGAAAGTCCCAAGCTATTCATCATTATTTCCTGGCAGCGAAATCTCTGCACGTCATTCTCCTCACTGAGGATTTCCCTCAGAATCTTTCCAGAATTCGGACCCTGGAGAGCGATGATGCTGGTCTGATCGGACAAATCTTCGATAACGACCGATCCATCTTCGGGGAGATTACTGGATAACCACCCCATCACTGACTTGACCATAGTTGAGTTGGGGACTCCCAGAACCTCTTCTTCGGTAGAGACGGCGAAAATCATATCGTCGATGATGTTGCCGTTGTGGTCTAGAAAGTGGGTATACCCACAGCGTCCGGGTTGGAACTTCATATACTCCTGAGTAGATACTGAACTCAACCATGTTCGAACACCATCCCCAAGGAAACGAAAAAGACCCATGTGAGAGACGTCAAATAGGCCTGCTGAATTACGAGTCGCCAAGTGCTCCTCCTGAATGGAAGAGTACCAAATTGGTAATTCGTAACCATGGAAATCGACCATCTTCGCTCCTGCTGAAATGTGCGAATCGTACAACGCAGTCCTCACTGGAGTCTGGCTCATGCAACTCGCTGGAGTCGGGCGGTGGAAAAACAACGCGGATAATGAGAAGATTCCAGAAAAAACAAATAATACTAAAGTTTAAATACTTCGATTATGACTATACAACTGGAGGTTGATATGATGAAAAGGAGTACTGCGAGAAAATCCAAAGCTACCAATGGGAGCGCGGCGAAGAAGGAAGGGAGAGGAATCTCGACCGGTGCCAGGCCATCTAGGACCAGAAGCACGGAGAGCATGACTGGTTCATGCGAGATTTGCGGGGGGACCTCGTGGGATGCCGACAACATCAGAGGTGAGACGATATGCTCCGATTGTGGATTCGTAGGTGCTGAGAACATGATCGACCCGGGTGCAGAGTGGGTCAATCACTCGAATGGAGATGACCGGAGTCGTGTAGGGGCTCCATCCACCCTCACCCTCTCTGACAAGGGGCTATCAACCGAGATTCGCAGATCCGACCTGACTTCGGGCGGGGCAAGAAAGCATGGCCTCTCTGGCAAATCGCTTAGAGACTGGAGGCGGAGGCAGAGGATTGACCAAAGGAGCAAGACAAGGGACAGTCGAAGCAGGAATCTTTCAGTGGCAATGCAATTCATCAGAGATCGTGGGGACCTGCCACCTCAGATCGAGCAAGAGGCGGCTTCCCTCTACAGGCACTCGGTTGAGAGGGGTCTGGTCACTGGCAGAAGCATCAGGGGAGTCACAGCTGCCTGTGTCTATATCGCTGCTAGGGAAGCAAAAATCCCAAGGAAAATAGAAGATGTTGGTGATGCTTTCGACATGGTCTCGGATGTGCAATTAAAGGAGCTCAAGAGGACCATTAGGCTAGTGGCAAGGAACCTAGGAACCCATCATATCACCGGACCAGAGGAGTACTTCGAGAAGTTCCATTCAGACTTGGGGCTCCCTCCGACAGTCTTGGGAGATGCCAGAGAGATATGGGGCAAAGTAAAGCATGATTTATCCTGGCAGGGAAAGAAGCCCTCTGGCATAGCAGGAGTGATCCTATACTATGCATCTCAGAAAAGCACCAGCTCAAGGACTCAGAGCGAGGTGTGTGCAGTCTCAGGAATCAGCGAGGTCACGCTAAGAGGCCTCTTGAAGATACTAAACCTGATGGTGGAAAGTTAGTATCTGTATTCCTGATTCTTGAATGGGCCCTCTATTGGTACATTGATGTAATCGGACTGTTCCCCAGTAAGAGTTGTCAACTTGGCACCGATCTTAGAAAGATGTAGTCGCGCTACCTCCTCATCAAGGTGTTTTGGTAAAATGTACACCTTATTTTCATAATTCTCCCTGTTTCTCCACAAATCAATCTGGGCAAGAGTCTGGTTGGAGAAGCTATTTGACATCACGAAACTGGGATGCCCAGTAGCGCATCCCAAGTTTACTAGCCTACCTGCTGCCAAGAGGAAGATGCTGTGGCCCGATTGAAATGAATATCTATCCACCTGAGGTTTGATATTTACTCGAGTGGCTGAGCTAGAGTCGAGGCGGTCCACTTGGATTTCATTGTCAAAGTGGCCTATGTTACAAACGATGGCTTGATCCTTCATCCCTTCCATGTGTTCTAAAGTGATGATGTCTCTATTGCCGGTTGCTGTGACATAGATATCAGCCACTCCAAGGGTGTCCTCTATTGTCAGGACGTTGAAGCCCTCCATGGATGCTTGGAGTGCGCAAATAGGGTCTATCTCGGTCACTATTACCTTCGCACCCTGAGACTTGAGGGCCTGTGCTGACCCCTTGCCAACATCTCCATAGCCGCAAACAACTGCTGTTTTTCCTGCAATCATGACGTCGGTGGCCCTCTTGATTCCGTCTATTAGGGATTCCCTGCAACCATACAGATTGTCGAACTTTGACTTTGTTACTGAGTCGTTCACATTGATTGCGGGGAAAAGTAACGTTCCATCCTCCACCATCTGATTCAGTCTATGCACTCCTGTTGTCGTCTCCTCGGAGACGCCATGGCACCCATTGACAACCTCTTTCCAGAAACCTGGAGATTCAGAGTGAACTCTCTTCAATAGATCCTTGATACATTGTTCCTCATGGCTCTCTGAGCTAGTTTCCACCCAATCACTGCCGTTTTCAAATTCATATCCCTTGTGAATCAATAGAGTTGCATCCCCACCATCATCAACAATTAGCTCAGGACCCCGCCCCCCATCGTGAGTCAATGCTAGGTAAGTACAATCCCAGTACTCTTCTAGGGTCATCCCCTTCCAGGCGAAAACCGGAGTTCCAGACTTAGCAATGGCTGCAGCGGCATGATCTTGGGTGGAAAAAATATTGCAGCTTGCCCAACGAACCGAAGCCCCCAGGTCGACCAGAGTCTCAATCAATACTGCGGTCTGGATGGTCATGTGAAGGGATCCTGTTATCCTTACACCTTCCAATGGGCGCTGAGATATATGCTTATCACGAATCGCCATTAGGCCGGGCATCTCATGCTCGGCGATTTCTATCTCCTTTCGTCCAAAATCACTTAGACTAATGTCTGCAACGGAAAAATCTTCTTGCTTCACGAATATCCCTGCTAAGAAAATATTATGAATTTTTGTTTTTGAACTACTGCAAATTCATTACCAGAGTAGAAACAAGAGGAAAGTAAATTTGACTCCGCACCATTCTTAACAGTAATATTGGCACGTTGATTCAATAGTTGTGAATGTGGGGGAAAAAAGTGCCTGAATTGATTATTCTACTCCCTTCTAGGAACGAAGAAGATGGGATTGCTGAGGTTATCGATAGAATTCCAGTCCAAGAAATTAATGAGATTGGCTATAATTGCAGAATTGTTGTTGTAGACGGTTACAGTACAGATTCGACTTGTGAAATTGCAATTTCCAAGGGTGCCGAATTGATTCAGCAAAGTAATGGAATTGGCAAGGGTAACGGGGTGAGGGAAGCATTGGATGAATTGTACAGTAATCATCACGAAGAGGATGATTTACTAATTATGATGGATGCAGACGCAACTTATTTTCCCGAAGATTTGCCACGCTTCATCGATGAACTAGGTCGATTCGAAGTAGTGTGGGGTAGTAGATTGAGAGGGGCAATAGAAAGGGGTGCGATGAGTTTCACGAACAAGTTCGGTAATCGAATTCTTAGCTTAGCTGCTAGTATTGTCTTCCTTAGGAGAACCACGGACCTTTGTACTGGATATTGGGGTTTTAGATCTGGTTCGTTAAAGAAGATGGCTTTGACTGCTGATGGATTCAATCTAGAAGCAGATCTCTTTGGGTCGGTAGTTAAGGGGAGGATGAGTACCAAGGAAATTCCCATTGACTATGCCAATAGGGAAGGAGAGTCAAGTCTGAGGTGGTATAGTGATGGACCTAGGATTTTGTGGATGACGATAATGAGGAGGTTCAAGTGAGTGGTTAGTTCATTCATTGTTGGAGGAGAATTGAAATGACTTCCTCCAAGGCGGCTTCTAGATGAAAATTATACTAGTGGGCCCATCGAATCGATTTCATGGGGGAATCAGTAGTTACCTAGAGGTTACTGCGAAGTCCCTTGCAAAGCAAGGGCATTCGGTCGGATTAGTATTGTTCGACAGGCTAATACCGTCATTCCTTTATCCAGGAAAGGACAGAATTAACAGAAATCCTAGGTTGGATTTCGAAGAAGAGAGGATTTCTACATTACACGTGATGAACTACTATAACTATGCGATTCCAAAACGAGCTAAAAGACGGATAAAGGACTTCGAACCCGATTTCGCAATCATTCACTGGTGGACTTTCGCAGTTTTCCCGATGTCTTGGGCCATTTCTCGATTTCTCAGAATTTGTGATTGCCCGATAATTTACGAAATGCATGAAGTGATTGACCAAAATGACGCAAGGGTTCCACTAGTCTCTCGTATTTCTAGGGGTTTGGGGGGAAGGGTTCTGAGATCTGCGAATAAAATCGCTGTACACGCTCAAACTGATTTTGAACTAAATAGATCCCATTATGGCATTAATGAGGAAAGAATGGAGATCATTCCTTTAGCAAATATCAACAAATACGGTGAAAGGGAGTCGAAAATAACATCTCGGACGAAGATGTCAATTTCACAAGATTCAGTAATTCTCTTCTTCGGCCTAATTCGAGAATATAAGGGGGTCTTGCCACTAATTGAGTCGTTCGAGAAGATGGAAAATTCGGATTCTGTTTTTCTTCTTATTGTAGGAGAGATATGGGACCAAAAGAGTGCCATAATGAAAGCAATTAGGGAATCCCCAAAAAGTGAGAATATCAGATTAATAGACAGGTTTGTGGATGATTCGGAGATTTCGACAATTTTCTCTACTGCAGATGTTCTTGCAATGCCATACTCAAGGGCCTCCCAGAGCGCCGTGGGCAGTATCGCCATGAGCTATGGAATTCCCGTGGTTGCTTTCGATGTTGGAGGACTAAAAGACTCAATCTCCAGATATGGGAATGGTTTGATGGTTTTTCCGGGGGATACAGATGAGTTTTCCAAAAGCCTTGAAGTTGCGATAAACATGCCAATTCAAGAATCGGGTGGTTTCGATATCGATGGCGTTATGAGGAATTGGGTTGACCTAGGTAAAGGGTTGTTGAAAGAAAAGATGGACAGATGAAAAGTGATTTTTTTCTTAATTTGGAAACTATAATCGTTGATTAGAAGCTGAATCGATCAGAATAGAAAGTCCATATTTTATTCCTATTTCGGGGAACCACCCGGTAATCTCAGTAAGATTATCGTGACTTCCCAATGAATGCATGATATCTGCCTCCCTCGGAGGAGATTTAGCAATCTGCGGATTTTTCAAAGTTTGGAGTGAGAGCTCGGAAATTAGTTCATTTATTTCTAGTGCCTTTCCAGTTGAGACATTGAGTGAATTGTTGTGGCATAGGGAATTGGTTCCATTTCTAATCAGGTCTTCGCCGACTAAAAGAAATGCCCGAGCAACGTCACTAACAAAAACGAAATCTCGCGTTTGCTTTCCGTCTCCAAATAACGTAATTGGAAGATTATTCTGCAGCCTTTCTAAGTAGATTGAAATCACGCCGCTGTAGGGGGATGAATGGTCCTGCCTAGGGCCATAGACATTGAAAAGACGGAGTGCACATTTTGGCAGAAAAGAGTCAAGTCCAGAGTTGCTTGCTAAATCGAAGTTTGACTTGGAAGAAACCAGAGAGTCAATATGTGCCTTTGCCCGGCCATAATTAGACATTGGTTCTATGGGATGTAATTCATCGATTGGAATAAATTTTGGAGCCCCATAGATTGCTGAGCTTGAAGCGAAAATAAATGCCTTGACACTAGGCTTTGTGGTGCAAAGATCCAGTAGATATTCACTGGCCCGGATATTGACTTGGTTGTTCAATTCTGGATCTTCCTCACAAAGGGGGACAGAGGCAATTGCTGCCAAATGAAAGACGACATCAATTTCATCTAGAATCTGTGAAATTGCTTTCTCATCGCGTATTGAAGCCTCGACAAAATTTATCCCAGGTGGGATGTTTTCTCTTTTTCCTGAAGATAGGTCATCAATTACAGTAACCATGGAGCCGTGATTTTGTAATAATTCGCAAAGATGAGATCCGATAAATCCAGCTCCCCCGGTAACTAATACCCTAAGGCCATCGAACCCCCCCATGAGGGGCAACTTGGAAATAGGCAATTGAATATTATTGTCTGGTTTCATCCCAATTCATCCATTGTTATTGGGAAGATTTTTGTGGTACTTTGAAGACAAAAAAGCGTAGCATAATGTAATTGCATATTATTGACAGTAAGGTGCTGACAAACCATGAAAATTGGTGACTTATTTCATACTGCTGGGTAAGAAATGCATGATTTCCAGTACTAACAAATAATCCCAAGGAGTAGGCAAAGTAAGCCCTCATTAGTTCGGGCAGGTATTGACTTTTTGTTGTAAAGAAAGTAAAATTTCTATGTAAAGTATGATTCTGCGCAACGGAATAGAGATAGCAAATTATCCATGCAATAATTGCCTTTGGCTCAATAGGCAATGTCAGGTACAGAAGATTATACACCAACCAAGCAATTGAAGTTCCAACCCCGCCGACAATTATGAATCGGATCTTCTGATCGAGATTTGTTAGCCATTTTGGAGGAGAAATCAACTAATCAGCCCCAAACTATTTCCCCTAATTTCCCCATCATCCTTTGGAATTTCTATTTTCGTAATGAAAACGGTTGATTGATCCACACGATGTTCAAACTCAATCTATTCTTCTAAGTAATCCGCAGTTATCTTTGCGACAATCTCAAGTTCTTTTGTAACGTCATAGTGATGGTTACCGATGAAAAATCCATTATTGTGGATTTTATCAGAAAACTCTAGTTTTCCCCTGATCTCGTACTGCATGAGTTTGATTACTGGATTTCTGGTAAAATTGCCAGCCACTATTGGCCTAGTTTCCACCCCATTATCCTTCAGCAGTGAAAGTAATGGCTCTCTCTCACCATCGCGATCTAGGATTAAGGCAAAACCGAACCAGCTACTTGAGCCAACCTCTCTCTGGATAGTCAATCCATCAATCTTTGAGAATCTTTCAGTAAAGAATTGTGCATTTTTCCTCCTTCCTAAAACAATCCCTGGTAACTTTCTCAGTTGTGACTGCCCGACAGCACCGAAGAATTCCACGGGACGAAGGTTGTAACCAGGAAGAATGAAGCGAAATGACTCATCAAATTCCACGTCTGACTTTTCTACAAGGAGATTTTCATGGGGCAAATGCCTCGTCCAACCATGTGAACGGAGAGATAGCATGACATGGTACAATTCCTCATCGTCTGTAACAACCATTCCACCTTCTATTGTTGAGATGTGATGGCTGAAATAAGTACTGAAAGTACCCAATAGTCCAAATGTTCCTGCTTGTTTTCCATCCAATTTCGCCCCCAGAGACTCACAATTGTCTTCGAATATAATTAGGTCATTTTCAATTGCAATTTCCTTTAATCTCCCATATTCGATTGGATTGCCCAAAAGATTGACGGCGAAAATAGCCCTAGTTCTATCGCTAATGGCATCCTTGACCTTATCAAGATCCAGATTAAGAGTCTGATCAACATCAACAAAGACCAATTTTAACCCATATTGGTGTAGAGGGAAGAACGTTGTTGACCATGAGACGGCTGGGACAATAACTTCATCGCCATAATTCAGATTTACTCCTTTTGCATGTATCATTGATGCGACGGCGAGTAGGTTTGCAGATGATCCGGAGTTAACCATGACACAATACTTTGAGCCTAGGAAATCAGCAAACTGGAGTTCGAAAGATTGTACTTCACTGCCCATTGTATATCTGTCAGATTCAACAACTCTGCGAATTGCACCCAATTCCTCTTCGTCCCACGTTCCGGTGGCTAGTGGAAGGGGCATGGTATCAGATGCGACTGCTTGAATATTGCATTTAGTGGTTGCCATCTGAAGATTCCAGGATCATTTTGAGTTCTCAGTCTTCTGGAAAATACATGTTGCTACCAATTAATAACTCTACCCTTGTCAGAAGTACATGGAAAAAGGGGTTGCTCTAATAACAGGCGCTACTGGACAAGATGGATCTTACCTTTCTGAGTTCCTTCTCGAGAAGGGATATGAGGTGTATGCAATGGTTCGGAGGACCAGTCAACCTTTCCGAGGGAGAGATCTGATCAACCACCTAATGGATAACGAATCATATCATTTAGTAAACGGAGATTTGACTGATCAGAATTCACTAAACAATATGGTATCGACGATCCAGCCGACAGAATTCTACAATTTAGCAGCCCAATCATTCGTCCCGGAATCATGGAAATCCCCGATAAGTACGGCAGACATTACGGCATTGGGGGCGCTAAGATGTTTAGAGGCGATTAAGCTTCATGCTCCTTCTTGCAAATATTACCAAGCCGGATCGAGCGAGCAGTTTGGAAAGGTTGTTGAAGTTCCACAGAATGAAGATACTCCATTTTACGCCCGTTCCCCATATGGTTGTGCCAAGGTGTTCGCTCATGACATTACTCGGAACTACAGGGAGTCATACGACCTATTCGCATGTACTGGAATACTTTTCAATCACGAAAGTCCCAGACGAGGAATTGAGTTCGTAACCAGAAAGGTATCCCTATCTGTTGCAAGGATTGCCAATGGTTTGCAGGATCACATCGAAATTGGCAATGTACTTGCGAAGCGCGACTGGGGCTTCGCGGGAGATTATATTGAGGCAATGTGGCTAATGCTTCAGCAAGACGAACCTCAGGATTTGGTGGTGGCCACGGGCAAAACATGGTCAGTTAAAGAAATGATTGACATAGCTTTCGGAGCAATTGGAATGGATATCAAGTGGGAAGGTTCCGGTGTAGAAACGATTGCATGTGATGAAGATGGAAACATCAGGGTAAAAACCAGTGAGAGTTTCTTCCGACCTGCTGAGGTCGATCTTCTAGTTGGAGATTATTCGAAGGCCAAGGAATCTCTTGGCTGGGAACCGAAAACAAGTTTCGAGGAGTTGATTAATATGATGGTCGAGAGCGATATGAAGAAGACCATTGATGCCGTTGGCAGTGGCATTTCGGTTCCCAAGACAGAGTAGAGCCTCGTTCAGAATGGAATTATTATGGGAAGAGATATCGATGTCTCGATTATCCTACCATGTTACAATGAGAAGGAAAATCTAGAAGTCCTTTTACCTGAAATAATCGGAAAATTCAATGCTAAAGGAATTGATTTCGAAATCTTGATTGTTGATGACAGTTCGCCCGACGGAACTCCTGAATTCATAGAGTATTTTGGTTCTAATGACCCTAGGGTGAAATTAGTTCTGAGGGAAAAGAAGGAAGGAATTGGGGCTGCATTAAGGCACGGATATGATGTGGCTATTGGCGAAATAATTCTCTCTTCTGATGCCGATCAGAGTTTCAAAGTCGATGATATGCTCAGACTTGTGGACAAGATTGGGGAGGGTTTCGATCTTGTTGTTGGTAGCAGGCATTCTCAATCCTCATCATATGAGAGGAAGAGGATCTCGACCAAAATTAAAGGACTAGTGAGCTCTTTTGGCAATTCTACTATCAGTTTCATTTCCGGATTGGGTATTCGAGATTTCTCAGCAAATTTTAGAGCTATCAAGAAGGAAGTATGGGAGTCTATTTCTATAAAGGAAAAGACCAATTCAATATTACTTGAGATGATAATGAAGTGCCACTATGGGGGGCACAAGGTTACGGAGATTCCGGTGAGTTTCTCGGAGAGAATATATGGCGAATCAAAATTGAATCTAGCCGTAGAAGCCCCAAAATTTCTTTTCAAGTTCATCCAATTTACGATTAGATTCAGAGTTTTTCGAAGAGGCTTGAAGTAATAATTATCCTGACTTTGAGTTAATTTTTTCAATTATTGCCAAATAAACCGATACGCCAAAAATGGGTGCGCTAAGAAACATTATCCAGAGTTCATGAGCGACATCAATTTCGTTTCCTAGACCCCCTCCCTTGGAGGTTGAAAGTAATACTGCAGCGAATCGAATGCCCAACCCCAGACTCAAAAAAGTGATTGGTAAATCCCATTTGATTTCTTTATTGAAATTTGGAAATGTGTATAGGTAGATGAACAATAGAAAAACGGTTGATGCTTCCCAATTTTCTAGGAAACTGAACAAAACCGCAGAAGAAGCAGAAATTGCCCAAGAAGAATGGAATGCAATCTTTGGAGGCGATCCGAATGAATCCAGCGAAGAAATGGAGTATAATGAAAGCGTCACCAATGATCCTCCTTGCATGATCTGCTCTGGACCCATGGCAGAATGTAATTGGAGAATCCCGATCCAACAAATTGTACCAATGGGGCCCAATATTCTCGATTTTTCCCATTCATCGAGCATCGAAAATTTGGTCTGGAATAAAATGCTAGAAGAAATAATGGCGCAACCCAAGAAATATTGACTCATCAATGTAGATGCTAATCCAGAAATGACCAGGAAGGACTGAAAGGGGAAAGAAGAGATTTGCTTCGTTATCAAGAAGATACCTCCTGATCCCCATATATCCTTATTTCCCCCATATGGAATGTGAGAATTTCTCGTAAACCATAACGGTCCTGGAGGAACAAATCGAAATCCCTATCGATGACAGAATTTGTATTAGTTCCAAGTAAATAAATTATCGAATCGGGATTGGTTTCGTTAATGATTGAATATGCGCCTAATGGTGAGGAGTCGACTCTCTCGGAGCTTCCTTGCCTTTCAAAGTAGATATCCCAGAGATAACCTCCTGGGGAGGAGGCAATTACTACATCATCACCTAGTTTCATTTCGTCAATCTCAATTGCCATATTTTCATAGTCGGTTTTCTTCTCCCTCCCATAGTAGTCCCACCCCACAATAAGCCAACTAGACTGAAGGAGAAGAATTGAAACCGTGAAGAAAAGAGAAACGTGTTTTTTAATTTCATCTTTTTCAATTGTGTCTGAAATCTCGATGCAAACGGAAATCCAACGATATGTCGAGGTGGCGATCAATAGAATCCATGATGGCATGGAGAAAAGGAAATACCTCGGGACAAAAACTGGCGTAGATAATTCAGAAACAATTACTGCTATTGCCAGAACCAAGGGTCCGGTTGCCCATAGGAACCATTCAGGTTGCTGGGAAATTTGTTTTTCATCTCTGGACAATCTAGTATGAATGAATAATGCGATTGGCGAAGAAATTATTAGCCACCATAATGCCTCTGAAAGCCAACTAATCGGCAATCCTCCAGTCCATGAAGTAATTCCAAACATATAGTCTAGAAGAACAATGTGTGGGTCCGAAGGTGTCTGTGGGATCCAAGCGAATAAGGATGATGATTTGCTCTCAATCATTTCCGGGATACAGAAAATTCCTAGAGAAATCATCGATAGTGCATACATTGGAACATAACCATATTTGGCATCCATTGATTTAGATATATTTTTAATCGAGAACACAGAATTTTCTGTCGTATCATTTCTCGTTTTGAACAATAGTTGAACCCATCGGGAAGCCAAACCTAGAATGATGACTACTGCCGAAAACCAATGAGATAGATAGCAGAATGTTAACAGCGAGATGATGCAAAGCCTTTGGAGTGGTTTGTTGATTTTTGAATTCTGCATCATTAGTAAGGATAACCAAAGCATGCATGTTGTGACCATGTATATCCTCCCTTCCTGGCTATACCAAACTGCGAGAAAAGAAGAGACTAGCATTCCAGAAGACATTATTCCAACGGCTTCTCCGATCTCCTTTCGAGCGAACTCGGCAATTATCACAAGAAGCACGGTACCGGATACTGCACTAATTGACCTCAGCGCGAAATCAGAATCACCCAGAATATTTAGCCAAAAATAGTAGAAAAACCCCTCTAGACCGAACATAACCCGCCCAGCATTGTTGGGAGACATTGTTTCTTCCCAAGTTCCAGTTTTTGTCCAACTAAGTATTGTCAATTCATCCAACCATAGTGAAGGGCCATCCAGATTTCTAATTCTAAACAAAAGACCAGATAGAACTAGGATTGCCAATGAGTAAACATACCATCGACTGCGTAAATTGGATTCTTTCTTGCCCATTTCCATATCTCCGCACGTTTTTCCCATGTGTTTTTACTAAAGGAATTTGTCAATAATAAAAGGAAAATTTGACTCTGTCTATGGATTTCTGTCATTTTCTCTTAAATTTAGCAGTAAAAGGTGTAGTTCTTGTGTTACCATATCCCACGAGAACCTTTTCTCGGCATCTAATCTTGCTGAATTTCCAAGAGATGAAATTCGACCTTCAGAAATCAGTTCAATTATTCCCTTTCGGATAGAATTGACAGGATCTCCCCTATCTACCACCTTGAACCACTCTGAATCTGCGAAGGGAATATTTGATTCTACATCCGTCCCAACTACTGTCAATCCTGATGCAGCATATTCGAATAGTTTGATCGGACTACTGGTACTAAACGCCGTACCGCTGGACCATGGGAGAAGTCCGATATGGCAGTCTGAAAGTAATTTGGGAACATCTTGGAACTGTACTTTATCAAATACTTCGTAGTTATTGCTAGTCTCGGCCATTTTCTGGAATTGAGGGAGGCAGGGGCCACTACCAAATACCCTTAGAATAACATCGAATCTACTGGAGAGTAGTGCTTCTGTTACCTTGATCAAATCCAAAACTCCTCTTTCTGGCGTTAAACTTCCGTGATATACCATCCTGATAGGCAGACTTGTCTTTCTCGTTAGCGGGTTAAACAAATCTAAATCTACTCCACTTTGGCATTTAATAATTGGAAATTCATGACCATACCTGTTTCTTACTAATGATTCCTGGGAAGGGGTCAAGACAACGACGCCATCTGCATAAATAGAATTCTTCTTCCAACTTTTATCATAATGGTACCATTGCAGGTTGCCAATTATTCCGCCGTCTGCTGGTGGGCTATGATCATCAAAAACCCATGGAACGCCAAATTTTTCCGCAACTTGCAAAACTCCACTAGAGCCATTCCAATCAGAAATAATCACATCCGGATTATATTTCTCGATAATGTTGCCCAATCCAAGTCTGAGGGCCCTTTCCCAACTTATTCCCTGTAGACCAATAATTGATGATCTTTTAATATTAAAAATTCTGAAATTTTCATTATTTCGGATTATAGAATTATTGCTATTTTCTGGGATAACAAACGCTATCTGCCATCCCTTTGCTTCCAGAGCCTTGGCTCTACTAATCCAAGCAGATGAAAACATATCATCTTCGAAATTTATCGGTGCGATGTAGAGTAGTCTCATGACTTTGTGACCCCGATGGTAGAAATAACTGTTGCATCTTCTTCTGTAAATTTTCTTGCAACTTTCGGAGGTAAACAAGACTCTGGGCAATCACTCTTTCTTTTCGATTAGTTTCGCATTTACTATATCCCGAATTGAGCTCGGTCACACGTCTGAAGAAGATGGCTGGTGTCCAATGAGAAAAATTGTGGTGCTTCGAGATGCGGGTTATCTGTTCTCATCTGATGCTGTAATAATTGCAATTGGATTGATTGGCCAAATAATACTAACTCACTCACTATCTACTATTGAGTATGGTTCTTGGGTAATTGCGATTGATCTACTGGGGATATTGTTCCTCCTAGTTCACTTTGGAATTCCTGATGTATTGGGGAGGGATGTACCAAGGTTCGGAGAAAAAATAGTTGGAATTCTTCGTTTTTATACAACATTTCAGTTGACTACTGCACTATTTATTGCCCCAGTTGGGGTTGCCATATTACTAAATCTACTTAGTCCTGAATTAAGTCTTATCACTGTGATTTTCTTGTCGATTTCGGTTGCATGTCAGATACTTGGGGCCACGTTTAGAATGATTCTAAGATCTCTCGGAGAGGCTAGGACTGAAGGTCTTTTGAGAGTCTTGGACAGGGGTTCTGTTGTTGCTGGTTATCTAATTAATGCCAGCATACTAGAAAATAGTATAGAAGGATTTGCGATTTCTACTGCTATTGGGCCAATTATCACACTACCATTGTCTTTTTTGAAGTCGAAAAAGATTCTATTAGGGGCATCTGCCGATGGATCAGAACTTCTTGATATGAGTATCTCGAGGAAGAATCTTCTTCTGCAATCTTTACCTTTTGTGCTCACCTCTGGACTTTTACTAGTGATAAACAGAGTCGACAAGATTGTACTAATGTATTTCACTGGACCTGAGGCAGTGGCGGTCTTCAATGTAGGTTGGCTATGCTATTTTGCTGGGTGTTCCGTCCCTCAAGCATTTATGTCCATCCTATTACCCGAATTTGGATCCATTAGGGGAAATAGTGAACTTATTCGAGATACTACTAGAAATTCATATTCAATACTAGAGTGGTTCATACCACCTGGAATTTTCGTGGGTTCTTTAGTTTCATTCTATGGGGTTCCTTTGTTGTTTCCCGATGAGTATACGTCCTGGAGTCAACAGTTTGGGGGTAGTGCAGTTGCGGTTTTCTTTGTACTTCTTTCTGCATGGGTTATGGTTACACTAGCTGCTCCATTCTTCACAAATATTCAGGCAGGAGAAAATCCCTGGGTTTACACAGCAATGGGCTTAGTAATGATAATTGTAGACGTGGTTTCAGCCATCATACTTGTTCCATCATACGGAATTATTGGAGCGGCATGGGCCACGGTAGCCACTAGGACTGCTACATTGGCATTCCTTTTCTTGTATTCTGGAGGATTCTCATTGTATCCAGTTATTGGAAAAAGAATTCTAGTTATTGGGGCAATCTCCTTATTTTTCTCTATTTCTTCAACGATGTCTCTCGATGGAACGATTCCACTGGAGGCTTTAGCTTACATGATTCTCACTATTTCTGTGGGATCTGTTTTAATCGGTTGGAGGCCGTCATACATGTTTGAACGAATGAGAGAAACTCGTCAATCATAGATTAATCCGAGCTCGAGATCCCCATCTGCCCTTGGTAACATATGGCTTGGGCTTCTTTTTGATCAGGGAGGATAGTCCTGCCTTCTTCATTTCATTCAATAAGTGCAATACATGCATCTTCATACTGCCATCTCTCCAAACTCTGTCTTTTTCCCTCTTGAGTAGTAAATATTTTTCATGTGCAGAATCCCAATCTGGATAGTGTACAACTTGGTCCAAAAGATAGCTGCCATTTCTATCAAAGTCCGGCCAAAGGTCAACCAATAGATTGATATTTTCAGATTTGTCGTATTTGAGATCGTAAAGTTCCTCACTTTTATCGGATTTGTTATAGATATACTTGAAATTCCCACTTCTAATCATTAACACCCTTCCAGGCTGTTCGTAATACTTTGTATCTGAAAAAATGTACTCTTGTTTGCAAATTTCCTTTGAGAGAATGATGTCTTTCAATTGGTTCTGGCCAACAGGAAAATCAATTGGTTCTGAAGAAATCCACTTTGGGATAATTAAGGGGACCTTGATTGCAGGTTCGTATAAATGGAAGCCGTAAACTAACTTTCCCTTGTGCCCACCCATATGCCCATGATCGCCGGAAAGAATGATTTCTGCCTCAATTTCTCGATTAATTCGTCCCACTAAATCATCAAAAATTGCAATATCCGAACCATAACTTAGGCAGGGGAAGAAAATGTGTGGACAATGGCACCAAACAAACCAATTTCCTTGGCATTTTTCCTGAATAGAGTGTAGATAGTCAACAATGTATTGAGTCAAGTCATAGTTGTTGTCCGGGCTCTTCAAACCACTATTGTGTGGTGTAGCCCAGACTGCCCCCCCAGCAGGGGCATAGTGTATTGAGGTAGATTCGTCAAAAACCTTCGAGTAAACATAAGCTAAGTTCTCAAATTCCTTGGGCCAAATAACAAATGTTTGGGTGCCGGATTTCTCGAATTCATTGAATAAAGTAGATGCCTGGGTAAACTGATCCACTGGTCGGTAGGATTTTCTTTCTAATTCGTAAGCGTTGAGGCCAGAGAACATGCATGTTACTGCCATGGCTGTCGAAGGAGCAGAGGAGTAGAAATTGTTGAATTTGATTCCCTCTTCTGCGAGTTGGTCGATATGTGGGGTTCGAATGACAGCTTCACTATTGTAGCAACTTAGATAATCGCTCCTCAATACATCTTTGGTGAGTAAAACCAAGCCTCTGCCCATGGATATCTACCAACTTGTTTGTTCAAATCATTTGGGATGGCCGCTGACTATTGAGTTATAGAGATCGAACCACTGCCCTCTAACCGTCAAAGGTTCGAATATAGTTGATTCGGATGGTCCGGAAATTGACATTTTCTCCCATTTTTCGGGGTCTTCGAGCAAATCTCCGATTTTAGAAGCCCATATGTCTGGATCCTGGGATTTTACTATTAAGCCAGCATTATTGAATATTCCATCAACCGCTTCGGAGCCAATTATTGGTAATCCATTACGCATTGCCTCTATGGCAGTCATGGGCAATGCTTCGTATTCTGATGTAATCAGTAGGGCCCATGAGTTTCTAATTAATTCACTAATTTTTCTACTATCTAGCCATCCTCTTGGAGAGATGTAATCCTTATTTACACTGCTTCCAATACTTCGAGAATTTCGCTCTATTCCAGCCAAAACTAGGGTAGAATTGTAACCCTTAATTTGAAGAGTATTTGCTATTTCTACTGCTAGATTGACTCTCTTTTCCTTAGAGTCTCGGCCTATGAAAAGAAGTCTGCCCGCCTTCCTTGCTCCGACAGAGGAATCATTTGTGGTGCTAGAGATGAAGTTTGGGATTACCTCTGTGGAACTTCCTGTCCAGGGAGATACTAGTTTTCTGCATCTTTTTGTTAATGCCACGGTCGTAATCTTCGGATTAGAAAGTAAGCGTCTTACCCCATACCCAAATATTCCAAAGTTTCTCTTGCAAAACTTGTCGAAATTACCACCATGAATGCTAACTATGACTGGTAGACCGAGTTTCAATGACTTCCTGATAAATGTTTTTTTTCTAAGCCAAGAAATATCTGAAGCAGTATGAATGTGTATTAGATCGATTTCAGATTGGCGAACCAAAGTGTCCATCCTTCTAAGAGAATTTCTCCAAGTATTGAGCTTTGACCAGATTGAGCCGTCAACATGGGATTCAAGACAATATGAAGACCAACCGTCGGGCGGATTATCAGATAATTCATTGATTGTTCGGGACATTCCACCCTTGGAATTTATGGGACCAATGTGTAATACTGCCTTCATTCCAGTACCACATTATTATTCATTGGATTCAAGTCCGATATTAAGAAACTGTCACAGATTTTGCGAGGTTGCGAGGCCGGTCTACATTCAAGTCCCTTTTAACTCCAAGATTATACGCCAATAGTTGAAGTGGTATTGAATTCACTACAGGAGATGAAATTGGATGGAATTTCTGCGTTGAGATGATTATGTCGGCGAATTCGCATTCATGGCCCTCAACATCAGTGATCAAAATTATCTTTGCACCTCTAGCTTTGCACTCTCTAATGCTGGAAACCATCGATGTGAATGTAGAATCATCAGGAGCTATTGCGATTACAGGGGTATCTTGCTCTATTAGGGCGATTGGCCCGTGTTTTAGTTCTCCTCCTGAAAAGGGCAAGCAAGGCAAATATGCCACTTCCATCATCTTCAGCGCCCCTTCCCTAGCCAGGGGGTAAGAAATTCCGCGGCCGATGAAAATTGAAAATGATGAGTCGGTCAGAAGATTCACGGCTTTTTCGATTGAACCGTCATCAGAAATAAGTTGTTTAGAAACCAAATTTGGTAGCTTTCGTAGTCCAGAAATTAATCTTTTTTGTTTGATTTTTGGGACATTTGAAATGGACAAAGAGAAAATTGCAAACAAGGAGATCATACTAGTAAAAACCTTGGTTGAAGCCACTGAATATTCAGTTCCAGAATGTAGGTATGCACCATTTCCTGCTAATCGGGAGATAGTCGATCCGATTACATTACAAAATGCTGAAACATGCCCTCCCTCTGACTTAGCTGCTTGTAGAGCGTCCAAAGTGTCCTTTGTTTCCCCTGACTGGCTAACTGCAATTGTCAAAGTATTTTTACCACAGAATTTTGATGCTGAGAATTCACTGGAGAGGAATGCATCAACAGTAACATCAGAATATTCCCTGATATATTCGACGCCCACAAGAGACGCAAAGTATGCTGAACCACAAGCAACAATATTGATTCGATCGAGTTCTCTAATTTCTTTGGGAGAGAGGGACATTCCCCCAAGAATGGCCCTTGATCCGTCAGCAGAAAGGCGACCGCCGATAGTATTCGAGATAGAAATTATTTGGTCATGTATTTCCTTTTCCATTAGATGAGAGAATATGCCTGTATCCTGTTCTTCATATGAACCTTCAAGTTTTGAAAAGGCTGGTTCAATTTGGTCATCGGACACAATGATGGAGTCACGTCCGATCGACAGAACATCTCCATCATTTACGTATGCAACTTCCGTACAGATGCCATGAAGTGGCTGAATATCTGAAGAAACACAAACCATCTTGTGGCCCCTACCGATTACCAAAGGCGAACCATTCCTAGCAACAAGGATATTTTTCATCTCTGAACTGATAACTGCAATCGCCCATGATCCGCGAAGCATCTGCACTACCCTTCTGAAAGCATCCAATTCGGATCTTGTCTTCGCTTGAGTTTTAATTTCATGGTGTAGTAAATGAACAATTATTTCTGAATCGGTTTCTGATTTGACTTCATATCCCAGATTTTTTACTCTTTCAGATAGATCGGAGGCGTTCTCAATAATTCCATTATGAACAATCGAAATTTGTCCATCATTACTTGAATGGGGGTGTGCATTGGACTCAGTAACCCCTCCATGAGTGGCCCATCTGGTGTGACCAATACAGACGGCAGCGCCTTTGAATCGTCCATTTGCCTTCGAAGCCAGATCTGAAACGTATCCGATTGTCTTCTCAGTTTTTACTGGGCCAGCGTGATGATTGAAGGTTGCAGCCAGTCCTGCAGAGTCATATCCCCTGTACTCCAGTTTCCTAAGCCCTTCTAGAACTATAGAAGCAGCATCCGTGGAGATGCATCCGAAGATGCCACACATGCATCGTCGAATTAGGAGACGTATTTCAAAACGACCCCGGATTGTGATTCACAAGAGCCAGTGTAATAATCGTTAGACTATGATAATGTTGCAATCTAAGAAAATTGTCAGAAAACAGTTATCTGTAATTTTATAACGGATTGAGACAGATGGATTTGCTTGATGAGCTATTCCCAGGTATAGAGGACCTAGAGGATGAAGGAGTCCCGGTCTGGAAAGATAGGAGTCGCCCCTGGAGTATAATCAGCGAAAAGGCTGAGTTGATCTCTCAAATAAAAAGCAAAACTGAAGATTCTGATGGCATTTTCATTCATGAGGACGCAATTATTGGAGACTTTGTCAGAATTGAAGGGCCCAGTTTCATTGGTCCCGGGTCTGAAATTAGGCACGGTGCATACATTAGGAAAGGGAGTTGGATTTGCGGTGGAGCGGTGGTTGGGCATGCATCAGAAATAAAAGGTTCAATACTCCTGCCAGGATCAAAGGCTCCTCACTTTAATTATGTGGGAGACTCAATTATTGGTATTGGAACTAATCTTGGAGCAGGTGTAATTACTGCAAATATGAGGAATGACAAAAAAAACATTTTTCTTGGATCTCCTAAATACAGGATTGATTCAGGGACAAATAAAATGGGGGCAATTGTAGGGAACGACGTCTCCATAGGTTGCAATTCAGTATTGAATCCTGGATCAATAGTGTATCCGGGCCTGGCATTCCCCCCTTTGACGGTAATTTCTGGAGAGGTTAAGACTTCCAAAGGAAAGGGGTCGATTTGATAAATTTCTAAATGAAGGATGAGAATTGTGGTTAATGAAGCAGTAATCTTGGCTGGTGGTTTGGGCACAAGAATGATGCCTGCAAATTTTTACTGCCCAAAGGAGTTTCTCCCATTATTGGGCGTTCCAGTAATGCATCACCTAGTGTGGGAAGTAATGGCAGCAGGAGTGGAGGTCATCCACATCGTTGTTTCTCCAGAGAAACGGGCCTTTGCAGAACAAATGGTGAGAGGGAGGGGGGATTTAGGTGCCTTTCTGGGGGAAATGGAGAGTTTTCACATTGATCCGATTCCAGAAGATATTTGCTGTAAAATTCATATTCAAGAAAAACCCCTTGGAGTTGGTGATGCAATATCAATTGCGTGCGGAGATATTTCTGGTGCTTTTCTTGTTCTGCTTGGAGACAATGCAATGATTGATCCGAATAATGTCAACAATATCGGACAAATGTCCGGATGTTTAGCCAGCAAGATATTGGTACAAAGATTCGAGGAAACTGGTTCTCCCTGTGTTGGGGCCATTTTAGTTGACCCGTCTTCTGCGTCGAATTACGGAATTATAGAGTTAGAGAATGGTTGTTTTGCGAGAGTAATAGAAAAACCTGAATTTGGTGAACAGCCAACAAATCTAGCACTCTGTGGAAGGTATGTTTTTCCCAAGAATTCTTCACAATTATTGAAAGAAGTACGAAATGAAGACAGGCTTGAGTTACAGTCGGTCGACTTTCTAAATGAGTTATCAAATATGGGTAAAGTCGAAGTGGTAAAACTGGAAAATATCGAGTGGGTTGATGCTGGAAACATTGAATCTTGGTACACTAGTGAGCTTTCCATATTCCAAAGAAGTGGACTAAGAAGATTCTAGCACTTGTAATTTGTTTCGGGATCGTGACAAATGAACCTTGTATCCCAATGGATCAAGGGGTCCAAATTATCGATCAGTTGATCCTTAACCCATACGTCACAAGCCCCATTGAATGATCCTATCAATGACCAATTTTTGTTATCAATGTAGAAACCATATTCTTGCAACCTAGAAGGCATATCGGGAGTCATCATAATGACTGCTAGCATTTCAATCTCCTCCGGATTCCTCCATTTATTTGACTCAGAAATGGCTGCCATTTGTTCTTCCCAGTATACGTCCCTGATCGGAGGAACCAACATGGGGCTTCTGAGGAGTTTGTTGCCTTCGTATTCCTCCTCAGGTATCGCCCAAGCAGTTCTTGTAACGATATTTGCTACTCCGAGATTCTCTGCCTCATCCCAACAATTGGATGTTTCCTCTGGAAGGGCGAAGGTTCGACTTGAAATATTGAGATGGGCCACCGTTGCAAAACTGGAAAACAGTATGCAGACAATCCCCAGGGGTGCAGCCTTATCCAACAAATCATCCCAATTAATTGATTTAAAATCTAATCTTGAGGGGATGGCACGAGCAAGCTTCAATGAGGAATAAGAGAAGCTAGAAACCCAGAAGACCATGGGTATTGAATTGTAAATAATTAATCTGGGTGCGAAGCTGGCAAGCCCCCTCTGAAGATCTATGTAACCAATTATGGGTAAAATCAGAATTGAGGAAATAACTAGACTGAGGTTGCTGACTCCTTCTGGTTCCATTTCTCTAAGGTCTTCCGGTTTCCCGCCATCAAGAAAAAAATGCCAAATTAGAAAATGTATTAAAAGAATAGAAAGGTATGGTGCAGGGGAGAGAAGCAATCCCTCCATACCGATTCCTTGTGGCATACGATGCCAGAACTCGACGCTCATTTTCGTATGCCATGCGATATAGGAAATGCTGGATATTGTAGCCAATTTTAATGCGGATCTTGAGCTTAACCTTCGTTGGAGTGATTCAATATACAAAGCTCCAATGAAAAACCATGGAGTGAAGATGTGAGTTAGTGGGATCAAGAATGCAATTACCAGACTCGAGGAATCATGTTTACCATCTCTTCCAATACCCAAGTAGAATACGTAGTAAATCATTACTATGGCCAGCAACTGTGCAGAGAATTGCATAGGATTCCACCAAATAGAAACAGTTGTGCAGAAAATCAGTCCTGCTAACACCCCCCACCTCTCGAATCCTCTAAAATTTGAAATTGATTTTCCGAGTAGGTAGAGGTAACTCAGGCAGAGTAATAATCCTCCGATAGTAGAGAATGTAAAAGCCTGAGAAGGCCAAATAAGTATTAGTGGAACTTGAATTAGAAGAATCAAAGGGTTGTCTTTGTATGTCATTGAGTAATCTGGATTCGCCCCATAATCCCTGTATCTCATTGCAGACTCGGTGAATGTAAACCCGTCGCCACCCATTGGGGACATTATTGATAATTGCCCGACAATCAAGATTAAGAAGCAAACCATTACGAATGAAATGTGAGTCTGTTTCCTCTCGAAAAGTCCAGATAAGCTTCCAAACAGAAATGATGTAATTGAGAGTGAAATTGAAATTGGAATTGCTGGAGTCCAGATAAACCTCGACAGATATGGAGTAGTCATTATTCCAGAAGGATCATCAGGAGATGTAAAGTAAAGAAAGGAGGTCAGAAAAAAGAAAAATACTCCAATTAAAAAAATACGATCCTGAGAAATGATGCAGTGTCGAATTTTCAAAAGTAGATCCTGCAACTTATCTATGTCATTTTCTCGCTCCCTCATACGATTACCTCCAAATTCTTTCTTTTCGATTCATCAATACAACTGCAGCAACATTTACAGAGAGAATTAGTCGCAACCATGAGTCAGATCTAAAGTTAAATTTAGAGTATGGGAACTCGTCTGACATGTCTTCTATCCCATCCATATCGGAATCCAATTTACAATTGAATATATCTTGCTCCCCTGTCAAATTATTTTCACTTCCATCGGGGCACAATGTGGGTTTTATTGA
>Ga0208764_10000536_pt1 | contig 24183 bp, 30 predicted proteins | sample ETNtaG_18_FD_185762 | JGI IMG/M metagenome (GOLD analysis project Ga0208764, IMG submission 185762) | Marine microbial and viral communities from oxygen minimum zone, Eastern Pacific Ocean - ETNP201302SV91 (SPAdes) (version 2) | ecosystem: Environmental > Aquatic > Marine > Oceanic ... | reverse complement strand
AATCTCCAAAGCTTTGTAGGCCTGGTTTGAATTCATCATTTTACATTGTCTTCAATATGTTAAAAACATGCTCTATTCTGTGATTTCATCTTCTTGTTTCCATGCAGGATCTACTATGCATAATACCATTAGATCACCTTCCCCGTTGTTTTCTATGAATTGTCTGGACATCGGTGGCACAAAGATAGTTTCATTTTTCTTAACTGTTTTTTGTTCTTCTTCAATATGCATAATGCCACTTCCTTGTAAAATATAGAAAATTTCACTTGTCTTCATTTTATGTGGCTTTGACTTACTGCCAGGTTTTATTGTACAGTGTGCAAGGCTATATCGAATTGCATTATCTGTATCATTTGGAGAAAAAATTTGTCTAATTTGTGTTCCTTCATTTCCTGAAAATGCATCTAAATTCTCAATTTCTTTAGTATTCATTTTATGGCAATTGTTCAGTCACGGTCGTTTTAAAATCTGATTCAAACCAAATTGTCTTTGGTTCTGATTTCTTCTTTGGAAATGAGTTTATTGCAACATGTGCAAAATCTTCATTTTTCTTTGTAGAGCCATGAGTGTGTAATCTTTTTGCAGGAATGTGCACACAATCACCCTTGCTCAAATTCATACTCTCCATTTTTTTTATTTTGAATTTTTTTGAACCTGCGCCAATTTTCTTATACATGACTAAACTACCTTTACCTTTAGTAACTATCAGTGTTTGACCTGCATCGTGAAAATGAAGTTTTGTACGTGCTCCATTTTTGAATGTTACATGATAAATTTTTTCTGTACTTGGCTTAATTTTTGCAGAAATGTCTTTTGCAGTAATTTTTCCTGTGAAATAATTTACTTTAGCTTTTTTGCTAGGAATGCCTGATTTTGTAAATAGATTCTCTTTTTGCATATTGTGAGTAATTTGGTGAGGTATATGAGTCATAGTTTGACAGGATTTAAAAATACACGAATCTATCGTATGTAGTTCCAATGGCAAAAAATAATCTAAAAGTAAAAGTAATTTCATTAAAACCATTACTTGATTTTGATTCCGCTGAAGAAATGGTTGATTCACGTAAAGTAAAAACATTCCAAACATTACTTCACAAACCTAAAAAAAGTGAGATACATCAACATTCACTTACATTACATTACGAATCAATTCTTCTCTTATCCGGAAAATATTCTGTTGATTTTATCCGTGATGCAGATCATACTTTACATGTTGATAAAGACGTACAAGAAGTAATCATCTCTGATGAAGTTTTTCCTGTTAAAAAAAAGCGTGGGGTTTTCAGCAAACTAGAACCTTCGTTTAAAAATAAAATTAACATACAGATGCAAGAACGCGTCATGCTTGAAAACACTGCTGATGTGTCATTTGATCATCATGGAAAAGAAATGAATCTTTCATACAATGATACGCTCAAATTATTAGAAAAGCATCCTAAAAAAACAATCTATGAAGATAAGGATTCTATACGTCGACCAGAAATTACAGTAGAGTCTGCAAAACTAAAACTCATTGCAAAATTAAAAAAACCTGCAGATTCTGGCATAAAATCCTCTGAAGAGACTTTTGAATTTAGAGATGTTCTAGAAATCTATGTGCCTATCTATGAAGCAAGATTGATTGGCCCTAAAAAGAGAGTTAAAATTTTAAGAATTGACGCTGTTAGGAAAAAAATTCTCTAGTTATTTTACCATTCTTTGGAATTCTGGGTCATCATAAAATTTCTGAAAAACTTTTTCCTTTCTTGCCCATAATTTGATTGTCTTTGACTGTTTTATTGCAACATTTAGCAAATCAAATGCTTCATTTACTTCATTCAGTGCGGCTTTACTCCTGGCTTTAGCATAAACCACATTCACATTTCCTTTATGTTTGTCTAAAATATTGTCAAAAACTTCTATTGCTTTTTCATGTCTTTCTAATTCTGCTAACTCTATTCCTTTGTGAAATAATGAATCTAGATGTTGCGGATTTGCCCTATGAACATTTTCAAAACAATTCAATGCAAGTTCATGCTTTCCTGTTTTTCCTAATACAATTCCTTTGTAAAATCTTGGATTTGGTTTTTTTGGATCTATTTTTATTGCTTCATCTAAAACTTTCAATGCTTCATCATGTTCCAGTTTTTTATCCAATAGAACGCCTTTGTTATAATATGCTGGTGCATAACTCGAATCAGCTTTTATTGCTTTTTCATAATATTCCATTGCTCCTTCTGGATCTCCAAGTTCTGCCATTGCAATACCTCGATTATTCAGTGCTGCTGCATCGTTTGGATTTTTTTGTGTTATCATATCAAAACATGTTATTGCATCTGCATATTTTTTCAATTGATTTAATGCTAAACCCTGATTATACCATGCGTTAACATTCTCCGGATCAATTTTTGTGACTTTTTTAAATAATGAAACTGCTGCTTTTGGTTGGTTTTTTTCTAAAAACGTCATTGCTTGATACATCAAGTCTTCTGGGTCTTCTTTTTTGCCAAACAATCCCATGTTTTTTTAATATTATTCCTGCTTATAGCAATTACACTGCTTTGATTTGTGACGTATACATCCTATCAGTCTATGGTCTTTACATCCACAAATTATGCACTTTTTCATCTTCTCACCTGTAATTGCGATTGACTACTAATCAATGAATCGCATAATGAATCTGTAATATTCATCCATCACCTGTTATAATTTTGAGAAAAATAACTGTAAAATTAAACGAAAAAGACTATCTTGATTTTTTACTTGAAAGTAATGAACATGAAAATACTGTTGAAGAACAGATTACTGAAATTATACAATACTATGTCCTAATTAGACGAAGACGTGTAAAACTCAAACTAATCTCTAAAGAAACTTTAGATTCTCACATGTGATTATCTGCACTTTTTCTTGTGTTTCCTCAAGTCATCTGGATCTCTAAACTCTGTACCACAATTGCGACACTTGACATCAATCCTTCTTGCATGTGCAATTTTCTCATGTCTTTTCAGTCTCTCTGCATCATGTAGTTCTAAGCCACATTTTTTACATTTTGTTGCACTATCTTCTGATTTGGTGAAAAGTTTCATCGTATAATATAGTGGTTAGATCTTAAAATGATTTTCCCTTTTTTTACTAATCATATTGTTTATTTTATCTATGATATGAGAAGAAATCATGGATTTGAATAAAGTAGTGAAAATTGGTCTAATATCTGGAATTTCTATAATCGCAATAATTGCAATAACAAACACTGTTTTTCCATCAAACGCAATAAATCTACATGAACAAGCATGCATGAGTCTTGCAAATCAAATGATTGAAAACATGGAAGAATCAAATTTTGACACTGAAAAATTTGCAAAAATGAATGATCTATTATTTTCTCGTATGACTAACGAACAATGCACTGATACTGAAGGTTGGAAAAAAATTGTCAGCTATAGCCCTGAAGATTAATTTGGTCTAAATCTTTCTGGCATCATTTCTAAAATTGCTTTATGAGATGGCTGTCTTTCTAATTTTTGACAAATTTTGTAAACACAATCGCATATCATTGATGCATCTGCATTTTTAACTTGAAATTTTTGGAAAATTTCTTCATCAGACATTTTTCCCATCTGTGAATCTATGTTAAACGCAATTTCAAGTGCGACGGGTTTTAATTTTGATTCATAGTCGCTTTGCAAGATATCAATCTCTTTTTTCAGATTGTCCAATTCATCCTCGTCAGTTGTATTCTTTTTCTCCAGTTCTAATTTCCTTAATTTTTTAACAGTTTTTCCGCTATGATAGTCAAAACTAATGATTAACTCTCTTATCACACTGATCAAATCGAGAGTTTAGGATATAAGGTATATGAAATAATAACTACCATGCAAGTAAATGAAATTTTCAAATCAATTCAAGGCGAGGGTCCAAATTTTGGCAAACCTGCAATTTTTCTAAGAACTGCTCAATGTAATTTGAAATGTACCTGGTGTGATACAAAATACACCTGGGATTGGAAAAATTATGATTTTCAAAAGGAGGTAAAAGAAATGACAATTGACGAAGTTAAGGATGCAATATTAGATCTTGAGATTAAACACCTTGTAATTACTGGTGGTGAGCCGCTACTACAACAGGATGATTTGGCTGATTTACTGTCTTTCCTAAAACCTGATTTTTATGTAGAAGTTGAAACTAATTGTACAATTCTGCCAAACAAAATGCTAACTGATCTGATTGATCAATGGAATGTATCTCCAAAAACCCAAAACTCTGGAAACCCCTTGGAACTTTGTGAGAATAATGAATGTTATTACTTTTTTGCAAATCAAGAAAATTGTTTTTTCAAGTATGTTGTAGAAGATGAAACTGATATTCCCGAAATTAAAAAATTTGTTACAAAGTACAAAATTCCTGAAAAACGAGTACAATTAATGACTCAGGCATCTACAAAAGAGGAAATTTCTATGAAAGAAAAATCAATTTCTGAACTGGCCAAATTACATAATTTCTCATTTTCTCCGAGACTACACGTTGCAATGTGGGGTTCGCAACGTGGAAAATGATTATAACCAGAGAAAATTAGGATTTTGAACATGGCAAAAATAAAAGCAGGAGATCTTGTCTTATTTTTTTACAACGATTCAAAAAAATGGTTACTGAAAATTTCTAAAAAAGAACAGTTTCATTCTCATATTGGAGTTATCAAACACGCTGATGCCATAGGAAAAGAATTTGGAAGTAGACTAATTACAAACAAAGACAAGTACGTCTATCTGTTAAAACCTACCACTCATGATCATGTAATGAAAATGCAACACAGCACGCAAATTGTATATCCTAAAGATTTTGGATACATTGCTGCTAGAATGGGTGTCCAATCTGGACAAAAAATAGTTGAAATTGGAACTGGCAGCGGTTCGCTAACCACTTTTCTTGCTAGTATTGTTAATCCTCGTGGACATGTGTATACTTTTGATGTTGAGCCAAAGTTCATGGAAGTTGCAGAAAAAAATATCAAAAAAGCTGGAATGTCAAAATATGTCACTATGCATGAAATGAATTTGAAAAAATCTAGAAAATTGCCTTTGAAAGATATGGATTTGGCCATAATTGATCTTGGCGATCCCTGGGAAGTTTTACCACAAGTTAGAAAAATGTTGAAAAGTAGTGGAAGCGTAGCTGCAATTTGCCCTACTATGAATCAGCTTGAAAAATTATCTGTAGCATTTGTGGAAAATGAATTTACCGATATCGAATGTACTGAACACATCCTTCGTCGCATTGAAGCCAGAGATGGAAAAACTAGACATTCCTATCAAGGAATTGGCCATACAACATATCTTGCGATAGCACGAAAAGTCCACTTTAATAATAAAAGAACAAAGAAAAAGTGAACTAATTGACTACAAAACTAACAAAAGAAATCATAGAAAAATTCATTCCATCACGTAAGAATAATTCCCGTAAAGGCGATAATGGTAAAGTCTTGATTGTCGGTGGCAGTTACATTTACCATGGTGCTCCTGTGCTTTCATCACTTGCTGCATTGCGTTCTGGAAGTGATCTTGTTTATACGTGTGTTCCAAAAATCAATGCATTTTCTACTCGTTCAATTTCTCCAGATTTGATAGTTATTCCGATGGCTGATTCAAAACTTACACGTGGAACTGTCAATAAAATGCTAGGACAAGTTCCAGTTGATATTGATTCAGTTGCTATTGGTATGGGGCTTGCAATACAGGATATTGAAGCAATAAAACTACTTGTAAAATCATTACTTGATAGAAATGTACGTGTATCATTAGATGCAAGTTCTCTAGTTAAAGAAATACTTCCTGTAATTGAAGGACAAAATGTTGTTGTAACTCCACATTCAGGTGAATTCAAAAGAATATTTGGTGAATCATTAGAAACTGAAATGAATTCAAGAATTTCCACGTGTGAGAAATTTGCAAAAAACCATTCAATTACAATATTGCTTAAAGGTCAAGAAGACATCATAACTAATGGTGATTCAACTTACACAAATCCCACATCCACTCCGTGTATGACTGTTGGAGGTACTGGCGATGTCTTGTCTGGACTCACAGCCGGATTTTTGTCTAGAAATAAAAATATGATTGAAGCTACAAGTGCTGCAACATTTGTTAATGGATATGCAGGAGAAATACTTCAAAAAGAATTTGGGAACCACATTATTGCAAGTGATCTAATACCTGTGTTACCCAAAGTCTTAAACTCATTCAATAATTAAAAATGAACTCTCAAAAAGCAATCAAATTCATTGATAAAAATAAAAATTCACTTCTAAAGGATCTTCAAACATTAATTCATCAACCAAGTATTTCTGCAAAAAATGAAGGAATCAAAGAATGCAGCATCTTAGTGTCAAAAATTCTAAAAAAATCAGGCATAAAATCAGAAATATTACAACTTGGAAAAAATGCCGCCCCTCTTGTCTATGGTGAAGTAAAATCAAAAAATAACCCAAACACCACTTTGTTATTTTACAATCATTATGACGTTCAGCCTGTGGAGCCTCTTGAGTTATGGGATGATCCGCCTTTCAGCGGTAAAATTATTGGAAATAAAATTTTTGGACGTGGTGCGTCAGACGACAAAGGTGAACTAATCACACGAATCAAAGCTGTGGAATCATACTTGAAAACATATGGCGATGTTCCATGTAATGTAAAATTTGTAATTGAAGGTGAAGAAGAAAATGGAAGTGAAAACATTGGAGCTTATCTAAAAAAATACAAAAAGAAATTTTCATGTGATGGTGTTGTTTGGGAGTTTGGTTATGTTGATCAAAAAAATCGTCCTATAATCGGATTGGGCATGAAAGGATTGTTGTATGTGGAACTTACAGCAAAAGAATCTGTACGTGATGTACATTCTAGTTTTGCAGTAATCATCAAAAACCCTGCGTGGAGGCTAGTTCAGGCCCTAAATACAATGCGTGATGAAAATGGTAAAATCTTGATCAAAGGTTGGTATGATGATATTAAGCCTCTGACTAAAAATGACATCAAATTAATTCAAAAAGAGCCTTTTGATGCAGATGGTTTCAAAAAAGAATACGGCGTAAAAAATTTTGTTGGTAACAAGAATTCACTTGATGCAAAGAAAGCGTTAGTATCTGGAGTAACATGTAACATTGCAGGTATAGATTCTGGTTATACTGGTGACGGTGCAAAGACAGTCTTGCCAGGTAGTGCAAAAGTGAAAATTGACTTTAGATTGGTTCCAAACATGGATCCAAAAAAACTAATAAAATTACTACAAAAACATCTTCGCGATAATGGTTTTGGTGATATTACGATCAATGTTTTGAATGCAGAAGCAGCTGCAAGAACAAATCCAAATGAAAAAATTGTAAATACTGTTTGTGAAAGTACAAAAAAAATTTTTGGTGATTATGTTTTGAACATTTCTAACGCAGGAACTGGACCAATGCATGCGTTTACGCATATTTTATCAGTACCGTGTATTTCTGTAGGTGCATCTTACATTTTTTGTCGAATGCATTCGCCTAATGAATTTGCAAAAATCGATCTGTTACACAAAACAACTAAGAACATTTGTGTACTGCTAGAAAATTTTTCACGATCATAATTTACAAAATCTACTTGATTATTTTACACAACGTGTGTGAAAACATGTAACTTGTATAATATAACACCGAAGAGATCTCGGACAAGTTATGGCTATGTCTAAAGCTAAGAGAAGCGCAGCAGCTAAAAAAGCAGCACGCACTCGCAAAAGAAGAGCAGCAGCCGCAGCAGCAGCAGCTACAAAGAAGAGAGCTTCTGCAGCTCGCAAACGTAAGAGAGCAGCATCAAAAGGTGGTGCAAAACGTAAGGCAGCTCCAAAACGTAAAGCAGCCCCAAAAAGAAAGGCAGCAAAACGTAAGGCAGCTCCAAAACGTAAAGCAGCAAAACGCAAAGCAGCACCAAAACGTAAAGCAACCGGAAAGAAAAAAGGCGGTGCAAAACGTAAAGCAGCTCCAAAACGTAAGGCCGCAGCAAAACGTAAAGCAGCTCCAAAGCGTAAGGCAGCAAAGCGAAAAGCAGCCCCAAAAAGAAAGGCAGCAAAACGCAAAGCAGCACCAAAACGCAAAGCAGCAGCAAAACGTAAAGCAGCTCCAAAACGACGTCGTCGTTAAACTGATCGAAAAATATGTCAGTAACGTGACCGCGGTAACACGCTGATGCGTTCTCGGCAATTGACGATCTACCGTTTTTTAGATACCACCCTAACTACGGGTATTCACAAATTTTTACTAATGCTTTTATTGTCTATTTTCCGAGTGTAGATATGAGTTACATGCCAGGCGCAACTGCTGTAGGTATTACATTTGATGATGGTGTAGTGTTTGCTAGTGAGAAACGAATTGCATATGGAAATTTCTTGGTTAGTAAATCTACAAAGAAAACTTTTCCAATAACTCCTAAAGTTGGAGCAACTTGTGCTGGTTTAGTAGCTGACATGCAATTACTATCATTACAAATTTCTGCTTTAGCAAAAATTAGAAAAATGGATTTGAAACGTGACGTTCCACCAAACACAATTGCAAAAATGATGTCCAATATGATGTATGAAAGAAGATACTTCCCATTGTTAACTCAAGTAATTGTTGGAGGAATGACTGATAAACCTGTCATTTACACACTTGATCCTCTTGGTTCCGTACTCCCTGACGAATATGCTGCAGTCGGTACTGGTGCTGAAATGGCATTAGGTGTCTTAGACCCACAGTTCAAAGAAAATATGAATGAAAAAGAAGCTGTAGATTTAGCTGTAAAAGCAGTACGTTCTGCAACAATGAGAGATTCATTCAGTGGTGATGGAATCGATGTTTTGGTAGTTAACAAAGATGGAATTAGCGAATTTACTGAAGATGTAAAGTAATCTACAGTGTTTTAGAAATTTCCCACGCTTTATCTGAAATATAGTGCAAGTTTTTCAATACCTCTCCCTTATCCATATTATCTAATTCTGAACTGTCTACGATTGATTTTCCTACTGCCAAAAACTTGTTTTGCGATTCTTCAACTATGCATACAATATCATCCTTTGAAAATTCTGAAAATTTTTTTATGCCTGGTCTCATGAGATTTGCTCCTTTACACATGAATTTCACTGCACCCATATCTACTTGAACATGTGGGAATTTTTCTAATGTTTCAATTTCACTAAGAAATGGAAGGTGTTCATCTCTAATTTTCAAAATTTTAATCTCATCGCCAGTGATTAATTGAATTTCATTGTCAATTTCATACACTTTTAGATTTTTTACTTTAGGTAGAGTAATCTTCCATTTTTCTGAGACAATTTTTAGTAATTGCGTTGTCTCAGTCTTTGAAATTAGATTTGTTTTCAAGATTTTGTAATCTCTTTTCTTATGTCTATCAGATCTCTGAGTATGGAACTTGCAGTTTCTGTTCCTCCTGCACCTCTGCCAATTATTGTTTGAGTACCTGAATGCTCTGATGTGAATGATATTGCATTTAACGTTCCATTAACGCATAATGGGTCGTTAATCTTGATTTCTACTGGTGATACTGTCAATTCTTTGTTACATGAAGCGATTAATTTTACAGCAGAACCATTCTTTTCTGCATTTTTGATATCATTTGTGTTAACTTTACGTATGCCTTTTTTAATAATGTCTGGCATGGTAACTTTCATTCCCATTATCCAATTTGCCAAAATTACAAGTTTTGCTGCTGCATCTAATCCATCAAGATCAAGTGCTTCATCTGCTTCAACATATCCTTTTGACTTTGCATCGCTTAAAGCATCTTCAAATGACATTCCTTCTGCCATGTTTGTAAGTATGTAGTTGGTTGTACCATTAAGAATTCCTTGGAATGATAATATTTTTTCTCCTCGCAAACTATTTTTTGCATAATCTAAAATTGGAGTTCCGCCTCCAACTGTGCCACTAAATCGCAACATAACTTGATTGTAATTAGCTAATTCCATTAATGACGGAAATGCAAGTGCTAACGGTCCTTTGTTTACTGATATCACATGCATCTTTTTTTTCATTGCAGAAATAATGTGACTCATTCCAGGTTCTGCATCTTTGTAGTTACTTGCAGTAGTTTCAATTAAGACATCTGCATCAAAATTGTCAATGATTTCTTTTCCAGGAATCTGTTTTATTGATTTATCATAATTTCTTACTGTACCTGATTGTTTTTTGATTTTATTTAGTTTCTTTAAATCTAAACCGGTCTCATCATATGCACATCCTTTACTGTCAAAAACTCCTACAATTCGTGGCTTTAATCCAAATTTAGAATACAGATCATGTGTACGAGATTCTAATAGCTCCGAAAAGCTTTGTGCAACTACTCCAAACCCACATAGTATTATTCTCATAGTATCGTAAAATCAAGTCGATTATTTAATTTGACTTGTCTAATTTGAGAGATAATGAGTTGATACAGTATCTAAGTTTCGATGGAGCAGGACCGTCATCAAATACATGTCCTAGATGTGATCCACATTTTTTACAATTAACTTCAACTCTAACCATTCCATAACTTCTGTCTTCTACATATTCAATTCGTTCATCATCTTCTGGTTTGAAAAAACTTGGCCATCCAGTACCTGAATCAAATTTCGTATCTGATGAAAATAATTCAATTCCACATCCTCTACATTTGTAAACTCCATCATCTTTACAATCCCAATACATTCCAGTAAATGCACGTTCTGTACCTTTCATTCTACAAACTTCATACTCTTCGTTATTCAATTCTTTTTTCCATTCATCTTCTGTTTTGAAAATTTTATCAGTCATTGTCTGTTTCTTTTCTCCTCTGTTCTTTTTTCTGACTCAAATCTTTCTAATTCATATTTATTCATATCTACAAATTTCATTATGTTACTTAGTATTGGATGTTTTTTGTTAATTGCCTGATACATTTTTTGTGCAACAATTCTATAATCTTGATGTCCTTGTGGAACTGTTCTTAATTCAATCATGTGTACTGCTTCTCTCATATTCATTTTCATCATGTATGGATAATTATATCCAAAATTAACTACGTACTGTGCTTCTTCAGGAAATTTCTTTTGAATTTTTTTGAAAACAGTGTCTGTATTATTCATACATTCTTTGAATTCTTTTTGCATTCCAAGATCCTTTACCTCTTGAGGCATATCATATCCATGGTGTGTTGTTAGTAGTTGTCTTTCCAATGTTAATGCCCTATGTCTGTGAAAATCTCGGAACATTCCAAAATTCGTGACTAAATCAAAGGTATATTCTGCCATTTCAAATGCACGTGACGGTCTATGTCTTCTATTTTTTCGTAAATCCGCCATTTCTAAAATGATCTTCTTTTTTCTACTAGTTGGAATTTTTCTAACTTGTTGTAAAATTTTTTCAAATGAAACTCCTGGAGATTGTTCATAAATTATTGCAGATATCACACTATTGATTACCTTATTTTCATTTTCATATTCTACTAGCTTTGCTACTTTTCCTTTGGTTGGCGTGCCTGAAATAGAGGTTTTTGCCACATTTTGTGCTGATTTTTTCACGCTGTTCAGATATTTCTGTAAAACTTTTCCATACTTGTCATCAGATCTTCTAACAAACGATTTGATTGTAGTGTCTAATTCTTTTTTAATTTGTAATGCTAAATTATTTTCTTCTTTTAATTTTGATGCAAATAATATTGATAATAAATATTCAAACGCTCTACCGTTTCCAGTAACTCCCACATTTGTTAACGTTGATGCTGGAAGTAAACTTCTTAATGCATCAAGTGCTTTTGCTTTTGTTGCGGCATTGTATATTCTCATTGATGACTTTATAACTAAATCATCATTTATGGCGCTAAACTTTTTTTCTTTACCATCTTTATCTTTGAATTTATAATTGTTGATCGAGTCTCTTTCTCTAATTAATTTTAACATAGGTTCTATATTTTTTGAATAAACTTCAAAATCTAAATTGCATGCATCTATGTATTCATCGGCAAATTTAGTTTTCATTATTGTTGGTTCATATAGAAATTTGTATTTTCCTTTGACTTTTTTATCCCATGATACATAACGTGATGATTTTTCTAAATATGAAAATCCAATTCTTCTATCCTCTATTTTTTTAACAGCTATGTTTGTAAGTCCTTCAATTGCAATTTGTGCGATACCTAGTTCTGCAACTGAATCGTCACCATATTCTAGTAAGACTCTGTCGTAAAACTCTTCTCCACGGTTTTTATTTTTTAAAAATTCATCTAAGAAAATCTTTCTCATGCTTTTGTCTGTTCTGCTATAACGTGACATCAGTGCTCCACGATCAACTTGTCGTGGTGTAATTACTGCAAAGACATTCTTATCAGAGTTTGAAAAATGTTTTTCTAAAATTTTTCTTTCATTCTTAGAAAATTCGGACAATAATATTATTTTTCATGATTGGTTTTATCTTTATCTTCTACTAATTTGAATTAGATCGGGTGATTTTGTTGGAAGATCAGTTGCTTTCTGTTGACCTTTAGCTTGCCAACGTGCTAGAACTTCTCTGAATGCTTTTTCCATTTCCTCATCTTCAAGATACATCAAAGTTGTAACCCATCTGCCTTTAGCCCCTTTTTCAGTTCCGACAGGTCCTCCAAGAGATTTCATCCAAAACTTTGATGGTAAAATCTTTAGAGCTTCGTTGTCTGGGTCATTTTTCAATTTTTCCCAGTATTCTGATACGAATTTCATTATCTGTCCCAGCTCTTCTTTGTCAATCATATCATTTTTTTATAAAAATACAATAATAAAATTACGATTAGTCGTGAATTTTTAATTTAGTTAATTTCTTTGTACTAAAATTGTCAACCTTGTTAACACTTGGTGGGTTATACGTATCTGACAACTTCCATTCATGAGCAACTGTGAAGTTGAGATTATTGGAAAACCCGTAAAAGACATGTACGGTGCACCAATGGGCAAAATTTTAGGCACATCCACTGATGTTGACGGTTCTATTCAAACAGTCGGCATTAATTGTGGTTCTGAAGGCTTAAAACAAATTGCTTTTGATCAACTCGTAGTTCAATCTGAAGTAGTAATTTTCATTCCAAAATGGAGATTGGATTCACAACGTTTACTAAAACAAAAAGAACTTGTAATCCGACGTCTAAACGCATTGATGGAAATTGTCTCTGACAACGACAGCATGAAGTCTGATGCAGAAATAATTCACGAAAAGTACAACACTAAATTAATGACACTTCAACGTACTGAATTCGAAATTAGTTCTGAATTAGATAATAGAGTCGTCGAAATTGAAGAACAGGAAAAATCTGTTAAAGTTCTTTTGTTTGATGCAAAAGTTCAACTCAAAAGTAACGAAATTTCTCAGGAGACCTTCGATCATGTTCAAAGCGAAACAGACGAAATGCTTCAGCACATGAAACATGAGAAAGATGAGATTTCTAAAGTTAAATCCAGACTAGCAAATCTCTCTCTCGAAGATATGATTCCAGAGGTGTCTCCATCAGCGATGCCAGGAACTTATCTACCACAACCTTCTGAAGATGTGCCAACTGAGACTCGTTTGCCAGAACCTCCTAAAACCGAGTCCTCATCTCAAAAGTCCTCTGAGACTCAAGTGATGACAATTCCTCCACAAGAACAAGTTTCAGCAGAACCTGAATCTGACTGGATTAAAAGAATGAATTCACAATAACCATTCAAAATTCTTAAAACATTCATTATTCAAATATCTATAATTGCATTCTGACGAATTTTACATTGGTTTGGGGAATAATGATTCCTCGATAAGAGATGCTGCAAAAAAAGACTACATCTCTTTTTGGGATAACTGTGCAAAATCATTGTCTTGGTTTAAACCTTGGACTGAAACCTTGCAGTGGAATCCGCCTTTTGCAAGATGGTTTGTAGGCGGACAAATTAACGCATCTTACAATACTTTGGATATCCATCAGGATACAAAATCTGAAAAACCTGCAATTTTGTGGGAAGGTGAAGATGGAACTGATAGGAAAATTACATACAAGCAAATGTTTACAGAAGTCAAAAAACTTGCAAATGTTCTAAAATCCTTGGGCGTGGAAAAGGGAGACCGAGTCACAATTTATCTTCCTATGATACCTGAATTGCCTATTTCCATGCTGGCATGTGCTCGAATTGGAGCAATTCATACTGTAGTATTTTCTGGATTTAGTTCAAAATCACTTTCTGACCGGGTTGAAGATTCTCAATCAAAAATAATCATCACTGCTGATGGTGGATACAGAAAAGGTAAGATAATCAATCTCAAAGAAATTGTAGATGATTCTGCATCTTCTGTACAATTTGTGAAAAATGTTATTGTCTATCAGAGAACCGGGCAAAAAATCCAATTGAATGAAAAAGATTTGCTTTGGCACGAGGTGATGCAAAATTCATCTGAGGAATGTGATGCTGAGATATTGGATAGTTCTGATTCATTATACATTTTGTACACTTCTGGCACTACTGGAAAACCTAAAGGAGTGTTACATGGGATTGGCGGTTATCTGACTCATCTTTATTCTACATACAAATGGGCATTTGACATAAAAGATTCTGATGTCTATTTTTGTACTGCAGATATAGGTTGGGTTACAGGTCATAGCTATGTTGTCTATGGTCCTTTACTGCATGGTGCAACACAGGTAATGTATGAAGGTGCACCTGATCATCCTGATTCATCTAGAATGTGGGATATAATTCAGAAATACGGTGTTACAATTTTCTATACTACTCCAACTGCACTACGTATGTTAATGAAATTTGGTGATGATATTCCAAATTCATTTAATCTTTCAACTTTACGTCTACTTGGAACTGTCGGTGAACCAATTAATCCTGAAGTTTGGAAATGGTATTTCAATACAATTGGAAAAAAGAAGTGTCCAATAATTGACACGTGGTGGCAAACTGAAACTGGTGGAATGCTAATCAGTCCTTTACCTGGTATTGAAACAATTCCTTTGAAACCTGGTTCTGCAACACTACCTGTACCTGGATTAGATATTGAAGTCGTTGATGAAACTGGGAATGAAGTAAAACCTGAAACAAAAGGTTCACTGATAATTAAAACTCCTTGGCCAGGAATGTTACTTGGATTGTGGAAAGATGCTGAAAAATACAAGGACGTCTATTGGTCAAAGTTTGAATCGCTTTACTATCCTGGTGATTATGCCATAAAAGATTCTGATGGTTATCTGTGGTTACTTGGTCGTTCTGATGATGTTCTAAAAGTTGCAGGTCATAGAATTGGAACTGCAGAACTAGAAAGTAGCATTGTTTCTCATAATGATGTTGCAGAATCTGCAGTTTGTGGAATTCCTGATGACGTGAAAGGTGAATCCATAATTGCTTTTGTCATGCTAAAAGAAAATATCAGTACTTCTGAGGAACAACTTCGTTCTGAACTACGTGAAACTATTCGAACACAGATTGGTCCGATTGCAACTCCTAGTCAATTTTACTTTGTAAACAAACTTCCAAAAACTAGAAGTGGGAAAATTATGCGCCGATTGTTAAAAGCAATTGCAAAAAATGAAAAAATTGGTGATGTTAGTACGCTAGAAGATGGTGCTGCTGTAAATGAAATCCAATCTGCATTCCGAGAACTACAAAAAAATATTGAAAATCAGAAAAAATAACTAGTAATCATCTAGAGTTGCTTCTTCGTCATCGTCATCATCTAATGCCACATTAGTCTGAAATGCTGCCCAAACTGTTGCTACTGCTTCAGATGTAACTTGTATTCCTTGTTCTTTACAAAACTTGATGAAATTTCTACATTCACCATAAACATCTACGTCTTCTTCAAAACTCATAATCTTTCACGATTTTTAGGTTAGTTAATCTTTTTCTTCTTCTGGTTTGTCAGTCTCTTGATCTATTGATTCTGCATCTCTGCTCATCTCTGGAATTATTTCTCGAAGATTTCCTATTGCACTTTTAATTTTTAAAACTGCAACTGATGCATCAACTTTTTCTTGATCATAATTATGACAAAATTTATCGATTCTCTCTAAAATTCCCTCTAATCGTTTGATGTTCAACATCAAATTATGCTTGATATCGTCATTTTCTGTCATATCAGTACTGAATTGTTAGTTGATTTATACTTTAGATATTGGCCGTTCAGCAAGTCCATCAACACGAGACGGAATTGTTTGGTATTCAGTATATTCCCAAACTGACCAACTGTTCAATTCGGCATAATGTCTTAATTAAAAGAATTGATCTAAGGTCTGACTTTTTTTCTCAAGGCTTTTCTTCAATCTATTCATCGAAGTCTCTACTCTATCTTTTGAGAAATCCCGTTCTTCGGATAGATATTTCACTATTCCTTCATAGTCTGTTTCTCCAAACTCAATTTTATCTATCTTGGCAACCTCTGGCTCAAGGAAAATTTTTCTTATTTGATCAAATGGTATCTGCTCTAGTTGCTCTTGAATTTGTGGAATGTCTTCTAATCTCTTGTGTTGTTTAATCATTTTGATGGCAGTTTTTGGTCCGACTCTTTCAAATCCATCTGGATTAAAGTCTGTTCCAATTAATATTCCAGTATCTACCAACTCTTCTCTTGTTAATCCCATGCTGTCAAGATTTTTTTGAAATTCAATCATCTCTGGCAAAACTTCGATGTATGAATTTCTATTTGGAAGCTTTCTTCTTCCGCTGTTTGTAAAATTTCTCACTAGTCTTTTTGCACCAAATAAAATTGAATCAAAATCTTGACTTGCTGATGCATATGCTTGACCAGTAATTGTAAGGCTTGCAGCTGTTGCTTCTCCTTCTGATGGTGCTTGAATGTGTGGTATTCCGAATAAATCTAATAATTTCTTTGAATCTTCTACCATTCCATCTCTCATTGATGTGGTTTGCTGTGCATATTTTCTTGCTTCTTCCATATTTCCTGAAGAAACTGCTTTTTCATATTTTACAGTAGCCTCTTTTTTGATTTGTTTTCGTTTTTCTATCTCTGCAGATTTTAATGATGGTGGCTTGCCGTCAAATACGTAAACTGGTTTAATTCCCATTGTAAGAAAATTTATGTTTCTAAATAACAATCCTGTAATATGGCTTGTAACTCTTCCTTGCGAGTCTGTTAAATGAAGTCCTTCAGGCCCTCTGATAATTGCTAAAAATTGGTAAATTGCATTGTAAGCATCAATTGCAACAACTTTGTTTGTAAATGATTCAAGTTGTGTTTTCTCTCTGACTAGTAATGGTTTTAGATCTAATCCCATAGTAACTTTCAGTATTTGGTGCTTTTTTTGTTTACTGATTCGATTTTATACTAGAAATTCTTACTTTGCATGTCGGGATAGCCAAGCTTGGTCCAAGGCGGACGCCTCGAAATCTCAAAACAGGATAGCGTCTGTGCTCTGCACACGGGGGTTCAAATCCCTCTCCCGGCGCCTAATTTTCATAAAAATTGATATCATCCTTTTCCTCTGAAATATTGTGAGTGTAAAACAAGATGCTCTGGATGAATTAGTGACAGAACAGGAATTATTGTTAATGGACATGCTAAAAAATTGGAATGACATTAAAAATCGCCTTTCAAATATTGAACCAAATAATCCTATGAACGAAATGTTTGACAAAATGATTCAAGATTTAACAAAAATACAAAATCACACAAAAAATTACCGCACATTATTGGAAAAAATGACGCGAATCTATGATGAATTTGAAAAAGAATCTAAAGAATGGCATGAAAAATATGACAAATATGCCGATTGATGAAATTATTGATTATTTTTAAGATGATTCTTTTCTGGCGTCTCGTTTTTTAATACCTTTGAAGTTAATTGTTTTATGGCCACATCAATTAACAGAATTTTAGTTCCACTTGACAACTCTAAAAACTCCTTTAGAGGTTTATCATCTGCAATCTATCTTGCAAAAAACTGTGACGCCAAAGTTATTGCATTACACGCAGTTTATGCACCTCCAAAAGGTGACTTTGACACTTCTGGAAAATTCAACAAAAATCACAAAAAACAACTAGATTCTATGATGAATATTGCAGAAAATCAATGCAAAAAGGCAGGAGTTGATTTTGATCAAAAGATCGTCTATGGAAATCCTGGTTACGAAATAGCTAAATTTGCAAATATGTCTCGAAACAAAATTGACATGGTTGTAATTGGCTCAAGGGGAAGAAGTTCTGCAAAAGAATTGTTCTTTGGAAGTACCTCTCAATTTGTTTTACACAAGGCAAAACCTTCTGTATTAATCATAAAATAATCCACTAGTAAAAAAAGAGAGGAAAAAAAGGTCCTTCTCAATTTTTGCCAAAAAAAGGCATTTTCACTAATGGAACTATACTACGGTAAAATGATTATTAAATATTATTCAACAATCATCCTATTGTTTTTCTGATTTTATTGGTTCTTTTTTCATCCATAATGTTTTATTTTTATGATCAATCAATGATATTCCCATTCCTGCTATTTGGTCTCGAATTTTATCTGCTTCTTCAAACTGTTTTTCTTCTCTTAATGTCTCTCTTTTGTTAATTAATTTGAAGACGGATTCAATTTCCTCATCTGAAACTGTTTGAATTTTAATTCCTAGTACGTCTAACATGTATTCTAATACAGGCAATGCTTGTTCTGCAATTTTCTTAGTAATCTTTTCTTCTGCTGCAAGACTGTTTATTGTTTTTATCATGTTGAAAAACACAGATAATCCCAAAGATGTGTTGAAATCATCATTTAATGCTGTATCAAATTTCTCTCTTGTTTCTCTAAGTAATGATGAAATATCTTCTGTTTCTTGTGTTTGTTCGGCTAATCTTAATTCATAATAGCACGTTTCTATTTGTCTTAATCTAATCAAATTTTCTTTCAAAAGATCTTCTGTGTAATCAATTGGTTTTGAATAGTGTCCTGAAATACAAAATAATCTTGCAACGTTTGGTCCCCATGAATCCAATACATGATTTATTGATTTGACATTTCCAACTGATTTTGACATTTTTTCACCATTTATGGTAATCATTCCTGAATGCATCCAAATTTTTGCAAGCTGTTCTGAAGTAAATGATTCTGATTGTGCAATTTCATTTTCGTGATGTGGAAAAATCAAATCTCTTCCTCCTCCGTGTATTTCAAAATTTTTTCCAAGATACTTGGTACTCATTGCAGAACATTCTATATGCCAGCCAGGTCTGCCCTTGCCCCATGGGCTTTCCCAATTTGGTTGTCCGTCAGAAAATTTCCATAATGCAAAATCTAATGGACTTTCTTTTGCTTCATCTACTCCTATTCTTGCACCGCTTTCAAGATCTTCTGTTTTCTTTTTTGATAGTTTCCCATATTCTGAAAACTTTGAAACTCTGAAGTAAACTCCATTTTTGGAAACATAGGCAGATTCTTTGTCTACTAAATCCTGAATTAGATTTATCATATCGTCAATATGTTCAGTTGCTTTTGGATAATTTGTTGCTCTTTTGATGTTTAATCTATCTGAATCTTCAAAGTATGTCTGAATATACTTGCTTGATATTCCACTTGCAGACTCACCTTGTTCTTTTGCACGATTAATTATTTTATCATCCACATCTGTAAAATTTTGAATAAGCTCCACTTTGACGCCATTTGCTTCAAGAAATCTTCTTAATGTATCAAATACAATTATTGTTCTAGCATGTCCTATGTGTGATTGATCATAAACTGTTACTCCGCAAAGATAAATTCGTACTTTATCTGAAAACTCTAATTCTTTTTTTTCGTTTGTAAGTGTGTCAGAAATCTTCATTTGTTAATTACAGATATGGCGTATCATTTATCTTATTTGTGTAAAAATAATCTCTATTCAAAGTGCATTTGGATTGATTCGTTTATGTTCGCTTTTCTCGTACATGGAGTGGATCTTTTCAACTAGTGCGACATCTATCTGAGATTCATTTGCTGTATCTTCCACTGACAATTTTTTATCTATCAAACAATGCAATATGACATCAATTTGCTCATATTCCAAGCCAATTTCATGTTCTGCCTCGTGATTAGGCCATAAATGAGGACTACTTTTCTTTGTAATTATATTCTCATCAATCCCTAGATGTCTGGCTAGTTCTCTTACTTGTGTTTTGTATAATGAAACAATCGGTAATACATCTGCTGCACCATCCCCAAATTTTGTAAAATATCCAATGTTAAATTCACTTTTATCACTTGAACCTAGTGTGACTAAATTTTTTAAATTTGCATAATAGTATAATATGTTCATTCTAATTCTTGCTCGTAAGTTACCTAACGCTCGGTCTTCTGGTTCTAATACCATGTTAAACTCCTTGTGTATTGAATTAATATCAAGTAATTTGTAATCTAATCCCAAAGCATCTACAATCTTTATTGCATCACTTGTTTCTGATTCTGGCGAAATTTTTGAATCAGGCATTATTACTGCAAGTGTTTTTTCTTTTACAGCATTATTACACAAATATGCAATTACTGCTGAATCAATTCCACCACTAAGACCAAAAATTACTCCATTTGAATTAGTTTCTTCAATTTTTTGTTTTAATCCTTCTTGTATTCTTGTCGAAATACTGCTGTAGTCTTGATTTGTTATTTTCTTTAAAATCTCTCGGTTCACAGGTTTTTCTTAAACTAATCTCATAAAAAGTCTACCAGAATTATGCATCAACATAAATGCCGTCATCTCTAACATCTACATCATATTTTTTCAATTTGACGCCTTTTAGATAATCCATTAATTCTCCTGTCTTGATATTATAATGCCAGAAATGTAATGGACATTCTACAATATCTCCTTCAATTTTTCCTTCAGGTGCAATTGAACCATCTTGATGTTGACAAATTCCATCTAGAGCATGAAATCCATCTTGATTAAAAACTGCAATTTTTTTTCCATCTACATCAAACTCTTTACTTTTTCCGGTTTGAATTTCTCCTTTTTCTGCAACTTTAGTCCATGTCATCTTATTGCTCTTGAAAATATCTGCTTTATTTACTTATTCTTACTACCAGCTTTCTGCATACTTTCTTTGTTCTTTTGTCAAAGTATCTATCTTGACATTCATAGCCTTTAGCGCATCCACTGCAATTTGTTTATCAATTTCTTTTGGAACAATCATTGTTTTTGTGCCCATTTTCTTATGATTTTTTAAGATATACAATAATGATAAAATTTGATTTGAAAATGATTGTGCCATGACTTCTGGCGGATGACCTTCTGCTGCAACTAGATTTGCCAATCTGCCTTTTCCAATAAGATACACTTTCTTTCCATTTCTTAAGATACATTCATCAAGTGATGGTCTTACTTCTCTTACTGATTTTGATTTTTCTAAGAGGAATTTTGTATCAATTTCTACATCAAAATGTCCTACGTTTCCAACAACTGCTCCATCTTTCATTGCAAGAAGATGTTCTTTTCTAATTACACTAGTCATTCCTGTGGTTGTAATGAAAATCTGTCCAACTTTTGCAGCTTGAGACATTGGCATGACATCAAATCCATCCATATGTGCTTCTAATGCTTTAACTGGATCAACTTCTGTAACGATTACTTTTCCTCCCATTCCTCTGGATCTTTCTGCAACGCCTCTTCCGACCCATCCATAACCTACAACAACTATTTTTTTAGATGTAAACAATAATCCCATTGCTCTAAGATAACCATCAATTGTACTCTGGCCTGTACCATATCTATTGTCAAACATGTGTTTTGTATCTGCATCATTTACAATTATTACAGGATACTTTAGTTTGCCTTGCTTTTCCATTGCTCTTACTCTAGTAACTCCTGCAGTTGTTTCTTCAGTAGAACCTAAAACTTTGAGAGATTTGAATTTTTTATCAAAATGTACTTTGACATTCATGTCTGCTCCGTCATCACAGATTAAACTTGGTTTATGATTTAGTACTTGTTCAATACACCAGTCATATTCTTTGTTGGTTTGCCCATTCCATGCATAAATGTGAATTCCTTGTGTTGCAAGAAATGCAGCAATATGGTCTTGTGTGGTTAGTGGATTTCCTCCACAAACTGCAACATTTGCGCCTAATTCTTTAGCACCCATTACCAAAACTGATGTTTCTTTTGTAATGTGGAGACAAAATGCTACTGTCACTCCTTTTAGTGGCTTTGATTTTTTTAATCGATTTAATGTATTATCTAAAATATCCATATGAGTTCGTGCCCATTCATATGCAGTTTTACCCTGTTTTGCTAATTTTGGGTTTTTTACCTTACTCATACATTACAAAATTCAAAATCTCTTTAAAAACCATACTAACCTTAATAGTTAAAAAAAATGTAGACATTTCAAATGAACAAAAAAGCAATAATCACAAGTGCATTACCATATTCAAACGGTGAAATACATCTTGGTCATGTTGCATCCACATATTTGCCTGCTGATGTCACCACTCGTTTCTTAAAACAAAATGGTGTTGAAGCCTATTACGTCTGTGCATCTGATGATTTTGGAACTCCTATATTGATACAATCTGAAAAATTAGGTAAAACTCCTGAGGAATATGTTGAACATTGGAATAAACGTGATTACGAAGATTTCACCGCTTTTGATATAGGCTTTGACTTTTTCTACAAAACCAGTTCATCTGAAAACATATCATTTGTACAAGATGTATTCAAAAAACTTCAAAAAAATGGACATATTTACGAAAAAGAAATTATACAATTTTTCTGTGAAAACGACCAAAAATTTCTTCCTGACCGATTTGTAATAGGAACTTGCCCATATTGTAATGCTGAAGATCAATATTCTGATTTATGTGAAAAATGTGGACGTGTACCTGAAGAAATTGATAATCCTCACTGTTCAATATGTGGTCAAACACCCATCAAAAAATCTACAAATCATTATTTCTTTAAACTAAAAAATTTCTCTGAACCACTTCTTGACTATCTTACTAATGCGCCATATCTTCAAAAAGATGTTAAGAAATATGTTGAAAATTGGATAAAAGAAGGATTGGTTGATTGGGATATAACTCGAGATATTTCTTGGGGTGTACCTATTCCAATTGATGGATTAAAGGATAAGGTGTTCTACGGTTGGTTTGATAATCATCTAGCATACATTTCTTCCACATTGAAATTCTTAAATGATAAAAATATTGATGGAAAAAGTTTTTGGAATGATGCCGACATTTACCATTTCATTGGAAAAGATATTGTCTATCATCACTATCTGTTTTTGCCTGCAATGAGGTTAGGAATTGACAAAGATTTCAAATTACCAGATTATATTCCAACTCGCGGTCATCTCACACTCGAAGGTAAAAAAATATCAAAAAGCAGAAATTGGTACATTGGTCTGAAAGACTTTTTAGAAAAATTCCCTGCAGATTATCTTAGATTCTATCTAATTTCTATAAACCCCTATTCTCAAGATGATCTTAATTTTGATTGGGAACAATTCTCAACAAAAATTAATTCTGAATTGATTGGTAATTTGGGAAATTTAGTTAATCGTGCTCTTGGATTTACAAATAAAACATTTGATGGTGTTATACCTGAGCCTGAATCTTTTGATGAAAAAGATTCTGAATCAGAACAAAAAATAAAATCTCTTGCTGAAGATATTAGCAAACTCATGGAAGCAAATCATTTAGATCGTGCATTAAAACAACTAATGGAGTTTTCTGCTCATTTTAACCAATATTTCCAACACAAAGAACCTTGGAAAAAAGGACCTGGAACTAACACCTGTATCTATTTGTCTGTAAATGCTGTACATTCAATTGCAATATGTTTACATTCATTCTTACCAAAATCTGCTCAAAAAATTTGGTCTCAATTAGGAATGACAGGAAATGTTTCTGATGTGAATTGGAGTACCATGTCTAATTTGGAATTAAAATCTGGACACAAAATTGGAACTGTTGAGCCAATATTTTCAAAAGTTGAACAATCTGTAATTGACGAAGAACAATCTAAACTAGGAAACTAAAATGATTGGAAAAATATTTCCAAAAATATCTACCAGAGGATTCTATGATCTAAAAACTGGAAAAACCCTCAAAAATATCTCATACGAAGCGTACCCGAAGACAAGTTTTGAAAAAATCTCTCACAAATCTGAGATTGTTATTATGATTCATGGTCTAAGAAATAACAAATCTGGTGCACTGGCAAAATATGTTATTGCAGAAAAACGTTTGAAAACTCTGAATTACAAAT
>Ga0208764_10000531_pt1 | contig 24270 bp, 19 predicted proteins | sample ETNtaG_18_FD_185762 | JGI IMG/M metagenome (GOLD analysis project Ga0208764, IMG submission 185762) | Marine microbial and viral communities from oxygen minimum zone, Eastern Pacific Ocean - ETNP201302SV91 (SPAdes) (version 2) | ecosystem: Environmental > Aquatic > Marine > Oceanic ... | reverse complement strand
AATAAACCAATGCACTAAAGCTTAGAAATAAGATTATTATTAATTTTTTCATATTTTTCCCCTTTAAATTTAATTTAAATTTTTTATGTTTCGATTAGTCCATTGTCTTCGAATTTAAAGATTCTATTCGAAAAGAATGCAGACTCTTCTTCATCGTGAGTTACTAAAATAACAGTTAGTTTCTTTAAAGTAAAAATCTTCTTAATTTCTTCATGCAACTTAGCTTTTAGTTCTTTATCTAAAGCACTAAAAGGCTCATCGAGAAGAAGAATAGAAGGATTCGTTATCATGGCTCTTGCCAAAGAAGTTCTTTGTTGTTCTCCTGAAGATATTTCATGTGGATATTTATCTTTTAAATGTTCTATCTTAAAAAGGTCTAAATATTCCTGAGCTAAAACATTCTTATTTTTTTCTGCTGGTATACCAAAAGTTATATTTTTATGTACATTGAGATGCGGGAAAAGAGCCTTGCCTTCTACAACAAGACCTAAATTTCTTTTCTCTGGAGGAACATGAAGATCTCCTGAAGAAACAAGTTCATTATTTATTTCTATCTCTCCATCGCAGGGTTTTTCTAATCCGGCTATCAATCTAAGTAAGCTTGTTTTTCCGCACCCAGAGGGGCCTAAAATTGAAACTATTTCTCCTTTTTCTACAACCAAAGATAAATTGGTAATTATTGGATTACCTTTGTCATAAAAATGTGAGAGGTTTAATAGCTTTAGCATCTTAAGTCTGAGAGTTTACTGTATTTCTTGAATTTCTAATCATTTGAGTTAGAAAGATAATCGGTATTAATCCAATAATTATAATGGCAATAGCAGGAGAAGCTGCTTCATGCATTCTTTCTTCTGCTGCATAAATGTATGTTGATACGGCTAGGGTATCAAAATTAAATGGTCTTAAAATTAAAGTTGCGGGTAATTCTTTTACCACTTCAGACATAACCAATAAAATACTAGTTAAAAGGCTAGTCTTCATTAAGGGGAAGTGAATTTTAATTAATAGATTCCAGCCTGCAGACTTAAGCACTCTAGCACTATCATCTATTTGTCTGTTAATTTTTTCAAAACCTGATTCAAGAGTTGAATTAGCTAATGCGTATGACTTAATGATGTAAGCAAGCAAGAGCCCTACTAAACTTCCAGTTAAAATAAAATCTGATTTCTCAAGAATACTTCTATCTAAAAAAGTAAATAACTGAACTATACCTACGGCTAATATAAGACCTGGAACCCCGTACCCCAAAGAAAGAAAGGGATTTACTCTTTTTAAATGGATACTGTTTGTAAACCTAACTGAAAAATTAACTATAAACGCTAAGACTACACATAAAATGGCAGCTATCACAGCTACTAAAATAGTATTTAAAGATTGCTGAATAAATTTTTCATTAAAAAAGGCTAAATTATGATTAAAAGCCCATATGGATAATTCAATTAAAGGAAGTATAAATCCAATAAAGATAGGTATTAAACAAAAACAAAAACAAATAAAAGAAGACATTCCTTTAAGAGGCTCTGGTTTATTAGAGCTTGCATTTGAGATTGGAGAATCATAAGTTGCGTTTTTTCTTGAAGATCTTTCAATCACCATAAAAATGACAATGAACATCAAAAGAAGTGACGCTAATTGCATAGCAGTTTGTAAATCGTACATTCCATACCAAGTCCTAAATATTCCTGTGGTGAATGTTTGAACTGCAAAATGATCAACGGCACCGAAATCTGAAAGCGTTTCCATTATTACTAGCATCATTCCTGCTATAACTGCTGGTCTGATCATGGGTAGAGCTAATTTGTAAAAAACTTTAATCCTATTTAAGCCCAACACCCTTCCTGTTTCTAGAATAATTTTAGACTGGTTTAAGAAAGCTGCTCTACATATAAGATAAATATAAGGATACAAAGTAAATGAAAAAACAATTATGGCTCCATAGATGTTCCTAATGCTGGGAAAAAATACAAATGAAGGATCTAAATCAAAAATATTTCTTATTAAGTTGTTGGCACTCCCGTAAGAATCAAATAAGCCAGTAAAAGTATAAGCTAATATGTAAGGAGGAATGGCAAGCGGAAGAATAAGTAACCACTCAAAGATCTTTTTTCCTAAGAAGTCATAGCTTGTAACAATCCAAGCGCTTAAGGTTCCAAGTAAAAAAGATAAAAGACTTACTCCTACGACTAAAATAAGAGAATTTCTTAAATACTCAGCTAGTACAAAATTGTATAAATGCGTCCAATTCTCTGAGAAACCTCCAGTTAAACTTAAAAAAATGACTACTAGTGGGCTTATAAAAATTAAGCAGAGAAGAGCAGGAAAGGCTTTCCACAAAAAAAGAGTTCTTGTTAAAAATTGGTTCAATTTAAGAAAATATATTATTAAGAAGGTTGATTGTTACAAAAAAATAATCTATTTCCAACCCACTCTATCCATTAGCTTCACTGCTTTTGAATTGTATTCTCCATAATTTGAAACTGAAATTTGATCTTCTTTAAAATTTAATCCTGCATTCTCAATTAAAGGATGAGGTAATACTGAATTCAAGACGGGATATTCAAAGGAATTAGAAACCATATGCGTTTGTACTTTCTTTGTTAATAAGAACTCAATGAATTTATTAGCGTTCTCTAAATTCTTTGAGTTCTTAAGAACCCCTAATCCACTGATATTTATATGAACACCCTCTTTGTCTTGATTAGGAAACAACATCACCACACCTTCAGCTGCTTGTTTTTGTTCTTCGCCTTTAAGACCAGAAAGCATTAAGCCATAATAATAGCTGTTAGCTATAGCTATGTCAGCTTCTCCATTGGATACTGCCATGATTTGAGCCCTATCGTTCCCTTGAGGCTTTCTAAAAAAATTAGAGACAAAACCCTTTGCCCAACTTTCTATTTTATCTTCACCGTAATTTGCTATAAGAGAAGCTACTAATGACTGATTGTAGATGTTGTTTGAACTTCTAATGACTATCCTTCCTTTCCATTTTCTATCCGAAAGATCTAGATAAGACAGATTTTGAACTTCTTCCTTGGATATGTTGGTTGGGTTATAGAATAGTACTCTAGCTCTTTTGGCAATGGCTACCCATTCATTATTAGGGCCCATTAGATTTTTTGGGACTATTGACTTAACTTTTGAAGAAGAAATAGACTGAAAAAGTCCCTCTTTCTGAATTTTCCATAAATTTCCTGCGTCCACAGTAAAAAATACATCTGCAGGAGATTTCTTTCCTTCAGATTTTAATCTCTCTAGTAGAGCACTCCCCTTTCCTGAAATAATATTAACTTTTATTCCAGTTTCTTTAGTAAATTCCTCATACAAGAGATCGTCTGAATCATAATGCCTAGAAGTATAAATATTTACTTCGGAGGCAAATAATGGAACCAAGAAACTAGAAAATATTAAAAAAGCCAGTAATCTTTTAATCATAAGTTATATCTTAATAATGAGAACGATTCTCATTTAAACATTCTTAAATAAGAATGGTCAATAATAATATTAATAATTTATTCTAAAGAAGATTAGTTAAGGTTAAGGTACAAGTTCAAAGAGAATTAATTATTTCTTAATTAATTCAATTTTTTAGGTTCCCTTCTTAGACATGCTTCCCTTTGTTCCACCCATGTTTAGTTAGGTATTTTTCAGCAGATTCTACAGCTCCATCTTCAAGACTGGTTCCCATGCTGTCATTCCATCTATTTAAGTAACCGAACAAAGAAATCACTCCTAAAATTTCAACTATCTCCCCATCACTCCAATTCTCATGCAATCTTTTTTGAAGGTTTTCATCGACTGCATTTGGTATTTGCGAAGCTGCTAATGCAAAATCCAAAGCTGCTCTTTCTGCTTCATTAAATGAAGGGTGAGTTCTGTATTCCCAAATATTATCAAGCTGTTCTTGATTTGCTTGATATCTTTCTGCTGCTCTAATTGAATGAGCCTGACAATACCTACACCCTGTTGCATTGCTACTAACCCAAGCTATCATTCTCTTTAAAGCAGAGCTTACCTCTCCCTTGTTAGTCATAACTGCCTTGTTAAGATTGATAAAAGAGCTAGCTATATCTGGTCTAATCTGCATTGTTAGTACAGAGTTTGGACAAAAACCTAAAGTTTCATTAAAGAATTCTGCTAGTTCTTTAACTTCTGGATTGCTTTCAGGAGAAATAGGTTTTACTAATGGCATGTTTTTAAATTTAAACACACTGGATACATGTTCTTGCTGAATTCTTGGACTAAAATATTGCCCATCTATCTGAAGTAACAAAGATGAGGTCGATCCGAATAACCGACCTCATATCTTTTTCTATTCCGCGTAATCGAGTCCTTTTGCCTTTTGGACTTCGCGTTTATTAGGATTAACAGACTCTCTAAAAGGCACATCAACAATTTCACCTTCTACTGAGACTCCAGATGACTCCGAGTATTCATCGGGCAATCTGACCTGTATTTTGGTTCCAACTTCCGATGAAGTCCACGGAACCCAACCAAGCGCTATGTTTGTATTTAATTCTGGAGACCACCATGGAGAGGTTATGTAACCCATATCATTACCATCTGCGTCTGCGATCAACCAGAAATCAGGAGCATAGTCTGTGATTTCTTTTCCACCAAATATTAGACCTACCATTCTCATTTTGAATGGAAATTTTCCTTCATCTATTACTGCGCGTTGTCGTTCAAGTTCTTCTTTACCGATGTAATCAGATGCTTTATTACGTGGTACTTGATAACTCAAATTTACCTGAAAGGGAGAAGTTTCGTGATCTAAATCTTGACCCCAAGATAAAATACCTGCTGCAATTCTTCTGTGATGAGCTGGTGCAATAACCATTAGACCAAATTCTTCACCAGCTTCTTGAACTGCTTTCCAGACAATCTCAGCATTTTCATGTGCATCGCGTACGTAAATTTCATAGCCCTTCTCTCCAGTAAAGCCAGTTTGACTAATAACAACATCTACACCTTCGATTTTAGTTTCCATAAGTCCGTAATAAGGAATCTCTCTAAGTCCTTCACCAGCAAGTTTTGCCATTAGATCTTCTGAAAGAGGACCTTGGATTTGTAATGGACAAACGTCAATCTCATCAATTTCGACATCGTATTTCTTACTAACGTTTACGCCTTGGAGCCAGAGCATAAGATCACTATCAGAAAGAGAAAACCAGAATTCATCTTCGGACAACCTTAACAAAACAGGATCATTAAGAATTCCTCCTTTATCATTACATAAAATTGCATATTTCCCATTTCCTGGTTCAATTTTGGTAGCGTCTCTAGTTATCACAAAATCCGTAAAAGCCTCTGCATCAGGTCCCTTAACTCTTATTTGCCTTTCAACAGCAACGTTCCACATAGTAACTCGATTAACCAATGCTTCATATTCAACCATGGCTCCACCATCTTCTGGCTTAACGTATCCTCTTGGATGATAGATACGATTATAAATTGTTGCTCTCCAGCAACCCGCTTCATGAGATAGATGCCAAAAAGGTGACTTTCGTACTCGAGTTGAAATCAATAGCTCAGTTGGTGTGCGACCACTCTGTCTAAGATTATATGGTACTACTCGATCGCTTTGATCGACACTTGGATGATTTGGATGTTTTTTCATTTTTTATTTCCCCCTAATTTTTAATTATATTTCATTTTATTTAAGAACGAACCCTTTCATTTTTGGGATCATACAAAGACCCCTTGCCAACAATCTGAACGGTCATTGGATAAACTCCATCACCGTTTTCGTTAAAGTACTCCAACGACAATGATTTCCCTGGTATGGCAATATTTTTTGGCAGATAACCCATAACTACGTGCTTTTTGATTGATGGGCAGTATGACATGCTTGTGCTATAGGACCTGCGGCCTTTACTATCAACCGGTACTTCACCTGTATCAGGATCAATAATTGGTGAGATGCCTACCGGATAGCGTGAACCGGAACCCGATACATTTAAATTATCCAGCGTCATGGTACATAGAATTGCACTTGGCTCTTCCTCTCGGTGAGCAAGGTGTGCTGTTTTTCCATGGAAGTCCTCTGTTTTAACCTTAGGTCTTTCAATAGCCGATTCACAAGAATTATATTCTGTCTCTAGATCTGCACCTTGAAGTCTAAAGCTCTTTTCAAGGCGTCTACTGTTGGCGTAAGTTTCAATACCAACTGGTACAACTCCAACTTCTAGTAGTGAATCATAAAGTGCTAGACCTTCTTCTCTGTCATTGTTCAAATATATTTCCCAACCGCTCTCACCGACATAGGAAATGCGTGCTGCCCAAACATCGATATTTTTTCCGCCCGATAAATTTAGGGTTAGGTTTTTTGCCGTAACAAAAGGGAAATTCTCGATGTTTATTTCACTGGGATCAATAAAATGGCCTAGGGCATCTTTGGCTTTAGGCCCCCATAATCCTAAAGTTGATATATCGTGGGTTCGAATGCTAATTTCTGCATCTAATCCTAAATCATCTCGATAATTACGTAAGTGCACCCAGTCTCGGTTTCCATCAGCACCTCCTGTAACCACTCGATAATGGTCTTGGCCTAAGCGTGCAATGGTTAGGTCTGCGTGGACTCCACCATCTTCATCTAAGAAGTTCGTATATATGATTCGCCCTTCAGAAGTCTTACCTCCAATCTTAGCTACAGAAAGATATTCCAACATACGTTCTGCATCTGAACCCTTGATATCCATGATCGCAAAGTGAGATAAATTGATCATTCCAGCTGATTCACTCATAGCTAAATGCTCTGCATTAGCTATCTCATATGGCACATGACGTCCATCCCATTCGTTTTCTCTAACTGGGATCTCCTGCAAATAATTCTCTAGTTTTTTTCTATTACTCTCGTAGGCAAAAGCACGTTCCCAGCCAGCGACTTCATTATCAAAGTAGCCTCCAAGTTCCTTTTCTCTTGAATAAAATGGGCTTACAAATAGCTCTCTTTGACTAATGTAAGGCTCTCTAGGGTGAACAGCAGGAGTATAGACGGTTTGTGCGTTTTCAAAAGATCTAGTTTTAACAAACTCTTTTTCTTTCTGGGCAGGATAAAATCTAGCAATGTCAAAAGCGTGCATATCTACTTGTGTTTTGCCATTGATCATCTGTTCGGCACACAACCTAGCACATCCAGGGCCGTCTTTAACCCAAACAGCTTCACATAACCAAAAACCTCTGACTTCAGGACTTTCACCTATTAAGGAACCAGCGTCAGAAGTTACGGATAAAAGACCATTAAATGAACTTCTTTCATCCCAGCCTAATTCATTAAGTATAGGTGTCGTTTCAAATGCTTTTTCAAGAGGTTCAGCGATTTCTTCAAGATTTAAATGCCTCATTGAATCAGAGGTCATGGTCTTTTCAGGATTACCAATATCTTCAGGGTCAACCAGTCTGGGTTCTTTATCTTCATAATATCCCCATTCAAGCATTCCTCCGTGAAGTCTGCCTGTATCTCTGACGTAAGCTGAATTGCCTTGGTCACGAAGTAGTGGATAAACGAGAAAATCCTCTGCTCCTTGTGCCTGGGGAAGCGGACCAAAGAATAATAAAGGGTGCTCAACGGGTGCTAGTGGCACTGGTACGCCTGCCATCTCTCCTAGTAAAGGTCCCCAGATTCCTGATGAAATTACAACCTTGTCAGTTTTAATTGTTCCTTTGTCTGTTTTTACTCCAGTAATACGTCCATTCTCAATCTCAAAACCCACGGCTGGCGTATCCGTATATGTAGTCAAAGCACCTTTCTCTTTAGCATGTTCTACGGCAAAGCTAACCACATCCTGAGAGCGAGGCACTACTAGACCAGCATCTGGATCCCACATTGCTCCTCTGATTGATTCTTCTTCCAGTAAAGGAAATTTTTCTTTGGCTTCGGACGCAGAGATCAGCCTAACATTAGTTCCAAAGGCTTTACCTGATGCTACTTTTCGTTTGAGTTCCTCCCAGCGCGCATCGTCTCCTTTTCTACAGATTTCTAGGCCTCCTTTTTTTAGGAAGAAGCCATTTTCTTCATAAAAATTTCTGCTAAAAGCAGTAGTCCAGTTACCTAATTTGTCGTGAGTTGTGTTGTAGACAAAGTCAGAAGCATGTGCAGTTGAAGCTATATCTGAAGGAATTACTGTAGATTTTTCTAGCCCTACGATATTTTTTTGGCCTAGTTCTGCAAACCAATATGCGAGCATCGATCCAACTATACCTCCTACGCCTACTATGACTATTTCTGCTTCTGTAGGAAACTGAGAGGATTTCATCGCGACATTATAAATCAATATTTTTGATTTAATTAGTCATTTTTTTACGATTTTTTACCTATTTATAGAGCTCAATATATACGCCACGTAACAGGCTTATAGTTCCTGCAATTAAGATAAATACAAAGGGTAAAGCCATCGATATAGACCCTGATTGTATGGCTGATAAGGCATATGAACCCCCACCCACTAATAAAACAATAGCAACCAATCCTTGAACAATTGCCCATATTACTCTTTGTATTCTAGGGGTATCTTCTTTACCTCCAGAAGTAATCCTATTGATAACTAATGAACCTGAATCAGCAGATGTTACAAAAAACAATACCAACATGAATAAGGAAAAGATACTTGAGAAAATAGGAAACCAAAGGTTATCTAACATGTAAAATAGAACTAGAGAAATATCATCAACTGGTTCACTTAAATTACCCAATCCTTCTTGAAATTGAAAAATTGCAGTTTCTCCAAAAGAAGTAAACCATACTAGACAAAATAAAAGAGGCACAAACATTACGACAGATAGGAATTCTCTAATGGTTCTCCCTTTTGATATTCTTGCTATGAACATCCCTACAAACGGAGACCAAGAAATAAACCAAGCCCAATAGAAAATTGTCCAATCATGATACCACTGCAGGTCATCAGGCCTATTCCAACTACTTAAACGGATAATGTCTTGAAAATAAAAAATTAAGTTCTCCCCATAAGCCATAATAATCTTGAACGTTGGTCCAGCAAGTACAACAAAAGCTAACAAAACTAAAGCAAGTCCAATATTGATATTACTAAGAACCTTTACTCCTTTATCCAAGCCCCTATAGACAGATAAAATAACTACAGAAGTTATAAATACTATTACTAATGATTGAGTTAATAGATTGTTGGGTAGATCAAATACATAAAAAAGACCAGAAGCTGCTTGTCGTGCTCCCAATCCCAAAGAAGTTGTCAAACCAAAAAGGGTAGCTAATACGGCAATGATATCAATGACATCTCCCTGCCATCCCCATATTCTTTTACCTAAAAGGGGATAAAAGATTGATCTAATTGTTAAAGGTAACTTCCAGTTATAACAAAAAAAGGCAAGAGATAATCCTATGATTGCATATACTGACCAGGCATTAAGACCCCAATGAAAAATGGTTGCACTAAAAGCTAATCGATAAGCTTCTTCAGATTCAGGAGGAGCGTTTAGAGGAGTTCCAAAGACTCCTGTGTAATAGGAAAGAGGTTCAGCGGCTCCATAGAATGTCATACCTATACCAACTCCTGCTGCAAATAACATACAGACCCAAGATACAAATCCAAATTCCGGGACCGCATCCTTTCCACCGAGTCTTATTTTTCCAAATGGAGAGACAATTAAAAAGAAAATAATCAATGTAAAGGCAGACATAGATATCGTAAATAAGGTGCCGAACCAAGACACTACAAAGTTAATAGTTTTAGTAAGAAATTCAAAAGATGTTTCTGGGTAGACCAATACTAAGACAGAAAAAATGATGGCTAATCCTGAACTAATAGAAAATACTGGTAAATTTATATCTAGCCCAAGGAATTGGGTGTTGGCCCTTCTCTCTCCTTCTATCATTGAAGTGTTTTCTGTGCTCTCTGTCATTTAATTTCCTATTAGTTTATCAGGGCTATATCTTCAGGCTTTAATAGCCCTGCATCCAAGCTATTAAGTAATGGATTTAAGTGTTTTGAATAAGGTTTCCAACGCTCCATTCCATCTTTATTGATTGGTCTTCTTACTTGTTCAGAACTAGCAGTTCTAACAGATCTGTCCGTTTCATGAAATGAAATACATTCTTCTTCATAAGGTAACTCTAAAAATTCAAGCATTCTCTTAACCTGCCCCTCAAGATCTTCGATGATATCTTCGTTATTTACTCTTAATATCTTATCGGGTAACACCCCATTCCAATGATTCATTAGCTTAACGTAGCTATTGTAATAACTTCCTGCCTCGGCTAGACCATATGAAAATTCTTGTCCTTGAGCAAAAAGTTGTTTGAACATACTAAAACAACAATCTAGGGGATATCTTCTAGCGTCAATAATCTTAGCGTTTGGCATTATTAGATGGATTAAGCCAATATGTCTGAAGTTATTTGGCATTTTATCTGTGAACATTGGAGCATCTTTTCTGTGCATTCTAGTGTCTTCAATAAAGCCTCTACCCAAAGTTTCTCTTTGTTCTGGTGTTAATGACTCCAGACTTTTAGGGTAATTACCTAATTTACCGTAAATATCATCTCCTCTTAAACTTTGAGCGATCGAAAGAATATTTGGAAGCTCAAGCGTTCCATCAACCATCGAGTGCGAGGCTAATATCTGTTCTATTAGTGTTGAGCCCGCCCTGGGTAAGCCAAGAATAAAGATAGGGTCTTTTGTATTATGACCTCCGCTACCTAAATCTCTAAAAAAAGTCTCATCACAAACATCTATTTGAGCTTGTAGTTCTTTTTCCATTCTCTCAATTGAATATTGACTTTGATCATTTTTAATTTTGTTCCCTCTTTCTAAATGAAAAAATGCTTCATCATATTCCCCATTTACTTCGCAGCCTTGAGCAAGTGCAAAATGAAAATATGCTTTATCTCTTAATGATAAATCTACTCTCTTAACCTGTTCTCGCATGTTGTCTAATTCAATAGCAGTAAAAGAATAGGTTTTTAAATTTGCTAAAGAAAAGAAAGCCTCTCCATGATCTGGTTTAATTTGATATGCAGATTGATAACTCTTAATGGCCTGATCTGTTCTACCTAGAGTTTTTTGTGCATGACCTTTTGATGTAAATGTACTGAAGTTGTATGGGTTTTTAATCAAAATATCGTCCAATAAGGTAATTGCTTCTTCATGGTCTCCATTTTGCATAATTTCACTAGCTTTTTGAGCTTGATAAATAAGGTTATCAGGATATTTATCACACAAGATATTGACTTGCTCCATGGTCTTAGCAAACTTTTGTTTTTTTCTAAGAATCGAAGCATATTTCATCCTTAGATCGCCATCTTCGGGCTTAAACTCAACAGCCTTTTCAAGCAGAAATTCTGCATCATCAAAATAACCCAATCGATTAGCAATTTCAGCAAGCAGTGACATTGCGTAGGTATGAGTAGGATTTTGTTTAAGAAAAGTCCTACATTTTGCCTCTGCCATACCCAGCCTGCCCTCATTGAGAATCTGATCTATGTATAAAAGTACACCTGGAAGTGATTGTAATTTATTGATTTGTTCAAGGGCATGATCAGCTGCTGGTTTGTTATTATTTTTTACAAAATATTGATATAAAGAATTCCAGGCTGCAAAAAGCGCTGGGTTAAGTTCACAGGCTTGTCTATAGTGCACAACGGCTTGTTCTTCATCTCCCATATCTCTATTAAGGTGGCCCAACTCTTGGTAAGCACGTCCCATATCTGGAGCAATGGACAACAAGTGTTCAATATATTTTTTTGAATCGTTATATTTTTTTAAATATCTAGTTGAAACAGCTGCTAGGTATAAACTATCTATATGATCAGGATGATCCTTAAGAATAATCTTTAATAATTTAAAAGCATGATCAAACCTACTGTCTTTGACAGCTTCCGTAGCATCACTTAAGTCTACTGAAAGTGTGGTTTCATCTATATTTAATTGATCTTCTTTCATTCCAAACTCATTCTAACAAACTTAATAAAATCTACTTTTAAGAAAAATTAAAGGGAGCCTGAGCTCCCTTTAATATTTTTTACTTACTTATGAAGTTTAAAATTTAACTTTATACCTCAGACCAATGGTAAGCGGTCTTACAACGGCTACGCGCTGTCTATCAAAGACGAAAGTATTACTTATTTCAGCTCTTTCATCCGTAAGGTTATCAATATACGCTTCTGCCATCCAAGAATCGTTACTGATACCTGCTCTGATATTGGTTAAGTTATAACTATCTTGCTCGGCTCTGTTAGGCGCCATGATGTCAGAATAACTTTTATCTGACATAGTGAATTGAGCTTGCCAATGTCCAGTATTACCATTAGACATTCCCCACTCTTTTCTAGCACTTACATTACCTTGAAACCCAGGAGCAAATGCTAATTCCTGACCTTCAACAACATCAGCGGTTGGAATTAAGCTTTTAGTAATCTCAGAATCTAAGACTGAGAAAGCACCTGATAGTATTAAGCCGCTGTCAGTATAATAAACAAAGTCGCCCTCGACTCCTCTTATTTCAGCATCAGCTGCATTATCAGAGAAGAACAAGTTAACAATACTTGGATCAAAAATAGTGCTCTGTAAGCCGGTTACATCAACCATGAACACACTACCATTGAATCTAAGTGCGCCATCTTGAAGAACAGATTTCCACCCAAACTCATAGTTTGTGATTTCATCAGAATCAATAGCTGCAGGTACAGAGTATGATCCATCTGGACTTGTTCTACCTACAGGTCTATTTAGAAGACCAGGCCTAAACCCTTCAGACCATGTGACGTAATACATAGTTTCGTCACTTGGTTTCCACGAATAAGTTATCTTTCCAATAACACCATCTGTTTGTGCCGTATCTGGATAACCATTTGCATTACCTGGTGCGTATTGAGCTGATAAGTTAGATCCATATTTCTGCTGGTCTGTATTACCGAACCCATTACCGAATGATGAGTTAGCACTACCTTCAAAATCAACCTCAATATCATACCAACGAGCACCTACAGTAAGTTCTGTTGTGTCGCTTAATGCAAAGCTAAGTTCACCAAATACACCTTTCTGCTCATCAGTTCTTCTAATATCGTTAAAGAAGATAACTGGTTCTGAATAAGGCCCTGCCGAATACCAACCCGCTGCAGCATTATTAAGTACTCCAGTTGATGATGTATCTGTCAAAGCATAGTTCGGAGAGTATGTAATGTCATTACCCAAAGTGCCTGGGTATGTAAATAAATTTAACTCAGTAAGCTCAGTATCACTCATGAAGACACCAGCTGTAAGTGACGTAGTGTCATTTATATCTGTATTTATACGAAATTCATGACTTGTAACATCTAAATTTGTAGTTGAATCAACTAATAAGTTAGGAGCACCACAAGTTCCCGTTGGAACGTTACCAGGTGCATAAGTTGTGTATGTTACATAGTAATCACAAATGTAGTAAGGAAGATACTGACCAACAAATAAGTAGTCTGTGTAATCAACCATTTGATCTGTTGTTCTATCTGTATATGCTCCAGCATAAACTACTTCTAGATCACCTATTGAACCTTCAAGAGTTAAACTCATGTTGTCATATTTATCTTCAATAGTGTCGTCGGTGTATCTTTGAATCTCTAGATCATCTAAATTTGGGTCTGTAAAAAACACACCATCAGCACGGACAGTTTGTTGTGCAACAGTGGCTAGTGCATCCCAATTTTCATTAATTTCATGGGCTAAACTTGCTCTGTAGCCTGTGTAAGTTAATGTGTTAGCGTCTTCTTCAATGATTGCGACTGCATCATTTAAAGTAACTCCTGAAAGATCAGCTCCAGCTTGGAAACCAGCTCTAGATGAAGAAACAGGAAGGCCATTTGCTCTTACTGTACCTGCTGTTCTGAAACGTGCAGATTGACTTGCATTAAGAGTGCCTGCAACTTGATCAATGTAACCGCCTTTTTTATCTCTGTAGGCTACAAATCTAGCTGCCGTAGAATCACCAAGAGGCATGTTCGCTACAAGCTCTACTTTGTTTCCAGAATTTCCATCCGGCATAAATCTTTGTCCAACTTCTAAGTTAGCCGATGATTCTCCAATTACAGGTTTGTTAGTAATCATTCTAACAACACCAGCTTGTGAACTAGCACCAAAAAGAGTTCCTTGTGGACCTGCTAGAACCTCAATACGGGCCATATCCGCTGCATATACATCTAGGTTTCTTCCAGGTTGAGCTAATGGTTGCTCATCTAGATAGAATGATACGTTAGGAGCTAAGCCAGCAACACCAGCTGTAGTTAAATTAGGTGTTGTTGAGGCAAGACCTCTAATATAGATAGTACTTGTTCCTGGTCCTGCACCACCTGCAGTTACACTAGGAAGTTGTAACAGATAATCTTCAAATGTATCTATTCCCTTCTCTTCTAAAGAGCTTTCACGAAGTGCTGAAACGGATATTGGTACATCTTGTAAATCTTCTGTCTTCTTTCGAGCAGTAATAACAATTTCTTCAATATCTGCCATTAAAATTCCACTAAATGCAGCTGCATTTAATAGAGCAAGTGCTGATATGAAATAAGTAAATCGATCTTTAATTTTTCCAAACATTTATTCCAACCCCCTGGATTTTTATTATTTAGTTAGCTAAAACAGTACGCAAACTAGCGTCCAATGTCAATATAAACGTCGATTTAATAATATGTAGATTGGATAGTGTTTTTAAGATGTTCTAAGGCTTTTGTGCGTTTAATTTCCTGTAGATTCAGAAATAATTGTATTTTTAAAAAAAATATATAGTCTGGTTTATCTTAAATGTAAATGTGAGAGTTTATTTTGAAAACAGACATAGAAATTGCACGAGAAGCAGAACCAAAGACAATTGAGGCCATAGCTGCTAAGTTAGGTATTGATGATGAATATCTTGAAAATTACGGTAAATTCAAGGGCAAGGTCAATCTTTCTATAAATCAAGAAAAGCTCAAGAAGAACAATAACGGAAAATTAATTTTAGTTACTGCAATATCTCCCACTCCTGCAGGAGAAGGTAAAACTACCACAAGTGTTGGTCTAGTCGATGGACTCTGTCGTATAGGTAAAAAAGCAACCATTTGCCTCAGAGAGCCAAGCTTAGGTCCATGTTTTGGTATGAAAGGTGGTGCTGCGGGAGGTGGATATGCTCAAGTAATACCCATGACAGATATTAATTTACATTTTACTGGTGACTTTCATGCTATTGGAGCTGCTCATAACCTTCTCTCTGCACTAATTGATAATCACATTCATTGGGACAATCAGCTAAATATTGATCCTAGAAGAATCACCTGGAAGAGAGTGGTTGATATGAATGATAGATCTTTACGGGATATTACATGTGGTCTTGGTGGAACAGGCAATGGCATACCCAGACAGAGTGGTTTCGATATAACAGTTGCTTCAGAAATTATGGCCGTGTTTTGTCTGGCATCAGATATAGATGATCTACAAAAAAGGATAGGAAATATCGTTATAGGCTATACCAGATCTAATGAACCAGTAAGAGCAAAACAACTAAATGCTGATGGAGCAATAACTGCATTATTGAAAGACGCATTTCAACCCAACTTAGTACAAACTCTTGAAAATAACCCTGCTTTCATTCATGGTGGCCCCTTTGCTAATATTGCGCATGGTTGTAATTCTGTCGTTTCAACTAAAATGGCATTAAAGCTTGCTGATTATGTTGTAACAGAAGCTGGGTTTGGGGCTGATCTAGGTGCTGAGAAATTTTTTGATATTAAATGTAGAAAATCAGGCTTAAAGCCAGACGCCGTTGTTTTAGTTGCTACCACTAAAGCCTTAAAAATGCATGGTGGAATTAAAAAAGATGATCTTGGTTCTGAGAATGTAGATGCTGTAACGCTGGGATGCAAGAACCTAGAAAGGCATATTGAGAATATCGGAAAATTTGGAGTCCCGGTTATAGTTGCAATAAATGACTATGTAACTGACACCGAAAAAGAACATGAAGCAATCATTAATTATTGTAAAAATATTGGTGTGCAATGCAAAACATCTTCTCATTGGGAAAAAGGTGGTGAAGGCGCAGCGGATCTTGCAAAAGAAGTTGCAAAAATAGCAGACTCAAATTCTGCTGAATTTAAAACTTTATATGATAATAAAATGTCTCTGTGGGACAAAACTCAACACATAGCAAAGAATATTTATGGTGCTGCAGACATAATTGCAGATAAAAAAGTAAGAAATCAATTTAAGAAATTAGAAGATGATGGATTTGGTGAATACCCAATATGTATGGCCAAGACTCAATATAGCTTTTCAACAGATCCATTATTAATGGGTGCCCCATCAGGACATGATGTTCCTATAAGGGAAGTCCGATTATCAGCAGGCGCAGAATTTATAGTAGTTGTTTGCGGTGAAGTTATGACCATGCCGGGGTTACCAAGAATACCGGCTTCGGAAAATATTAATGTTGACGATAAAGGATTAATTCAAGGATTATTTTAGATATTATAATGAAAAATTAAATAGGAGAAAAAAATGAAAATACTTTGTATCTTATACGACGACCCAAAAGATGGAATGCCTTCAAGCTATCCAGTTAAGGAACTTCCTAAACTAGAAAAATATCCTGATGGCATGTCGTTACCAAGTCCTAAGGGAAGAGATTTTACACCGGGTGAATTGCTTGGTTGTGTATCAGGTGAATTAGGTTTGAGGAAGTTTTTAGAAGAAAGAGGACATACATTAGTGGTTACATCTGATAAAGATGCCGAAGGATGTGTTGCTGATAAAGAATTGGTTGATGCTGATATTGTAATTTCACAACCTTTTTGGCCATATTATTTAACAAGAAAAAGAATGGAAAGTGCACCAAACCTAAAAATGGCAATTACCGCTGGTATCGGTTCTGATCATGTAGATTTACAGGCCGCAATGGACCATAAAGTTGATGTCGTTGAAGTGACCTACTGTAATTCAAGGTCAGTTGCAGAACACATTGTTATGATGATTCTGTCTTTAGTTAGAGATTATCATAATCAACATAAGATAGTGAATGAAGGTGGTTGGCATATTGCTGACGCTGTTAAGCGATCTTATGACGTAGAAGGTATGCATATAGGCACAATTGCTGCCGGTCGTATTGGCTACGATATGTTAAGAAAAATGCATCCGTTTGATGTGCATTTACATTATTTTGATAAACATAGACTTAGTTCAGATCAAGAACAAGAACTGAATCTTACCTATCACGATTCAGTTGAATCTCTGGTTGCAGCTTGTGATGTTATTAATATAAGTTGCCCTCTTCATCCTGAAACAGAACATTTATTTAATGATGAGCTAATTAGTAAATGTAAGCCTGGTGCCTATATTATTAATACCGCTAGAGGAAAAATTTGTGATAAAGACGCTATTGTAAGAGCATTAGAGTCTGGGCAGTTAAGTGGATATGCAGGAGATGTTTGGTTCCCACAACCAGCACCAAATGATCATGTTTGGAGAACTATGCCGCATCACGGAATGACTCCACACACTTCTGGAACTTCTTTATCGGCGCAAGCCAGGTATGCTGATGGAGTTAGAGAAATATTGGAGTGCTTCTTTGATGGGGAAGAGATAAGAAATCAATATCTAATTGTTGAAGATGGAGATCTTGCGGGTATGGGCGCTCACTCTTATACAAAAGGGACAGCAACGGGCGGTTCAGAAGAAGCAGCTAAGTTTAAGAAATAAAGTATTTTTAAATCATAATGAAAACCCAAGCTGCTGTAGCTTTTGAAGCAGGTAAACCTTTAGAGATCTGTGATGTAGACTTGGAAGGTCCAAAAAAAGGTGAGGTACTAGTAGAATTAAAAGCTACCGGCGTTTGTCATACAGATGCTTTTACTTTAAGTGGTGAAGATCCAGAAGGAGTATTTCCTTCTATTCTTGGTCATGAAGGAGCAGGAATAGTTGTTGAAGTAGGTCCGGGCGTCTCAACTCTAAAAGCAGATGATCATGTAATCCCTCTGTATACAGCTGAATGTCGAAAGTGTGAATATTGTCTAAATCCGAAAACCAATCTTTGTCAGGCTGTAAGGGAAACCCAAGGTCAGGGGTTAATGCCTGATGGAACGAGTCGATTCTCTCTCAATGGTAAACCTTTGATGCATTACATGGGCTGCTCTACTTTTTCAAAATATACTGTTATACCAGAAATCGCTTTAGCCAAAGTCCGTGAAGATGCTCCGTTTGATAAGATTTGTTATATCGGATGTGGTGTTACAACAGGTATAGGAGCTGTTGTTTTCCAGGCAAAAGTAGAGATAGGATCTACTGTAGCAGTATTTGGTCTTGGGGGTATTGGTCTTAATGTTATTCAAGGTTCTAAATTAGCCGGTGCTAGTAGAATTATAGGTATAGACATTAATCCTGAACGCGAGTCATTAGGGAAGAAATTTGGCATGACAGACTTCATCAACCCTAAGGAGGTTGATAATGTTGTGGATCACATTATCCAAATGACAGGTGGAGTAGATTATAGTTTCGAATGCATTGGTAATGTAGAAGTGATGCGTCAGGCCCTAGAGTGCTGTCATAAGGGGTGGGGCGAATCTTATATAATTGGTGTAGCTGGAGCAGGACAAGAAATCTCAACTCGTCCCTTTCAATTAGTCACAGGTCGTTCTTGGAGAGGAACTGCTTTTGGTGGAGCTAGAGGTAGAACTGATGTGCCAAAGATTGTGGATTGGTATATGGATCAGAAAATTAATATTGATGATTTGATCACTCATACCATGCCGCTAGAAGATATTAATAAAGCTTTTGATCTAATGCATTCAGGGAAAAGTATTCGTTCCGTAGTGATTTATTAGTTCTGATAATCCTCTTTAATAAGTATAATTCTCAGCGTTTTTTATGTACAAGACATCTAAAGTAGTTTTTAGCCCTCGTGTGAGAAAGTCACCATACTTTGACTCAACTATAAAATATGGGGTGCAATCTTTCTCAGTGTATAACCATATGTATATGCCCGTTAGTTATGAAGGGATTATTGAAGATTACAATAACCTATTAAAAGGTGTTCAGTTATGGGATGTAGGTGTCGAGCGCCAAGTTCAAATTAAAGGCCCTGATGCTGAAGCATTGTCACAATTTCTAACACCTAGAAATATTAGAAAATGCTCTAAGGGACAAGCGATGTATGCGCCCTTCCTAGACTTTAAGGGAGGATTCATCAACGATCCAGTTATGTTAAAGATTGATGAAGATTGTTATTGGTTTTCTCTTGCAGATGGAGATGCTCTCTTATGGGTGCAAGGTATAGCTGCTGGATATAAATTTGATGTTGATATCCATGAACCAGATGTATCACCTCTTCAAGTCCAAGGCCCAAATTCAAAAGAATTAATGGCTAAGGTTTTTGGAGATTGGGTAAATGAATTAGGCTTTTATAGGTTTAAGGAAGTAAATCACGAAGGGATCCCTATGGTTATTGCCAGAATGGGTTACAGCAGAGAACTCTGCTATGAGATTTTTCTTCAAGATCATTCAAAAGGAAATGAATTATGGGAAATGCTATGGAAAGCAGGCCAAGATCTAAATATCAGTGCAGGCACGCCAAACATAATTCTTAGACTTGAAGGTGGGATACTGAGCTATTTAGCAGACATGGACAGAACAAATAATCCTTATGAGGTTGGCCTAGATTGGATGGTAGATCTAGTTCAGGAAGATGATTTCATTGGCAAAGAGGCTTTACTTGAAATTAGCAATTCAGGTCCTGAAAAAAAATTAATGGGAGCTGAGATTGCAGGTGAACCCATAACTGCATTTAATGAAGAGCATTGGCCTGTCTTGATTGATGGAGGGACAATAGGGTCTATGAATGCTTTGGCTTACTCACCAAGGCTGGATAAGAATATAGCTTACATAATTCTAGATATTGAGTATGCCCAGAGCGGGCAGGAAATAATTATCTCTTCGCCTGACAAGGAAATGTTGGCAACAACAGTTGATCTTCCGTGGCTTGAGAGGGCTTAAAATTTCTAGGTCTTCAGTAATGATTAAGGTAAGTCACCATAGTATCGACTTTAAGTCACTCATCTTTCCATTCAGGTGATCTTTTTTCTAAGAACGCATTTATTCCCTCTTTCGCATCATTCTTTAATAAATTTTCTGTCATAGTCTTAGACGTATATTTATACGCTTCAGACAAATCCATTTCAGCTTGAGCATAAAAGGCTTTCTTTCCCGTAGCTACTGTCATGGTTGATTTGCTAGCAATCTTTTCTGCTAAATTAGTTACCTCAGAGGTTAGCTGTTCTTTTGGAACTACATTATTTATTAAGCCTATTTCTTTTGCTTTTTCAGCATTAATAAAATCACCAGTAAGGAGCATTTCCATGGCATTCTTCTTATTAACATTTCTAGAAAGAGCAACCATTGGAGTTGAGCAAAAAAGGCCAAGATTTACTCCTGGCGTAGCAAACTTAGATTCATGAGAAGCAATTGCAAGATCACAACTTGCGACTAATTGACATCCAGCAGCTGTGGCAACACCATCTACTTCAGCAATAACTGGTTGTTGCGCATTAACTATTAATTGCATTAATGAAGAACAAGAATCAAAAAGTTTCTTATAAAACACCTCCCCGTTATCTTCACTCTCTCTAGCTGCAGTTATTTCTTTTAAATCATGCCCTGAAGAAAAAACATTTCCTATTGCCGCTAAAACGATAACTCTTATGGATTGATCTGAAGAGGCCCCTTCAATCTCATTCATTAGAATGTTGATCATATCCTCAGATAAAGGATTTTTTTGATCTGAATTATTCATGATAAGACGCAAGACTCCCTTATCAGACTTTTCTTTCATTAATACTTCTAAATTTTCTTTCATGTCTAATCTATTAAAAGCTATTTTGTTTTACTAATCTAATATTGTTTTGCTAATTCTATTTTTGGACATCTATTCATAATAACTTTTAGACCAGCTTTTTTTGCTAACTCTGACGCCTCTTCATTGATAATATCTAATTGAGTCCAAAGAACTTTTGCTCCAATTCTGATTGCTTCTTCAGCTACTCCCAGAACAGTGTTTTCGGCTCTAAAAACGTCTACCATATCTATCTTTCCTGAAACGAAACTAAGATCTGCATGGCATAGCTGCCCCATAATAAGATTCCCTTCTTCATTAGGATTTATTGGGAATACTTGATAGCCATGTTGAATTAATGTCTCCATAACTTTGTAGCTATCTCGATCGTGATTTGCGCTAGCTCCAACTACTGCAATAGTTTTTACCTCGTTAAGAATTTCTTTTATATATGTTTCAGAATAATCATCTATCATTTTGGTCTTCTCTTAACCAGCTAGTAGTGTTTTTAATACCTCCAATTGGAAAAAAATGTACTTGCTCAATATTTAGCTCGGGATCTTCAGCTTTATATTCTGCTAGATCTTTTAGCATTTGCGTGGGTTTGTATGGCAGTAGTAGTTTTGTTATGTCTTTTGCTCTTTTAGTAAGAATTTTCATCGAAGCACCTACTCCACATTCAACCGAAAATTTAAGTAATGTTTGAAGTTTTGCTGGTCCAGCTATACCAATGTGTATAGGAATATCTATTCCATCTTTCTTAATATTGTTCGCCCATTTTTTTACAACTTCTGCATCAAAACTGAATTGAGTTGCAATTGCCATTTTTGCATCTGTTCTTTTAGAAAATTCTTGCTTCCATGAGAGAGCCTCAGAAACATTCTTATTTCCACCATCAGGATCTATATCTTTACTTCCCTCAGGATGTCCTGCTATGTGAAGTCTTTTAAAACCAGCTTTATCAAATAGATCTGATTCCATTAATTGGATAGAGGAATCAAAGTCTCCTGCTGGTTTGGTTGAGCCTCCTGCTAATAAAAGTGCTTCATCTACTCCAGCCTCATTCTGATACATAGAAATCCATTCACTTAACATGGACTTATTTTTGATTATTCTTGCTGGAAAATGAGGCATCACAGTGAAGCCTTCGTCATTAAGTCTTTTAGCGGTAGCAACCATTGTGGCAATATCTTCTTTTTCTAGATGAGCTATATAAACTCTAGTATTTTTAGGCAAAATATCAGTAAAGGATTCAATCTTTGCAGCTGAATTTGGAACCACTTCAATAGAATATCCTGAAATAAAGTCTTTGAACTGTGTGTTAGTCATTTTTTCCATCATAATAAACTATGTTTTTTATCTTGGGTGGCTTCTCAACGCATTTAAGATTAATACTATAAGAATCAGGATGTGAACGAGGTTGATAAAAACTTTTTATTCCACAAATTTTACAAAATAAATGTTGCGCTGCTTTTGTGCCAAAAGTGTACTCGGTAATTGACTCATTACCTTCAATGACTTTAAAGTCATTGTGATTGATAAAAAGGTGCTCATAGTCATGCATTTTGCAAATAGAGCAATTACACTTCCAAATTTCAATGGACTCATTTGAATAAAATTTGAATTTAATTTTTCCACAATGACATCCCCCAAAATACTCTTTCATGAATCTAGTTTCCAAAGCTTCTGTCTACTTTGTTGTCCTCTTCAAATCCTTAAAAGTAAAATATTTCCTCTTTAATAATTTATTATAAATAATTGCAAACAGAACTATAAAAGATGCTCCCAATGCAACTGGCATTAGAATAAAGCCTATCCCTTTTGCACCAAGAATAGCAATAATTGGATTAGCCCCGGCAGGTGGATGAACTGTCTTAGTTACCATCATTAAGAATATTGCTAGTCCAACTGCTAACCCTAAACTGATAAAAGAAGAACCTAATAATGAGAAGATTAAAACTCCTGATAAGGCTGCTAATATATGACCAAATAAAATATTCTTTGGGTGAGCTAAGGGGCTTTCATGAACTGCCATAACTAAAACCATACTTGCTCCAAATGGCGGTATTAACCATAAATTACTTTCATCGAAAGAATTAAGATAAGCCAGTGCAGAAATACATAAAAATGCTCCAAAAGCAGAAATAAAATTATTTTTCATATAATGGAATTGTTTAGAGCATTATCATATACAAAATAAGCATCCTGCAAATGTCTTTTTCCATTAGGTATAAATGACTCTCTAGCATGTAAAACTCTTAAACTTGCTACAATTAATACTTCTCCTCCATTAAGTCTAAAAGTTGAACGATGCTTACCGTTATGAACCTTGGCTGAAACTTCGTGATAAGCTTTATAAAAGCTTTTTATGCCTTTCTTAGATGGATCTATCATCTGCATTAATTGATTGGAGAATCTAAAGCTTTCTATAGACCCGTCAGATGAACATTTAATAAGAGGGGCCTCAGCATACGTTTCATTGTTTTCATCGAATTGTCTAAACGGAACTCTAAACTCTTTTAAAATATTAAAATATTCAGGATTCTCCTTTCTTAAATCTTCAACAATTTCCCATCCATCAACTATTATTGAATCCCCTCCTTCGCATTCATTTTCTAACATGTGGAGAGCCTGAACGCTTGGCTGAGACTGATAGCTTGCAAAATCATTGTGAGGAGGAAGGCCCTTTGAAGTATGTGCAACATTATAGATATGTCCAGTTACAGAAACATTATGAATCCTTTCAAATAGAGTTTCATGGATAGGACCAAATCTTTTAGATAAAAGCTCTAATGAATTAGGTTCTCTTGGTGCATTATTTAAAACAATTACCCCAAAGCTTACGAAAGTTTTTAGTGCCTCCAAGGCAAGCTCCTTATTCTCTAAAAATTCGATCCAATCAAACCTTCTAGGGGTGAACTTGCTTGTCCATAACTTGCGTTCTGGATATCTAGGTTTACCGCTTTCTTCTATTTTATTAAGTGGTATTAGTGATTGGTGGTTATCGGGCCACAAAATAAATAGACTTTCATCTTTTATTTCAACTTTCTTAGGAGATATATCTACTGGGACTGAATGCAAAAGAAATTGTTTCTCTTGAGTCTCTATAATTCTACATTCATCACATTGACAATTATCTCTTAACCACAGAAATGGTAGGTCGTATTGCCTGTTTGAGTCTGTTGATAGTATTACTGAATCTTTTTTAACTTCAATCATAAATAACTATCTACTTATAACAGAATCTTGAATCATTACAAAATTTGTCTTGGTGGTGGAGCTTATAGTTAAAAATTGGAACCAACTCCTGTATAAGTTTATTTTCCTTCATAATAAAAACTGTATTGATCTATTTTTTTTATTTTTCTAACAAACCTGAGTGTATAGTGAAATATCTAAGTACAAAATTTTAAAGATATAAATATGACTGATAATGTAGAAATAATTAAAAGGTTTATAGAAGCCTGGTCAAAC
>Ga0208764_10000528_pt1 | contig 24426 bp, 26 predicted proteins | sample ETNtaG_18_FD_185762 | JGI IMG/M metagenome (GOLD analysis project Ga0208764, IMG submission 185762) | Marine microbial and viral communities from oxygen minimum zone, Eastern Pacific Ocean - ETNP201302SV91 (SPAdes) (version 2) | ecosystem: Environmental > Aquatic > Marine > Oceanic ... | reverse complement strand
CCCTGCGACAGGTAAAAGAGGTCAAAATATTTATAAATTTATCATTAAAGCTATTTTTATCGAACATAGAGATGCTTGGATAATTGAATACAATCGATTAAAACTAGCCAAGAGAACCCTTTTTAGCTATAAAAATAGAATGCTTATAGGTTACCTAAGAAGTATAACGATTACTTTGCTTGCTTATCTAGTTGGCGGCACAATTGGCATGCTCATGTATCTATTAATTTCATTTATAGCAAAATCACTTTTAGAATTAATTAATTTTGCTGAACATTATGGATTAGTTAGAGTTGAGGGACAGCCAGTTCACCCTAGGCACTCATGGAATTCAAATGCTACACTAAGCAGTCTTTATTTATACAATGTTACAAGACATTCATCCCACCATGAAAAATCTCATTTGAAATACTGGGAATTAAAATCATACAAAGATTCACCAATTATGCCGCAAGGGTATTTAACCATGCTGTACTTGGGCTTAATAGCTCCATTTATTTTTCATAGAGTCATGGCTAAAAAATTGATTGAATGGGATGAGATATATGCTTCCAATGAAGAGAGAGCGCTTGCAAAAGAACAGAATAAAAATAGTGGAATCCCCTTATTGGTAAATAGCTTATAAAGCTAGAAAATCTGAAATTAATTAATCAATATTTAAAATGTTTAATTTGTTCTCCCTCATCTCCAATGCGGGTCATTGCTTCAATTCCCATATTGATATGTAGATCTACATATTTGCGAGTAACTTCAGCATCTTTTTCTTGAGTTTTTATTCCTTCTGGCGTCATAGGAGTATCGCTAACAAGGAGAAGGGCTCCCCTATTGATTGCATTTGCAAATCCTGTGATAAAGATTGTTGCGGTTTCCATATCAATTCCCATTACGCGAACTTTACGTAAGTACTTTTTAAACTTTTCATCATGCTCCCAAACTCTTCGGTTTGTAGAATAAACTACGCCAGTACGGTACTCAATTTTATTATCTACTAAGATTTCTGAAACATACTTATGAAGCTTAAACGATGGCATTGCGGGTACCTCTTGAGGAAAATAATCATTACTAGTACCTTCACCTCTAATAGCTGCTGTTGGTAGAATAAAATGTCCAATATCAGTAGTTTTCTTTAGACCTCCACATTTTCCTAAGAAAAGAACGCCTTTTGGGGCCACACATGATAATAAATCCATGATCGTTGCAGCATTGGCGCTACCTATACCAAAATTAATTATACTTAAACCTTCAGAGTTAATTGCGGAGGTCATGGGACCTCCTAGGCCATTGATTTTTACATCAAATCTTTCTGCAAATTTTTCAACATAGTTTTGAAAATTTGTTAATAGAATCCAATCTCCATATTGTTTTGGATTAGTTCCGGTGTAACGTTTTAACCAGTCATAGGTTATATCTTTTTTATTTTTCATTAGATTTTTTCCTTTTAAAAAGCATAGCTTTTTCAAATTGATTTTCATCCCCATTTCTAAGGCGTTGAATATTACTTCGATGGGTAAAGATTATGAACCAAGGCACTAATAGACTAAAGACCATTATTGAAAGGGGGGCTGGCGTTAATCCTAGAAAGGGAGGGAGCAAAAATAATAGCACAGGCAATGAACAGGAAGCAATTATCGATGCTAAAGAAACATAGCCAGTTAACATAATTACAATTATTGCAATCCCTAGACAGAACGGAAATACAGTTGGGAATAGGGCTATCATCATCCCTCCAAGAGTCCCGACACCTTTACCTCCTTTAAATCCTCCAAAAATTGTATAGGTATGTCCAAGAACCGCTGCAAATCCACATAATATTTGCACTACACCAAGATCAGAAATAGTTTGTAGTTCAAAAAAGGTTGTAGCAAAAATTGCAGCAGGAAACCAACCTTTTAAGACATCGATAATAATTACAATCAATGCAGGCTTCCACCCAAGCACTCTGAATACATTTGTACCACCAGCATTGCCGCTTCCGTGATCGCGAATATCAATACCTTTTAAAATTCTACCAACTATGATGCTTGTTGGTATGGACCCTGTGATATAGCTTGCAAAAAGCAATAATATTAAAGATATATATTCATTCATAATTATTGATTATCTATAATTTGGATTGAAAAAACTAACCCCCCAGGCCCAGCATGCACAGCAAGCGCTGGTCCCATTTCAGCAATAATAACATTATTGGATCCATAAATATTTTTCAGGTCATCGGCCCATCTTAAAGCATATTTTTCCATTTTGGCATGAGCAATTCCAATTCGTACAGCAGTGTTTGATGGAATTTTCTTCTCAACAAACTTTCTAAATTTATTAGCTTTATTTTTGTTTCCAAATGTCACCCCTATAGCTTTTAGAGTACCGCTTGAATCAAATGAAAGAACAGGATTTAATCTAAATAGGTTTGCTATCTTTTTTATCTTTTTTGAAATTCGTCCCCCTTTAACTACGTTATCCAAAGTCTCAAGTCCTAGGAATACAGATGTATTTTTTACAGCCTTGTCTACAGTAGAAAATATTTCATCTATATTTTTATCAGCCTTAACTGCCTCCGCAACGCTTAATGCAATTAAACCTAATCCAATAGATGCATTATAGGAATCAACTACTTTAATTGGAAATTTTGGTATTGCTTTAGATGCGGTTAGCGCAGACTGAAATGTACCGCTAGAGCGAGCAGGGATATGAATTGAAACTGCAGATTCATAATGATTGGAAAGAAATTTATATTGTCTTCTAAAATCACCAGGTGATGGTTGCGAGGTTTGTGGATGAATTGGATTATTATCCAATTCATCCCAAAATTCTGAAGGTGAAAGGGATACCTTATCAACATAATGAGTATCACCAAAATTTAGTCGAACTGGAATCATATGAATATTATAATCATCAAGAATTTCTTCAGGTAAATCTCCACCTGAATCAATTATTATTGCAGTAGTGGAGTGTTGTGAATGGGCATCGGCTTGTTGTTTGATCATGTCATCGGTCTTTTCACCTTGAACAGTGCCAAACTCACTGCATATCTCAAAAACTTTACGCGGCTCATCGGAATGTATGTGGACTTTTGCTTTTATTTTTGTTCCAGCAAGAACAATACTATCCCCAACATCCATTAATTTTTCTTGAATAAGTCGTCGAGGTATCTGATCTCCTAGAATAATACATTCTGTACAATATCTATATTTTTCATTTAATGTTGCATCTATTTCATCGCTGTCATCAATCACTTTCAAATCTGTTTCTGTTATTATTCCTGAATCAATAAATTCTTGAACACCTTCAAGCATATCTACAAACCCTTGGGCGCCGGCATCCAATACTCCAGCTTTTGCTAGAACCTCTAAATGCTTAGGAGTGTCTTCTAATGATTTTTGAGCGATGGTAAGGCTTTTTGAGAGTAATAGTTTTATATCATTAGTTTCTTTGGAGAATTTGAGTAGAGCCTCACTCCAATCGCGAATAACAGATAATATTGTACCTTCTTTTGGCTTAATTAATGCATCATAGGCATAATCTTTTGCATGGATTGCAGCTTCTGCTAAGTCTGATGCGAATAATATAGTTTTGTCTTTTATTCCATCAGCGAACCCTACAAAGAATTGAGCTAGTATGGCTCCAGAATTTCCTCTTGCTCCATCTAATGCACTATCAGCGATTGACATGCTCATTTTATTTATATCGCTATAGGCTTTATTACGAATTACCTCTTCAATAGTAGTTAAGGTGTAAGCCATATTTGTTCCCGTATCGCCATCTGGAACTGGAAAAACATTAATTTTATTCAAGTATTCTTGTCGAGATACTACGCGCTTAAGACCAGCATTTAAAGATCTATGCAAACGAACACCATCAATATAATTTATTCCCATATCAATCCTTTAAATCAGGCAATTTATCGCTAATTGACACATTATTATCAAGGATGCCACCTGAAACAATCGTTCGCAATCCAGATTCTACCGAAATATTCGGGTGGATAGCATCTTTTTTAGGAACAATAATAAATACACCCGATGTTGGATTAGGAGTGGTAGGCACAAATAAGTGATAAAAGATATCACCTTTCTTATTCTTTGATTCATTGGTAACAAACGCCATTGTCCAAAGTCCTTTTCTAGGATATTCAATTAAAATAACACGTTGAAATGATTTCGCTGCAGAGCCGGAGAAAGCCCCAGTTATTTGCTTAATTGAATTATATATTGTGCTGACAATTGGAACTCTAGCTACAATAATCTCACTCCATTTTAAAATTGTCCTACCGAGAACATTTGTAACGAATAGGCCAATTACAAAAATAAATAAAATTGTTAAAATTATTCCTAGTCCAGGAATTTCTATCCCTACCAATTTCAATAGAGGCTCTGCTAAGCGATTAAGAAAATCAAAGAGGAGTCGAATAATCCAATAAGTAGCCATAATTGGCATAAGAGCAATTAGCCCTGCAAGAATTCGTCTTTTAATGATTTGCCACATAGTATTATTTATCTGAAAGTTAAATGACACTTTCCATCTTCAGAAGATATTTTTTTATGCTTAAACCACCCCCATAACCACCCAAATTTCCATTGGCGGCGACTACTCTATGGCATGGAATAATTATTGGAATCAAATTCTTTGCATTTGCCGATCCTACAGCACGATATGCATTAGGACTTCCAGTTTCTATTGCAATTTCCCTATAGGTTCGAACCTCTCCATATGGAATTTTCATTACAGTAAATAATACTTTCTGATAGAAAGAAGGCATTGAGATATCAACTTTAATATCAAATTTTTTTTTATTATTGGAAAAATAATCATTGATTTGCCTTATTGGTTTTTTTAATGAAACCTTATCTTCTACTAAACTATAATTATCTTTTTTCTGTTCGATTTCTGATAATAATGCTGGGATTTTTTTCTCAAAAACAATGCGTCTTAATCCTTTTATAGATTGGACTAACATCAGTTCACCGATTGGTGTTTTAATCATTGCGTATCTATATGATTGCAAGTTATACCTATCCAGTGCTTTTCGAAGGAGAACTTACAAGATACCCACCAGCAATAATTAGAACTGATCCAATAATTGCAAGTACCGGGAGAGCTTCTCCCAAAAAAAACCAACCCACTACTGTTGCGATAATAGGAGGATAAAAAGCAGTATAGCTTATTTGAGTTACAGGGAGATGGTTAAATAGCCATATATATATGCCCCATGTCATTACAGTCCCTGGAACAGTCAGGAAAAAAATAGCAAATAAGTTTTTATCATCCATTGGAATAAAAGCATTATTCTCAAAAATTAATGCACATATTAAAAATAATACCCCAGAAAAAGTCATGCCAACCGCATTTAAATGATACGAATTGATTAAGCCCTTTTGCATTTTTAAATAAACATTCGGCCAAGCTGCAAGGACTACAGATAATAAAATAGCAATAATCCCAAATGTTGCTTGCCTTCCACCTAGCATATCTCGTTCATAAAATAAGAGTATTGTTCCAAATAGACCTATTAACATCCCAAAAGTTTTCTTTTTATTTAGGCGATCATCTGGTAAATATAAATGCGCCATCATTGCTACGCATATAGGTAATAAACTCCAAATTATTGCACCAAGATTAGAATAAACATATTTTGCTCCCCAATAGGTGAGAAAATAACAGAGAGAAAAATTAAATAAAGTGAACAATAAATAGACGTTCTTAAGATCTGTGGTTAGTTCAACTTTATGACCTTTAATAAAATACATGATCCAAAAAATTATTCCCGCAATAGAGAATCGAATTGAAAGACCAGTATATAATGGCATTTCAGCAAGGCTAATCTTTAGATACATCCATGTAAATCCCCAGAGGATACACATCAATGCATAGAGCATATAGACTTTTGTTTTCATAAAAAAAAAGCTCTGATTTTACAGAGCCTTCCTAAAGTTTAAACTAAAATTAATAAAGTTATTTTTTTGCATTATCATGTAGAAAAATTACAAGTGTGCTAGCAATATACACTGATGAGTATGTTCCAATAATAACTCCAACAATCATAGCAAAAGCAAAGTTATGTATTACTTCACCACCAAAGAGCCACAAAATAAATACTACTACAAAAGTAGTGAGCGATGTGATGATAGTTCTTGAAAGTGATTTATTAATACTTTGATTAACAATATCAGTATATGATTCACGCCTAGATGATTTTAGATTTTCACGAATTCTGTCAAAAATAACAATAGTATCATTTAATGAATACCCTACAATCGTAAGAAAAGCTGCAATTATTGGCAGGCTAACTTCATAGGATAGCAGCGAAAACATACCTAATGTAATGAGAACATCATGGGATAATGCTGCGATAGCTCCCAATGCAAACTTGAATTCAAAACGTATTGATATGTAGAGAAGAATTAGACCTAGCGCTGATAAGATTGCCATAATCGCTTTTCCGCTAAGCTCCGATCCAATTTTGGGACTTATTACACCTTTGCTGAGTACAAATTCGGTCATGTTTGCAGGGATTTTGTTAGGAAATGATTCAAATAGATGAACCGCGATTTTTTGCGCAAAATTTGATGGTGAATTTTCAATGTGAGGAACGCGGACTGATACAGCAGTTTTATCACCAAAATGCTTTACCTCTTCTCTGCTAAAGTCAAATTTTTGACCATCAATATTAATGGTACCCATTTTTGAACGCACTTCTTCAACGTTGATATCTTCAGTATACTGAACCGCTACAAATGTTCCGCCTTTAAAATCGATGCTTAACTTAGGGCCTCCATTAATAACAAGAGAGATTATACCAGCAAGAGCTATCAGACCCGATAGAGCAAGTGCGAATGATTTTTTGCCCATAAAATCAAAATTTGAATTCTTTAAAATTCTCATATACTAAGTTTTGAAAAACCTTTACGATTTACAAATGCATTAAAAATTGTTCTAGTCACAAAAATTGCCGTAAACATTGATATCAGTATTCCCCAAAACAAAACAGTTGCAAATCCACGAATAGGGCCAGTGCCGAATTGCCATAACACTAATGCAGCAATCAATGTTGTCATATTTGCATCAATAATTGTTGTCAATGCGCGATCATAGCCGCCATCAATAGCAGCTTTTGCAGTTTTTCCTTTATCGAGCTCTTCTCGAATACGTTCAAAAATAATTACATTCGCATCAATTGACATTCCAACCGTTAATATTAATCCTGCAATTCCAGGAAGTGTAAGGGTGGCATGTAGTGAAGCCAATATCGCTAGAACAAGTACAATATTCCAAATCAACGCAAAATCAGCTATAGTTCCAGCTGTTCGATAATAAAGAATCATAAATAATAATACGATAGCAAGGCCGATCAATATTGATTGAGTTCCACTTTTTACTGAATCTGCTCCTAAGGATGGGCCAATAACTCTCTCTTCAACTATATCAACAGGCGCAGGTAGTGCACCAGCTCTTAAAACAATTGCTATATCTTTTGCCTCATCAATACTTGCAAATCCTTCTATAAGAGTTCCACCTCCAGATATTTTCTCTCGAATATTTGGAGCCATATGTACTTTTTTATCTAGAACAATAGCAACTTGCCTACCAATGTTCGAACCGGTCATAATCGCCCATTTTCTAGCGCCATCAGAGTTCATTGAAAGATTTACAATTGGTTGGCCAGCAGAAGTTGTTCCTTGAGGCCCTAAGTTAGCTTTTGCTTCTTCGACAACACCGCCGGTTAGCTCAGCTTGATCATCTAATAGATATAGAGCATACATTTTTTCAACCGATCCATCTGTAAGCGCATATTCCTCAGCTTTATGGCTAAAGAGAAAATTAGCACCTATGGATGCTAATCGTTCTTGAACTTCAGGTTTTTCTATCAATTTTTTTATTGCATACGCATTTTTCTCAGGAACACCGATTGAATTACCTAAGCTTCTTAGCATTGATGAAAATGGTCGTTCTGCAAAAATATCCTCATCTACGATAGCAGAGTCTGCTTCTTCACTAGGCTCTGCTGCTCCAAAAAGTTCACTCACAGATACAGCTTGATCATTACTAGTAGAATCTAATTTCTTATTTTCAGACTTCAATTCTTTTGCGACAGAAGCTACGGATTTATCTTTTTTGAGAATCTGGTCAATTTTAATCATCAGATCATTGGTTGCAGTAACATCTTTTACCAAGTAGAATTCAAGAAGGGCCGTGCTTTCAAGGAGGGAACGAGCTCGCTCAGAATTTTGAACACCAGCTAACTCAACAATTATACGTTGATTACCTTGCTTTTGAATGGTTGGCTCAGCCACGCCAAATTGATCAATACGATTTTGAAGAATCTCTAATACGCGATTAATGGCATCTTCCGCCTCTTCTTTTAAAGCGCTAGTGATATCATTAGTACTTGATCCATAGTCATAATAGTACCTGGAAAGTTTTAATTGCTTTTTATCAATAAGCACAGAAAATAAATCAAAGAAGTCTGCTTCTGGGGAAGCTGAAATTTCTTTGCGGATATCCTCAAAGATCGAAGAAAGCTTTTGATCCTTATTAATTGCAATATTTTCAATAAGCGTAGGGATATCCACTTCAAGAGCAATATACATTCCGCCTTTGAGATCAAGCCCTTGTTTGATTGCTCGAGATTCTAAGATTTCAAGATTGCCTTGTTCGGAAAGAGCACTTTTTTCATCTTCAGATAAAGTTTGAAGTTTAATGCTTGGCCATAGCGACCAGATTCCCCATACAAGGACTAATCCTATTAGTAAAAATCGCGGTGTTAATTTATTTTGCATAAAATATATTATTAATTGCTTTAAGGACGGGGAATATACTCTTGGATTTACCTATTGAACAAGCATGTGAACGAATTATTATACAATATTGAATTTTGCACCTATTTTTTTAAAAGCGTCCAGGGCTTGATCTAGGTGCGATTCAGTCATTGCAGCAGAGATTTGAACTCTTATTCTAGCCTCATTTTTAGGAACAACTGGGTAGAAAAATCCAATAACATAAATTCCCTCTTTTAGTAAATCTGCAGCCATTTTTTGAGCAATCTGAGCATCATAGGTCATGATTGGGATAATTGGATGCTCACCTTCTTTTGTTTCAAAGCCAATCCTAGAAATTTCTTTACGGAAATATTGTGTATTTTGTTCAAGCTTATCCCTTAATTCTGTCGATGCTGAAAGCATTTCAAAAGCCTTAATACCTGCAGAGGTTATTGCAGGGGCGAGAGTGTTTGAAAAAAGGTAGGGTCTTGAGCGTTGGCGTAATAAATCTATGAATTCCTGCTTACCAGTCGTAAAGCCACCTGAAGCTCCACCAAGCGCTTTGCCAAGCGTTGAAGTCCAAATATCAATTTTTTCCATAACATTATGGTACTCTGCAGACCCTCTTCCCGTCTTTCCGATAAATCCAGTGGCATGGCTATCATCAACCATAACTATTGCATCATACTTTTCTGCAAGTGCAGTTATTTGGTCAAGCTTTGCTATGTAACCATCCATTGAGAAAACACCATCTGTTGCAATTAAGCGTATTTTTGCATTTTGCGATTTGATTAGTTGCTTCTCTAAATCTTCCATATCATTGTTTTTATAGCGATATCGTTGGGCCTTGCAAAGTCTAATGCCATCAATAATTGAAGCGTGATTTAATGCATCAGAGATGATAGCATCATTTGGTCCTAAAAGCGTTTCAAAAAGTCCACCATTTGCATCAAAGCATGATGTATATAAAATAGTATCTTCAGATCCAAAGAAATGAGAAATGGTTTTTTCGAGATCTTTGTGTATGGTTTGGGTTCCACAAATAAAACGCACAGATGCCATACCAAATCCGTATTTATCCAATGCTTCTTTTGCAGCAGAAATCAGGTCTGGATGATTAGCGAGACCTAAATAATTATTGGCGCAAAAATTAAGCACGTTTAAACCTTGGTCTGTCGATATATTAATACTTTGCGAAGAGGTGATCGGCCTTTCAACCTTATAAAGCCCTTCCTCTTTAATATCTGCAATAATTTTCTTAAAAGAATTCACCACTCTAAAACGACTTTTCCGCAATTTCCTGATTTTAATACTTCAAAGGCATCTTGGAAATCATCAATATTGAATCGATGCGTTAAAACCTCTGAGATTGATAAGCCACCTCTAACCATTTGAGTCATCTTGTACCATGTATCATACATTTCTCTCCCATAAATACCTTTAATATTGAGCCCTTTAAAAATAACATCATCCCAGTTGATCTTTGTTGATTTTGGTAGCAGTCCTAATAGTGCAATATTTCCACCATTATACATATGATCAATCATCTGATTAAAAGCTTCTGGGTTTCCAGACATTTCAAGCCCTATATCAAAACCATGATTAATATTGAGATCTTCAAAAACATCCTTTATTTTTTCTTTTTTTGGGTTAATTGTTCTTGTAGCTCCTAGCTTTAATGCCAGATTTAATCGATAATCATTTATATCGGTGATTACAATATTTCTTGAGCCAGAGAATTTGCAAATGGCTACAGCCATGATCCCTATGGGGCCTGCGCCAGAAATCAATACATCTTCGCCGGTTAGATTATAAGTAAGTGCCGTATGAACAGCATTCCCAAATGGATCAAAAAAAGCTGCAATTTCCGATGAGATATCTTTATGAATAGGCCATACATTTGATTCGGGAATAACTAAATATTCAGCAAATGCTCCATTTCGATGAATTCCAATCCCAATAGTTTTATGACATAGATGACGTTTTCCAGCTCTGCAATTTCGACAATACCCACAAGTTAAATGCCCTTCTCCAGAGACGCGATCCCCCACCTTGTAATGCGATACACCTGCTCCAATTTCTTCAATAACCCCACAAAATTCATGCCCTACGATTAGCGGTAATTCAAGATTCTTTTGCGCCCATTCATCCCAGTCATATATATGCATATCGGTACCACAAATTGCAGTATGCGTTATTTTAATCTTTACATCATTTGTTTCGCATATTGGGTTATCGACATCTTCCATCCATATTCCCGCTTCCGGCGAACGTTTTACAAGTGCTTTCATAAGGTTTTTATATTCATTGATTGTTCCAAAAAATTTAATGGGTTATACTTACTATACACAATGGAATAAACTTAGGAGGTTAATATTCGTTTATGCGGATTCAGACCCAGTTTCTTATTATAAATATTATTGGTGGAATTGCTGTTCTTGGAGGCTATGTAATCGCATTAATAAATCATCCTGATACTAGAAGTGAACTTTGGGGTGGGGTACCAGAAAATTTACGATTTTGGATTACTTCATTTATGTTTATTTCTGCCTTTGGTTATTGCTTGGCAATGTATTATTTAATTTTTCAAGATGGATTAAGCTTGGATTTCTTTTGGGGAAAATTAAACGCCAATTTTATGAAAGGACTATTAATTATATTCCTTTTATCCGCCGCTTGTTGGATCCATACTACCTTTAGTTATTTAGAAACTGGAAATCAAACTTTATGGACTTTTGTTCAAATCGAGCTTTGGATGACTGGAATTTCAATTTTTCTCATGATGATTGCTCTTGCTACAGCTAGCGGGATTAATAATAATTTTCTTCATACCTCATCCGTAATAGGTCTTCTTGCGATTTCCTTTCATTGTTTAGCGCTAGACGCAATGTTATGGATTAGTAGATTTCCTATTAAACATTGATTAATAAATAGTTATCTTTTGTCAGAATTAAAAAAATCATTAGGGCTCATTGATGGTATTTCATTATTAATTGGAATCACTATTGGTTCAGCTATTTTTGCCACACCTCAAATTATTGCATCTTATAGTGATTCATTTTTCAACATCATCTTGCTTTGGATAGTTGTTACTTTTTTTGTTTTTATCGGCTCATTGATTTATGCTGAACTAGGATCTCGTTTTCCTAATACCGGAGGTGAGTATATTTATATTAATAAGGCTTTTGGTCCTTTTTGGGGATTTATTTTTGGATGGTCTCAATTATTAATTATTAGAACTAGCCCCGCTGCAGGAATAAGTCTAATTACTGCAAATTATATCGGATATTTTATTGAAATGAATCAATTCCAAAAAAATATTGTAGCGATTACCATCATTATCATATTTGGTATAATTAATATTATAGGTGTTGAGAGAGCGAGCACATACAATAAATTTTCATCCGTAGTAAAGACAGTTGGGATTGTTGTATTTACATTTGCCGGGCTGATGATTTTTGGAGGAAATTTTTCGAATTTACCTGAGTCTATAAATTCTACTCAAAATTTAGGCCCTATAGGAAATGCGGTAGCTGCAATAATTTTAGTCTTATTCTCTTATTTGGGCTGGGACAGGGTTGGTTATGTTGCTGGAGAGATGAAGAACCCCAAAGATATTATTCCGCGTACGATGTTTTATGGAATTGGTACGATTGCGATTATATATCTTAGTGCAAATCTATTATATCACACTGTAATGGGATTAGAGGGAGTGAGAAATAGCAATATCGTTGCATCGGATACCGCATCTATCCTCTTTGGCAATGTAGGGGCTTCAATAGTATCCATGATTGTGATTATTTCAGCTACAGGAAGTATTAATGGTACAATGATGTCGGCTAGTAGACTATACTATGCCATGGCTAAGGATGGGTTATTATTTAGCTGGTTCAATCATATTCACCCAAGCTTTAAAACACCTACACACTCAATCATTGCCCATTGTATATGGGGAATAGTATTGCTTGTAGTCAGACAAAATTTTGAAACCATTGTGTCAGGAATGGTGTTTACGATTCTTATATTTTATATTGTGACTACTTTAGCACTTTTTAAGTTTAGAAAATTAAATATTGGTCAAGGTGGATATCGTGTTCCGCTTTATCCATTATTGCCATTAGTATATCTAATTGGATTAATTGTACTCGTATCGTTAAGATTATTTTATCAATTTAATTTATCAATTCAGGATTTAAGTTTTGTACTGACAGGGGTACCAATTTATTTTCTTTTTTTTAAGCAGAAAGTTAATCGCTAACTTTAGCCCCATTATTTAACCAGATATAATCAATATGAGTAAAATTGTTTCATTAGCAAATCAAAAAGGCGGAGTTGGAAAAACAACTACTTCTGTTAATCTTGCAGTAAGTTTTGCAGTTTCAGAGGTAAAGACCTTGCTGATTGATTTAGATCCACAATCAAATGCTACGACAGGCCTGGAGGCATTGATAGAAAATCCTCAAGGAACAATTTATGATTCAATTGTTGGAAAAGAAAAAGCTTCGAATGTTATCAGCTCAACAAAATTAGATTGTTTAGATATCATTACTTCAACAAATGATCTAGTTGGAGCGGAAGTGGAATTAGTAAATCTAATGGCGCGCGAAAGGCAACTCGAAAAAGCATTGAAATCAGTACAAAAAAAATATGATTATATTTTAATTGACTGCCCACCATCACTTGGTTTATTAACTTTAAATGCGCTAACCTGTTCAAATTCAATAATCATTCCAATTCAGTGTGAATATTACGCCTTAGAAGGATTAGGTCAATTATTAAACACCTTTCGCTTGGTTCAAAGGAATTTAAACCCAAAGCTTGAAATCGAAGGCGTTCTGCTAACGATGTATGATTCTAGATTAAACCTTTCCAGTCAAGTAGCAGATGAGGTGAGAAGTTTTTTTAAGGACAAAATATTTGAAACCGTTATAAATCGGAATGTTCGTTTAAGCGAGGCGCCAAGCTTTGGAAAACCAGCACTACTGTACGATGCAAATTCTACTGGTGCTCAAAATTATTTGTCCCTGGTTGAGGAGATATTACACAATGGCAACTAAAAGATTAGGAAAAGGACTTGAAGCTTTAATTCGTCCCAATCATACCATAAAAAAAGAAGATATAAAGCACTCTGGTGTTACGAAAATATTATTATCAAAGATTAAAACAAATCCTTATCAACCAAGAAAAGAGTTCAATAAGGACGCCTTGACTGACCTCGCTTCATCTATCAAGCAAAAAGGAGTTATTAGCCCAATTACTGTACGTGATGAGGGTAATGGTTATATTTTAATCGCTGGAGAGCGAAGACTTAGAGCCTCTAAGCTAATTAAGCTTAAAGAGATTCCAGCATACGTCATGGAAGTAAAAAATGATTCAGACATGATGCAAATAGCTCTTATTGAAAATATTCAAAGAGAAAATTTAAACCCAATGGAAGAATCTGAGGCATATGCATTATTAAATAATAAATTCAAACTCTCACAAAAAGATATTGCAAAGTCTGTTGGGAAAAATAGATCTACTATAGCAAATTCATTACGATTACTTCAGCTTCCTTCGGAAATACGCAAAAGCCTTAAGCAAGGTAAAATAACTGCAGGCCATGCTCGGGCCATTCTTTCTGTGCCCACTAAGTTTGGAATGCTGAAGCTTTGGAAGATGATTTTAAAGGATGGGCTATCTGTAAGGTCTGCAGAAAAAGCTGCTAAAGGCTCAGTTAAGATTAAGACAGGTAAAATAAAAAGCTTTAAAACAAAAAGTAAATCCATTCGTTCTTTAGAAGATGAACTGATTTCAATTCTTGGGACTAAAGTTAATTTGAATGCTAGAGGAAATAAATCCGGATCAATATCAATTGAGTATTTTACCCATGAAGATCTTGAGCGAATATTGGAATTATTACGAAGCATAGATAATTAAAAAATGAAACCGAGTAGATATACTTTTTTAATTGTACCTGACCATGATGGAGATAGTAGACGATTTTCAATATCAAGGAATGGAACACTATTTATTTTGATATCATTTATTATCACAATCGTAGCTGTAGTCTTTTCTTATATCTATCTTATTCCTGTCGCGGTTGACTATACTCGCATGGATTATCGGTATAATGAAGTAATCGGTGAAAGAATTGAGGTTTTAGAATTGTACAGAGATCTTGAAAGAATGAAGCAGATGGAAATAGTTGTTCAAAAAGCCTTAGGTATGGATCTTGGTGAAAGTGATTCTACTGATTCAGGGTTATCTAAGATGATGGATGATTACCCAATTAAATTAACCTATCTTGATAACGTACCATCTTTATTGCCAGCTGCAGGTGTTTTAACGCAAGATATGATAGTTTCCAATAAAGAGGATATTCGAGAGCATTATGGTGTTGACATTGCAGTTCCCCTAGGTGAGCCGGTAATGGCATCAGCCTCAGGACAAGTTGTATTTTCTGGATGGACGACTGAACTTGGAAACTTGGTGATTATTTATCATGGAAATGAGTATTTTACTTACTATGGCCACAATGAATTAATTTTAGTAAAACCTTACGAAAAAGTTAAGCGAGGTGATGTAATTTCAACTTCTGGAAATTCAGGAATAAGTTCAGGACCTCATCTTCATTTTGAAATTTGGAAAGATGGGGAACCTGTCGATCCTTTATTGTATTTTCCAGAGCTAAATCAATCAAATATTAGTGTGAAATAAATTATGGCTAAAAACGATTATAAAGATGTACATACAATGATTGGCACAGATGCTGTTATTCAAGGCAACGTTACCTGTCAGGGCGGTGTTGCTGTCTATGGAAAAGTATTTGGCGATGTTGTTTCAGAGGGGCCAGTACGCATTGCTCGCGGAGGAGAAGTTCATGGAAATGTACAAGCTAATGACTCTCAAATAGGCGGAATGGTAGATGGAAATGTTCGAGTAGAAAATAGAGCGGTTTTAGGATCTGAGTGCAACCTAAAAGGGGATTTAGTATATAGAACCCTAGTAATTGAAGAAGGTGCTCAGTTCCAAGGGCATTGTGTAATGGTTGAAAACGAAACACCTCCTAGCGATAGTTAAATAGATAGACTATCTTTTTTATGACAAAAAAAGATGATGATTTCATTCAAAGAACCTTGAATGAATTTCAACGTTTCTTAAGATTGTCAGGTCCAGCAGCAAGCGCCTCATATTCGCTATTAGGTGCCATTATTTTATTATCTCTAATCGGTTACATAGTAGATAATCGCTACAGTACCTATCCAATATTTTTTATTTCTGGTCTTTTAGCTGGGCTGATTATAGGCTTTTATGAATTATATAAATTTATCAATAGAAAATGAGGCAGTTAATAAATTATGTTTTATTTGCCGCTTTTATTTTGACCATTGGTTTGTTGATATATCCTGAAAATAAAAAGGAAATTATATTAGGAACGCTAACACCCTTTGCTGTCTCTCTAACCGAAACTTATTTACTCTTTAAATTCAGCCAAACGGATATTATGTCGACTACAAAAATTTTGATGATTGGCTTTGTTTTGAAAATGATATTTTTTGCACCATTTTTATTAGCTCTTATTTACTTTTATGCTTTTAACACTCACTCATTTGTGTTTAGCTTTTTGGGCTCTTTTATAGCGTTTCATACGTTGGAAGCAATGTTTATAAATTCACTTTTTAACCATAGGCAAAAAAAGTATAAATGATTTTAGGCGGTGAAAAGTCAACCGGTCAAAGCGTAACCAATCAAGTTGCTGATTATATAATTAGTCACGTTTCCAACTCTGATCAAGCTCACCCTATTTTACAATTACCTAGTGTTTATGGAATAGATATGTCCGTGACAAAACATGTACTGATGTTATGGATTGTAGCGATAGTGGTTTCTCTATCTATCATAGTTCCTATTCGAAGATTCCTACGACAAACAACATATAACCCCTCTACAACATCAAGTGCTATTGAGGCTATTGTGCAATTTATTAGAGATTCCATAGTTGCTCCAAATGTTGGCCCAAAATGGGTCAACACTTGGACCCCTTTAATTCTTACCTTCTTCTTTTTTATTCTTTTTGCAAATGGTATCGGCATGATCCCAATTTTTGATTTTTTAGGGGTAACAAATAAATTTGTACATTCTAATTTTATTGATAGCCTAACTCATGGTGGCGCAACTGCTACTGGTAATTTCCATGTTACTGCAGCTCTTGCTTCCATTACATTTTTTGCAATAATTATCGCAGGTTCAAAAGCGCATGGCTTTATTAATCACTGGAAAAACCTTGTACCGCACGGACTTGCTTGGCCTGTTTATATCATTTTGATTCCCATTGAATTAATGGGGATGATTGTTAAGCCATTTGCATTAACAATGCGACTAGCTGCAAATATGACAGGTGGACACATTGCTATTTTAGCATTGTTATCATTAACGGCTATTTTTGCTGATAAATTTCAATCAACTGTGGCTGGAATTGGCGCTGCTTTAATATCGGTACCAATGGCTACAGCAATTTCTGGACTTGAAATAATCGTTGTTTTAGTGCAGGCATATGTTTTCACATTGCTAACTGCAGTATTTATTGGAATGGCGATTAATGTTCATCATTAAACAAATAAGGAAACAATAATATGGAACCTACAACATTTCTCCCAATTGGACTCGGCTTGATTGTCATAGGTGCTGCTATGGGCATTGGAAAATTTGCATCTGCTGCCGCAGAAAGCATTGCACGTCAGCCTGAAGCCGCTGATAAGATTACTGCTGCTGTCAATTTGCCTTTATTCTTGCTTGAAGGTGTTGCTATCTTAGCAGAAGTATTCGCTTTCTTGATGCTTGTTCTTTAAGAGCATAGAAAAAGCAAATTCATAGGACAATGAAATGAATTTCTTAGTTATAGCTATTTTTGCAGGCGATAGTGGAGGGAAAAACCTATTAACGCAAGTAACGCCAGGACTATATATATGGACAATAATTACATTTTTATTGCTTTTTTATGTCCTTGCAAAGTTTGCTTGGAAGCCCCTGTTAAAAATGCTCGAAGAAAGAGAAAGCTTGATTAGGAATTCTCTAGATGACGCCGAAAAAGCTCGTCAAGAATTAGAGAAGCTTAGTTCAGAATCAGAGGCAATAATTTCCAAAGCCCGCTCTGACGCTCAATCAATTCTTTCTGATGGAAAAGCAGCTGCTGAAAAAATCAAAGAAGATACGATTTTGAAAGCAAAAGATGAGGCAGAAAAAATTAGAGAAGATGCACAGCATCAAATTCAAGTTGAAAAGGATAAGGCAATTACTGATATTAAAAAAGAAGTTATCGATTTATCAATTTCAGTAGCTGAAAAACTAATTAACAAAAATATCAGCGAACAAGATAACAGTTCCCTAATTGAGGAATCTTTGAAAAAAATCAAAAAATATGAAGCTTGATCAAAAAGCAAAGCAGTATTCAGAAGCACTGTTTAATGTAGCTGTTGAATCACAGTCAGAGATTGAGGTTAAAGACTCACTTATTAATGTTTGCAATGCCATAAGAAACTCTGCTGAATTCAGATCATTCTTACTCTCAAAGAGAGTATCAAGCTCTGATAAAGCTAAGGCAACCAAGGAAGTATTTGGAAGCAAATGCCATGAAATTATTAGTGAGTTTATTGCTCTTTCTAATAATGATAATCTTGTAAAGATTATGCCTTTAATCAGAAAGCACTACAATCTTATACTTGCAGATAAAAAAAATATTGTAAATGTTACAGCTGACGTTACAGTTGATTTATCTGAAGATAGAAAAGCAGAGCTGAAAAAATTACTAGACCAGTCTTTGAAAAAAAATACAGAGATTTCTTTTAAAGTAAATCCTGATCTTATTGGTGGAATTAGACTGAGAGTGGGCAATGAGCTTGTGGACGCTTCAATAGGAAATCATTTAAAAAACATGCGTCAGGAAATGTTAGACGCTTAATATTTAGAAAGAAACTATGGAAATCAAAACTGATAATATCACAGCACTACTTCAAGAACAGATCAAGAAGTTTGATTTATCTGTTGATGTATCTGAGGTTGGTGAAGTAATTGAAATAGGAGATGGGGTTGCCCGCGTTTCGGGTCTTGAAAAAGTTATGAGCTCAGAACTTGTAGAACTCCCAAATGACGTTTACGGCATGGCTCTTAATTTGGAAGATGATAACGTTGGCGTGGTTTTATTTGGTGAATCTAGCCATGTTAAAGAAGGTGATCTCGCAAAACGAACAGGAAAAGTCGTTGAGGTGCCAGTAGGTGATGCAATGCTTGGACGTGTTGTAAATCCATTAGGTCAGCCCATTGATGGTAAAGGAGCAATTGATACTAAAGATTTCCTTCCTATTGAAAGAAAAGCATTAGGTGTTATGTCGCGCTCACCCGTTAATCAACCCTTACAAACAGGTATTAAAGCTGTTGATAGTATGATACCAATTGGTCGGGGTCAACGCGAACTCATTATTGGTGATCGTCAAACTGGAAAAACTGCGGTAGCGGTTGATGCAATTATCAACCAAAAATATACCCATGAGACAGATTCGCCAGTTTATTGTATTTATGTTGCGATTGGCCAAAAAGCATCAACTGTTGCTTCTATCGTTGCTGAGCTAGAAGCAAACGGGGCAATGGAGTATACTACAGTAGTCTCTTCAAGCGCCTCTGACGAAGCGCCGTTACAGTATATTGCTCCATATTCTGGATGTGCAATGGGAGAGCATTTCAGAGATAATGGAAAACATGCTCTAATTATTTATGATGATTTATCAAAACAAGCTGTTGCTTACCGTCAGATGTCACTCATTCTTAGAAGGCCTCCTGGAAGAGAGGCCTTCCCAGGTGATGTTTTTTATCTTCATAGTCGGTTATTGGAAAGGGCATCAAAGCTCTCTGAAGACCTTGGAGGGGGTTCATTAACTGCTTTACCGATTATTGAAACACAAGAAGGTGATGTGTCTGCCTATATTCCCACAAACGTGATTTCGATTACTGACGGACAAATTTATCTTGAGAAAAATCTTTTCAATTCAGGTGTTAGACCTGCTATTGATGTTGGTATTTCAGTTTCTCGCGTAGGTGGCAATGCGCAAATCAAGGCAATGAAAAGTGTTGCAGGCACGCTTCGATTAGACCTTGCGCAGTACCGCGAACTTGAAGCTTTTGCAAAGTTTGGCTCTGATCTTGATAAAAATACTTTAGCTCAATTGACTCGAGGTGAGCGCATGGTAGAGATTCTTAAGCAAGGACAATATGTACCTATGCCAGTTGAAAAACAGGTTGCAATAATTTTTGCAGTATCAAAAGGGTATTTGGACTCTGTTCCTGCTGATAAGGTAGCTGAATTTGAATCAAGTCTTTTTGATTATTTAGAAGCAAATAACGCTAATGATTTAAAAACGATTGTTAAGGAAGGCGTTATTTCAGATAAATTAGAAACTAGTCTTGAAAAAGCAATCTCAGAATTTGCAAATGGGTTTGCCGTTTAAATAATGGCTAATCTTAAAGATATTCGTGATCGAATTAAATCGGTCAAAAGTATTCAAAAGGTTACCAAGGCAATGAAAATGGTTGCGGCTGCGAAAATGCGAAGAGCTCAAGAAAATATGGAAAAAGCTAGACCCTACAATCACCGTTTAGTAGAAATTATTCAGCATTTACTTCCATCCGTTGAAAGAGATATGCTGCCATTATTAGAAGTGAGAGATGTAAAAAGAGTAGCGTACGTTGTTGTTACATCCGATAGGGGATTAGCTGGATCTTTTAATAGCAGTATATTAAGAAAATCTCATAATGATATTGATGAATTTGGTAAAGAAAATGTGGATATTTTCTGTATTGGTAAAAAAGCCAATGATTATTTTAAATCTAGACAATATAATATAGTTGATTCATATTTTGATTTTTGGAATGAATTAAATTTTAATCAATCAATGAAAATTGGAAGCACAATAATTAATCACTTTCTTGATCAGTCTGTTGATGAGATTCGAGTTATTTATAATGAATTTGTAAACGTCGCGACCCAAGCAGTTATTACGGAAAAGTTATTACCAATTGAATTGGATGAAGATGAATTAACCGACATTGATTATCTTTATGAACCATCTAAGAAGAAAATTGTCAAATCATTGATTCCACGTTACTTAAATGCTCAAGTATGGAAATACTTGTTGGAATCGTACGCCAGCGAGCAAGCTGCAAGAATGGTTGCAATGGAAAATGCTACAAGCAATTCTGAAGATATGATAAAAAATTTAACATTAGAATTTAACAAAGCACGCCAAGCTGCCATAACAACAGAGATGTTAGAGATTGTTAGTGGAGCTGAGGCACTAAAAGAATAAAGGGATTCTTAATATGTCAAATATGACTGGAAAAATTTCTCAAATAATGGGTGCAGTAGTTGACGTTGCATTCGAAGACGGCCATTTGCCAAATATTATGAATGCTCTAAGCGTTGATAGAGGTGAAGAAGGGGCTTTAGTTTTAGAGGTTGCTCAGCATTTGGGTGATAGCATGGTTAGAACAGTAGCAATGGATTCAACGGATGGATTGACTCGAGGAGTGGATGTTGTTGATAGCGGCTCTCCAATCACTGTACCTGTTGGTCAAGAAACGTTAGGAAGACTTTTTGATGTTCTTGGCAATGTAATTGATGGAAAAGGCGATCTTAAAACTGATAAAAAGAATCCAATTCATAGGCCTGCTCCAAAGCATGAAGAATTAACTACTTCAACAGAAATTCTAGTTACTGGAATCAAAGTAGTTGACCTTATGGAGCCATATACTAAAGGAGGAAAAACTGGTCTTTTTGGTGGGGCTGGAGTAGGTAAGACGGTTTTAATTCAAGAATTGATTAGAAATATTGCAACGGAACATGGTGGTTATTCTGTTTTTGCAGGAGTTGGTGAGCGAACTAGAGAAGGTAATGATCTTTATAATGAAATGACCGAGTCCGGGGTGATTGATAAAACAACAATGGTGTTTGGTCAAATGAATGAACCTCCTGGAGCTCGTTTAAGGGTCGCTCTAAGTGGATTGGCTATGGCTGAGTTTTTTAGAGATGATGAAGGAAGAGATGTTTTATTGTTTGTTGATAATATTTTTAGATTTACTCAGGCAGGATCTGAAGTATCTGCTCTTTTGGGAAGAATGCCTTCTGCGGTGGGTTATCAACCAACCTTATCAACGGAAATGGGAGAGCTTCAAGAAAGAATTACATCAACAAAAAAAGGATCTATTACATCAGTACAGGCGGTATATGTACCCGCAGATGATTTAACTGACCCAGCGCCTGCAACAGCCTTTGCTCATTTGGACGCAACATCAGTTCTTGAAAGAAAAATTGCTGAATTGGGTATCTATCCTGCAGTTGACCCATTAGCATCAACTTCAAGAATTTTAGATCCTAGGATAATTGGTGATCGTCACTATAATGTAGCAAGAAACGTTGAGGGCGTCCTGCAAAAGTATAAAGATCTTCAAGATATTATTGCAATCTTAGGAATGGATGAATTATCTGATGAAGATAAATTAACTGTTTCTAGAGCAAGGAAAATTCAGAAATTTTTCTCTCAACCATTTTTTGTCGCAGAACAATTCACTGGAACTCCAGGTAGATATGTTGAACTTGAGGATACCGTTTCAGGTTTCGAAGCAATTTTAAATGGTGAAGCTGATGAAATCCCTGAAAATGCGTTTTCATATGTTGGATCAATTGATGAGGCTTTTGATAAAAGCAAAGATGTAAAATCAGATAGCTCCGATGATAAATCAAAAAAGGAAGAGAAGCCTTCTAGTGGAGAAAGTGAACAAGATAAAGAAGAAGTTGAAACTGAAGAGTCATCTGCTGAACAAAATTCAGATCAAGAATAAAATTATTTTTTATGAAAACTTTTAGCCTAGAAATAGTTACTCCAACCCGAGCCTTAAAAAAAGATAATGTCACATATCTGCGCTGCCCTGGAATGGATGGATTATTTGGTGTTTTATCTGGCCATCGCGATGCCCTGATCGCACTTAATTTAGGAGAGATTAAAATATCTCAAGATAATAATGACCTGATTTATGCAACGAGTGGTGGATTTGCTGAGATATCCGGTGATAAAGTTGAGCTTCTTGTAGAAACGATTGAAGAAGCTGAAGAAATAGATAAGCAAAGAGCTGAGGCTTCTTTAAAGCGCGCCAAGGATCGTTTAAAGTCAAAAGAAGGTGTTGATCCTAAAAGAGCAGAGTTAGCGCTTGCACGAGCTATGAATCGTTTATCTATTTCAAAAAAATAGCTTCCAACCTTTTTTCCTTCTTATTCTTGAAACATTTAGCGTATCAAGAATTTTTTTATAAATTTAACTAAATCATTTATGAATATTAGAACACATACATGTGGTGAATTGCAATCTAATGATTGTGAAAAATCTGTTATATTAAATGGATGGGTTAATACCGTGCGCCTTCATGGTCAGGTAGTCTTTGTTGATCTGCGCGATAGGTATGGAAAGACACAAATTGTCTTTAATTCTGATAATTATAGCGGTGATTTTGAGCAAGTAAAAAAACTATCCATGGAAGATGTATTGTCTATTTCTGGCAAGGTTCGCGATAGAGAGAAGAATTCAGTTAATCCCGATATGCCCACAGGTGAAATTGAAGTTTATGTATCCACAATGGAAATTTTAAATTATGCGGATCCACTACCATTTGTGATTTCTGATCGAACTAGTGCGGAAGAAGATCTAAGGTTAAAGTTTAGATATCTTGAACTACGCACTGATGAATTACAACAAAATATTAAGACGCGACACAATGCATACCAAGCAGTGCGAAGCTATTTAGCAATAAAAGATTTTATTGAAGTTGAAACACCCGTTTTAATGAAGTCAACCCCTGAAGGCGCAAGGGATTATCTAGTCCCAAGTAGAATTCATCATGGAAAGTTTTATGCGCTTCCACAATCTCCCCAGGTCTATAAGCAAATATTGATGATTTCTGGATATGATAGGTATTTTCAAATTGTTAAATGTTTTAGGGATGAGGATTTAAGAGCTGATAGGCAACCTGAGTTTACTCAAATTGATATTGAGATGTCATTTATTGATGAAGAAGTAATTTTTAAAGAAATGGAAGGATTAACTCAGCATATATTCAAATCAGTCAAAAATATTGATTTGCCAAAAACATTTCCACGACTGACCTATGATGAGTCAATGGAGCTTTATGGGTCAGATAAACCTGATACTAGATTTGAAATGCATTTGATCGATGTAAAAAGCCATACTGATCAATCCGAGTTCAATGCATTTAAATCATCCCCTTGCGTTAAGGCAGTTATTATCAAATCAGGCGCTAAGTATTCTAGAAAAAATATTGATGATTATACAGATTATGTCAAGAAATACAAGGCCAAAGGTTTAGCATGGATGAAGATGGAGTCAGATGAGCTCATAGGGGGCATTTCAAAATTCTTTGATAGCGCTATTCAAAAAGATCTAATTCAATCTACCAATATGGAAGATGGTGACATTATCTTTTTAATTGGAGATGAAAAAGAAGTTGTACTAACCGCGCTGGGCGCTCTTAGAGTATTCATCGGTAAGGAGGAAGGATTATGTGATTCAACTAAATTTAATCCTGTTTGGATAACTGACTTCCCTATGTTTGAATTTGATAGTGATTCTGATAGGTA
>Ga0208764_10000525_pt1 | contig 24506 bp, 18 predicted proteins | sample ETNtaG_18_FD_185762 | JGI IMG/M metagenome (GOLD analysis project Ga0208764, IMG submission 185762) | Marine microbial and viral communities from oxygen minimum zone, Eastern Pacific Ocean - ETNP201302SV91 (SPAdes) (version 2) | ecosystem: Environmental > Aquatic > Marine > Oceanic ... | reverse complement strand
AAAACTAACGGGCCTTGAAGTAGATAAGGTTGTTGCCGAATATCGCGAAGTTATAAAAGTTATTGCTCATTTAAGGGGTATTTTAGAAAGCCGTAGCCAACGGATGGAAATTATTAAAACAGAGTTGCTGGAGGTTCAAGAACAATATGGCGATGAACGCCGAACAGAAATTATTCCAGTGGATTCCAATTTTACCATGGAAGACATGATTGCCGAAGAAGAAGTTGTGTTGACGGTTACCCATCAGGGCTATATCAAGCGGACAGCATTAAACACCTATAGGACTCAAAGAAGAGGCGGCCGGGGAGTTCAAGGCGCCATGAGTAAAGATGAAGACTTTGTTGAACATCTCTTTATTGCCAACACTCATAACTATATGCTCTTTTTTACTGACCAAGGAAAATGTTATTGGCTAAAAGTTTATGATATTCCCCAGGGTGGGCGGGCTACACGCGGCCGAGCCATTGTGAATTTGATTGGTTGTGCCCCCGGTGAGAAGGTTGAAGCATTCGTTAGTGTGAAAGAGTTTGATGATGATCATTACATTGCTATGGCTACACGAAATGGAATTGTTAAAAAGACTGTTTTGTCTGCTTATGGTAAACCGAGAAAAGGTGGTATTTATGCTATTGAAATTCGAGAGGGTGATAAACTTATTGAAGCAAGAATCACCAATGGTGAACACGATATTCTTTTAGGAACCTATGAAGGGAAGTCAATTCGGTTCTCTGAAAATAATATCCGGGCAAGCGGTCGGAAAACTATGGGTGTAAAAGGCATCACACTGAGTTCGAAAGAAGATTATGTTGTCGGCATGCTTGTGGTGCGTCGCGAAGGCACCATTTTGGTTGCTACTGAAAAAGGGATGGGAAAGCGCACCGATGTGATTCAGTATCGCACCCAAACCCGGGGAGGAAAAGGGGTCATGACCATGCGCTGTACAGACAAGACTGGAAAAATGGTAAACATCATGGAAGTGGTGGATTCAGACGACTTAATTATTATCACAGACTCCGGTGTCTTGATGCGCCAGCCCGTGGCGGCAATCCGAACCATCGGCCGCGTGACCCAAGGCGTTAAATTGGTAAAACTGGATGATGGCGCCAGCATATCATCAATTACGCGCGTTATCAGCGAAGATGCAGCAACCAGCAAAGGAGAAGTGGAAGATGTCCAAATTTCTATTGATGACACCCCACCCACAACCGGAGAAGAATGAGTCTCAAAGACACTATAAAATCGATTCAATCAAAGATTGAATCGGCACAAAAACGGGGTGGCTTTAGTCACCCCGTTCAGCTTATAGCCGTTACCAAAACACATCCCTTTTCTCTGATTGAAGAATGCTATGGCGTAGGCATAACAGCCATAGGTGAGAACCGCATACAGGAAGCGTCCAAAAAATTTACATCATTTGATTCAATGCCGCATCTTTCTAGGCGCTTCATTGGCCATCTCCAATCCAATAAAGTGAATAAGTGCTTGGAATTATTTGACACAATTGATTCGGTAGATTCGGTTAAACTCATAAAAAGAATTTCGAATACTGCATCGCACCAAGAAAGAAAAATTCATGTTCTTTTAGAGATTAACACCAGCGGCGAAACACAAAAACACGGATTCCTACCAGACCAATTGAATGAAATTCATGAATGTTTTAATATTCCCAATATTAACATAGAAGGACTTATGACGGTGGGCCCCTTAACCATAGACAAAGAAAGGATTCGGAATTCTTTTATTCAATTACGGGAATTGAAAGATACGATGAATCAACCGGGACTAAATGAACTGTCTATGGGAATGAGCGGAGATTATGAAATTGCAGCGGAGGAAGGATCAACCATGGTGCGGTTAGGCACCGCTTTGTTTGGGGTGAGAAATATATTTTAAAATCCTACTTCAAAGGATCCAGCCAGGGGATCACAAAGTCCAACAAGCGTCGATAACTCATACTTACTTGCCATACGCCTACGCGTTGGTCTAGTTCACCTTCAATCCCCGAAAAAACACCTTCAATAAAAAAAGGTTTCTGGATATTTAAACTTATACCACCCACATCCAGGTTCCACAATCCGCCAAATCCAACTGTTACCACCGTTGCTCGAGAATTTGGGGCTTCAAACCCGTTCCAATAAGCCTCTGTTGTATGCCGTGTAATAACGCTGATACCCAAGGATCCATTTATTGTAGCAATTTTCTTAGAAAATGCAGTGAGAGAAAGATCATATATATCAGACGCCTTAAAACCATAGTCATTTTCTGCGAGAGCCTTTTCAACATAAATCGTTCCGCCCATGAAAACGGGGTTTGTTTTTTTCTTTTTAAATAATTGAATTTCGACACACCCCTTATAAACCCCCTCGCTCAAGGCAAAATGACGATGGTCTGTTTTTTCATTACCACTCAGAAAAAAGGGATCAGACGACAATGTGTTTTTAGATGGCAAAATAAATCCACCACCTGCAAACAAACGCTTCCCCGGTCCTTGACCATCATTGAAAACAAGGTAGCGAAGCATAAGTTTTGTGTCGCCAAGATATCCCCCGATAGCATTGATAAAATTACTTTCTGTACCCTCATCTCGGTGATGGATCGTTGTTGTGTCTCCTGTCCACGCCATGGTTCGCCGCCCAAGGGTTTTGTTAATGGTCATATTCCAATAATTGGACAGACCAATAGTTAAAGACGGGTTTATAATAACAGATGTCAATGTGCCTTCGTGGTCAAACCCCTCCCCAGACCCGGGAATAGCTTCATGCCACCAGTCTATATATTGATTTGAATTGTCAAGGCCAAACATTATTTGTCCGGCCCAAAGGCCTACTCCTCTATCAGAATTGCCGACCGGCAAAGAAGGGTTGCTTCAAAGCGCTCATTGTCCGTGCAAAAAGTTGGTAAACAAAAGTATAGTTAATAAATATTTCATATATATAGAAATTAGACGCAACCTCTTTTGAAAGACATTGAAAAAGTTAAGGTTTATTTGTATTGACCCTCACAAACCAAAACGGATCATGGATATTCCGCTGCCAATGTAGGCCTGTCAGGGACGTATAAACCCAACCCGCCAGCCAAAGAGCCACAAGACCGGGTAGAAAAATATCAAGAAACAGTGAAAAAATTGCCACTGTAAACATCATGGTAAAGGGAAGTGTGATTAAGATGCTTATCAAGGGGTGGTTGAGCATAAATGTTTTAATTATATTCATTATAATTTCTCTTTATTCAAATAAAACACAAACTCTATGCTAACGCTCCAAAAGTGACAATTCGGCAGGATTAGGCCATTTCTTTCACAATATTTATGCCGAGACTTATATTATTTAATGCCAATAGTTTATTTGTTTTAAGACTACTACCTCCGGTTTTCTCTTCTATCTCCTTTAATAAATATGGCGTTAGATTTTTCCCAATAATATTTAGTTTTTTCGCGCTTTTGCATGCGCGGTCAATGACAGATTCTATTTCCTGTCTTGGTATTTCATCTTTTTCAGGAACCGGGTTTGCCACCAAAACAGCGGAGTAAATCCCCGAAGAAATATTTGCTTTATATACATTAGCAATCTCATGGCCAGAGTCCACAGAATGAATTCCTGAAACCCCAGATTCCCTTGAATAAAAGGCGGGAAATTCCCCTGTTTTATAGCCCAAAATAGTAATACCCAGCGCTTCCATCATTTCAATTGTTTTAGGTAGGTCCAGGATTGCCTTTGCCCCAGCAGAAACTACAACCATGGGAATTTCTGCTAAGGCTAATAAATCCTGAGATACATCAAAGGAATGTTCTGCACCGCGATGCGCTCCTCCAATGCCACCAGTGGCAAAAACAGATATTCCTAATTGGTGTGCAATATGCATCGTTGAAGAAACAGTGGTCGCGCCATGCCATTTCTCCGAAATTGCTATACCCAATTCCCTACGGGATGTTTTTCTTACAGAATCATTTTCCGCAATAAATATCAATAGATCTTTTTCCAACCCAACATGGATCTCTCCATTAATAATAGCAATCATTGCGGGAATAACCCCTTGGTCTCTACATAGCAACTCTCCCTCTTGTGCAAATTCCAAATTATCAGGGAAAGGCATACCGTGAGCGATAATGGTTGATTCTAATGCCAAAACAGGCTGTTCCGTTTCTAGGGCCCGCTGAACATCTCTAGAAGTATGAATTTTCATTATAAATCACACATTGCTTCGAGTTTAATTTCTATGCTTATTTTTAATAGAATATGAAAAATATCGACCCCAAAAGATACAACCTTTCATCGCGGACTATTTTACGACAAATTGGAAAAAACAATATTTCCATTATCATAGACCGCAAGAGTCGAATCATTATGAAAGATGGTCGGCGAATAATGAAACAGGCACAGGCTATCCATCAAATTAATCCCAACATGAGAATTACTGTTTTAACATCAGCCCCTGTCTGTAGTAAAACGCGAGCATTTCTATTAGAAAATAATATTTATATTAAAGAATTATAATCGTGTTTCGGTTCGTTTTTCCTCAGGATAAACAAATTTCCAAAGAAGTTTTTAACTTAGCGCTACCCGTTATTGTAAGCAATTTGAGCCGAGTTCTTATGAGCATGGTAGACGTGGCCATGGTTGGGCGGCTCGGCGCTGAAGCATTAGCTGCCACGGGGATGGGAGCAATGCTTTTCTGGGGAGCCCTCAGTTTTGTATTGGGGATAAGGACATGCGTACAGACGCTGGCGTCCCGTCGCCTAGGACAAAAGATTGATAAAGAATGTGGCACCGCACTACACAACGGATTATTCATGGCAACGCTCTATGCACTACCAATTTCATTGGCGGGTTGGCTTTGGGCTAAGGATTTCATTCCATATTTTATTCAAGATACAACCGCCACACGCCTTGCCATAGACTACACAGCCATTGTTTTTATAAGCCTTTTGTTTTCCGCGTACAGCTTCGTTTTCCAGGGGTTTTTTACTGGAGTGGAAAAAACTAAAATACACATGAGCGTGACTGTAACCAGTAACGTCATCAATGTTTATCTTAATGCCGGACTCATTTATGGCTCTGACGGTGTGACGCAATTTTTTGCCGACACATTACCGGCCTTATCCTTTTTATCAAGCCTTTGGCAATGGACTGCCTTTCCGGCTATGGGCGTAAAGGGAGCTGCCATCGCAACTCTCATTGCATCTACCTGTATGGCGGTGCATTATTTTTCATTCCTTTTTTCTAGTCAAATAAAAGACCGTTTTTCTGTTTTTAATCTTTCCACAGACAGAACCATGATGGTGCGCCAGTTAAAACTTGCGCTTCCCCAGGGGATTCAAGAGGCAGTGATCGCTGCCGGCTGGTCTGTTTTTTATAAAATCATGGGTATGATTGGCCTAATAGAGCTTGCTACTACGGAATTATTATTTACCATTATGCACGCATCCTTTATGCCGGCATTGGGGGTAGGGCAAGCCTGTGCTACGTTGGTTGGAAAATATATGGGTGAAAAGAAAATTAATAAGTCCGAAGCAAGCATTAAAGAATCTATACGGATTTCTGTTTATATAATGGGAACCATGGGCATGAGCTTTATTTTGGTCCCGGAATATTATCTTTTTCTATTTACAGATGATCCTGAAATAATTCGAATGGGTGTCTTTGGTTTGCGAATGATTGGGGCAGTGCAATTCTTGGATGCTATCGGATTTACTCTTTGGTTTGCTCTTGCGGGCGCTGGAAACACTCTTTTCCCAGCGGTGGTGGAATCGTGCTTAACGTGGGGCGTAATTGTTTTGGGAAGTTATGTTTTTGGGGTGGTACTAAACTTAGGATTTAAAGCACCTTGGCTACTGTTCCCTATTTACATGGGTCTTTTCGCAGGGATTATGGTGTGGAAAATTTCAAAAGGAGACTGGAAGGAAATTGTAGTGTGAATCTAATGCGGTCTTTCGGCTCTTCTGTGGATAAGTATATTATTTATTGTAACTTTCAGGCTTAAAATAACTGTTTAAATTTAATTTATTTATGATGAACCCCTACAGTGATCCCGATCCACAAGAAACGCAAGAATGGATCGAATCTATAGAAGACGCCTTAGAAGAACACGGGTATGAACGCGCTCGACACCTTTTGGAAACACTTATTGATTATGCTCAATCAAAAGGCGCGCGGCTTCCCTTTAATACGACGACTCCTTTTGTCAATACGATTTTACCAAGCCAACAGCCGGTGTATCCCGGTGATCGCGAAATTGAAAGAAAAATAAAATCTATTGTTCGCTGGAACGCCATGGCCATGGTGACAAAAGCCAATACAGAAACACCTGGAATTGGAGGTCATATTTCAACTTATGCATCCGCAGCAACGCTTTATGAAGTGGCTTTTAATCATTTTTTTAAGGGAGTAGATCACCCGGACGGACAAGACCTGGTTTTTTTCCAGGGCCACGCATCGCCGGGGATATATGCGCGGGCGTATTTGGAGGATAGGCTAAATAAAGATCATTTGCATAATTTTCGTCGTGAATTATCAAAAAAGGGAGGCCTATCATCCTATCCGCACCCACACCTTATGCCGGAATTTTGGCAGTTCGCTACGGTGTCTATGGGACTTGGACCAATCATGGCCATATACCAGGCTAGATTTATGCGTTACCTGATTGATCGTCATTTTATGGAGGATACAGGCCGGAAAGTCTTTGCCTATCTTGGAGACGGAGAAATGGATGAGCCAGAATCCCTAGGGGCGCTTACATTGGCATCCCGAGAAAATTTAGACAACCTTGTGTTTGTCGTAAATTGTAATTTGCAAAGATTAGACGGGCCCGTCCGCGGGAATTCAAAAGTAATCCAGGAATTGGAAGGCGCATTTCGAGGCGCGGGGTGGAATGTAATCAAAGTGATCTGGGGTTCTGACTGGGACGAACTTTGGGAGAACGACCATGACGGTTTACTTTTAAAACGATTTGAAGAGGTTGTTGATGGTGATCTTTTGAAATATGTCGTTGAAGGCGGAGCCTATATCAGGGAACATTTTTATGGCAAATACCCCGATCTTTTAAAACGGGTTGAACATATCTCTGATGAGAAATTGGCGAAAATGAGACTAGGAGGCCATGACCCTATGAAGATCTATGCGGCCTACAATGAAGCGATGAACTGTAAGGGAAAACCAACTGTGATATTGGCACGGACCATTAAAGGATATGGCTTGGGTGAAGCGGGCGAAGGTCGAAACATCACCCACAATCAGAAAAAATTGAATCAAAATGAGCTCCTGTATTTTAGGGACAGATTTAATGTTCCATTTACCGATAATGAAGCTATGAAGGCCCCCTTTTATCGTTTTGCTAAAGACAGCCTAGAATATAAATATTTAAAAGAAAAACGAAAAGCGCTGGGCGGTTCGATGCCAATTCGTACAGATAGATCCACCCCATTAAATATTCCCGAGATTTCCATTTTTCAGGAATTACTAGATGGAACCGATGAAAGAGAAATTTCTACTACAATGGCCTACGTCCGCCTCTTAACATTATTAACAAAAGATAAATCCCTTGGTAAACACATAGTTCCCATCATTCCAGATGAAGCACGTACTTTCGGAATGGATCCACTTTTTAGGCAGTTAGGGATTTATTCTCACAAAGGACAGCTCTACGATCCGGTGGACTCAGACCAATTCCTGTATTATAAAGAAGCCACAGATGGCCAGATTTTGGAAGAAGGGATAAATGAAGCTGGGGCTATTTCATCATTTATTGCAGCCGGCGTCAGTTACAGCACACATGGCATAAAAATGATTCCATTTTATATTTATTATTCCATGTTTGGGTTTCAGCGCATCTGGGATTTTATCTGGGCTGCCGGCGATATGCGCGCCCGGGGTTTTTTACTAGGTGGGACGGCCGGAAGAACCACATTAAATGGTGAAGGGCTTCAGCATCAAGATGGACATAGCCATCTTGCTGCCGCCGCAACGCCGAACGTAAAAGCATATGATTTGGCCTATGCCTACGAGATTGCCACAGTTGTACATCATGGCATGAAAGAATTGTGCCAGGATGATAAAGATGTAGTTTATTACCTTACTCTTGAGAATGAAAATTACGTACATCCTCCTATACCGGAAGGCGTTGCTAGTGATATTATCAAAGGGCTGTATAAAATCAAATCAACAAAAAAACCAATTATACGCTTGTTCGGAAGCGGGCCTATTCTGGGGGAAGTTATTGCGGCAGCAGAATTATTAAAAAATGATTGGAATATAGAGCCGGGCATCTGGAATGTCACCAGTTTTAGTGAACTTCGACGGGATGCAGAAGAAGTAGAAAGATGGAACTTGATTAACCCCAATAAGGAATCAAAACAATCCCATCTAGAGCGGTGCTTGAGCAAACATCGCGTTCCTACGGTTGCAGCATCTGATTATGTAAAAATGGTTTCCGAACAAATCAGCCCTTATGTCCCAGGTTCCTATTATGCACTGGGTACGGATGGTTTTGGCCGCAGCGACACCCGTGAAAATCTGCGCCATTTTTTTGAAGTAGACCGTTATTATATTGTTTTAGCCGCTATTCGTGCGTTAGTGCTGGACGGAAAAATGGGCACATCAAAAGGAGACGATGTAATGAAGAAATATGACTTAGATCCAGAAAAACCAAGCCCGGTAACGATTTAGGAAATACTATGATTAAAGAAATTTTGTTACCAGAGCTGGGAGAAGGTATTGACGGCGCCACAGTAAGCGAGGTAAGTGTTGCTGTGGGCGATACCGTTGAACGTGATGATACTATACTAGTGCTAGAATCTGACAAAGCATCTATGGAAATCCCAGCAGATGCCAATGGAAGGATTACCGAAATATTAGTTTCAGCGGAAGATGAATTGAAACCCGGACAAATTCTCATGAATATCGAACTAACAGGAGATACGCAAAAAGAAAAAATGCCCACGGAAGAAAAACCGAAAAAAGAAAAACCATCGCCCCAAATAGAGAAACCAGAACCGAAACTGAATGTAGAAGAAACCACTTCAAACAACACTGTATTTGCGTCACCCGGCGTTAGGAGATTAGCAAGAGAACTAGGAATCAACCTTCAGGTCATTAAAGGATCTGGCCAAAAAAACCGCATCACAAAAAATGATCTGAATAATTATATCAAGCTACAGATGGCCATATCGTCAGGGATTAGTCCTGCCCAAAAACAAGAGATTGATTTTTCACAGTGGGGCGAAGTTGAAGTCCAGAAACTCACTAGAATTAATCTCATAACCGGTCAACGTCTCCAACAAGCTTGGCAGACGATACCCCACGTTACTCAATTTGATAATGCCGACATCACTGATTTAGACAACTATAGAAAAAAATTAAAAACACAAGCCGCAGAGCAAGATATAAAAGTAACATTTCTCCCGTTTTTAATGAAGGCCGCAACTGTCGTTTTAAAAGAAATGCCCGAGTTTAATAGTTCATTAGATCACACAGACAAAAATTTGGTATTGAAAAATTATTACCATTTGGGAATTGCCGTAGACACGCCGTCCGGACTTACTGTTCCGGTGGTGAGAGATGTGGATCAAAAATCAATTATAGATTTATCATCAGAGCTCATGGGTTTAAGTTCCCGTGCCCGAGAAAAAAAAATAAAACCCGATGAAATAAAAGGAGGAACATTCACTATTTCCAGTTTAGGCGGCATTGGTGGAACCGGGTTCTCGCCCATTGTGAACCCACCGGAAGTGGCTATCATGGGTGTATCTAGGGGCGCCTGGAAACAGGTATACGATAAAGCAACTGGAGAATTTAAAACACGATTTATAATGCCCTTTTCGTTATCTTATGATCATCGAGTAATTGATGGCGCATCCGCCGCTGCCTTTACATCCAAATTTGCATCAGTACTTTGTGACCTATCTTATTTTAAAGACTGAACAATGACAGAACTTAAACATCATGAAATAGTTGTCATTGGAGCTGGCCCAGGTGGATATGCTGCGGCTTTTCGCGCGGCAGACCTAGGGAAACAGGTTTTACTTATTGATCGCGACAATGAATTAGGTGGAGTATGTCTTAATCGCGGCTGTATTCCCTCTAAGGCATTACTCCATATTTCAAAGGTTATGAGTGAGGCTGAACACTTATCAAAAATGGGTGTCACTTATGGCAAACCATCAATTGATATTGATCAAGTCCGCACACATAAAAATAAAATTGTTTCACAATTAAATGGCGGCATTGCCCAAATGGCAAAAGCGCGAAAAGTAGATACGATAAAAGGACTGGCCACATTCAAATCTAATTCAGAATTAAATATAGAAACGGAAGATGGTCACATATCAATTTCTTTTGGTAAATGTATAATTGCTGCTGGTTCTACTTCAACAATGATACCCGGTGTTCCCAAAGATCATCCATCGATACTTACTTCAAAGACTGCGCTTGATCTCGTAGATATTCCTGAAAAATTATTGGTGATTGGTGGTGGGGTGATTGGTTTGGAGTTGGGCCAGGTTTATTCGGCACTTGGTTCACGTGTGTCTGTGGTAGAATTTTTACCTACTTTACTTCCCGATACAGACCAAGACCTGGTAAAACCACTACAACAAAAATTAAAAACCCAATTCGAATCGATTTTGGTTTCATCAAAAGTGATTTCAGTTGAAACAAACGAAGATGAAACTCTAACGGTGGCAATAGAAAATGACAAAGGAATAGATAGAAAAAACTATAACAAGGTGTTGGTTTCAGTGGGTCGTAAACCAAATTCAAATTTTTTGAATCTTGATTCAACCGATATTGAAATGAACGATTTAGGTTTTATTAATGTAGATGTATATCAACGCACATCAATAAAGAATATATTTGCAATTGGTGATATAGCCGGCAATCCCATGCTGGCCCATAAAGCAACACACGAAGGCAAAGTTGCTGCGGAAGTGGCTTCCGGCCACCCAGCAGCATTTGATGCAAAAGCCATACCGTCTGTTGTTTATACAGACCCGGAAGTAGCCTGGGCGGGACTCACAGAAATTGAAGCAAAAGAAAAAAAGATACCTTACGAAACGGGCAATTTTCCCTGGGCTGCCAGCGGGAAAGCGTTGGCCATTGGCGCAAATCAAGGGAAAACAAAAATATTATTTGATCCAGAAACGAAACAAATTCTTGGCGTGGGCATTGTTGGCCCTGGCGCAGGTGATTTAATTTCCGAGGGAATGTTGGCTATAGAAATGGGGGCGGATGCTGAAGATATTGGGCTTACAATTCATCCTCACCCAACTCTGAGCGAAACATTTGCCGCTGCCGCTGAAATTTTTTCTGGTACAATTACAGATCTTTACATTCCGAAGAAAAAAAGGCATTAATATGAAAACCCTTTATACAATCGTAGTTTTGATTTTTACTTTTTCTTTTGCACAGGATGCAGCTGACGGGAAAACCCCCACTGCAACAGCGGGTAAGATAAAACCCGCAGAAGCACCTAAAAAGAAATCAATGGAAGAAGCCCTAAAAAATAAAAAAGAGATTCCAGGGTTGTTTACACTTTATCAGGATACCACGAACGGTAAGTTGTCCATGCTTATTGCCACAGAGCAGCTCGAAAAAGAATTTATCCATTTTGTGCATGGGCTCAATGGCCAAATTAATGCCGGTGTGTTAAAAGGTGGATACAGGGGCGCAAGAGTAATGAAGCTGAATCGATATTTTAATCGTATTGAATTTGAAGTACAGAACGACGCTTTTTGGTTTGACCCCGAGAACCCTTTAAGTAAAGCCGCTGATGCCAATATTAGCACTGCTATTTTAGCTTCATCAGTTATTGTAGCAGAAAAAGATGGCAAAGTTTTAATTGAAATTGACAATGTGTTTCTGACCGAAGCATTACATCAAATCTCAAGAGGCTTCGTTCCTGGCGGCACCAATAAAAACCCCTTTAGGCTTGGTAAGTTGGCTAGAGAACGGACAAAATATGTTGGTCTTCATAATTATCCAAAAAACACAGATCTAGTAGTGCAGTATGTTTATTCTAATCCCGTGCCCACTAATTGGGGATCTGATCGGGGTTTAACCGATGCTCGATCTGCGAATGTGACAATCCAGCATAGTTTTATTCAGATGCCCGAAAACGACTATACACCGCGGTTTGAGGACGTTCGGGTTGGATATTTTACTACGCAAGTGACTGATATGACCACGCCGGATGACGTAACGCCCTATCGCGATTTAATTCATCGTTGGAACTTAGTAAAGAAAAACCCAGATCAAAGCATTTCTGAGCCCGTAGAACCGATTGTCTGGTGGATTGAAAACACAACCCCTCTCGAATTTAGGGGCGCAATTCAAGAAGGGGTATTGGCGTGGAATCAAGCTTTTGAAGCTGCAGGTTTTCGCAATGCTGTCCAAGTAAAAATACAACCAGATGATGCAGCATGGGATGCTGGTGATATTCGTTACAATGTACTTCGTTGGACATCTTCGCCAAACCCTCCCTTTGGGGGGTATGGTCCCAGTTTTGTTAATCCGCGAACCGGTCAAATTTTGGGTGCGGACGTTATGTTGGAGTATGTTTATTTTACAAATCGAGTTAAATATGAAGAACTCCATCGAACATTTGACGCAGAAAAAGAAATCAATCAAGAACACACCTGCCTTGCGGCTGACTACCAGAAACAAGGAAATTTGTTTGGTCTGAATGTATTAAAGAGCTCCGTCGATGAATTCAATCAATTAGAACAACACCGTCTAATTTATGAAAGCTTGGTAAGATTAATTCTTCATGAAGTGGGGCATACACTGGGCCTGAACCACAATTTTTATTCCAGCCACCTGCATAGTTTAAATAACATTCATGACAGACTAATCACTGAGCCAGTTGGTCTGACATCATCTGTAATGGAATATCCAGCCGTCAATGTCAATGACAGTCCAAAACACCATGGTCAATTTTATACCACCGTGCCAGGTCCCTACGATATTTGGGCTATCGAGTTTGGATATACACCCGCCCTGGAAAATCCTGAAGATGAAAAAGAACGTATAGAATTATTATTAAGTCAATCTACAAAAAATGAATTACGCTTTGGAAATGACGCAGATGATATGCGATCCCCCGGGAAGGGAATTGACCCAAGGGTTAATACATCTGATATGAGTACAAATCCAATAGCATATGCCAAACAAAGGATGGACATTGTACGATCTCTTTATCCTGGATTGAAAGAAAGATATGAACGACCCGGTGAATCTTATCATGCCTTCACTGATGCATTTTCTATTTTAAATCGTGAATATAGCAATTCTGCTATGGTGATTTCCCGCTATGTTGGCGGTGTGTTTACGGACCGTTCTTTGGTGGGTCAAAAAGGTAGCCAAAAACCCTTTAGGCCAGTTCCAAGGGATAAACAAAAATGGGCCATGACACTTTTGGGCAAATATATATTTGCGCCCAACGCATTTGAAACTCCAGAAGGAATTATGGATCATCTACAATGGGAACGGCGTGGCTTTAGTGGTACGCGCGATCCAAAACTGCTCGATATGTATCTGAGAACACAAAAAAATATTCTAAATCATTTCTTTCATGTAAATGTTTTAAAAAGAATTTCAGACACAGAATTATATGGGAATGGCTATGGCCTGAATGAAATGATGCTAGACTTGACTAAAATATGCTTCTCTGCTGATGCCGGCACAAGTGTTAATGCTGTTCGCAGGAATTTGCAGATAGAGTACACAGAGCGGTTAATCCGTATAGTTCAAAACAAAGGAAAAGTGAAGTACGGCCACTTGGCTGTTGCTTCTGCTTTTGAAAATCTGAATAAGGTAAAAAAATATACTTTAAAATCATATGGTATGGACGATGCAACCAAGGCCCATAGAAAATATTTAACCTATCGGATTAATAAGGAATTGGAAAAAATTTAAATTGTGAAAAGGAAAAGGATATATTTTGAAACACACACACACACTATTGATTATCTGTTTAATAATGGGTTGTACAGACATGATAAATAAACATATAGACAAACACCCTCTTGATAAATCGGAAGTTCGAAAATTGACACTGGATAATGGCGTCAAAGTATACCTTCTTTCAAATCCGGATTTTAATGTTTCGGCAGCATCCATGGTTGTGGAGGTGGGCTCATTGGAAAACCCAAGCAATCGTGAAGGGCTTGCTCATTTTCTAGAGCACATGCTATTTCTTGGTACAGAAAAATATCCAGACGTAGATGAATATTCTACATATCTAAAAACTTATGGCGGTTACTCGAATGCCTATACCGCCGGCGATCATACTAATTATCAACTGCAGGTACTGCCAGATGGGTTTGAGGGTGCACTAGATCGGTTTGCACAATTTTTTATCAGCCCACTTTTCACAGCAGAGTATACAGCAAGAGAAGTAAATGCCGTTAACTCAGAACATCAAAAAAACATTATGAATGATTTTTGGCGCCAGCGTCGGATAACAAGCCAGTTTGCAAAAGATGGTCACCAGGTAAAAAAATTTGGCACCGGAAGCCTTGAAACATTGGGGGATATTACCCGGGAAGAGCTTGTCGCGTTTTATAATAATCAATACAGCGCTAACCGGATGGGCTTGGCTTTATTGAGCACACACTCTTTGGATGAAATGGAAGACTGGACCCGCCAGTATTTTTCTGATGTAAAGAATCACAACCTTGAAAGGACTAAGCATGATCCAATCGTTTTTGAAAAGAAAGAAGCATTTAGGTTAGTTCAAATTGATCCCGTAAAAGATCTTCGTAATTTGGAAATCAGTTTTCCCATTCCCAGCACACGCCATATGTATGAAAGTAAACCGGGAAGACAATTAGGTTTCATTTTAGGACACGAGGGAAAAGGTAGTCTACTTTCCTATTTGAAAGATAAGGGATGGGCACAGACGCTTTCTGCGGGTGCGGGCCCACAAACAAAAGAATACGGCATGGCCAATATTAGGATTGGGCTTACACCAAAAGGTCAAGATGACTATAAAAAGATTGTATTAGCGACCTTGGATTATATCGAGCTTATGAAAGAATCGGGTCACCAATCTCATGTTTATAACGAATTGAAAACCATGGCGGAATTAGAAGAAATATATGGCAGTAAAGGGGAAGGTATGCGGCGTGCCATCCAATTGGCAAATGAATCCATGATGTACCCACTGGAAGATGCGGGCCGTATCAACTTTATTTTTAAAGATAATTCTAAGGGTACTTTTGAAGGTTTATTAACACACCTTACGCCGGATAATATGTTGGTGGTTTTGACAGCAAAAGGAGTTGAAACAGATCAAAAGGAGCACCATTACCAGGCTCCATATTCATATACAGAAAATACTGAATTCTACCAGACGCTTACGTCCACATCTCCTCGAGACGATTTCATGATAGCTGAAGCAAACCCATTTATTCCAGAATCAGCTTCTATTCCTGACCGGGAAATAAAGGAAAACATGTTACCTGTTTCACTGATAAATAGCGATGGCGCTAACCTTTATTTTGGAGTTGATCATGAGTTTTTACGCCCCAAGGGTGTCATAAGTTTTAAGATTCTTTTCCCCGATGATATAATGACCTTAAAACATCGTGTTTATTTAAAACTTTACGCAGCATGCGTGAATGAATCATTGAACGAATTGGGGTATCCCGCCAAAGAAGCAGGACTTTATTATTCATTCCGCGAAGGATATGAAGGAATTTTTCTGAACGTAAGCGGTTATTCAGAATCTGCCATGACGCTCTACGAAATGATTCTGGACCACATGGTTGATTTTTCCATTACCGAAGACCAGTTTAGCGGATTAAAAGATATGGTTATCCGTAATTACCAGAACTTTTCACTCTCGGACGCCCATCAACAAACCCGTGAAAAAGGAGCGGATATTTTTAATCATGTAAAATATAGCTGGGAAGAGAGCTTGCCAGTGGCGCAAAAAGCGACTCTATCAGATATTCATGATTATGGTAATACTTTGTATGAAAAAACATTTGTTGAGGGTCTTGTTTATGGTGATTTCAAAGAGTCTGATGCCCGACGTGCCTTGCGCATCTTCAATGAAAAATCTAACACGACAGACATTAAACGGACGGATGCATTTGATTTAAAAATTTTGGAACAATCTAAATCTGAAGAAATACAATATATTGGAAAGTTATCTGTCAATAATTCCTGTTTTTATCGTGAATATGTTTTGGGCGACGACACCCCGGAAATGAGGGCAACATCTTTAGTTATTGGCCAAGCGCTTCAGCAACCTTTTTTCACAGAAATGAGAACAAATCAGCAATTGGGATACATTGTTTGGTCCTATACTCGAAATCGTGATGATACATATTATTTAAGTTTTGTTATTCAATCTGGAGCCTTTACTGCGGATGATGTTAACCAGCGCGCAGATGATTTTATTGCATCCACTCCAAAATTACTTTCGGCCATGGACAAAGAAACATTCCAGCAATTAAAAGAGTCTGCGATTGAGAAATTGGAGAAGAAACCAATGAGCATTGGTGAAAGAGCTAATAAATTTCAAACATTCATTTTTGAACACGATGCCGACTTCCAAAGAGATCAAAAAACAATCTCAGCCCTTGAAAGACTTCAACAGTCATCAACGATTGAACTTTTATCAAATGCCATCGGAACCGATACCCGAAGAATGGTAAATTTTCTTATGTTTGCAGAACAGCATGAAAATACAACGAATGCAAAAAGCACATTCAAGGAATTAAAAACCTGGAAAGCATCACGATCTTATAAATAAGAAATTATGCCTAATGAGGTCATTCTTATTGCTGCCGTGACAATAGACGGGTTAATTGCCCGGCACCACCAGGAAGTCACGACTTGGTCCAAAGATCTCCCCTTATTTAAAGAGCAAACATTGGGGTTTCATGTGATAATGGGCTCCAATACTCATGCTACGCTGTCAGCAGAACTAGATGGCCGTGAAATGATTGTGGTTCATCGAAATGATAATCCAGCATCCATCCTCGATGCTATTCCAGGAGATCGTTGTTATATTATTGGCGGTGGAAAAACATATGCCCGCTTTGCCCCGTTTCTAACCCATCTATATATCACGCCCCATCCACTGGTGCTTGGCAAAGGCATTCCCCTTTTTGATGGGGTGATCCCGGATATTGAGTTGGTATTTCAACAAATTGTTTCTGTGGATGAAAAGGGCGGTATATTTCAATACCAGTACAAGGTAAAGAAATCTTAAAAAAACATCTGATATATTTTCTTATTCTTTCAATTGCGTTTTCGCTGGAAGTGTATAGTGGTGGAAAGCTATCACAGAATCAAGCTGCTATGGATGTGACCCACTATGATATTCGTTTAAAAGTTGATCCTTATAAAAAGACCATTGGCGGCACAGTCAAGATTACATTTATATTGATAAGCAAAGCCGATATGATTGAAATTGATTTATTGGATCAATTTAATATTTCGGGTGCATCTATCAACCGAATGAGTCTTTCTTTTGTTCATAAGGGACATAAAATTCTCATTCATAATCCTGGTTTGGATATTTTTAAAGCCCATATCTTAGAAATTAAATATTCCGGACGGCCACCCGTTGCCAAGAGACCGCCTTGGGATGGCGGCTTCACTTGGGAGAAGAGTAAAGATGGGCATCCGTGGGTTGCTGTATCCTGTCAGGCAAACGGTGCTTACATTTGGTATCCGTGCAAGGAACACCCCAGCGATAAACCAAATGGGGTGGATATTTCAATTACGGTCCCCGATCCTCTAATTGTAGCGTCTAATGGCTTACTTCAATCAGTTTATAAGGAGGGAGATAAATGGACAACATGGCATTGGCGGACAGAATATCCCATCAGCACTTACAATGTGAATTTTGCTGCCGGCTATTTTGAAGCTATTGAAAAAACTGCCTATGTATTAGACAATCCATTAAAATTAGTCTACTATGTTTTGCCAGAAAAACGGGATGGGGCAAACGAATTACTGAATGATGCAGAAGAATACTTGAATTTTTATGCACGCCATTTTGGACAATACCCATGGATGAAAGAAAAATTTGGTTTGGTTCATACGCCATACTGGGGCATGGAGCACCAAACCATCAATGCCTATGGAAACGATTATAAAAAAACAAAATTAGGGTATGATTTTCTCATGTTTCATGAAATGGGACACGAGTGGTGGGGAAACTATTTAAGCGTAGCTGACTGGGCCGACTTTTGGATTCACGAAGGATTTGATACTTATGCAGAGGCTCTTTTTGTGGAGGAAAAATATGGAGAAGCTGCTGCAAAAGCTTTTGTGAACAATCGCTATAAAAAGAATATTCAAAATAAACAAATTGTTGTGCCTGGTAATAATACAACAACAGAGTATAAAACCGATAATGATGTTTATTATAAGGGGGCACATATTCTTCATACCTTGCGGTATTTGGTTGGTGATAAAGTATTGCGAGAAAGCTTAAAAGAATTTATTCATATGCCGAAAGAACTCCCACAAAACCAAACATCTACAACAGAGTTCATTTCTTTAATCCATGAAAATGCAGGGGAGAATATTCAATGGTTTTTTGATCAATATTTATACCAAATTGAACTACCAACCCTGCGAATAGAAGAAGAAATAATTAAAAAGAAAAAATTTATTGATTTGTGGTGGCAGAACGATGGATTCAAAATGCCGATGGATATTTCTTTCCAATCCTTTGACGGGAAAAGAGATAGAAAACTTATGCTGAATAACTCCCCCACCCGCATTACAATTCCATTAAAATCGGACTTAATTATTGATCCCCATAATTGGGTATTATATAATCTACAACAAACATCTAAATAAAATGAAATACCCTAAAGTCAAAATCGTAACCGGTGGAATATTATTTATAACCATTGTTTTTGTAATTTGGATTCACCATCCGCTACCACCCTATCAAGGCGAATTGCCCTTGTCTGGTTTAAAAAGTCCCGTGGATGTTTTTACGGATGAATTTGGTGTCCCTCATGTATTTGCTGATAATGAAGATGACTTATTTTTTACGGCCGGCTACCTTTCCGGCAGAGAGCGACTCTTTCAACTTTCCACCGTAGCCCTTGCTGTCAGGGGCGAATTATCATCCGCATTGGGAGACCAATATCTAGGGAGTGATATATATTTGCGCACATGGCGAATTCATGATATAGCAAAGAAGATGGTTGAGTCCATGGAGCCTGAAAATAAAAGAATCTTTGAATCATTTTGTAAAGGAATAAATTATCGAATCGATGAAGTAAAAAATGACGCTCCAATTGAATTCAAAATATTAGGTATTGATCCACCTTATTGGGATCCTAGTATTGTTGCTGGTTATGCGCGTATGATGGCTCACGAAATGCAAGGAGCCTGGGAACCGGAAATTGTGTATGGTGCCGTGGCGTCTTATTTTGGTGCAGATAAACTAGCGGATCTCATTCCCGGCTATGATAAGAATAAGCCCACCATCGCAGAAGAATCATTGAATCATTTGAAACCCGTATTTGATGAAATTATTACTCAGGAGTTTACAATACGTGACCTGTTTGGCAAACGCAATGCAGATATTGGGTCCAATAATTGGGTTGTGTCGGGAAAATTAACCGCATCGGGCAAACCGTTGCTGGCAAATGATCCTCATCTTGCTTATTCACAACCGCCGCGATGGTTTGAAATCCACTTAAAGGGGGGAAGGTTCAATGTTTCCGGAGTGTGTATCGCCGGTATTCCAATGCCAGTTATTGGACAAAATGAGCACGTGGCTTGGGGATTCACCAACAGTATGGTTGATGATTTAGATTTTTTTATTGAAACAATTAACCCTAAAAACCCCAATGAATATCGTTCTGGCGACAAATGGCTCCCCATAGAATTAGTTGAAGAAACAATTCCACTTAAAAATGGCAAAGATACAACTATTACAATTCGCATAACCCATCACGGGCCCATCATTAGCGATATTCATGGATTATTAAAGAATAAAAATCTGGCAATGTCTATAGCGTGGACTGGCCATTGGAACACACCTGAAATGGATGCCTGGGTATCGATTAATAATATGAAAAACTGGACCGACTTTAGTAATGGTATTAAAAAATTTGGTGTCCCTGGGCAAAATATTGTTTACGCAGATGTAACAGGGAACATAGGTTGGCGTCCTGCCGTGTATGTTCCTATCCGCAAACAAGGGTCCAGCATGATCCCTCGCCCAGGAGAAGACCCTTCTTTTGATTGGAAAGGTAAAATACCGTTCGAAAAAATGCCTTTTTTATACAACCCAGAAAAGGGATATATCTCTACGGCCAATAATAAAACCATAGGAGATGATTTTCCATATTATATTAGCAAATTATGGGCTGATCCGAGCAGAATAGAACAAATAAACCGAAAATTGGATTCAATGGATAATATGACAATGGATCAAATGAAATCGGTACAATTAGATCAAACGTCACCATTTGCCCAAGAGATTTTGCCATTTATTTGGTTAACAGAAACAGGAGAAGAAAGAGGCAACCTTAAAAGGGCATATGAGTTTTTAAAGGCGTGGGACGGTGTTGAAGATGTGGATTCTGAAGCAGCACTGATATTTCATGCAACGATGCGTAACTTTGTTTTGAATCTTTACGGAGATGAACTGGCGCTTCTTGGGCAAAATTATTTGGAAGCTTATACGGGTTTAAAATATTTGGTCCATCGTAAAATTCGAGAAGTTTTAAAAACAGGCGAATCTTCGTGGATTGATGATATAACTACACCCAACCATGTTGAAACATTAAATGAAATAATATCTAAATCTGTTGCCGACGCTGTAGTAGAAATAGAAGGCTCTTTTGGTTTCAATATTTCCAATTGGAAGTGGGGTGATGCACATTCCTTAACCCACCCGCATATGTTATCAAAAGTAAAACTATTAGACTGGCTTTTTGATTTAAATGTTGGCCCGTTCAGATCGGGCGGCTCAGATAAATCGCCTAATGCCGGAGGGTACTCTTTTAATAGGCCCTATCGTCAGACTGCAGGTGCATCCATGAGAAGAATTGTAGATTTCGATAATATGAATGAAACACAATTTATTTTGCCAACAGGGCAATCAGGGATTCCCAGCAGTCCCCATTATCGGGACCAGGCTGAGATGTACCACAGCGGCGAGTATCGCACAACACGGTTTGATGAAGACTATATCCGATCTAGTGATAATTTTCGACATCTTATTTTTACCCCATAATTAATCTATGATTGAATTAATCCTTTTTTCTGCCCTTACCCTACTATTAGTTAGGCACAGGTTTTTTTGGGTAGCCCGTAGTCGCAAATTATCTTCGAATAATTTCCCAATCATTATGGCTCACCGAGGTATTACTGTGAAGTCACCAGAGAATACAATTTCATCATACAAAGAAGCAATAGAAGCCGGTTTTAATGCCCTTGAATTAGACATATTACAAACAAAAGATGAAGAATTAATTTGCTCTCATAATTTTGATTTAGAAAGAGAATCAAATGGAGTTGGCTGGGCTCAACACACTAAATATAACAAATTGAAACAAATCCAGACGGGCGTTTACACCCACCCGCGGAACACTCAATCAATTCCAAGGCTTGAAAATGTATTAGATAAAATCCCTAAAAAAATATTTTTAAATATTGAAATTAAAACTCATTCTGTTTTTGATTTATCCGCTTCAAAAACATTTGCTAAACTTTTTAATAAAGGTAAAATAAAACATTCATTCATGGTCTCATCTTTCAACCCGGTTGTTGTTGCATATTTTCGCCTTTTCCACCCCCAAATTACTGTTGGATATATTCTGAAGTATATATCATGGCTATGGACAACTCATTGGTTACATCCCGACTATTTACACCCTCGTGCGGATTTAATTGATAATGAATTATTAGAGATGAGCCAAAACCACGGTCTTGCTTTAAATCCCTGGACCGTGAATTCAATACCCGCAATAAAATGGTGTAAACAAAATCATATCTCAGGCATTATTACTGATAACCCAAAAGCTATGCATGTATAAAATAGAGAAAGTCTCGCCAGATATTGTTCACCCGCTTCGCCATAAAGTTCTTCGCCCACATTTACCCTTAGAAGCATCATGTTATTCATCTGACAACAATCTAGGCGCAATTCATTTTACATTAAAAAAGGATGATACGATATTAAGTATTGCATCGTTTTATTATGAATCACATGAAGCAATGCCTAAAAAAAATGCCTATCGACTTCGAGGAATGGCAACAGAGCCCACAGAACAGCGAAAGGGGTTTGGGGCGATGGTTCTTCATGGTGCAATGGATTATTTGAAAACGGAAACTGATGTGGAAATTTTATGGTGTAATGCCCGTGTAACAGCGTTCGGGTTTTACGAAAAAATGGGGTTTACAATCTTGGGAAAAGCATTTGATATCCCAAACCTTGGCCCTCACAAAACAGGATTTATTAAACTATGAAATCAATTACAGTTCAAGAATTACAGAAGCTTATGAATAATAACGAACAAATTACCTTGGTTGATGTTAGGGAAAAGATGGAGCGAGCTATGGCATCAATAAAAGGATCCACTCATGTCCCAATGATGGCCATCCCACATCAGCTTGAGCTATTTAATAAAAATGAACCTGTATATATATTTTGTCACTCGGGTGTTCGCTCTGCACAAGCATGTTTATACCTGGAGCAACAAGGCTTTGACTCTGTAAATATTATAGGAGGCATTCATGCCTGGTCTACCGAAGTTGATTCATCAGTCCCAACATATTAAACTAGCTAAAAAATAATATTACTGTATAATTTCTCATCTTATATTCATTGAAATAATTATTAGTGACAGGAATAATGAAAAAACCGAACATCTCTTTTAGCTTTATTTTCTTTCTTTCAACAGTGTTATTTGCTGAAAGTAACACAAGTGGAAAAGTATTTTTTAATCACACGACAGGTTTGAGTGAAGGCGGAATTAATGCGTTTAATATGAAACGTGCCTATCTGACCCTAGCTAATGATGTCAGTGAATCTATATCTTATAAAGTAACCTATGATATGGGGAGCAATGATGGTGGTAGCGCCCACACAGCATTTCTAAAAGTTGCTATGGTGAAATGGAAAACTAACCTTGGGAATATGATGATTGGGATGCAGGGCATGAACATGTTTAAAACCATGGAAAATACGTGGGGACATCGGTTTATAGCCAAAATGCCAATGGACACTTATAAATATTCAGCATCTGCTGATTTGGGTATTGGCCTGAGTCGCTCATTTGGACCCATATCTACCAGCGCTCTTATTACCAATGGCGGCGGCTATAAAAAAGCAGAATCCGACTCCCATAAAAAGTTGTCTATCCACGCGGTATATGGTGAGTCAAAATTAAACAAGAAAGACGGTTTTAATGGAGGCTTAAGTATTTCAATAGAGCCTTATGATAGGGACTCGCTTAACATAGAAAATACAAATGTGATGGGCATATTTTCAGGTTATTCCGGGAATGGTTTCCGTGGTGGTTTTGAATTTGACACAAAAACTCAAGATGATGTGTCTGGGCAAATTTTCTGTATATACGCCACATATAAAATCAATGACAAACTATCTATTTTAGCCAGATTAGACCAAGCAGATGACAATATATCAAGAGAAAGTGATGGAGTTCGCGCTATAATTACGGGTATTCATTACAATGCTGCAAAAGGCTTAACCATTGCTCCTACAATTAGAGTTCAAGCCCCTGAAGTAGGAGATTCAGAAAATTCAATCGTGTTAAATTTTCAATTCAAATTCTAATTATATTATACCAATAAAGATTAAGTCATCTGATTTATAAGAAATATTTTTAGATCCATCGGTTCAGAAAATATTATATCAGCCCCAGCATTTTGAAGCTCTGCCTCGCTACCATTACCCCACAGTACTCCAGCAGAAGTCATCCCCGCATTTTTTGCAGTGAAAATATCAATTTGAGAATCACCTATAAATAAAATATTGTCTGGTTTTAAATTAAATTTATCTGCCAATAATAACGATGAATCTGGCGCGGGTTTTTTAGGATACAGGTATTCTGCTCCAATAGCCACAATATTATATTTACTGAAGAAAATCTCTACGCACCGCCCGGCTAAAATATGAATTTTATTGGTCACGATCCCCATGTTTATGTTTTTTTTACTTAAAAGATCGAGAATATCATAAATACCATCAAATGGCTTAGCTTTTTTATTAAGATATTTTGAGCATAGTTCTTTTGCTTGGCTCAGTATTGAATTATAGTCCCCAACAAATTCTTTTGGTAGAATCTTCATTAGTAAGTGGTCAATTCCACTACCAATATTATCCTTATAATATTTTTTAGATTGTAACGGTAGATTATTTATTTTGAGAACTTTATTAAAGATATAATGGATTTCATCTGTTGTGTCCAATAGGGTTCCATCGAGATCAAAAATAACTGCTTTTAAGCTTGTATGATTCAAATTGTTGATTTAGAGAACACCCGCGTTAACTGGGCT
>Ga0208764_10000523_pt1 | contig 24520 bp, 16 predicted proteins | sample ETNtaG_18_FD_185762 | JGI IMG/M metagenome (GOLD analysis project Ga0208764, IMG submission 185762) | Marine microbial and viral communities from oxygen minimum zone, Eastern Pacific Ocean - ETNP201302SV91 (SPAdes) (version 2) | ecosystem: Environmental > Aquatic > Marine > Oceanic ... | reverse complement strand
CAGCGTCATACGACTGAACATCAGTACCTATTACAACTCCTAGTGTTGTCCTCTGTGCAGCAGCATCTGCATCATCTAATAGCGCCTTACCAGCAGATGTGAGATCATATGTAGCAGCAAGTCCAGATCCCGTGAATTGTATTCCTTTGTTAGCAGCTGAGTTTAGTCCAGCAAGAGCAGCAAGTTCAGGATCATAACCCTGAACATCAGTACCTATTGTAACTCCAAGATTTGTTCTTGCGATAGGAGCTGTTGTTGCTCCAGTACCACCACTAGCAACAGGAACTGTACCTCCTGTGATTTCTTGTCCTGATATACTTAAATAATTTGTGTTTGCTAATGTGACATCAATTGAGTTATCTGTACCTGCAGCATCAACTCCAAGTGTTGTCCTCTGTGCAGCAGCATCAGCATCATCTAATAGTGCCTTACCAGCAGATGTAAGATCGTATGTAGCAGCAGTTCCTGATCCCGTAAATTGTATTCCTTTGTTAGCAGCTGAGGTTAATCCAGCAACAGCAGCAAGTTCAGCATCATACGCCTGAACATCAGTACCTATTGTAACTCCAAGATTTGTTCTGGCAGCAGTCGCAGTTGAAGCTCCAGTACCACCATCAGCAATAGCAATATCAGTAATACCAGTAATTTCTCCACCTAATATCTTAACATTATTTATATTTTGAGTAGCAATTGATCCAAGATTAAGAGCAGTTCTTGAATCTTCAGGAGTTTTCATAGTAAAATTAGAGCCATCTCCAACAAGGAAATTATTCAATGTAGGAGATAATCCAGTAAGATCTTCAAGCAATTGGTCCCAGCCTTGAACATCTGAACCTATAGCTAATCCTAAATTTGTCCTAGCTTGGTCAGCTGTAGATGCGCCAGTTCCACCGTCAGCAATAGCAATATCAGTAATACCAGTTATGTTACCTCCTGTAATTGAGATATCAGTCGAGTCTTGAGTAGATACTGTCCCTAGGCCAAGGTTTATTCTTGCGGTAGGAGCAGTTGAAGCTCCAGTACCACCATCTGCTACAGCAAGATCAGTAATGCCAATTATTTTACCACCTGTTATTGATATGTCAGTTGAGTCTTGAGTTGCAATACTTCCTAGACGCATATTAGCTCTGGCACCTTGAGCACTAGTGGACGCAGTTCCACCCAGTTCAATAGGTATAACACCACTAGTGATTTCTTGTCCAGAGATTGATAAATAATTAGATGGGACCTGAGTCAGAGTAACATCTGTAGAGTTATCAGTTCCTTTTATATCAACATTTAGGTTAAATCTTGCCGCCGCTGGAGTAGATGCACCAGTACCTCCATCGGCAATGGTAATATCAGTAATACCAGTTATGTTACCACCTGTAATTGAGATAGCAGTCGAGTCTTGTGTTACGATATTTCCTAATCCTAGTGTAGTTAAAACTTCACTAGGAGTTTCTTTTTTAAACTTTGTTCCATCACCAACGATAAATGATCCATCAGTAGGGTCTAAAGATGATATATCAGAAAGATTTTGGTTAAGTTCCTGTTTCTTGTCTATCTGAATTTGAATATTTGAATTTATATTGTCTAAAGTATTTAATTCATTAGAAGATATTCCAGAAACAGCAATTTTACCTACGAGGTTTGATACCACTACTCTTGATGTATCTAAATTTTCAATAATTACTGAGCTAGCTGCACCAGTCACATCTCCAAGTCCCATTCCGTCTAGACCTGGATCGCCTCTATCCCCTTTATCTCCTTTATCCCCTTTATCTCCTTTTAATCCATTAGCTCCTTTAAGAGAAAGTAAAAAGTCATTTTCTGAACCAACTCCACCCGAACTAAGCCAAGACTCGTACGCAGACTTACCTCCAGGTCCCGTCATATTTATAGTGGTAAAACTTGTTCCATCCGTATAATTCAATGTGAATGTTCCATCATTATTATCTACTGTAGAAGATATACCAACACCATCAGCTCCTCCTCCTCCAGTACCTGCGTTAAGAGCATAAAGTGCATATGGCACACTCAAGAGCTGAGTTGCACCCATATCCACTCCGTCAATATTTACATTAAGAAAAAATATTCCTGAGCCCCAATTTATATTTGAAAAATTATCTGAGGACGCACCATTACCTATAATTATATCATCTACTAATCCATACTTATTTGTAACTACTGTATGAAATTCAGTATACACTGAATTACCAGTTCCATCTATAATCTCAAAAGTAAATTGAACTCCTTGATTAGATCTAATAGTCCCATTAGCATCTCTCACGATAGCTTGATAATTAAAGCCTTGGGGAGATTGAGAGAAAGAATTAAAACTTAGGAGAAGAGTTAAAGCTATTAAAAATATTTTTTTCATCACTTCAAATATACTAAACTTTGACTCTCAATATAATTACCATGTAATTAAAATAATCTGAAATTTTTTATTGTTAAATCACTTTGAAAGTGTTACAATATATTTTCCATTATTCAATCTGAATTTTCCTTCTTCCAAACCTTTAATATTACCTACTAATCCTTCTCTATCCCTAACTACTATTTTTTGTGAGGAAGAAGATGGTAAACTCACATTGGCAGTTGATCCTTTTGGTATCTCAAACTCATAAACATATGATCCAGAAGATAGTTTTTTCCAGTTTGATATAATCTCACCATATGGAGACTGGTATGTAGATTTTATATAATCTAATCCTTCTGGTGTCGAAGGGTTTAAAATGAATTCTCTAAATCCAGGATTATCAGGATCTGGTCTTATACCACCCAGCCATCGGTAGTACCACTCTGTGACCACTCCAAACATAGGATGATTATTGGAAAAATAGTTATCACTCTCTTTCCAGGTTTCCCAAATTGTGGTCGCTCCTTTATCTATCATATGTCCCCATCCAGGATATTTTGTGCTATTAACAACATTAAATACAATCTCTGGGGAAATGTATTTAGATATTGATTCCAATATATACTTAGTTCCAAAAATACCAGTTGTGAAATGACCTGATGGACCACTCTCTAAAGCTTTAATTAAAGAATCTTTTGCAAACTTAATCTCATCATCTGGGACAATGTCATGATAAAGCAATGAAGAGAATAATGTCTGTCTATTTATATTTCCTAAAACTGGTTGATCCCAAAATCTAGACCTTATAATTTCTTCAAGTCTATTAGATAAGCTATCGTATTTCTCTTCATTAGAATTATTCCCTAACAGTTTAGAAAATAGTTTCATAATTCTAGCTGACTGAAGATAATGAAGAGTTCCTGTTAATTCTACAGGAACAGGCTCTAATGATTCATGGTCACTAAGACCAGCATCTACAACTCCTTCAGGATGAATTCTAGCTGCTTTATCCATCCATTCATTACTTAATGAATAAAGTTCATCAATAACTTCTGTGTCATCATAATATAGGTATAGATAATATTGAGTTATAATAAATGCGGATTCCCAACTTAACCCACAATATTTTATTCCTACATACGGTGCGGTATCAACAAAAATAGAATCATTCATTGCATCTACCCAATCGTATATTGTTTTACGGTAGATAGTCTGCATATCAAAATTATATATGAAAGACTCACTAGTTGCATTCAGATCTCCTCCATACCCAAATTTTTCTCTAGCAGGACAATCAGATTGTACACTAATAAGATTAGCTAGGAATGTTCTCTCAACAGATTCCTGGATAGAATTTAATAAATCAGAGGATGTAGAAATACTATTTTCATTTCTTACATTGGTATGCATAGACAAACCAAAAACATCATTGATTTCTGGTCTTTCATTTAGACCTGTAATTTCCATATACCTGTACGCGTGATAGGTGAATTCAGGTTTATACCAAATACTAGTATCTTCTCCTACAATATAACTACCTCCCTGCCATGCAATTTCTGGAGCACCTGGTCCCCCTACTCCTTCTCTTTTAATCTGACCTGTAACAGCAGTCATTGTGTTTAGCGAACCGTCTTCGTATACCCTCTCTCCAAATCTGAAATTTATAGTGTCACCTGATTTACCATTAATATTGATTTTATAAGTGCCAGTAAAATTTTCTCCCATATCAACTATCCAGGTCCCGTTCTCTATAGAATATATTTCTTTTGGTATTATTTCTTTAATGATTTGGACGGGAGGAAAAAAACTTTTTTCAAGTTTCCCTCCAGGAGATTTACTTACTTCTACCTTTTCCCACAAAGAATCATCAAAATTAGGATTAGCCCAATCTCTTATTTCTTTCCGAGCATCATAGTGAGATCCTAGATAGACACTATTTTTTATTATTGGCCCATAAGAATATTTCCATGAAGAATCTGATACTATTTCTTCTGAACTTCCATCTTCAAATGTTATAATAAGTTTTGATATGAATTTTGGCTTCCCAACACTAAGTTCATTCCTTAAATTTATCCTACCCCACATTTTAAGAGGCAGAGGGTTATAAAAACCATTACCTAAAGTCACTCCTATAGAGTTATCTCCATTTATAACTAATGAAGTAATATCATACTCAGTATAGTATATTTTTTTTGTGTAATCAGTCCAAGCGGGATCTAAAACATTTTTACCAACTCTTTTACTATTAATGAAAGCTGCATAATAACCAGCAGAAGTGATAAATAAAGTAGCATTCTTTACCTCTTTTTCTATTCGAAAGCCTTTACGAAAAAGTGGAGCCTGCTCTTCTAAGTAGAATAATGAATCAATTAATGGTAGTTTTTTTCTATCCTGAATCCATTGGGCTATACCGTCATCAAAAATGTGATCTTTATGATTTTTATTTACTTTGGAACATGAAATAGTAAAAAGAATTGATGATAAAATAAAAGAAAATAAAACTCTCAACTTCACCTCTCTACTATTACCTTAACCTTATTAACTTCCTTATTTATAATTATCTCTAGAACATAGATACCATCTTTGAGATTTGATATATTAATATCTAGTCTGTTATCAGTTTTTATTACTCTATTTGGAACAATAGATTTACCATTAAAATCTATAAATACAATTTTTTTAACTGTAGAATTATCTTTTAATTCAACTACTAAGTCATTTTCTGTAGGGTTTGGATAAACTTTATCAATAAATGAAATAGACTCAATGAATAATGGTATAGGACATCCACTAGAATCAACTGTCTCTCCAGATGGTGTATTTGCACAAGTATCTTTATCGTCAGTGACACCATCTCCATCAGTATCTTTCTGTGAGTCTGAGCAACCATTAGAATCAACAGTCTGTCCAGGAGATGTGTCAAGACATTGATCAATGTCATCTGCAACACCATCAGAGTCAAGATCACCTACCCATTTTGTTTGAAAAGTTGCATCATCCATAAAATTCTGAGAATTGATACTAGTGTAATAGTTTATATTACCTTCTTTATTGTAATTTGAAGCACCAAATAAAAAAGGACGATTATATAACTCAACTTTAATTATTTCTTTATCTCCTGGCACAACAATTGAGAAATTCATTAAATCATTTCTCCATATATGATACCCCCAAGAATAATCAGCATACCTAGTATAGCCCTGATTTGGATTTATCAAGTGTAATATCTCACCATCTTTATATGTTACTTTTAATGTAATATCTCTTGGAGACCCTAATCTTATTCTATATGCCCAATGATTTTCACTTGACTTTAATCTGTCAAATGTAGCAGGGTCAGTAGGGTCAAGAAGTGGAGGCAAGGTTCCTTGGTACTTTATAGGTTCGTATACAATATTTGCTTGGGATTGATTTTCATGAGCTGTCCCATAGATTAAATATACATCCTGCTCAATTTTCTCTTCACCAGGCCAAGGGTATCTCTCTTCTGTAGGAAGAATTGAGAGAGATTGCTGCTGGATGGGGTCTCTATAGTGAACTCTTTTTCCATCTTGTAATGATACTGTGGGATAACCTCCAATCTTTCTAAACTGGAAATCTTCCTGGTTGTTTCTGTAATTAACTTTTCCAGTGTATGTTTCACTATATCCTATTAAAAACCTGTGCATAGCTAAAGCTGAAAAATCACCAAATCCATCCCATGGGCCAGGACCATTAGTCCTTTGCTCTAGACAAAAATTATTTCTTTGCATAGCATCAGAAGTTTCAGTCCCAGAAACACCTCTGCCATCATATTTACATGTTGGATCTATAAATTCATACGTATGTTGGATAAAATTCCAAGATTCACCTCTCCCTCCACCATTACCATTAGTTCCATTATAGTTTGAAGGGTCACCTCCGTACGGATACGAAAAATCCCATTCAGATGGATTTTCTTTTTTGTAAGAATTACCCCAGTGTGGAAGCCCAAAAGTATGACCAAGTTCATGGACAAATACATCATCGTAATCCATACTAACCATATTTTTATTACCACCCCATCCTCCTGGAGCTAAATTGAGTGTGTTACCATAATAGAATGTAGATAAATAATCACCTGTACTCTGTTGAATACTTTTTAAAAATTGAAGAGCTATTGAGTTAATAGAGCCATCTGATGTTATTCCATTAGGTATTTTATCACTTATTTGAGTTAATCTAACTAACTGTTCTGTTCCATTACTTGCTATAATTTCAGGAAATTTTATTGTTTCAGGAAATTTCCCAAAACGTATAACACTCGCTGGAAAGGCAGAAGCAATTTCTTGAATAAAGTTATCTATTATAGTAAAATAAGGGTCTTGAGTGTTATAATCTAATACATCCAAATCAAACTGAATCAAATTCATCTCAGTATATGGGCCAACTTTTAATTCTGCAGATGAAATATTTGTAACATTTGAACCAATAGTTACCTTTAGGTTAAGGTTTTCTCTCATCCAACTTTTTGGTAATGTGACAGAGAAATAATCGTCAAAATTTGCCACATCAGTATTAGTATCTTGAAAAAGGTATTGAGGCCCACTTAAGCATTTTTCACCTAGAGAAACACCATCAATAAAACCCTCAACCTTAACATCTGGAGAAAGCCCAGAACCAGTTACATGTAACTGAAATAATGCGGGCCTGTGACCTATCAAAAAATGAAATGGATGATTGATAGATTTTCTATGTAGCTGTGAAAAAAAAATCTCATTAATAGAAGCTGTTGAATTAATTACTCCGGTACATGACCCCTCATCATCGGGTTCAGGAAAAACATATTCAACAAAATTATAAGATGATGGTAAAGCTAGGTTTGTGTTATCTTGAATTTTACCAAGAGAATTTTGAGAAAAAGTTACTAAAGGACTTAATAAGCCTAAAAATAGAAAGAAAATACTTTTCATAATTCTAATCTACCCATATAAAGAATAATTAGCAAGAATATAAAAATTATCAAGAATAAAGAGTGTTATAAATTTCATTTCATAATTATCTCTGTATTATGACCTTAAACTTATTTGCTTCTTTTTTTGTAATTATTTCAAGAATATACATTCCTTCTGTAAAACTTGATACATTAATTTGAGTTTTTTCTCCTACTCTCTTAACCTTTTTGGGTCTAAAAATTTTACCGTTAAAATCTACAAAATAAAGATCTTTAATTTTTGTATTATGGTTTGATATTACCATAATATTATCTTTAGCTGGATTAGGATATAGAGTGAATGAGTTTAGTTTGTCCTCAATAGCAAGTGGAGCAATAATAAAATGAGGTTTCAGTTTAGTTGATCGCTTAACATCAAAATTGATTTCTGCACTATTTAAATCTATATTTTGGGGTAAAACATTGTACTCATCAGTCCAGTGAGAGAAAGCGTAACCAGGTTTAGGTATTGCAATTAACTTTATGGGGACTGTCTCGAAATATTTTCCTTTCCACCCATTCTCATTGATTATTAAATTATTGTTTACTTCAATTTCACCCTTATCAACATCATCAATTTCAAATAATAAATCATGAAAAGCAGGCAACTCAAAAACAGACAAAATATGGTTTCTGCAATAAAAAGACCTATTTTCTGAGAAATTCTTCATCTTATTTACACTTTCAATATAGTCCCAGTTCTGAACATGGTTACTCCACCTATTAAAATGAGAAGGTATTTCAGAATCAATCTTACTTATTAATGTGTCAATATGTTCTGAAAATTTTTCTGGTAAAAACCTAGAGTTAAGTTCGTCTGCAAACCTGTTAATAAATTTATTTCTGAATATGTTATTCTCCACCATCTTCCTAAATAGTAAAGTTGACCAAGGTGGATTTGGCCAATTAGGTCCATTTTGATCAAGGGCAAAACTTAGCGTATTAAAATTATATCCTAGCCAAGACGGATGACTACCAAATCCGAAGTCAGTATCGTAAATTATCCACTTCCACTTACCATCTTTATGCTTCCAATACTTAATGTTGTTCCCTGGCCAGTCGTGGTTATTAAAATAAATTTGCGCCACCTGGTAGATAATATAATTATCAATATCAATTTGATCTTCTACATAGTCAAAGTTTTGACCAAAGGATAGATTTGTTGATCTTATGTAATTAATGAGTTCATCGTAATCATCTGTCTTACCATGAACCAACTCCGAATTATTTGTAAGAATATCTATATCATCTGCATCAATATTGTGTTTAGATGCGATAAAATGCTCATTTACCTTCTCTCTAATGTTATAAATACCCCAATAATTTCCATTTATATAAGTTACTACTGGCCTGTATGCCTGATAATCTAATCCTGTTCCCTTTAATAAACCTGTGAGTGATGCATCTTTTAAAGATGTCCTGAGCCAATCTTGACCAGAATTTCTTAAAATAAATGACTGAAACTTAGAGTAATCATGTTCAGGAAAAAGTTTATAATCAATCTCTGATGTACCGTATTTGCTTCTTGCAAATAAAGAAAACGATCTCTGTGCCTGACCCCTACTCCAACCACCAAAAATTTTAACCCCCAAATTATATTCGATCTCTAAATTTCCACTGACATCGTAGAGAGAAAGGTGAATTGGTCTCTCCCAGTCTTCCCAGAAGTTAGCACCAAAATAAGGGTAGTTTTGATCAAAAGAATCTCCAAAAGCATAAATTCCGTTCTCTTCATCAAATAAATTTTCTGGATCCGTGACAAGAGATATTACTGGTAAATCGTGAGAAATATTAAATAGATAAGTTCTGCTCTGTGTTGAAGACGGGATAAAACTATCTTGAAATACTCTAGCCCTAATTACAGTTGTAGATTTTATGTTAATAGGCTCAGTATAAATTAAGGAATTTTCATTTGGTTCTGAAGCGTCAGTGGTATACCTAATGACTTCATCTGTACTAGTTCCTGATAAGGACAAATTTAACTCATTTGAAGGGCCTCCATCATCAGAAAAAATAACTTGTGTAAAATTAGAACCCAAAAAATATATACTAGAATTCTCATATCCAGGAGTTGGGACATCATAATTCACAACCTCATTTTCAGAAGATATACCCAAAGAAATATCAGCACTAATATTTTCTACTACTAATTCATCTATTAAATTTTCATCATTATCATATAATGATAATGTCTCACCTCCTGACGAAATTTTAAAATTTGTATGAAGATTAGCATCATCTAATCCTAAGATTTCAGGAGGATTTGTTCCTAAACTATTATCTGGACTTTTTAATGATACACTTAAAAAAGGTATAATAGTAAAATCTGAAGATGTATTTGAGATATTATGTGCCTGAACCGAAAATATATTTTCACCATCGTTTATTATCTCATTTATATCTGATATAGTTATCCTGTCTGGGCTGCCACCTTGGTATATGGCACTTTCATGATCTGTAAAGGGGACTTCATTAAAAGAAGGAGGATTACCTCCTATATTTTTTCTTCCAATTTCTACACCATTTATATATGCTACAAAAGCATCATCATAATCTACATCTAATATTATACTTTCAACATTTGATTTTTCATTTATAACAAACTTCTTTCTTAAGTATATAGAAAGAGAACCATTGGGAATGGCAGTCTCATCATCTCCATCTCCATATCCAAACCCACTATTTCCTGATAACCAATTAGAATCATTAAAATCTAAATTATTCCAAGAGCTTGAGACATCACTTACAGGCAAAATATATTTAAACTCATCACCTCTATTAATTAAAGTTCGAAATGATGCAGTAGATCTATCTTTGTCAGATGCCCAAACTAAAAGATACTCTCCCGGCAGAATTGTGATATCTGGAAATTTCCATTTTGTCGGATCATCTTCTTTATCTGAAATTGTCCAATTATTTAGTGAAACTGGTGAATCACCATAGTTAAATAATTCAAACCAATCAGGAGTATCACCATCTTCATCCATAAAAATAGAGTTAGAAGACATCGCCTCATTTATTCTTACTGACTGAGCAAAAGAAAAGAAGCCAAAAAAAATAAAGCTTAATGATATTAGAAAAAATTTTTTTATCATTTATTTCATCTATTGAAAGAAACAAAAGTAAAATAAAAAAAATGATATATAATTCATTTAAACATCATTTTAGAAATATCAATTAAAATAAGATTATAAATAGAATTTTATTTTTAGCTATCACGAAATTATATAATTCTTTAGTATAGATTTGCGCGAAATTTATCTTTTTGATAGATGAAAAATATAAGAAATATAGCAATTATTGCACATGTCGATCACGGTAAAACTACATTGGTAGATAAGATACTACACCATTGCAATTTATTTAGAGATAATCAAGAGACTGGAGAACTTATATTAGACAATAACGAAATTGAAAGAGAAAGAGGAATTACCATTTTATCTAAAAATGTATCAGTAACCTACAATGAAACTAAAATAAATCTAATAGATACCCCTGGTCACTCTGATTTTGGTGGAGAAGTTGAGAGGGTTCTCAATATGGCTGATGGAGTTCTTCTTTTAGTAGACGCATTTGAAGGACCTATGCCTCAGACACGTTTTGTGTTACAAAAAGCTCTAGACTTAAAGTTAAAACCAATAGTAGTAATAAATAAAGTTGATAAACAAAATTGCAAACCAGATGAAGTATACGAGTCTGTTTTTGATCTTATGTATGAATTAGGTGCCGAAGAATGGCAATTAGATTTTCCTGTAGTTTATGGATCTGCAAAGAATAATTGGATGGCATTAGACTGGAAAACCCCATCAGATTCAATCTCTCCTCTGTTGGATATTGTAATTGAAAATATTCCAGAACCAAAAATTAAAAGTGGATCAACACAAATGTTAATTACTTCTCTAGACTATTCTTCATTTACTGGAAGAATTGCAATAGGAAGACTACAAAGAGGAAATTTATTAAATAATCAACAAGTCAGCCTAGTTAAAAGAAATGGGGATGTACTAAAGTCAAGAATTAAAGAATTAAATACTTTTGATGGATTAGGTAGAAAAAAAGTTGATGAAATTAATGCAGGGGATATATGTGCTGTTGTAGGACTAGAAAATTTTGAAATTGGAGATACTATATCCGATTTTGATAACCCAGAAGCATTGCCATCAATTGCAATAGATGAGCCGACAATGAGCATGCTATTTACAATTAACAATTCTCCTTTTTTTGGTAAAGAAGGAAAATACGTTACCTCAAGACATATAAAAGACAGGTTACAGAAAGAATTAGAAAAAAATTTAGCAATGCAACTTGAGGAAAGAGGAGACTCAGGAGATAAGTTTATTGTATATGGAAGAGGCGTCCTTCATCTATCTGTTTTAATTGAGACCATGAGAAGAGAGGGTTATGAATTGCAGATTGGTCAACCCCAAGTTATTATCAAGGAAATTGACGGGAAGAAATGTGAGCCTATTGAAGAATTGACTATTGATTTACCAGAAGAAGTTTCAGGTAAAGCAATAGAGATGGTAGCAAACAGAAAGGGAGAAGTATTATCAATGGAAGTTAAGGGTACCAGAATGATTTGCAAATTTATGATTCCATCTAGAGGTCTCATAGGTTTACGAAATAATTTATTAACAACTACTGCAGGTGAGGCAATCATAAACCATAGATTTGTTGAATTTCAACCATTTAAAGGTCAAATATCAGGTAGAAATAGTGGGTCTTTAATTTCAATGGAAAATGGAACATCAATCCCATATTCACTTGATAAATTAAAAGATAGAGGTAAGTTTTTTATTAACCCAGGTGAAAATATTTATACTGGTCAGGTAATTGGAGAAAATTCTAGAGGTGATGACTTAGTTATAAATGTCAGTAAGACAAAGAAATTATCAAATATCAGATCAGCTGGAACTGATGAGAAAGTTAAACTAGCTCCCCCAATAAAATTTACTCTAGAAGAAGCAATTGAGTATATTCAAAAGGATGAGTATGTAGAAGTTACTCCAAAAAGCATAAGACTAAGAAAAATATTACTTGATGAAAATGATAGGAAAAGAATGAGTAAAAAAACTACTTCCTAGACCATTCCTTTATTGAGTCATTATTCATTTTTACATAATCTTGATTATCAGCCTTAACAGATAATTCCAAAGATTTCTTAGCAACATTTACAGCATCTTTGTAGTTACCATTAGCAGCCATAATAAGTGATTGCTGTCTAAGCTGATAAAACTTAGGGTCTTCAGTCATCTCCATTGCCTTATTAATCCATTCAAGAGCAACATCTAATTTGATATTTTCTTGCCTGTAGTATACAGCGGAAGCATAATAATCTGAAGCTTTTGGAGAACCGTTCATTACTGACTCAATATTGGAGTCAACCATCATTCTAGTAGGCACATCTATCGTAACTTTAATATATCTGTCACCCCAGGCTATAACCAAATTTGCATCATTATTTGAAATATTATTAAGAGAAATAGTGAAGGTTTCTAATTCTTTTTCAGAATTTAAGTGATGGGAATTATGTCTTGATTTATGTACAATTTTTTTGTTATCCCAATCTTGAGGAACACCCCACAAATCAGAATCAGAGTATAAGATAAAATCCCAATAATCCTCATTTGGAACTGAAAAAATCGAATAGGTGCCTTTATTTATCTTTTCTTCTCCAATTTCTACATCTGTTGAAAAACTGATTGTTGAATTACTATTTGCGCCTGTTCTCCATAACTCACCAAACGGAACTAAGTTCCCAAAAATAACCCTTCCTCTCTTCGATGGTCTATTATAGTTAATTTCTATATCTGTCAACCCAACCATCTGTTCTAATTTCGAACTTGGACTTGGTTGAGGTGTCTGAATTTGAGAAAACCCTGAAAAAGTTAAGAAAAGAAGAAATATTATAGTAAATGCTCTCATGATTTATATTTAGTTTTTTTTTAACAAATTTAATAAATACTTTTTTTATTAACATTAGAAATTTAAAGGACTAGGTTTGCAAAAAATTGAAAAGAATGAAATTCTCTGAAATCAAGTTAAATAAAAATATACTGAAATCTCTTAAAGAACTAGATTTCAAAGAAGCTACCCCAGTTCAAGAGCAAGCAATTCCATTTCTTCTAGAAAAAAATCAAGATTTAATTTCATTAGCTCAGACAGGAACTGGAAAGACAGCAGCTTTTGGTCTTCCATTAATTAATAAAGTTGATGTGAAAAAGAAAAGACCTCAGTCAATAATCTTATGTCCAACTAGAGAATTATGTCTTCAGATCTCTAAAGACCTCAATCTATTTGCAAGTAATATTAAAGACATTAGAATCACACCAATATATGGTGGATCTGACATCAGAAAACAGATGAGAGAGTTGAAGATGGGAAGCCACATTGTAGTTGGCACACCAGGAAGAGTATTAGATTTATTAAAAAGGAAAAACTTAGAATTAAATAAAATAGAAAGTGTGGTGTTAGATGAAGCTGATGAGATGCTAAATATGGGATTTAAAGAAGATATCGACTCTATTCTTGAAGGAACTAACTCAAAAAAACAGATCCTACTATTCTCTGCTACAATGCCAAAAGAAGTTCTTAAAATTTCTAAAAACTACATGAATAAACCTAAAAAGATTGAAGTTGATTCTACCAATGAAGGAGTTAAAGATTTAGAACATAATTACTACCTAGTAGTAAATTTAAGAGATAAGTATCAAGTACTTAGAAGAATATGTGATATGAATCCTAATATATATGGAATAGTATTTTGTAGGACTAGAAGGGAGTGCAAAGATATATCGAATAAGTTGGTACAAGACGGATACAATGCTGACTCACTTAATGGAGACCTTTCACAGCCACAGAGAGACCATGTAATGAATAGATTTAGAGAGAAACACATACAACTTCTCGTTGCTACAGATGTAGCTGCAAGAGGCTTAGATGTGAATGATTTATCTCACGTTATAAATTATAATCTACCTGACGAGAATCAGATATATATACACAGATCAGGGAGAACAGGAAGAGCTGGAAAAAAAGGGATATCTATTATCATAAGTTCAAATAGAGATAGAAGGAAAATTAAGTCATTAGAAAAAACAATTAACAAGGAAATTATAAAAAAGGAAATACCTAAAGGGAATGATATTTGTGAGGCACAGCTAATGAATTTAATAGATAGAATAGTTAACTCAGAAGTAAATAAAGATATAGAAAAGTTTATCCCATCGATAATGGATAAAATATCTCATCTTAACAGAGAAGATTTGCTAAAACAACTTGTTTCACTTGAATTCAGTAGGTTTTTATCGTTTTATAATAACGTCTCAGATATAAGTTCTGAGGAAAGGAAAAGAAATTCAAATGGTAGAAAAGCTGAGAAAGGATTCTCTAGATTTTTTATTAACCTAGGAAAAAAACATGACCTGAGACCACAAAATTTAATTGGAATAATAAATGATTACACTAAGAATAAAGATATCTCTATAGGTAAAATTGATATTATGCAAGGTTTTTCATTCTTTGAAGTACCAACTAATTATGAGAAAGAAATACTTTCTAACCTAAAAAAATTTATGTGGAATAACTACAAATGTGGTGTAGAGTTATCAAAAGCAATTAGTGAGAGTTCTAATTCAAGAAATAGGGATAAACCAAGAAAAGGATTCAGAAAGGGAGGAAAAAGAACAAAACCTAGAAAATCATTCAGAAGAAAAAGGAGATAATTAAAATCTCATTCATCATCTCAAACTAATAATTTATTTGAAAATTTAGAATTACAAATATTTTTTTATTTGAGTTTCAATTGTGTTCTTATCACTAAAGCCATCCTGTGACCATAATAATTGATTATCATAATAGATTTGAATTACAGGTAATCCCTGAACTCCTAGACTCTTAACTAGAGGTAGGTTTTGATCATAATCTATTCTAATAAACTTAAGTTTATCACTATATTTTTCAGATAAATCATCTAGAAAAGGTTCCATAACCTTACATGGCGCACACCATTTAGCAAAGTAATCAACCATAACAATCTTGTCAGAAGTGATTAGTTCACTAAACTCATTTACTGATAAACTTTTTTCATGATCAACCTTAATTATTGACTCAGGATAATTATTTTTTCTCCATTCAAGTATTCCCCCGTCAAGTTCATATGAGTTTTTAAATCCCATTCCACTTATTTTATCTAAAGCTTTAGCACTTCTACCTCCACTCAAACAATAAATAAATACGGGTCTTTCTCTACTTAAAATCTCTACCTGAGACTCAAAATTCTCATCGAACCAGTTTATATTTAAAGCATTTCTAAGGTGCCCTTTACTGAATTCCTCAGGGGTTCGTACATCAATTATTATAGAAGAATTATCATCAACTAGTTTAGTATAAAAATCTTCAGCAGAAACTCTCTGACTAGAAATATCATTACAAGCTATTAAAGATATAAATGATACTAATAGAAAAATTGACAATAAGGTCTTGTTAAATTGACACCCTCTCATTAGAAAAATTTTATTGTAAATAAATTATAAAAAGGGGATTTAGTTGATAAATCCCCTAAATGTTAAACTCTTAATAAGATGAATAATTTGAATTAGTATGCGCTAATACCAAACCATTTTCACCACCCTCCATAAGTGGAGTCATTTTCTCAACTATTTTATATTGATCAGAGTTCATTCTCCAATCTAAATATCTAAGATAATGATCATTAGTGGCCCAGTTAGATACTATCCAAGCTGTATTTGACTCTTCATTATAAACCATCTCGGCAGAGATACAACCATCATATGCTCTAGTAGCAGGTAATCCTCCCTCACTGTTTAAAATTTCTATCATATCAGAAGCTTTTCCTTTCTTAATATTTACCTGAGCAAATATTAAATTCTTAGGATAAACCGCATCATACATTCCACCAAAATCAAAGAAATCACCTTGAACAATTACTTTACCATCATTGTCAAAGTTAAAGTACCAGTAACCATTAAGGTCTATTTCTTTTCCAGTCGCAGAATTCTTCCCAGTCCAGTTTCCATAAGTTCTAACACTACCATCTAGTTTACCTAAAGAATCAGTCCCAGGTAGCCAGTTATTAGCTGTATATTGTATATCTTCAAATCCATCATGATAAGCTTTAAGCATAGACTTATAACCCTCATAATCATTTGAAGATGATCCATAGATAGGTGAAATTGACTCAATATCTTTACTAACTAATGCTAGCTGAGCTTCTAAATCCTCTTCTCCATGTAATTGAAATAATTTCTTTGCAGTAGCTAAATTTCTATCGTAGTCTGGATGATTAGACTGACATGAAATAAAGAAAACAGAAAAAATTATTACGTTGAGTAAATTTTTCATATTTAATATTTATTTATTTAAATGTTTCTTGTAAGTTAAAAAAAATTATTTGAGTTCTTTAATCTTAATCTCTCTAAACTCAACAGGATGGCCCTCAGATTGTAAAGAAATATATCCTTCATCTAATATTTCATCTAACCTGCTTAAATAGTTTTCAGGTATCTCACCTCCACCTACTCTTAAATTAGCATACGTAAGTACCGTATCTCCTTCTACAAGATGATGAATTATAGAATCAGAATACACAATTACTTCTACATTTACCCATTCATCATTGTTGTATGTTTCTGAAGAAGAATTAATACAATGATATTCAGCTTTTATTCCATTAATATCAACATCTGTTCCTGGTGTGCAAATATTAGCTGTACTTCTATCACCATCACCTAATCCGCCTAGAAGTTGAGCTTCGGCACTAACAGGAAATTCTTGATCAATCATCATTGTACTTGGGTGTTGACAATGGAGCATAATACCACTATTTTTTATTGACCAACCTGGAGCACCATTTAAATGAGAACCGCTAAACTTATAGTCCAGACTTAAGTGGTAATTTTTAAACTTTTTTTTGGTATAAAATATATGACCGAATTTATTATCAAAATTTTCATAATTCTCATAAGAAACTTTCAAGGAACCATCTCTAACTTTAAATGTGTTATTATAATTATCTCCTAATTGATGATTCCTAATTTTAATTTCCCAGCCATCTAAATTCTTCCCATTAAATAAATATTCCCAATTACTATCATTTGGATTCACTAATATTGAAAGAAAGAATATAGAAATTATATGTATCATTAATTTAATTATCTAAATAAGTGAAGCACTCTTGATATTACATAAACTAAAAGTCCGTAAAGAGTGCATATTAATGCAACTCTTAATCCACCAGCAAGTACAGCTGGAGAAACATTTCCAACCTCTTGAATAGTCATAAAAGCAGAATAAAGCCCAATAAATGAGCCCAAAACTCCTGAGGATAATGCTAAACTTCCATACGTTTTAAGTTTGTCACTATGAGTATAAAATGATACGCCAACCATCACTAAAAAAATTGTAATTATAGACATAAATAATACCCCGCCTTGTAAAAATAATTCTATCATAATTCTTAATATTTAATGTTTTTTCTTAACTCAACCTACAATTTAAAATTTAAATTATTAGTATTTTAATTTTTAAACCTCTTTAACCAATTTTTCCTCTCATCACTAAAATAATATTCTCTAGATATTACTGGAGGAATATGATGTTCCATTAGCTCTAAGAGAGATTCCTTTGGTAAAGGAGTTGGGTCCAAAGGAATAAAGTTTTTTAAAAATAAAAGAGTATCATAGTAAGTATCTTCATTAGATAAATTATACCATTCCTCCTTATCATCCTTGATATTATATAATTCCTGATTCCCATCTACATAATTAATATAATGCCAATCACCCCATCTAACTGAGTAATCTGCAAAGTCATATGTGGTGATAACTGGTCTTTCAATAAATCTTTTTGGTTCCTTTAAAAGTGGAACTAAGCTATTACCATCCAATTGTTTGTGATTTTTAATTCCTGCTAATTCAAGTAATGTTGGATATATATCTAATAGAGATGTAAGACTATATACAGTTTCACCATCTGAACTACCTGCAATTAAAGAAGATGAATTTTCAGGAACTTTAATCATCAATAATGTTCTTATCACATTTTCCCAAAGAGAAAATTTTCTCCAATGTTTTTTCTCACCTAACTGCCAACCATGATCTGACCAAATTACTACAATGGTATTATCAGCGTACTTACTTTTTTCTAAATTTTCAAGAAGTTTTCCTATCATAGCATCAGCATAAGATATAGAAGCAAGATATCCTCTTATTGCTTCCTTCCACTTCCCTTGATCTGTAATGTTTTTGTGATAATTACCACCTCTTGATATTAATTCTTTTGCCCTATCACCTAGATCAGACGTATCATTCTCCAAAATTTCAGGTAATTGAATTTCATCTATCGGATATAAATCAAAATATTTTTGAGGAACATACCATGGTAAATGAGGCCTATAAATTCCACAAGCTAGAAAAAAAGGCTTATTATGGTCTTTTTTTAAAAGTGAGGAAATATACTCTACACTTTTATAATCTCCAGTTTCTTCATCTTCAATAGGGATTCCAGACCAGTCAAAAGCTGAGTACATATACTTAAACGGCTCCATATTAACTGGGGCGTTTTCTGGTATATAATTTTTTGGCATATTTTGCTTTTGTGAAGGATAGTATTCATTCCAACTATCAGGATGTATCTGTGAGTAATGATAAATTTTACCCGCTCCTGCTGTAAAGTAACCATTTTGTTTAAATAATTCTGGTAAAGTAGTTGCTTCTGATAGCTTAGGTACCTTCCTCCAGTCTTGGTAATTAGAATACATTCCAGAATTAAATGTATGTAATCCTGTCATCATAGTTGCTCTTGATGGATTACATCCAGGACTTGTACAATAATTTTTAGAAAAGTTTACAGATTTCTTTCTAAAGTCCTCAAGGTTAGGTGTTATAACTTGATTATTTCCACCCAATGGTGTAGTCCAATCATTCATGTCATCAATAGATATAAATAATATATTTGGTTTATGATGATGACTTTCATTACATGATATTGAAAATAAAATAAATAATAAACATAGCGTCCTATTCATACTTCTAATCTAAAAATTTTATTATATAAAAGAATTATTAATGCGATTATATTCCAACATATGCCCACCCAATCACTCCTGATTTAAATTTAACTTTTACTCTTTTATAATCATCAACTTCATAGCTGTCTGCAAGTAATAATTCATCATGTGTTATTTCAAATAACAGCCCTTCAACTAAGTCTATTTTATTTCCTGTGTACCTAATGATTGGATGATTGTCATTATGACTTGAATTTATGACTGAATCATCAGTTATTTTAAGTCTCTCAGTTTTATATCCTAATAATTTTTCTTTTGTACCATTAAGAATTCTACCAAAAGTATCTAATTGCACATTTTTAAATTGTAGAGTACCATAAGAAAATAACTTTTCCATAGTCAATACTTTTCAACACTTCCTTCCCAGTCTGGGTCTGCAGCTCCAATAAAATCTTCAGATATTTCATCATATTTAATAGCATGAACCCTACCAAATCTTGCGATTAAAGGTGTCATTTTATAAACAAAATTTATGCTATCTAGAGAATTCGAGAACCCCTTATCCCAGTCTAAATTTTTATGGTTTTCTATGTGTACAGTATCTGTCTCTGGAAATACTCTACCTGTAGACAATGCATTAAAAAGATTCATTTTTCTATCTATCACATTACTGATAACCTGTGTAATAGCAGTAATAATTCTTGCACCTCCTGCAGCACCAAGGACTAAAAATAGATTTCCATTTTTAGTTATGATTGTAGGTGAAATATGAGAATTAGCTCTGTCACCAGGTTTATAGTCTCCTAAGTATCCACCGAGAGTAACAGCATATATAAAGCCTAAGCCATCAGTTGCAACCTTAGAACCCATTAATGGTCCAACAGTCTGAGTAAGTGATACAGCGTATCCATCTTTATCTGCTGTAGATAAATGTGTGGTATGTCCAATCTTAGCAACCCACTCCCCAATTTTAAAATTATCAGAACCAAAAGCAAAACCGTTATTATAGAGTATTTTATTTGCTTGTTTTTTAGCATATTCTTTTGACAAAATTAAATTAAGAGAATCATAATTATTTTGAATTGGTCTATCTTGATAAGCTAGTCTTGTTATATCAGAAAATAATTTTACCCATTCAGAATCATTTAAATTTTCTATATCAAAATTTTCTAAAATATTCAAAATTTCTATTGTTATTGCACCATAAGAAGGAAGATATAATGTATTTATGTCATGATCCCTGTATGTACTTTTAAGAACTTTAGACTCAATAGCTTTATAATTTTTTAAGTCATTCATTGTTAATATTCCTCCATTTTCTTGAATGTCTTTAACCATTCTCTCTGCAACTTCACCAGAGTAAAATCCATCTTTACCTTTTTCTGCAATTGCTTTTAAAGTTTTGGAAAGATCTTCTTGAATAAATAATTTTCCCTTCTTATATGTACTTCCTGTAGAATCTAAGAAATATTTTCTCGTCCCACCGAATTCCCCAATTATCTCTTCAACATAGGCGTGTCTCATAGCTTCCCCTGGTAATAGTATAAAACCTTCTTTGGCATATGTAATAGCTGGTTGCATTACAGTCTTAAGAGGTAGTCTTCCATATTCCTCATTTAATTTAACTAAACCGGCAACAACTCCAGGAACTCCAATTGTAGAGTAACCATAAGAAGATTTTTTATGGGTAGTTGGATCATATAATTCTGGGACTTGAGTGGAAGCGTCAATACCTCTAACTTCTCCATTAGGCAATGTAAAAATAACTTGCAATCTACCCCCTATACCGCTCATACTTGGCTCAACAACTGACAATACAAAAGCAGATGCCACAGCAGCATCTATTGCATTACCTCCTAATCTCATCATCTCTACCCCAGCTTTTGATGCAAGTGGCTGGCCTGAACTTACAATACCATCTTTAGATTTATCAAACTGAACATGAACATTTTTTTCATTTTCATGACAGGATAAAATACAAGTAAGAAAAAAAAGTAGAATTGCTTTTCTCATATTAATTTATAAAACTCTAAAAGTTAAATAAATTAATTTAATAATTCTTCATAACAAACCACTTCCAAAGTAGTTTATAAGTAATTTTTGATCCAGAAGTGAGGATACCTACCCTATAAATTCTTCCAGCAAACCAGAGAGCAAATAAAACAAATACTAATAAAAATATAATTGAAAGAAGAAGTTGCCAATCAGGAACACCAAAAGGCAATCTTGCCATCATAAGGATTGGTGATGTGAAAGGAAACATACTTAAGAAGATTGAGGCATTACTTTCGGGGTTTTCTAATATTACTGACATAAACATTAGACTAGCTATAATAGGGAGAGAGATAGGAAGTGTGAACTGACTAGCATCCTGCAAATTATCAACTGCAGAACCTATAGCAGCAAAAAAGGCTCCATACAAGAAGAATCCACCAGTAAAATAAATTAAAAATATAAAAATAATCTTATATACATCTATTGAAGAAAATAGCTCATAAATACCTGCTACCATTTCTTTAGATTGATCTATTTCTTCTTGATTTCCAGGCACTTGAGTAGAGTTCACAGTATCAATCCCAAAATAAAGAGATGTTAAACTAGAAATTGAAAAAACTAAAATAATCCAGATAGATATCTGAGTAAAAGCTACGGCACCAACCCCAAGAACTTTCCCCATCATGAGTTGGGTTGGTTTAACTGATGAGACAATCACCTCAACAACTTTACTAGTTTTTTCATCTAATACACTTTGGAGAATGAAACTTCCATATATAAAAACAAACATATAGATTAAAAAACCATTAAAATATCCTAAACCAAACGCTAAACCAGAACTTGATTTACTAACACCCATTTCACTTCCATCTGAGCTAGTATTTTCTTCAACATTATATGTATCCATATCTACTCTTGTCTCTAACTTCTCTAGCGAAGATTTTTCTATATTAAGTTCCTTGATCTTTCTATCTTTAATCTTATTCTCTATTATATTTTCGATATCACCAACAAAATCACTGCTAGGAACATTTTTAGAATAAAAATTAATGGGATCTGGATTATAGATATCTATTTTTGGTATAACTAATGCACCATAAATATCTCCGCTAAGAATCTCTTCTTGCAAAGAATTTATATCTGAATTACTTAAGTACATATTATTATACCCAAATGAAATAGTATCTTCAATTAGTCCGGAGTTATCTAATACAGCTATTCTCCTTATCTCCTGTTCATCAGATTCTATTAATAATACAGCTATAAAGATGAATAATGGAAAAATCAATGGTGTGAGAAGAGTGGATAAAATAAATGATTTCTTCTGAACTCTCTGTAAGTATTCTCTCTCAAAAATGATCCAAACTTTATTCATCTTTACCCCCTTGCTTCACTTTCATAATGAATATATCATTCATATTTGGAATTTTTTCTTTAAATGAGATTATTTGAGTGTAACCTGAAACAACTTTAAATAGATCTTTATAAGACTTCTCACCTATTAAGCTTACCTCCGACTCATAAATTCCATCAGATACTTTTTCTGTTTTAATAATAGAGTAAGTAGGGTCATTCTTTAACTTTTTATCATGGACAATCAGATAATTATCCGACTTATATTTCATTTTTATTTGTTCTGTATCACCATCAAGTATCTTTCTAGAATTATTAATCATTGCTAACTGATCACATAACTCATCAACTGACTCCATCCTATGAGTAGAAAAAATAATTGTTTTACCTTCTTCTTTAAGTCTCATAAGATTAGACTTTACAAGGTTCGCATTTATAGGATCAAAACCAGAAAATGGCTCATCAAGAATTATAAGTTCTGGATTATGAAGGACAGTTGAAATAAACTGAACCTTCTGACTCATCCCTTTTGATAAATCTTCAATATTTTTATTCCACCAATTAGAAACCTCCAAGTTTTGAAACCAAGATTTTGCTGAGTCAATACACTGATTTCTATTCAAACCTTTAAGTTTACCCATAAAAAGAAGAAAATCTCCCACTTTCATCTTCTTATATAAACCTCTCTCCTCTGGCATATAGCCAATCTTTCTGACATCATCATAGTTAATAGGTCTTCCATTAAGATAGATTTCACCATTATCTTGATTTATAATTTGATTAATTATTCTAATCAATGATGTTTTACCAGCACCATTTGGACCTAATAATCCAAAAATACTTGACTTTTTAATTTCTAATGAAATATTGTCAAGGGCTTTATGATCTACGTAAGACTTACTTATATTTTTTACTGATAATACTGACACGCGGCAAATGTAAATCTTTTATTTAAATAAAAAATTTGTACTAGAAAAATAATCTTAAAACCTTTTCTGGTAAGATTTTAATAAGTAATGAAATAATTTTCCAACGTCTGGTGATGTAGAGAACTTTACTTTTTCTATCAATGCCATCAGCTATTTGTTTACATGCCTTATCTAATGGCGCAACCCACAATAATTTATCCTTATTACCCATTAAAATATCAGTATCAACAAATCCAGGTCTAACATCAGTCAAAAATATTGGTAACTTAATTTTAGATGACTTAAATCTTAAACCCTGCAAATAATTTGCCTGAAAAGCTTTTGAGGCATTATATGATGGAGCTATACCATTACCAATCTCTGAAGCAATTGAGCTAATATTTACAATATGACCTGATCCTTTTTTTACAAAATAGTTGTAGGCATGAGTAATAACTTGTGTGAATCCTGAGACATTTAAATTGTTTACTTTTTTCTCTTTATTATAGTCTAGCTCTTTGTTAATAATTCCAATTCCTGAGCAGTATATAATTAAATCTACTCCTTCAAGTTCTTTAATAAAATAGTCTAATAAGATATCATTCTTTTCGGTTGATGAATCGAAAGCCTTTATTATAACATTTTCTGGGTTCATCTTTTTGATATCATTAAGTCTTCCTTCTCTCCTAGCAGAAATACCAATTTTATAATTTTTTTTTAAAAGTTCTAGAGATATACCCTTGCCAATCCCAGAAGACGCGCCAATTATTATTGCTTTTTTCATTTCTATTTTTTTATCAATTTAATTAATTATAATTAGTTAGGATCACAGTTTAAAAAATTGGGCTTTGGTAAAACCCATGCATCGGCACCTTCATAAAAGTCATCACAATTCTCAACATTATCAACATTCCAATTAGATAAATCTTGATTAAAGTATT
>Ga0208764_10000522_pt1 | contig 24542 bp, 15 predicted proteins | sample ETNtaG_18_FD_185762 | JGI IMG/M metagenome (GOLD analysis project Ga0208764, IMG submission 185762) | Marine microbial and viral communities from oxygen minimum zone, Eastern Pacific Ocean - ETNP201302SV91 (SPAdes) (version 2) | ecosystem: Environmental > Aquatic > Marine > Oceanic ... | reverse complement strand
TGACGGTAATCGCCGGATACGCACGTTCGCCCTTCACCCCTGCTCGAAAGGGGGCACTCGCCCGCACACGCCCTGATGATATCGCTGCAACAGTAGTCGATGGGTTGATCGAAAAATTGGGGCTTGACCCCACTCTAGTCGAGGACATAATTGTCGGAACCGCCTTCCCAGAAGGTGAGCAGGGATTCAATCTCGCGCGGATGCTGACTTTCTTGACCGATTTACCCGAGTCGGTTCCTGGAGTTACCATCAATCGATTCTGTGGCTCCAGCATGCAAGCAATTCACGATGCTGCTGGACGAATTGCGATGGGTGCTGGTGAGGCGTTCATCGCCGGCGGAATCGAATCAATGACGCGGATTCCAATGACTGGTTTCAATCCGATGCCGAATCCACGTATGTCCGATATAGCACCCGACGCCTTGACCTCAATGGGAATTACCGCCGAAAATCTGGCTGTGAAATACGAGATTGACCGCGTGACCCAGGAGGCTTTCGCGGTCGAGAGCCACGCGCGTGCGAGCAGCGCGCGCGAAGCAGGCAATTTTGCTGAAGAAATCGTTGGTATCGAGACAGAGGCTGGCTTGGTTTCTGAAGATGGTTGCATCCGTCCAGGTACTGATGAAGCGACTCTGGCTGGGTTGAAGCCAGCATTCGATTCTTCTGGCTCGGTCACTGCCGGCACCTCTTCCCCTCTTACCGACGGAGCGGCTTTCGTTCTCGTCTGCACAGAGGAATTTGCCCAGGCGAATGGACTCAAGCCGCTTGCGCGCATCCTTTCGACAGCGGTCAGCGGATGCGCGCCCGAACTCATGGGAATCGGGCCGGTCGAAGCTAGTAACAAGGCGCTAGAGCGAGCCGGTTTGAAACTAGACGATATCGATATAGTTGAACTCAACGAGGCCTTCGCGGCTCAATCCCTGGCGGTCATCCAAGAACTTGGCCTCGATTCATCAAAAGTCAATATCGATGGAGGTGCAATCTCCCTTGGCCACCCATTGGGGGCTAGTGGAGCACGCATCACCGGTAAGGCGGCTAGTCTGCTTCAGCGCAATGGAGCAAAGCACGCGTTGGCAACGATGTGCGTAGGTGGCGGGCAAGGAATAGCCACCGTTCTTGAGAAGTATGAATGAGGTGAGTGAATGGGTTCTAAATTAGATCGTTCGGAGTCGCAGAGCGCCGCGGCGAGCGCGGACGATACGCTTGCCCAATCACTCCGAATAGAACGTGTCGCCGTCATTGGCAGCGGTGTTATGGGCGCTGGAATTGCTGCACATTGCGCCAATGCCGGCTGCGAAGTAATGCTTCTAGACATCGTCCCGGAAGGAGTCGAAGATCGTGATTCTTTGGCTAAGGGTGCAATCACCAAGATGCTCAAATCTGACCCGGAGATGTTGATGCATAAATCGTATGTAAAACGTATCACTGCGGGTAATATTGAGGACCATCTCGAACTTCTGAAAGGCTACGATTGGGTCGTCGAAGTTATCATTGAAAATCTCGAAATAAAGCGTTCTCTTTACGAGAGATTGATAGAACATCTGGGCACCAATACAATACTCTCATCCAATACTTCAACACTGCCACGTTCGGCTCTGACACACGGAATGCCGCACGATATAGCCAGCCGATTCCTCATCACTCACTTCTTCAATCCGCCACGATATCTTCCTCTTCTGGAAGTCGTGGCGGGGCCAGAAGTCGACGACTCGGTCGTCGCACGCTTTGCCGAATTCGGTGATATCCAACTTGGCAAGCGCGTCACATTCTGCAACGACACACCCGGATTCATCGGCAACCGCTTGGGCGTGTATTTTGTCCAACGAGCCATCAAGGCGACACTTGACCATGGATTCACAGTCGAGCAAGCCGATGCTATGCTTGGCCGACCGATCGGCCTGCCCAAAACCGGTGTTTTCGCGTTGATGGATCTCGTCGGCATAGACCTGATTCCCCACGTCATGGAGAGTATGCTAGCCCACTTACACCCAGAGGATGCATTCCACGAAATCGCTGGCGCCGGAGACGAAATCATCCGTGAAATGCTAGCTGACGGTTACACCGGACGGAAGGGAAAGGGAGGCTTCTACCGACTCAACCGTGAGGGTGGCGGCAAAGTCAAGGAAGCGCGTAACCTCAACACAGGAGAGTACGTTGTAGCCAATCGCAAGGCAGCATTCCCCTCGGCTAAAATGTCCAAACAAGGACTTGGCCGCCTTCTCGATCACCACGATGAAGGTGCAGCCTTTGTCAATGAGGTACTGCTCGACACGTTCTGCTACGCAGCGAACCTCGTTCCAGAGGTCACCGAGGACATCAGTAACATCGATGGAGCCATGCGTGTGGGTTACAATTGGAAGCTCGGACCGTTTGAGATGATGGATAAAATTGGTGCAGCAAGCATCGTTAAGCGCCTCGAAGCCGCTGAAAAATCAGTCCCAGAATTCATCGCTCTCGCCGCCGAAAAAGGTGGCTTCTACACAACAGAAGAAGCAGAAATCAATCGCCTTACACCGAGTAGTACGCGAGCAAAAGTCGTCAGAGGTTCAGACACTCTCACTGTCGCTGACCTCAAGCGCCGTGGCAAGCCCCTCCGACGCAACGCCAGTGCCAGCATATGGGATGCTGGCGATGGCGTACTACTCATCGAATACCATTCGAAGATGAACGCAATGGACCCACTTTCAATGGAGATAATCCTCACGGCGGTCGATATGGCTGATTTCGGCGATTGGAAGGGCATTCTCATCGCCAACGATGGTAAGAATTTCTGTGCCGGAGCCAATCTCGGGCTCGCCCTATTCGCTGCAAACCTCGCAGCTTGGACTGAATTAGAGGAGTTCATCGGACTTGGCCAAGAAGCCTATCAGGCACTCAAGTATGCTGAGGTTCCAGTAGTAGCAGCCTCCACTGGGGTTTGCGTTGGAGGAGGTGCAGAAGTCCTACTCCACTGCGACGCTGTACAAGCCCACGCCGAGTCATACATTGGACTAGTCGAAGTAGGTGTTGGAATCGTACCTGGATGGGGTGGTTGCAAAGAGATGCTCGCCCGCTTACGCGACTTCGGTATAGCAGCCGGCGGGCCGATGGGCCCGGTAATGCAAGCCTTCGAGATGATTGGCACAGCCCAAGTAGCCAAATCAGCCGAGCAAGCACGAAGAATGGGCTTTTTGCGCCCGGAAGACCGTATCACGATGAACCGCGATCGCCTCCTCGCCGACGCAAAATCGACTCTTCTCGAACTAGCCCAAGATTACACTCCACCAGAACCGCACACGTACAACCTCCCTGGTGCAACCGCGAAGGCCGCACTTGACATGGCGGTTGCCGACCTCGCTCGGTCCGGCCAAGCCACCCCACACGATGTCGTCGTAACCGCTGAGCTCGCTAACATCCTCTCCGGCGGCGACACAGACATTCTCGATGATCTCAGCGAGGATGACATCCTAGCGATGGAACTCGCTGCAATAGCAAAACTCTCGCGTGACGAAGCCACTTTGGCAAGGATGGAGCACATGGTTTTGAAGGGGAAACCGCTGAGGAATTGAGGTGAGAAAATGGTAGTTTACAAGGCACCCTTCGACGAATATGAATTCCTATTCCACGAAGTTTTTGACGTCCTCGACCTAGCAAAACGCCTTGGCCACGAAGATCTCGATCGCGACTTCATTCGTATGGTAATGGAGGGATGGGGGAACTATTGCACTGAAGTTCTCCTGCCTCTCAATGAGGTTGGAGACCGTGAGGGATTGGTTTTCGAATCCGGTGAGGTGACGATGCCTAACGGATTCGTCGACGCTTGGAAGGAAGGCGTCGAGGCAGGTTGGTTTGCCACTACTTGCAGACCTGAACATGGCGGTATGGCCTTGCCTCAATTCGTTCGCAACGGCGTCGATGAGATTGCGATTTCAGCAAATATGTCGCTTTCGGTTGTGCCTGCTCTTGGACTCGGTGTCTACGAGTTGGTGACTAATCATGGTGTGCAGGAATTAATCGATCATTATGGTGAATACTTGGCCAATGGACATTGGTGCGGTACTATGTGCTTGACAGAGCCACACGCTGGCACCGATTTGGGAATTATTCGTACAAAGGCGATACCGCAAGATGATGGTTCTTATCGCGTGACTGGGACTAAGATTTTCATCACCGCTGGTGAGCACGATTTGTCCGAGAACATCGTCCATATGGTGCTCGCTAAGACTCCTGGTGCGCCCGAGGGTACGAAGGGAATTTCTCTCTTCATCGTTCCGAAATTATTGCCAAAAGACTGGAAATCTGGTAGCGTTGAGGGGCTTTCTCGCGAGCTGAGTGATGCCCGAAATGGAGTTACTTGTTCAGGGATTGAAGAGAAGATGGGGCTGCATGCTTCACCAACCTGTGTACTGAATTTTGATGACTCAGTCGGCTGGCTTGTAGGTGAATTGAACTCCGGCATGTCGCTCATGTTTGAGATGATGAATCGCGAGCGATTGGCGACAGGAATGATGGGTCTAGGACTTGGTGAAATCGCTTACCAAAACGCTCTCGCTTGGGCACGAGAGCGACGCCAGGGTCGAGACCTCAAGGGAATTCGCGACCCTTCGCAGGCGGCGGACAATATCCTCGTCCACCCAGACGTCCGCCGGATGTTACTCACTGCTAAGGTCAACAACGAGGGCTGCCGAGCCCTCGGTGTTTGGGTAGGCACGCTGCTCGATCAATTGCATTCTGATGAAGATGAAACCCGAGAGCGTGCCGAGGCGCTAATCGCACTACTCACACCGGTCGTCAAAGCCCACTTCACCGACCTCGGCTGTGAGACGACCAGCACTTGTATGCAGGTCATGGGTGGTGCTGGTTATTGCTCGGAGTATGGTGTCGAGCAGTTCTATCGTGATGTACGAATTTCCAAGATTTGGGAAGGAACCAACGGAATCCAAGCACTCGATTTAGCCGGCCGTAAAATTACCCAAGACCTCGGCCGAAATCTGCGATATTTGATGTGGCCTCTCACCGAATTCATCGAGGAGAACCGCGATATTCCGGAGATGGCGGAGTTCAACAAACCGCTTCATAAAGGCGTTCGTGGCCTCCAGCAACTCACCTTGTTAATGATTAGTCAAGGAATGGGTAATCCCCACTTCCTCGCGGCTGGCGCAACCGATTACTGCCGCTACTTCGGCAATATCATGCTCGCGTACATGTGGGCAAGGATGGCGCGTGTCTGCCTCGAGCATCCAGACTCTGATTTCCATCAAGCGAAACTAGCTAGTGCGCGTGTTTTCTTCAGCCGAATCTATCCGGAAACCATCTCATTGGGAGCCAACATTCAGGCTGGACACAAGGATTTGATGAATTATCCAGAGGCGATGATGTGATTCATGAAGGCCGCCGGCAGAAGTTCCAACGTAAGGCTCGCCGAGCGGCAGCTTATGCGAAGACTCCAGTTCGATGGACTCCGAGTATCCCAACGATCCTCTCGTTGGTTTTCACCATCGAATTTCTGAGTATCTTGCTCTGGCCTGAACTGAAAGATAACCGAGCCTTCGTACTCTTTGTCGGGCTTTCGATTCCAGTTGGAGCATGGCTCTTCGTCTATTGGAAAATCTACCTCTCAGTATTCACCACGCCGACACGAAATTATGTCGATGTCACAGATGAGCGCTGGCGCGACATCAGATTCTCCGGTTGGGGTGAAGAGGAACTCAAGGCGAAGGTTTTGCCTGGTGCCGAAGGGAATCGCGACCTTGTTCTCTATCTGCATGGTTACAGTTCATCCCTCGGTCGTGGGGAGACTCGTTGCCAACATCTCAATAGTCTCGGCCCTCACGTCATCGGACTCGACCAACGTGGTTTTGGGAGACAGGATGGTCGCCTAGATTGGACACTCTTGAAGGCGACCGCAGACGCCGAGGCTCTGCTTGAAACTGCTCCTCAATACCTCGGTTTTGAGCCCAATCGCGTCTGGATTTATGGCCATTCAATGGGGGGCTTCATTACCATCCGTCTGGCCAGTCATCCATCCGGATGGTGGGAAGGGAAATTACAGGGCATTATTCTCGAATCCCCCGTCACATCCTTCCCCAAAATCATCGACGAAAAATTACCTGGGCGCATGGTCATGGCAAAACCATGGGTGAGGCATGTCCTGCGCCGCGAATACGAACGCATTCATCCAGATCTAAACGTCCGCTACGCCAATTCTGAACTACCCTATTGGGGTACTCCGAAGGTGCCCTTTCTGGTGATTCAGTCAGCCGAGGACGAGGTCCTCGGCTTGGACCACTATGAGTTGCTAACCGAGCACCTCATTCCCAACGATTCTAATTCCTCCATCCACCTCATCGAAGGAATGCCACATACTGCGACCGTTGACCAGCCCGTGCGTGCGGAATTGGTTGAGGGATGGTTGGAAGCGAAATTGGCGGAATGAAATATGGATTTGAAGAAGCGATTTGAGCGTGCCACAAAGCGAGTTTGGAGACTCAAAGAACGACCTGACGACAAGATTCTCTTGGAGCTTTATGCGCTCTATAAACAGGTGACTGAGGGAGATGCCCGAAGCCCGCGACCCATCAGAGACGGTTTGGTCGGAATGGCGAAGTGGCGTGCTTGGCGCAAATTGCGTGGAATCACCGTCAATGAGGCGATGGAGCGCTATTGCGGCATTGTAGATAGGCTGATGTCTGGCGGTGCAAATCCGGCTGTGAGTTGAGTAGAATGATCGATGAAGCCCGACTTCAAAGCGAATTGAAGAGGCTTTCAGGCTGGGCGCGATTCCGAGCTTTCACAGTTCTCTCTATGCCTTCGGCCGCTTTTGTCGGATTGCGTTTTGTTCGTGCCGATGAAGAAGTCTGTGTGACTTCTATACCTGGCGGTTGGCGCTCGCAAAATCCTTTCAAAACGATGTACTGGGCGGCTCAAGGCATGGCGGCCGAACTTGCGACAGGCGTCGTCCCATTCGCGATTTCGCAAACCACTAAGCGCGGTATTCGTATGTTTGTTGTTGGTACAGAAGCGACATTCGTCAAGCGCGCGAAGGGCAAGATTGTATTCACTTGCGAAGATATTGCTGCCGCGCGCGCAGCGATCGAAGAGACCCTTACTACCGGTGAGAAAATCGACCTCGATATGCGCGCTGTCGGACGCGACTCGGATGGAGACATTGTCTCAGAGTGGGTGTTCAAGTGGAACTTCCGTGCTCGCGAGAATCAGTAGAACCGCAAGGTGGGGGAAAACATGGGCATGAGTACACCTTTCACCGAGCACGCTGGAGTCGAGCACCCAATCATCTGCGGAGCAATGTATCCATGTTCGAACCCCGAACTAGTTGCCGCCGCCGCTAACGGCGGCGGAATGGCAATCCTTCAGCCGGTCTCGCTAACCTACGTTCACGGCTGGGACTTACGAGAAGGAATCCGCTACATTCGAAGCCTCACGGACCAACCGATCGGCTTCAACGCCCTCATAGAAAAAGGCTCCAAGAAGTACATTGAGCGCATGTCGGAATGGATCGATATCGCTCTTGAGGAAGACATCCGATTCTTCGTCACCTCCCTTGGAAAACCCGATTGGGTTTGTGAGCGCGTACACGCAAAAGGTGGATTCGTCTATCACGATGTGACCACGCGCAAGCACGCGTTGAAAGGAATCGAATGCGGAGTCGACGGCCTAATCTGTGTCAATAACCGGGCCGGCGGACATCTTGGAACCGATTCAGCAGCAGCGATGTACGCCGAACTAAGCGATCTTGAAACTCCTCTAATCTGCGCGGGAGGCATCGGTAGTGAGGAGGAATTATCCGAGGTCATGGCCATGGGTTATGCTGGGGTACAAATGGGCACTCGATTCATCGCTACGACTGAATGTAATTCTCCAGATGATTACAAGCAAGCTATCGTTGATGCCAGTGAGGAAGATATCGTCTGGACCAACCGACTCACAGGAGTCCCGATATCGGTTATTCGCTCAGAAGGCTACCAGCAAGAAAATAACTGGATGATGCGAAAATGGCTTTCAAGCCGTTGGAAACACTCTGCTAGAATGTTCCTCAATTTGCTTTCCTTCACCAAACTTCGTCGCCTCGAAAAAGGCAAGGGAAGCACAGCGAAGAAAAAGGAATTTTTCTCGGCGGGTAAGAGTGTTGAGACGGTTCACAGCGTCGAATCAGCGACCGAAATTATGGCCCGTCTTGGGCAATCTCTTGCTTAGAAAATGAGCCACTGATAACTCCGAAGTAAACCGTATTTAGCGGCCTGGAAATTAGGAGACGCTTCCGGTTAGAGAATCATACGAAACAACCCATCGGCAATGGCATCGATGGGATATCTCTCTCACCCGGCGGGGTCATCATAACAACTCCACAAGTGGTACACATTGAATCTACTATAGCGACGTTGCTCATAATACTTGTTTTGGCCGACTAACGTGTCTATTCAATTGCTGAGCAGTCCAAATCGCCCCAAATCCGAAGCTATCATGCAACGCGCGCGCTATTAGCATGAAATCAGAATCACGTGTTGCTACCAGCACGCAGCCAACATCTGGGATGGTTGAGGCTGCGTGAACAGCAGAATCTCGCATGATATCGAGATCACCCAACTCTGGGTAAATCTCATGGCCATCGATCACACTGCGAGGAGGCGGGTTATCTCGGGCCAATTGCTTAGCCTCAGAGATCTTCTCGTAAATTGCAGAATGCCTAACCAAGAAAGAGTCGAGATCGACGGCGTCCTTCTCTTCAGCATCAACCTCGACCCTGAACGATCCGAAGGTCCTCAGAACCGATTGCACCCGCTCCTGTAACAGTTCAGGGCTAACCGTATCATCCCAGGATTTGCGATCGACATAGACATCGTTGAACAGAGCCAAAGCAACCTTGGGGTTTCGCGTACGGTTGAGGAATTCACCCTGTGCCGAGGAAGGGATGCAGAGGTGAACACGGCCTTCCTTTGCCCTACGCTTGAGCATCCAAACAAAGGCTCTCTCCACAGTCCAGTCGAAAGTACCGAAGCTATCTTGTGAAATTTGACTGAGCAGGTCATCCTTCAGTGCGTCGATGAGGATATTCGTGTCGACAAGCACCAATGGCCTTAGCGCGAGGTGGTTGAGAGAACTTCTCTGACGTACTGGAATCGTGCGACTGTGGCGGCGGAATAGGGCCTTTTGTGAGCGGACAAGAGTCTGTATTTGCCGCAAATCAAAATTGCCTGATTGAATCGCAGTTTCGAACATTCTAAGACCGCGAATTGTAGATATTTCAGCGACTTCCTCTGCGATGAGAGTGATTTCGAGAACGTCCTTTCGTTCATTGAGCTCGAGCAAGAATCTCCCCTCCAATTCGCTTCTCCTACTACTCTCCCTTCGGCGCATCATCATCTGCGCTGCGAGCACTCTTCCACGGAATGGGTCTTCTGGTAGTCTGTGTTCAGAGGCATAACGCAGCGCCCGATCGAGAACTTCGAGTCGGCGCTTCACGGCTTCTCTGTCGATACCATTTATCTCTGGGTCCCCTGGTTCTCGCTCGGTGGTGTATTCGATGATGCGTTGGGTGGCGACTTCGTTTCTTCCTGCGACCGCGTCGGCACAGGTGCGCAGATACAATTGGAATCTCGAAGTCACCGATGCGGTCAATTCTGGGTGATGATCGATCAGGTTGACTGCCTCTTTCCAACCTCCCGCATGAGCGAATTCGATGAGTGATTTTCGAAGTAGTAGTGCAGAGCGCTCGAAGTCGTCCCGAACTTTCATCGCCGCATCGCGGAAGGAACGAGCCGCGTTGATACGATCATCCTTAGAACGGGCGATGGTGGCTCTGACTGTTTGATGCTCGGCAGAGCCATTGTCGTGCTGTCTGTACCACATCTCAAGCTCAGGTATCGCAGCATCGTGCTCGATTACGAGGTCGGTGGCAAAGCGAATGCTACGCATCGCCACTTCGTTATCCAAGCATAGCGTACCTAGAGCAGTCAGAGCGGAATCGCTCCGTTCTTCTATTCCACTCTGCAAATCCATCGTCGCTCGATTCAACCGAAGCGCGTTGACTAGGGCTGTGAATAGGCTGCGCTCAAGATATGTCAGTTGAGCATTCATCACAGTCACTTCTAGAGTTTCGATGCGGTTCTCTCGGACCAACCCATCTCCTTCCGCAGAGAGAGCCCGACGGACTTCATTGAGGGCGAGAACGCCGTCGGAATCCAACTTGTCGTGAACTGCATCCATTTCAGATGAAATGCCGCTCAGTAATGCGATTAGTGAAGATGCCGCGCTGGTCAACACCTTATCCTCATCAGTATCGGCCAGAGCGAGTATTGCTCGTCTGCGCATGATTTCGAGATCATCGAGCACCGTCACAGCTTGTGAAGCAGTGATTAGATGCCAGACGAGAAGAGCTCGGTGAGGGAATTGCGAGGCGAGCTCTGTTTGCGCGAGGAATTCTCGGCTGAGGCCACCAACATCGGCCGAGAGTGTGTGAATATCGAGAACCTCTTCCTCGATTCCGAGATCCTTGGTCGAGAGGATATTTGCGGCTCGCTTCCTGATGTTCAGAGGAGCTGCGTCATCGCGCATTACAGTTAGAACGACTTCATCGGAAGCCTTCTCCATCGCCTTGACGATTCTATCGGCCAATCCACCTTCGCCAATCTGATTGATTAGACTCAGAGCGGTTCGCATCTGCGACTCCCCATCGATATCCAAACCATCGAGCATCCCTGATGCTTCGTTGGAACGTCCGGCTCCAACTAAGCCCTCGATTACGCTCCAACGGAGAGAATCGGGAGCGGAAAGACCCGCTTCATTGAGTATTTGCAACCCACCCATCAAGAAATCGACCTCACTGCCCTCATCCACCTCGAATTTCTTCCAAGCTTCAAGGCGAATCGCCGACGAAAGTGCATTTTCACCATCTTTGGTAACGCCATCCCGCCACTCACCTCCATCTCCTACTCTCAGTGAGAGAAGTTGAGATTGAGCCGAGGCAATCTCAGCAATATGCTCGGAATCGATTGCCGCGAAGAGCGAAATTGCCTCTGTATCTTCACTTGCTGCGAGCAGCATTGCTTCCAAAACCGCCGCATCACCACCCAATCCGCGAAGAGCGGGATCCATCCAAGCCTTCCACTTCCGCGGTCGTGCTCTACCTGAACGAAGGTCGCGGATGATTTGCTGCATCGCTGAAGCCTGGTGAATATCGAGGTTTAGTGTAGAGGCATCCAACCACTCGAGCAAGGAATCACGGTCCATTGGATCAAAGTCAGCACGGATGACCCATTCATGAGAATCGACAGATACAGTATCTTCCTCTGAGATTGGAAATCGCCCTAATTCTGCAAGAATAGGGGCTTCTCGAGCCATTCTTTCCCAAACGGGATGAACGCCCGATTCGCATTCGACACGGAGGGTAGTGGCCTCTTCATCCCACTCACTCTTCCACGAGTCCCCCATCTTCTGCTTCTGAGCAATCAAGACAGCGAGTCGATAGGCGGGGGATTCCTTCGAACCGATTACCGTTCGAGGAGTTTCTAATCGATCCCTTGCGCTGGTTCCACCACTACGGCCACCTCTTCGTCCAATTCGTCGAGATCCTCTTGCCGAGCGAGTATCAGATGCATCGGGATCGGCTGATTCAGGAGCCGTCTTGTCAGCAGCAAGCAAAGCCAAAGCTTTCCATTCTCGGCTCAGAAGACCCCACGCCTTTGGGCGTCTGACCTCCAGTTTTCTCCTACCCGGATCGTCGCCTGCTCGCTGCAGTTGTTCGACGCAATCGAGCAGGTAATCCTCCAATCCAAATCACTCCGGTGAGCCTTTCGCCCCTTCCCTCCATACATCAACACATCGCCTTGCTAAGCAAGGCGTGAAAGAGAGAACTCAAGACCTCCGTAATACAGCGACGACTCGTGGACCCAACACAGGTGTTCGTTCTCCTACTCCACCCCTTCGCGGCACTGCTCGTCATTCGAGAGTTTGTCCGGCAGCGTGATTGGCGCAAACAGAGCATCGCACTGAAGGGCGCTGAGAGGGCTGCTGCGCTTGAGCGCCACGAGACTGAGGGGGGGCGACTTTTTCGCCTAGTTATTGCCGTCATCAGCCTCGCCTTCTTGGCTCGTATCGCATCGGATGTTCTGGTTGGTGAAGACCTTGGAATCGAGACTTTGCTCCCTGGCCATTTCCATGGTTGGGGTGGTTTACTTGGGCTTGGGCTGATGACATATTTGTGGAGTCTTGGGCGCAAGACCAGCGCGAAGAAGGCAGCTGGTGAATCATTCGCACGTGTGAAGGATTTACACGGTAGGTTATCGGATGTTATGATGGGGCTAATCCTCATTCACGCCTTCCTCGGTTTCCTCTACCTGCTACAACTCATCGGATGAGTCGGTGGGATGGATCGCTCATCGCTGAGCCCACATCGACAACCATTCTGTAAGATTCTCTGCAATGTCTCTGTGCTCTACTCCGCGCTCAACCCTCTCGCCCGAGTCGAGTGGTTGGATGCGGCAACCGCAGGCATTTGCATGCCCGCCACCATCAGGGTCGAATCGGGTTGCGAGGCGGGTCAAATCGTAGATTCCTCCGCCTCGATGTAGGAATGAATTGGTGTAAAAAGAGGCTGAGACAGGATATCGATCTTCCTCGCCAAAGCTTGCTCCAACATCTCCGTGAACAACAAGACAGGCATCGCAAGCCTCGCCAGCGAGCGCGGTGACACGGTACCCGTTTGAGCGCACGCCCATATCTTCCAATCGTACCACTGCGAGTCTATCGATGATTTCCAAGCGCTCGCGTATCAATTCATCCGCACGCGCATAACGCTCCCCCTTAGCTACCATCACGGGGGCGATTCGTTCCGACGCAAGAATCTCCTCAGCCGACTCGCCCCGAGTTAGTGCCTCCAGAATTGTCAGCGCTACCTCATCATCGCCACCGATTACACGGCCCAACCAGACAACTGGGTGATCTGAGAGGTACTCATCCTTCGTTACAGCGCCACCATCCAATTTGTCGACCCATTCCATAAGTGGCGCGAGATCGCTAACATCGGCGACCTCACCGACTAAATCGAAAGCGATCCGTGCCGCAGAAAGCGTCGGTCTCCAAACGATGACCATCTCTTCGTCGATTTCAGCACCATCATCAGTATTATCAGGAGCATTCGATTGATGATGGTCAATACTCAATCCACAAGCAGCATGCCGCGGCAAATCACACACTGCAGTCTGCCGATCGATATGATCGTCGAGCATTCCCGCGCGGAGCGCGCCGGGGTGTCCAAACACAATCTCCGCTTCGGGCCACCAACGTCGCAAAATGGCTCCTGTTACTACACCGTCAAGGTCCGAATCCGTCACAATTCGACGGATGTCGAGGGAGAGTGCGCGGTGAGTCATCATGCGACTGCGCCGCGCCCCCCCTATCATCTGTTTGCAATCTCCAACTTCACCACCATATCCCAAATAATCGATATTCTAAGGTGGAATTTAGCAATTATACAGTTGACGCGAGAAGGAGAATCGAGATATGCAAGATGCCTATCGCAGACCCTATGGAGACGTCTTGCGGCTTCGTGCTAGTCAATTACGATAGTATTCTATTGCTACAATATCCTCAGGGCCACTGGTCATATCCGAAGGGGCACGTTGAGGGTGATGAGGATCATCATACAACCGCTCGCCGCGAATTGTTGGAGGAGACCGGAATCAACGATATCGTAATCGACAGCGGTTGGCGCCAACGCACTGAATATTCATTCTATCACAAAGGGAGGCAAATCGACAAAGAGGTGTATTGGTACATCGCCACAACGAATCAGTTGAATGTGACTATCTCACATGAGCATACGAACTATCTTTGGTTGAATTTCGATGAGGCCGAGACTCAGCTGACCTTCGATCAAGAGAAGGCTCTACTGCGTGACGCCCGCACATATTTGGCTGCGAGCGGGGCAACTGTTTGAGACGTAATGCGCGCGCGAGAACGGTTTTCAATCGCGCTTGCCAAGTGGAGTCCAGAGAGATTCCTCACCGCCCATCTTGGCTGTAATCCATCGGCCAAGGACGAAGCAATGGTCAGAGAGTCTGTTGAGGTAACTTATGACTTCAGGTCGAACTTCGTCGCGCATCGCACAGGCTTCACGTTCTGCCCTACGAACAACCGTTCTCGCTATGTGTAAATGTGCCACTGAGGGACTGCCAGTAGGGAGAATGAATGATGATAAAGGCTCGAGATCTTCGAGCATTGAGTTCATTTCAGTCACAAGCCTCTCACCCTCTTCGGTACCAATTATCGACATCTGTTCCGGTATTCCTCCGGGCGGGCAGGCGCACTCAGCACCGACATCGAAGAGTTCCTGCTGGATACGTAACAGCATCTCGTCCGCTTGAGTGTAGATGGGGACAATTGCAGCCATGAATCCACCATCTGGAGAATGCGTCGGCGCTCTGTCGAGTTCCATTCGGACTACCCCAATCGCCGCGTTCGCCTCATCAATCGTGCCATAGATTGCCACTCTAGGATGCTCCTTCCCAACCCGAGTACCATCTACAAGAGAGGTTTCCCCCCCATCTCCGCCGCCGGTGTGAACCTTGGTTATCCGGACCATGTTCCTAACTCCCGAATGGCCTCACCGTTTTCAATCGTCCCCGCTGGCAATAGGGCTTCTAGAAGATGAGTTAAGATTCTCTAGGGAGGTCTTAATCGCATCTGTCCAAGCGCTGTCGACAGACTCCCAGCCGCCGATTGCTTTGAGTTCGGCAACATGCTCCTTGTGAGATGGTTGGTCATCGAGATGTTGGTGAATTAATGCAAGTGCGGAGTGACTCATGGCGTTCAACCACTGATCATCCATGTCCCAAGATCGCTCGAAGTGGGAAATCGCTCCACGCGGCCCGCGCAGAAGTCCTCGTTCGACTTGTCGAAGGCCAGATTTCGACCAAGTGATACCTTGCACGCCGACAACCAGTCCTCGGAATGCCAGGTAAATTTCGAGGAGGATTACTATCGAAGCGGCGCCGAACGAGATGAGTTGGTATGTTGGAACCATACCAGCCCACCCTTCGGTCATCAGGCTCATTGTTCCAACGCAAAGCAGAACGCCGCCGAAGGGTGCGACCAACACATCTCGTTCGGTTTCAACCATGTGCCTAACTCCGTAGACCACCGCTAGCCCTCCAAATACTGCGGCGACAACTGCCGGAGCGAGAATCGTTGTTTCCCTCGGTGCACTCCGGCTGATTAGGAAGACTAGTCCCAATCCCAAACTGAGCCAGCCGAAGCGGCTACCATACTCGGGAAATGGCTGGTGCCGTGAGTAGTAAATTGATACCGCACCAAGCGCTAAAAAGAGTAAAATCCATGCATCCAGAAGTGGCATATCCGAGCTACTCATTCGACTTCACCTCGCGGCTCGTCGCGCCACCCCGGCTTCCAGAAATTATCGTCATCGAGCCACTTCAACCACTCATCATCTGTGGCTCGTAACAGGCGTAGTGCGCGCCTGTCAAGTCCATCACGCAGTGCACCATCGACATCTCCCTCGGAGTGTGAATCAGTCCATTCGATTTGCATCTGTCGCACGAGCCTGCGTCCTTCCTCGGGATTGTCGAAATTCATCTCACAGGCCTCTCTCAAGTCCTGTAACCACACTCGTGTTCCACGGATGTGCAGATCGTCCTGCAGTGGCTTCGACTTTCGCTTGAACGGCCACCAACTCATGGATTCTCAAACGATTCGCGCAAGCCGTCACCCTTGATGCTTACGAATCAATCAAGTCTTGTCCCGCACAGGCCTACTTCATGGGCCGCATCGTCGTTCACCTACATGGGCGTGCAAAGGACGCGGCCTTCCGCATGGCAATCTCAGATTACGCCAATCGCCTCTCCGGCGACGGAGTCTCACTTTCGGAACATCGTAATCGGACTGACCCGGGTCCTTACCTCGAATCGATTGTGGCCAAGGCAGGTGTGAAAAATGTCATCGTGCTTGAAGAAAGAGGCGAGAATCTTGACTCGATGGGCTATGCTGAGAAGCTGAAACAATGGCGTTTGTCGAGTGATGATATACACCTTGTCGTAGGCCCTCCAGGGGGTTTTGGTGCGCACAGTGACGGTATGTCTTCACTCTCTCTCGGGTTGATTACGCTACCTCATGAATTAGCCGCAGTGGTCCTTTTGGAGCAACTGTACAGGGCTTCGACAATTGTCAAGGGGTTGCCTTATCATCGAGCCTGAGAGTTTTACCAAAGTGGCTCGATAGATTTCCTGATGGAGCCAACTTCTCATTTGAACCATGATACTCAGAGCCTTGCTTGATACGCTCGCGCGCGTATGAGGGGTTCCGTTGATAAGTTGGGCGAAGGTCAGGAGACACTTCGGTGGTCGGAATGAACAAAGAGATACAGACTTGGTATGGTCGAGAAAATAGGAAGAAGAGCACGTCAGCCCTGATGATGGTAGCGCTGATGCTACTGAGCACACAGATGTACAATTTCATCGGTGCCGAAGAGGCTGAAACTAGCCTTGAGGGGCCGGAGGAAACTCCTGCTCGGACTGCTTACCAGCAGTTCTACCAGAGTGGCGGAGCTAGTGCAGGCGAGACTCAAGGCCAGCCGGCTTCGACTGCTGACTTCCAGCACCCAGCCTTCTCTGATGCGAATTGGGTCGATCCAGCCTCATACCAAGGCAAGATCTCCGACCCCTCCATTCTCCTGACCGACCCAGGATACGGATTCCACCTTGAGGAGACCAATACCGAAGACCACGACAATGATGGAATCAATGATCTCGATGACCTCGATGACGACAATGATGGAATCAGCGATCTCATCGAGCGCTTCGACGGATGCTATGGAACCGATCCATTCGACCACGATAACGACGGAATCGATGACGAGAGTGATTGGGACGACGATAACGATGGAATTCTAGAGGGCCCTATTGACTACTCACAAGGTTCCGATCCTTGGAATGTCAGTGCCGACCGTTACGTCATGCCGAATGTAGTTCATCCATGGACTGGAACTCCGGTTGGCACCGGTTACCGAATCGATCAGAATCTGATGGATCACGATAATGATGGCGTCACCGATGAAGACATCGATGGCAGCGGGCGTGGCTCCTACGATGAGGACGACGACAACGACGCTCGCATCGATCAATTCACTTGGCCCTGCGATTTCGATGGTGACGGAGCTCAGGATTACTTCGACGACGACGACGATAACGACGGCGTCGTAGATCTCTGGGACTCACACCCTTGGGATGCCTCAATTACCACTAACATCACCGCCACAGCACCTCTTTGGGATGATTGGTATCAGTGGGTGTCTGCTGAGACTCATGATATCGAAATCAGCCCAGGAAACTTGTTCTCTCCTCGAGCATTAACCATCAATGAGGGCGATACTGTTGTATGGACCAACGCTGATTCTCAAGATCACACAGTGACATCAGATATCGGCCTCTTCGACAGCGGTACCATCGTTCCTGGAGCAAGTTTCACATTCACCTTTGACAATGCAGGGACATTCAGCTATTTTTGCAACATCCATCCGGCTATGACTGGCACAATCACAGTTCAGTCAACGAGTGGTTCCGACAATACTTACTCTGAATTTATCGGCGGTGTCGACTATGTTTCGATGGAAGCGAATGTGTGGCACCCTAGAAATCAATCCTTTACCGAAGTTGTCGATGGTGATCTCGACGGTGATGGAATCCCGAACTTCCTTGATCCTGACAACGATAACGACGGAACACCGGACTCAGCCGATACTGATGATGACAACGATGGCTTACTCGACATGTACGATGTCGACGACGATAATGATGGAATATGGGATGAATGCATGCAACTCGATACAAACTCGGATGGCGAAGGCGATTATCCAAATTCCTTCGATATCCAAACTCCTGGGCGTGATTGTGAGATTGATTACGACAGGGACGCGGACGATGATCGATTTCGTCCAATCGATATGGATTACGATTTGGTATGGGATTGGATGGATCCAGACATGGGAGCACTTGAACTCGATGAGCTCGACAACCCGAATGGCGCTCCTCTGAACGATCCGGATGACGAACCCTACGATCTAGACAATGATGGCGTCCTAAACGAAGCAGACCCGTACATGCTCGCTACAGAGGAGCAAGTCAGTGAGTGGGACTGCGCCACTCAGACTAACCCTAATCCACAGAATTCCGACATGAATTGCACCGTCGCACGTAAGTCGTACACCGGCAATAATGACTGGGATGGTGACGGTCTGAATAACTGGGAGGACCGTGATGACGATAACGACGGAATCCTCGATTGGCTAGATATTGATCCGAATTGCGATTTCGACGATGACAATGATTTGCATCAACTCAATGGTTCCCGCTTCCGTGACGATGGCCCGAATGACATCGATACCGATGTTGACGGGGATGGTTTGGCGAACGACGAGGATTGGGACGACGATAACGATGGAATATCGGATTTCTACGACCCCGATGACGGAAACTGCGGAGTGGTCGACCAAGACCAGACCGACCCCTTCGCGACATATTATGGATACTCACACGGTGATGGGGACATAATCGACGGTTCAGACGACAGCGATCTTTGGGCACAATTCGAGAATACGCACTGGAAGATGTGGTGGCACTTCAATCCGTTCACAGAGGAAAATGGATTCATCTATCCTCACAATGGCTACGACGATTCTACCCTGCCTCGAACAAATGGGCAGATCCCTGAGATGTATTGGTATGTCCTCATGCATTGGAGCCCTTGGAATGGAGCTAATTATTTCGATATTGACGTAGACGGTGATTCACTTCAGAATGGAATCGACGTCGATTCGGATGGCGATGGCCTTCCCGATTGGTGGGATCAAGATGAAGGGAATGATGGAGTTCTGGATGTTAATGATCCAGGACAAGGAGGCTCATTCGACAATAACGAGTGTGGTTACACATTTTGGTGGCTTCTAATTGCCCAACAAGCCATTGAGCAAGCATGCGGACTGCCGTATGCCTGGCTTTACGGTTATCCTGTTATTCCGGCTAGTCGGACGAACGGAATGTCATTCACTATTCCCTATTCCAGCCGACCCGATGCAGATATGGACCAAGGGGCTTACAATGGAACCAATTCACAAGGTCAGTGGACCTGTGAGACTCAATGTTGGCATTTCGATTTCTTAGGTCAAGGTGATGCTGGACCGAGCGCGGCTGTAAATTACAACCAAATGAAGGATAATCGGGATTTGTATACCGCTTGGGTCGGAATCACTTTCGGATTCTTCCAATGGACTGCTGACAGTAATGCCAATTTATTCCCCGATGAAGTCGCTGACTTATTGAATAATGATGTTGATCCCGATGACGATTGTGGGGCTCCTATTCCCGGAAATTTGAATCCTCAATGTATGGTGAATGACACAGCAGATTTGGATGATGATTTCGACGGAGTCTACGATCATTGGGATGTCGACGACGATAACGATGGAATCTGGGATTATTTCGAAATCGACAGCAATGACGATCTCGACGACGATGCCAATATCGATGCCTCGAATTTCTTTACCGGCACAAATTGTGATGACAATGACGACGATGGAACCGACACGGATCCAGACGACGACGGTTGGTACCAAGCCGTCTGGGACAAAGGTGTGTTAGGACAGGGACTCCTATTCCCTGTGTACTACGATGTCGACAATGATAACGACGGAGTCCCTGATGGAGAAGACCCGGATGACGATAACAATGGAGTTTCCGACGCCTTACAAGAAACTCTTTGCTTCGTCGGTGAAGAACAGAGTGTTTGGGATCACGATAACGACGGTATCCTTGACTGGGCTGATGACGACTGGGACGCCGATGGATTGGTCAATACTCTTGAGCTGAATACAGCCACACCGTTCATCTCTCCATGGGATCATGATAACGACGGATTGAGAGATGACATCGATCTCGACGACGATTCGGACGGTATGCTGGATAAGGACGAGATTATGCTATGGCCATCTCGCTTCGGTCAGGAATCAACAAACCCGTGGGACCACGACGATTACGGAAATGGAACAGGTCCCGCTAACCCCTCTGATCCATTCACCGGTCCGGACGCGATTGACGAGGATGATGACAACGACGAGAGGCCCGATCGCGATTGGGACCATCTCGAAGAGGACTGGTCGAATTCCTCAGATTGGGATAGCGATAACGACGGAATCCTTGATGAGGATGACAAGGTGCCTACGAGAATCAATCTCACGAGCGCTAACGTCCTCTGGCTCGATGCTGTAAATCCAGCCGTTTTCCGTGGTACTGTGAACTGGCTCGACCCTGATACAGGCGTCTTCGAGCCAGCTCCAGACCTGCCGGTTCAGATTTCTATCGAATGGGCTCGAAATGGCACCCTTGCTCTCGAGACCGTCGATGTTCTGACCGATGCGGCTGGAGCTTTCGTAGTCGGACAATTCCTCTTGCCAGAGGATCTCATTGTGGGTCCTAACACGACTTACAATGTCTACGCGGAAGTCACAGAAATGTTCTATCACGACGGTTCACAGACCGAACCGATACCTGTAGAAGTTCGCGCCAATACATCGATTGACTACGTCGCATGGACATATTTCCGCAGCGACGAGCAACCACTCTTCACAGATTACAAGGTGCATTATGAGGCCGATTGGGATCGAGGAATCTTCGACAATCGAATTCCTAACGCACCAGTCTCCTTCCGCGTTCACGGCGGACCATTCGGCAACCATACCCACCCGACCATCTTCGATGGATACGGCTACGGTTACCGCGCCGATTCGGGTGGATGGGTCTCACTAAGCTTCGTCCAAACCGCCGGCGCACAGGGTCAGTGGAAGCAGGTTCAGTGGAATTCAACCATGGATAATGGCGTTGGCAAGCTACCAGGCGGCTACGAAGAAATCGTCTGGGATGACAATGCGAAAGATCACTTCGTCCTCGGACGTTATGACTACACAAACACCAGTTTGCCGATTGGTGATTATGCATTCATTGGTTTCGCCCGCCCCGACTTGGGCGATGAATGGCCATTCCCATACCTTGAGCAGTCCGAGACAGAAGCGTTTGCTATCCGCTCGATGCACCGAATGTACATCGAAGCTGATATGTTCACGCCATCGACTCGACCGGTTTACTTCTGGGACACCACACAGTTCACTGGATCATCCTTCGGAGCGTGGAGGGCTCTCTTCCACCAACCAAGTCTTGACGCCGCTGGCCTCGCCTACGAAGACGTAAGCCTCGGCAAGCCGTATGCGATGACTTGGGATGGAACTCCTGAGGGACTAACTGGAGAGAGTTCCCGACTACGTCCGTTCCTCTCTTCGAACGGAACTCATTGGCGTATCGGCATGCAGAACGGTGGCGACTTCAATGTGCCACCTTGCGGACCAGTTGACCCGGTTGATCCGAATAGTGACGTTCGCTGCGAGATTATCCCTGAGATGTTTACCGGAGAGACTCTGAGAGTCATCGGAAGCGTTTGGAATCGGACTTTGGTTCCATGGCCGCATGACCCGATGACGCTACAGGTCGATCTCGATCGTAATGGAATCTTCGCGGGCTCGCAAGAGACTGGATACGCTCGAGCACCACAGATGGTGAACGGTGTCGCGACTTTCGATTACAACTGGACCTGGTATTCTCAATATGCAGCAGGTCACTACGGAATACGTGCTGACTTCACCAACTCGAACTACTACTTCACAGGAAACCAGAGTTCGGTCCTCGCTCCTACGGGCGCTTACCTCAATGTCTCAGTCATTGGAACAACCGAGTTCAAGGAATTGCTTGAACCGCGCCTATATCGTGGCCAAAATCGCACAATCGAGGTTCAGTTGCTTGATAATTCGTTGCAGCCGCTGAAGAATTCTCAGATTAATTATGTTTGGAGTGCGGATGGCACCAATGGCATCGCTGAGACTGACGGAACGGGATGGTTCTCGGTCAATCTAACGATTGAGAAGGATCACAATTTGGGCAACTTCACCCTCTCTTACAACTACCCAGGTGATCCTCGCCACCAAGGAACCTCTGGAACGATGGATCTCTGGGTTGTCTCACGCACTTACATTACACTGCAAGGCACAACCCCGAACATACGCTCCAATGGAGATATCTGGGAATTCTCAGCACAGGTGACAGATGACAATCGCACAGCCATCATCAAGGATTCCGGACAGGCTTTGGACGGATGTGGTGAGAATGGCGGAGAAGTTCTCCTGATTATGGAAGGAACCGACTTCGACGATCGAACCCATAGACAAATCGTCGAGACCCTATGTCCGAACGCAGGAAACATCCACCACGAGATGGTGTTGGATCCACAACTCCTGCGCGACGACCCGCAATCCTTCCTACCGGATGGATTCGGTCCGGTAAACGTCGTATTGCGCTTCGAGGAGAACCTACCTCACGAGGGCTGTGAACCACTCGACGCAGATGCGATGAGCACTTCCGGCGCATGGGACCCATGCGCCCAGATGGTGAACAGCGATCACTTCCGCAGAGTCATGCAGTTCCAAGTCGATGGGTTCAGTCTCATCGGCCGAACAGTTCTCAACGTCGACGATCAGATTGTCTACACTTCTGAAATCGATCCATCAACCGGACAGCCAATTGAGAAGCCCATGGTCGTCACCGGCCAGCTCGTTGACGAGCTCGGATCTAACCTCTCTAACCGCGCTGTGCGCGTAACATACGAGATGGTCGGCTCTGAGACGGGAATCGTGGGTTGTCTGCCAGGAACCTCAAACATGGACGGATTCTTCGAGATCACCTGCCCGCTTTCTGGCGTTCAGGCGGGACAGGCCCGAGTGAAGGTCGAGTTCAATTCATACGAGAATAACGATCGCTTCCGCTACCACAATGCAAGCGTAACTCGGCTGTTCCCGGTCTTCTCAAACTCGACTATGCACTTGCAAGAAATTGGTCCGTTCCGAAATGACATCGATTCGTACACCTTCCAGAACGGCTCGGTTTTCCCGGTGCTGTATCTCAAGGAGTCATTCCACCTCGATGCTAGGTTAACTCAGACGAATGGCAATCCGATTGGCGGCAAGTGCCTGAACATCTATCTCGATCCTGAGGTTAACACTCGGCCAATTGCCACTTCGATTACGCGTGATGGAACCGGCGAAATCGAGTGGTTCAGCGGCGACCCGGAAGACAATCCCAGTCGCCGAGGAGTCGAACCGACATCTGAGATGATGGAAGGATTCAGAGTGGTTAGAATCGCATACGAACCGACTAAGGAATTACCTGGTGGATGTCGTGCCGAGACAACTCCGGTTGTCAATGGTTCCTTCATCGATATCGAAGTCCTCGTCAGGAGCCGCGTTGACATCCTACTGAAGAACCACTGGTCAAATCCAGATGGATATCAGGAAGGAGATTGGATCAACGGATCGGTCGCAATTCTGCGCGACCGACTCGACCTCGCGGTCGAGCACCAAACGGTGATCTTCACCTACCAGTATTGGAATGCCGAGGAAGGCATGTGGCTTCCACACAACGTAGTCTACGCTACTACGAATGAATTGGGTGTGGCATCGTTTAGCTTCGAATACTCGGGTGAAAATATACCTGGAGAACTCGAATGTAGCCAAGCCGGTTATTGTATCGACGAAGGAAGATGGCAAGTCATAATCCACTTCAAGGGCTCACACGAGTTTGAAGAGGAATATCTCAACAATACGCCTGAAATCTATCTTGGTGAATTAGTCGCGAAGGGTGATACGAGCTTCTTCACGGTGCAGGTATTGACGATTCTAGGAATCGCCATGGCCTTCGCTCTGATGGTCGGCGCAATCATGTATCGCAATTACATTGAGCGCCGACGCATCGAGATTCTGCGCGGAATACTCACCGACTCGCTAATGTCGTTGAAGGCGTCGAACGAATACATCGACACCATCTTCAACTGCTACAAGGAATTAGTGAGATTCTTCCGTAGTCGAGGTGCGATGAAGAAGGTCTACGAGACCACACGAGAATTCGAGGATGCTGTGAGCACAATGCTCAGCGGCATTGCGCCACCAGAGGATCTCAATGTCTTCTTCTCACTCTTTGAGGAAGCAAGGTACTCTGACCACGAGATTGGTGCAGACCAGCGCGACCGAGCAATCGGTGCGCTTCAGTCCATCAACAACCACATCAGTGCCTCTTTGGGCGAAGGAATGCTAAACCGAACCGCCGCTAATGAGTCTGGTCTTTACGGATCGGTCATCAAGGCTGGCTCGTTCGTTGACGCCGAGGGTCAAGAGCGCATCGCCGGAATCGATGACGGTTCAGACGGCGACGGCGGCTTCCGAATCTGATGACGTAGAGTCGAGGAAGAGACCCGGTTCAGACCGGTTCTCTCCTCTTCTCGATGCACTGCGTGGCCATGCCCCGTAGGGGCAACCCGTAGCATTCATAACAGGTAGTCAGGTGGGCGCGCTACCCAAGCACACGTCGAGGGAGTTATATGAGCAAGAACATGAGAAAGACCAACCAGGCCCTGGTCGCCCTAATCGGCGATCTCAAGGACCAGAG
>Ga0208764_10000521_pt1 | contig 24569 bp, 27 predicted proteins | sample ETNtaG_18_FD_185762 | JGI IMG/M metagenome (GOLD analysis project Ga0208764, IMG submission 185762) | Marine microbial and viral communities from oxygen minimum zone, Eastern Pacific Ocean - ETNP201302SV91 (SPAdes) (version 2) | ecosystem: Environmental > Aquatic > Marine > Oceanic ... | reverse complement strand
TGCTGATGCTGATGCTGATGCTGATGCTGATGCTGATGCTGATGCTGATGCTGATGCTGTGACACATCCGCATGAGTCACCTTGGACGATGACAGTACCTCTTGTATCTTTGGCGGTTCTTTCAGTACTCGGTGGTTTTATTCAACTTCCATTTTCATCTTCAACTAAACGGTTAGAGCATTGGTTGGAACCGTCGACATTCCATAATGAGACACACTTGCATCTTTCGAGTTCAACTTTATGGGTATTGGCACTTTTAGCTTTAGTTTCAGTGGCTATAGGAATTGGCGTAGGGGTTTTTACATATCTAAAAGAAAAAATCAGTAAACAAATTTTCGAAAAACCTGTCTTAAATAATGCTTGGCATTTCGATTCTACAGTTTCAAAAGTTATGGGTGGACCTGGATTAAAAGCGTTTACAGCTGTGGCAAAATTTGACAAAAGGGTTATAGATGGTGCTGTTGATGGAACAGGCCAAATCGTTAAAAAGGCTGCCTCTATACTCCGACGTTCGCAAAACGGCTTGGTTAGAACGTATGCATTAGGGGTAGGTGTTGGAGCTGTTGGTTTATTAATTTGGTTCTTAGCGAGGACGACAATATGAATCTTGTTATTGCGTCTACATCCTCAGCAACATTTCCGGTACTTCCATCTTTACTAATTGTGCCAACTGTTGGTGCGATAGTACTGGCTTTATTACCTCGCTCTAGAAAGGATTTAACAAAGTTAGTTGCATTGATATTTTCCACAACTACATGCGCCTTATCTTTTTGGTTATTAAGCGATTTTGATTCTGATACGCATTCAGACATGTTTCAATTTGTTTCGCGACAATCTTGGATTAGTGATTTTGGTATTTCTTGGTCATTTGGAGTAGACGGAATTTCGCTCTTTTTAATAATTTTGACTGGACTTTTATTTCCAATTGCTTTTTTTGCAGTAGACCCAGATCATAATGATCGTTCATATTTCGCATGGATGCTTTTGTTGGAGGCGGGAGTTATGGGAGTCTTCTGTGCATTAGATCTAATTGTGTTTTTCTTGTGTTTCGAAGTTGTTCTTGTCCCAATGTATTTCTTGATTAGCCGCTGGGGGCATGGTAATCGTTCTTATGCAGCAATGAAATTTTTCTTGTTTACAATGGCCGGTTCGGCATTAATGCTGGTTGGGATTATTACGGTTGCTTTTCTTCATGCAGACAGCGTGGGTGGTTCTATAACTTTTGACTTAATTGAGATTGCTGAATCACAAAGTCTTACTCAAGGAGCAGCGCGTTGGCTATTCTTAACTTTCGCTCTCGCTTTTGCGGTCAAGATTCCTATTTTTCCACTACATACATGGCTACCTGACGCCCATACAGAAGCTCCAACAGCAGGTTCTGTGATCCTTGCTGGCGTTCTTCTAAAACTGGGAACTTATGGTTTAATAAGATTTGGTTTATATCTTTTCCCAGAAGCGTCACATTTTTTTGCTCCGATTTTCCTGACCTTGGGAGTAGTCGGGATAATCTATGGTGCTGTTGTTGCTGCCATGCAGAAAGATCTTAAGAGACTCGTCGCTTATTCATCGATTGCTCATCTTGGATTTATAGTTTTAGGAATTTTTGCTTTGAATACAGAAGCTATCGAGGGCAGTGTCCTTCAGATGGTTAATCACGGTATTTCAACCGGCGCATTGTTTCTGTTAGTTGGGATGATTTATGAGCGTCGTCATACAAGACAAATAGATGAGCTTGGTGGCTTACAACACTCCGCACCTCTTATGGCAGGTTTCTTTACTGTAGTCATGCTTTCTTCAATTGGATTACCTGGTCTTAATGGTTTCGTGGGAGAGTTCCTAATTTTATTAGGAACTTTTACAGCTCATAGGTGGTGGGCGGTTATAGCAACAATAGGTGTTGTTTTAGCTGCTCTTTATTTACTTTGGGCATATCAACGTGTTTTCCATGGTCCAGCAGAAAACGAAAATGCAGAAATGACTGATCTCAAAACACGTGAAACTCTTGTATTGCTGCCATTATTGGCTCTTATAGTTTTTCTAGGTATTTACCCAAAACCTGTAATAAACAGAATGGAAAACTCAGTAAAAGTTTTGGTAACCCATATTGAAAAGCATGTTTCAGATTTTGAGGAGCCTGTTAATCGGCGTTCTTCAGGAGAAATTAAAATTGATATACACAAATTAGAAGAGGGGCACTAATAATGTTTCTTGCTTCTAATTCTATCCCTTCTCCTGAAATTGTATGGTGGGCTTTACTTCCGGTAATTGTATTTGCAGTTTCTGGGTTACTGCTTCTAACAGTTTCCTCGTTGTTGAAAAAAGAATCGAGTTGGCTGGCGCCTACGATTACTTTGATAGCTGGCATTTTTGTCTTGTTTTCTTCCTTTCCGATGTGGAATAAAATTCAAAATGATGGTCCATTTGCATTTTTAAATGACTCGGTTGGGATAGATGGATCTACTATTTTTCTAACTGGATTGATAGCTATTGCATTAATATCAACTTCTATTATTGCTCGACCCTATGTTCATCGAGAAGGTATTCCCGCTTCAGAGTTTTATGTTCTTCTTCTGCTTTCAGCCGCAGGCGGAGTGGTTATGGCGGGAGCAAATGATCTTATTGTTCTATTTTTAGGAATTGAGATTCTTTCAATTGCAGTTTATGTTTTGGTTGCACTTCATTTAAGAAAAATTGAATCCCAAGAAGGTGCAATTAAATATTTCTTATTAGGTGCTTTTTCTTCTGCTTTTTTACTTTATGGAATTGCTTTGACCTATGGTGCTGTTGGTACTACGAACCTCATTGGAATTAGAAATTATTTAGCTACTACAGTTCTTGTTGAGGATGGCATGTTGATGATCAGCTTTGCTTTAATCCTTGTTGGGTTGGGTTTCAAGGTAGCTGCATTTCCTTTTCATGCCTGGACTCCTGATGCTTATCAAGGTGCTCCTACCCCTGTTGTTATCTGGATGGCAGCGGGAGTTAAAGTCGCAGGATTTGCTGCGATCATAAGAATTTTCCCCTTGACATTTGCGTCTTATGTTGATGATTGGCAAATCCCAGTAGCTGTGCTTTCTGGTTTAACTGTTGTGTTTGGTTCTGTGGTCGCAGTGGTGCAAACAAATGTCAAAAGAATGCTGGCTTACTCTTCTATAGCTCATGCAGGATTTATTCTCATTGGAGTGCAGTCATCGAGTATTGATGGAACAGCTGCCGTATTGTTCTATTTGGGTGTTTATACATTCCTAGCTTCAGGAAGTTTTGCTATAGCAACAGTTGTAGGTGGTGAAGGTGATTCGAATCACAATTTAGATGCATACAAAGGACTAGCTAAACGTAATCCAGCTTTGGCGGCGTTATTCACAATTTTGCTTTTAGGGCAAGCGGGAATTCCTTTTACAGGAGGTTTTATTGCGAAACTCGGTGTCATTTCCTCAGCGGTTGATACCAAGTTTTATTTTCTTGCGGGCGTAGCAATGGTTTCAGCAGCAGTTGCTGCATATATTTATCTTCGAATAATTATGACGATGTATTCTGAGATTGATGAAAGCGGAATTGAGGAAATCTATGTTCCAAAAGGGGTTTGGATAGTCACTTTATTGTCTTCTGCTGTAGTTATGGTTACAGGTTTTATTCCTGGACCTTTCGTAGAAATAACCAAAGATGCGTTACCGATTTTGGTAGGGAGTTAATTGATAGTGAAATATTTCATTCAGGCCTTCCGAACGTCTACGAAAGTGTTAAATTGCGGTAGCCTTCGTCCAGTAAACAGCTTTGGCTTTTCTTATTTATCAAGGGTAATTGGGTCTTAAAACGATGTCTGAATTTCTTCGCAATTGGCTTACAGTTTTAATATTTGGAGGTGTCGGGATCCTTCTTGTGTCTGTTTTTTTAGGTTTAGGAAGCTTGCTTAGACCTAGTCGAGATACTCCACAAAAAAGAATTAATTATGAATCAGGTGTTGATCCTCAAGGTGACATGTGGAGTCAAGCAAATATCAGATATTACGTTTTCGCTTTGATGTTTGTTCTATTCGATGTTGAAGCAGTATTTATTTTTCCATGGGCTGCACGTCTCGAGGTCTACGGCCTTTTTGGTTTAGTTGAAATGGCAATATTTATTTTTATTCTGGCTTTAGGCCTTCTCTACGCTTGGAGAAAGCGGTTATTGCAATGGGTCTAGTTGAAAATGGTAAATTGCCAGGTCCTTTGACCAAACTTTTGAATATAAGCCGAAAATATTCTCTTTGGGTATACCAATGGGGACTTGCTTGCTGTGCAATAGAAATGGGCGCGGCTTTTGCTTCGCCACGTTATGACGTTATGAGACTAGGTGTGATCCCTTTCCCCGCAAGCCCTCGTCAAGCTGATTTAGTTGTCATATCTGGCACAGTTACCGACAAAATGGCTCCAGCTGTTAGACGACTTTATGAACAAATGCCTGAGCCGAAATATGTTATTTCTATGGGATCCTGCGCGAATTGCGGAGGTCCTTATTGGGATAGTTATTCGGTCACCAAAGGTGTTGATCAGATTATTCCTGTAGACGTTTATGTTCCTGGTTGCCCACCACGACCGGAAGCGTTGCTTGAGGGAATTGTTTTATTGCAAGAACGAATCGCATCAGAAGATATGACTGACCGATGGAATCGAGATCCAATTGTCGTCACCTGATACCACCGAAGAAGGACTTGTTGAAGAGTCAATTGAATCTCAAGAAGATCCAATAATTGATGAAGAGCGCGATGCCTTGGTTGAGAGCATCAAGAAAGATTTAGGTAGTGATTTTATTGACTCTCACGTGACTCCCCAGATTGATATTTGGATACGAGTAACGCAAAAGGCTTGGTTGGAAACCGCAAGGGTTCTTTTTGAAAAATATGAAATGAGTTTCTTTAATTTTCTTTCTGCGATTGATTGGAAACCTTCACCATTCGGCAGAGACATGGATGCTGCAATTGACAATACTGATGATGAAGTGGATATCGCAAGTGAAATGGAATGGGGCGTAACGGGAGGCGAAAAACGTTTTCAACTACTCGCACGTGTTCATAATCCTGTCACAAATATTGGTATTAATATAAAGGCTGATTTAGAAGGTGATTTCCCAGAAGTAGAAACATGGATTCCGGTGTATCCAGGTGCTAATTGGCATGAAAGAGAAGTAATGGAGATGTTTGGAATTTCTTTTACAAATCATCCGAATATGGTCAACCTTTATTTGCCTACTGAGTTCGAAGGTAATCCACTTCGAAAAGATTTCCCTTTGCTTTCAAGAAGAGCTAAACCTTGGCCCGGGATTGTTGATGTAGAGCTTATGCCTGGTGAGGATGATGATGAAACAGAAGAATCAGGAGAAGAGACCTGATGAATCTTGAAGCTTCAACCCAGCAGCTTTCTTATATAGCAAATCAAGCAAGTGATGCAAGAGTCAATATTGAACTTGAAACAGAAGGTATGACTCTAAATCTAGGACCTCAGCACCCAGCAACACATGGGACTTTACGAATAATCGTTCGTTTAGATGGTGAACAAGTTGTATCCGCAGAACCTGTTATGGGTTATATGCATCGAGGCTATGAAAAACTAACAGAAGTCAGAACGTATCCGCAGGTAACGACTCTTGTAAATAGAATTGATTGGTTGGGAAGTTTTGCCAATGAAGTCCCTTTCATTCTTGCAGCTGAAAGGCTTATGGAGGTAGAAGCTCCTCCCCGTGCTCAATGGATAAGAACTGCATTATTCGAACTATCTCGAATAGCTAATGTTGTTTTGTTCTTAGGTGATATGGCAGTTCAACTAGGAGCGACAACTCCTGTTTTTTATGCGTTTAGAGATCGAGAATTCGTCTTGAACCAGATCGAATCAGTAACTGGTGGTCGGTTTCATCCGAATTTTGACCGGATAGGCGGAATAAAAGATGACTTACCAAAAGGATGGATACAAGAAACTAAAGACGTACTTGCTCGGATCCATTCCTTTTGTGACGAGATGCAAGACCTTGTAGTCGGAAATGAAATTTTTCAAACAAGAACTAGAGGTATTGGAATAATTCCAGCTGATGTAGGCCTCTCTTATGGTCTTTCGGGTGCGAATATCCGCTCTAGCGGTGTTGATTGGGATTTAAGGAGAGATGGCGGAGTAGGTCTCATTCATGACCAGTTGGATTGGAAAGTTTGGACACATCCGGATGGTGATTCATTTGCCCGCTATTGGGTGCGTCTGCAGGAAGTCAGAGAGTCATGCAAGATGGTCGATCAAATCTTAGATGGAATACCCTCAGGCCCGATAATGGCAAAAGTTCCAAGAATTATAAAAGTGCCCCCTGGAGAAGCTTATGTAGAAACAGAGAATCCCCTTGGGATAATGGGTTATTACATTGTTTCTAAAGGTGATTTGGTTCCTTATAGAGTGAAAATACGTTCAGCTTCGTTTAATAATGTGTCAATCACACCGTGGGTTTTGAAAGGTGTTTACGTCCCAGATGTTATTTCCATTTTGGCGAGTTTATATTTCATTTTAGGAGATATTGACCGATGACAATTTTTAATTTGGCTATAGAACTCGCTTATTGGCAGCAAACCATAATTCGATCAGTTCTTGGATTGGTAGCAGTGCTTCTTCCTGCAGGAACACTTGTTTATCTTTATTTGTTCAAGATGATGAGTTTCATGCAAAGTCGATTGGGTCCGATGGAAGCCGGTCCATATGGTTCGTTACAACTTTTAGCAGAAGTAGGGAAGTTTCTTCAGAAAGAAGACTTATTTCCAAAGGCTGCTGACAGAGTTGTTTTTAAAGCAGCTCCATTTGTAGTTTTGGCTTCAACTTTTTTACTTGTTTTAGTGTTGCCAGCGGGACCAGATGCTTGGTTTATAAATATTGACACAGGAGTGTTTTTGGCGTTAGCAGTTTCGTCGATTTCGGTTATAGGAATCCTGATGGCAGGTTGGGGTTCAGCTAGTAAATACTCTCTGATTGGTGGTCTGAGAGCAGCGGGACAACTCGTTGCATACGAACTACCTCTAGTTTTAGCTGTAATGGGTGTTGTAATTCAGGCAGGCACTTTAAACGTTCAAGAAATAGTTTTTGCTCAAGCAAATGGTGAAATTTTTGGCTGGGGAGGGATAGGGAATCCTTTTATAATTACTCAATTTTTAGGTTTTATGATTTTCCTTGTAGCAATTCAAGCTGAATTGACTCAACCACCTTTTGATATGCCAGTGGCCGAGTCAGAAATTGTTACCGGTTATTTAACTGAATACACAGGAATGAGATTTTTGCTCTTCTTTATAGGAGAGTTTGCAACAGCCGGCATTTTTTCGGCTTTGGCAGCAACATTTTTTCTTGGCGGTTGGTACATACCAGGTTTAGACCCGACGGATAATCTTTTCAATCTTATAGGGCCGTTGGTTTTGGTAGGAAAGATGTTGCTCGTGTCATTCCTTATATTTTGGTTCCGATTTACATATCCCAGATTTCGTGAAGACCAATTACAACAACTTGCTTGGAAGGTACTAGTGCCTCTTTCATTAGTAAATATTGTTGCTACTGGTATTTTGAAAGTGGCTTTCTAATGCGTTTGTCGATAAGAGTTCCGGGGTTAGTAAAAGGTTTAGGGGTGACTTTTAAGACTTTGGTTAAAACCATTACTAAAGGTTCACACACAGTTCAATATCCCAGAGTGAAAGAAGCACCTACTCTTAGGGCCAGAGGGGTAATCGCATTACACGAAGAGAATTGCACTGCATGCATGCTTTGTGCACGTGAATGTCCTGATTGGTGTATTTATATTGAAGGGCATAAATATAAAGCTCCGCCTAGAAGACCCGGTGGTAAACCTAGACAGAAAAACGCTTTGGATCGTTTTGATATTGATTTTGCACTATGTATGTATTGCGGTATTTGTGTTGAAGTTTGTCCTTTTGAGGCACTATTTTGGTCTCCAGAATTTGAATTTTCTGAGCCAAAATTGGCTGATTTGCTTCATGACAAAGGTCAATTATCGAAGTGGATGGAAACTGTGCCCGAATTTGAAGAATATGAGACGGGTAGTGAAGCTAAACAATTAAAGGTTCCACGTTAATGGCTAGTTTCTTTTTATCGCAGATTCAAGGATTGGATCGATTAACAAGTGATGAGGTATTGGTCGCTCAGAATGTTTTTTTTGCACTGATTGCTTTAGTGATGATTTTTGCAGCATTACGAATGGTCACAACAGAAAACATTGTTCACGCTGCTCTTTATCTAGTGATTGTTCTAGCTGGAGCGGCGGGAATGTTTATTCTCTTAGGAGCTGAATTTGTAGCAGTTACCCAAATTCTCGTTTACATAGGAGCCATAATAGTTCTTTTCCTTTTTGGAATAATGCTTACAAAAGGCTCGTTTGGAACTGAAGAAGGGGAGTTTAGAGAACGAAATCAAATGGCTGTTTTGGTAGGAGTTTTGATAGTTGCAGTTACTTCGGGTTCTTTTATAGACAGTTTTCGAGATGCGGAACTCAGTCGTGAAGCGCCAAGCACCACGGCCGAAATAGGCGATACAATTTTCGGCCAGTTCATCATTCCATTTGAAGCTATTTCAGTCTTGTTGCTTGCAGCTTTAATCGGATCTGTTGTTATAGCGAGAAGGGATCTTTAATGCTTCTAAATCAGTTTTTGATTCTTTCTGCGGTGCTTTTTTCTATTGGAGTTTATGGAGTATTGACAAGACGTAATGGCGTGATGGTTTTGATGTCAATAGAGCTGATCCTCAACTCAGTCAATATAAATCTTGTTGCTTTTGCTGCTTTCCGGGAAGCAATTCCAGGAGAAGTATTTGCACTTTTTGTAATTGCAGTAGCAGCAGCTGAAGTGGGTGTGGGTCTAGCTATGGTTTTATTGCTTTATCGCAATCGTCGAAATATCGATCTTGCTGGAATAGATTCGATGAAGGGCTGATGAGATGATTCAATTATTAGCAGCTACGACTTCGTCTGCAACCTCTATTCCATTGGGAATAACTCAAGACGGAAATTGGTTTTTGCAGAACGCATGGCTTATACCTCTTATACCTGCCTTGTCGTTTATCGGAATACTTTTTTTTGGTAAACGTTTACCACGTGGAGGATCAGAACTTGGCATAGCTGCGTTGTTGATTGTGTTTCTGTTATCGATATGTACCGGATTCGCTTGGATGGATCATCGCGACAATTTTCACGGAGAGGAAGTAAGTCAAGTTCTTATAAGTGGTGAGCATGGTGAGCATGGTGAGCATGGTGAGCATGGTGAGCATGGTGAGCATGGTGAGCATGGTGAGCATGGTGAGCATGGTGAGCATGGTGAGCATGGTGAGCCATCTTTAGCTGTGGTAAATACAACAACTTGGTTTGTAACAGGAGGCGTTGAATTTTCTGTTGGGACTCTTGTAGATGGACCAGCAGTGATGATGCTATTCGTAGTTACTTTGGTTTCTTTGTTAGTTCACATCTATTCAACAGATTATGTAGCTGGCGATAGAAGGTTTACGCATTTTTTCGCTTTCCTTTCCCTGTTCAGCGCCTCGATGCTCTTGCTTGTGATTTCTGAGAACACACTACAGTTACTAGTTTCTTGGGAGCTAGTGGGATTGTGTTCTTTTGCATTGATTGGACACTGGTGGGAGGAAAAAGATAATTCGAATGCTGCACTAAAAGCATTTTTAACAAATCGTGTCGGAGATATGGGTTTATTGATTGGAGTTACGATTCTCTTTTTCGCTTCAGGAGAAATAATCCCGGACTCTTTTGGTTCGTTTTCTATAGCTACTACTAATGCTTTAGCTTCATCAGGCCTACTTTCGCACACCACATTGTTAATAGCTGCTTGTTGTCTTATGGCAGCGGTTATGTCGAAATCTGGACAGTTTTTCTTACACACTTGGTTGCCTGATGCAATGGCAGGACCTACGCCAGTATCCGCTCTTATTCATGCCGCGACCATGGTTGTAGCAGGAGTCTTTATGATCGCTCGCCTCTATGGAGTTTTCTTTGAAGGGTTTTCTATAGCAGGAAGTTCGATAAACCTAATGGCGCTTGTGGGTGGGTTCACAACATTAGTAGGAGCATGTTTAGCTTTTGTTCAACGAGATATCAAAAAAGTTCTTGCTTATTCAACAATCTCGCAACTTGGTTATATGGTCATGGCCCTAGGCGTAGGAGCTTGGACTGCGGCAATGTTCCATCTTTTCACTCATGCTTTCTTTAAAGCTTGTTTATTTTTGGGTTCGGGATCCGTTGCGCACTCTGTTCATAGTTTTGACATGAAGTCAGATATGGGTGGGTTAAGAAAAGTAATGCCACAAACATTTCGAACTTTTATAATCGGTTCGATTGCTTTAGCAGGCCTTCCGCCTTTCGCAGGCTTCTGGTCCAAAGATGAAATACTTGCTGGAACAGGTGGATGGGGAATTATGGGAGGTACAAACGGCAACGGCTCTTATACATTCATGTTGGTAATGGGAATGATTACTGCTGCTCTAACAGCCGCGTATATGACTCGATGCGTTTATCTAACTTTCTTTGGTGAATTTAGGGGTCATGGTCATCCTCATGAATCTGGTCCAAGGATTACTATCCCTCTTTGGATTTTGGCAGTTTTGGCAATTTTTGCTGGATTTTTAAACTTTCCTAAAGGCTTTCAACTTGTACCTGAATCACTTCAGGAAAGATTTGGTCATTATGTTGAGCCAGTAGCTGGTTATTTCCCTAAAATTTCTCATGCCACCCCAAGCTGGTCATTAGCAATAATTTCTACAATTGTTGTAACTACTGGTATCGCTTTTGCATGGAATTACTATTTTGTAAAAGTGGAAAAAGCTTCGAAAGAAAGTGGTCAAAGTCTAACTGAATTGCCTGATGGACTCACTACGCGTCTAGTTGTAGCGAGAATGGGTCACACACTTCTTGTTAACAAGTATTACCTAGATCACCTTTACACAGGAATTATTACTCGTGCTGTTAAAGAACCGATAGCTGAATTGGCTTATAGGTCGAACCAAGAAATATTAGATCGCACTGTTGATACCGTTGGCCGAACTGCAGTAAAAGTTGGCCAACTTAATTACCACAAAATAGATCAGATTGTCGTTGACGGTTTTGTTAACGCTTCTGGTCGCATTTCATCGGATAGCGGTGAAGAACTTCGCAAAATTCAATCCGGAAAAGTTCAGAGCTATGCGGCAATTTTGTTTGCCGCTGCGACGATTTTGGCCGGTTTACTCATAGTCATTGTGTAGGAGATATTAAACATGGAAAACTTGCTTGACAGTTGGGGCCTTACCGTGGCCACTTTCTCACCTCTAGTAGGTGCGTTAGTTATGTTTCTAATTCCAAAAGAAAAAGAATATGAGCACAAAATGATTGCTCTTATTACTTCTCTTTGGGTTGCTTTTGTAGGGTTAATGCTTCTTATATGGTTTGATCTTGACGCTACTGACAAGCTCCAATATGTAGTAGACAAGAGCTGGATACAGGCAATCCACAGTCGTTATGTCGTGGGACTTGATGGAATTTCTTTACCTTTGTTGTTGCTTACAGTTCTTATAGTTCCACTTTGCATTGTTTACAGCTGGAACCATTTTCCTGATCCAAAAAATCCAAAAACATTTTTAATCTTGATTCTTGTCTTAGAAACAGGAATGATTGGCACTTTCGTAGCTCAAGACATGGTTCTCTTCTTTGTTTTCTTCGAAGTTGTTCTATTACCAATGTTTTTTATGATTGCCGTTTGGGGGGGGCCAAACAGAAAATATGCTTCTCTAAAATTCTTCCTATACACACTTTTCGGATCGGCGCTAATGCTCGTCAGTTTCTTATCTCTCTTCTTTCTAACGGGAGCGGAGTCATTTGTATTCAGTGAAATCGCTGACAATGTTGTCGCCCATACTGTCTCTCGCACGGCACAGCTTTGGATATTTGGTGGAATGTTTCTTGGCTTTGGAATTAAAGTTCCGATGTTCCCATTTCATACTTGGCTGCCCGATGCTCATACTGAAGCACCGACTGTAGGATCCGTAATACTTGCAGCTGTATTGCTAAAACTTGGCACTTATGGATTTGTAAGAATAGCGATACCTCTACTTCCTGATGCAGCAGTTGAATGGGCTCCATGGATAGGACTATTGGCGGTAATAGGGATTATTTACGGAGCATTCTGTTGCTTAGCGCAAACAGATATGAAACGGTTAATCGCCTTCTCTTCAGTTGCTCATATGGGATTTGTGATGCTTGGAATTTCAACTCTTACTGATTTTGGAATTAACGCAGCCATCATGGGCATGGTTGCTCATGGTCTTATAACAGGGATGCTCTTCTTTTTAGCTGGATCAATGAAAGAGCGCTATCACACATTAGAAATTAAGAGATTAGGTGGGTTGCTTATTCAAGCTCCCAAAATGGGTTGGGTATTAGGATTTTGTGCAATGGCGTCACTCGGATTGCCAGGGCTCGCAGGATTCTGGGGAGAATTTCCCGCGATACTTTCTGCATACAACCCTGCAAATGGGTTACCGGTGGAAACCTTTAGAACATTTATGGTGGTAGCAGCATTAGGTACGGTTCTTGCTGCCGGCTATTTGTTGTGGCTACTGCAAAGATCAGCATTTGGTACGCCAAAGGAAGAATTTGCTGATGATCCTAATATTCATGACGCCACAAAAACAGAATGGGTTGCATGGGCTCCGCTACTTGCTTTAATACTAGCGATAGGTATCTACCCAAATCTTGTCTTCAGGGCTACGGATGCAGCAGTGGATGCATCACTAACTCCATGTTTGACTATTGATGCAGATAAAGCAACTCATGAAGAAATAGAGTCAGCTCATTGTTCTGATGTTTATGGTTTAGGCGATCATGGGTCTGATCATCACGCGGTATCGAAGGGTTAACAGTGACCACTAACCTAATGCTCTTAGCGTTTGAACGCCCTGCAATTGACTGGCACGCGGTTGCTCCTGAAATAGTCTTACTCTCTGTAGGAGTTTTCATAACACTTTTAGACATCTTGTTTTTGGAAAAGGCTCGGCCTTATATGGCAGCGCTATCTGGTTTGGGGATCCTTGCTACGGCAATACCCCTACTAACTCTCGGTATTGATGGAACCGAGAGGGTTCTTTTTGATGGGGCTTACGTAGTTGATAATTTCTCATTAGTATTAAAAGCTATTTTTCTTCTAGCCGGATATGTAGTTATTCTTCTATCCACCAACTACATAGTTGATGGTGATTATTGGGAGAGTGAGTACTACGGACTACTTTTGGCTTCTCTAATGGGAATGATCATGATGGCCTCTTCGAGAGATTTGATTTCTGTTTTTGTAGCTTTAGAACTACTTTCAATCCCTGCTTATTTAATGGTTGCTTGGAGAAAACGTGATCCTAAATCAAACGAAGCAGGGCTTAAGTATTACCTAATGGGTGTTTTTGCGTCAGCGGTAATGCTTTACGGAATGTCACTTTTGTTTGGGGTAAGTGGCACCACAGTACTAAGTGAGATTGCTGATTCGATTGACGCTGGCAATGGTTCTAGTTCTGTAATGACACTAGGAATTGTTTTTGTGGTAGCTGGTTTTGCGTTTAAAGTATCTGCTGTTCCATTTCATACTTGGGCACCTGATGTCTATGAGGGAGCTCCGACGCCTGTAACAGCATTTCTTTCGGTGGCCTCAAAAGCAGCAGGTTTTGTTGCTCTACTAGCTTTAATTTTTGTTGGTTTCTATGAGCTTTCAAATATTTGGGAACCGCTCATTTGGATACTTGCAGCGCTTTCAATGACTGTGGGTAATTTGGTTGCATTAAGACAAACAAACATAGTCCGACTAATGGCTTACTCTGGAGTTGCACAGACAGGATTTATGATCGCTCCTTTAGCTGTAGCAGGTCATAGTTTAGCTACTGGAGATCAGGCTCTTTCAGCGGTTATTACGTATTTAGCCATTTATGCCGCGATGAACCTTGGTGCATTTGCGGTGATTATTACTTTGGCGAGACGCACTGGCAGCGCGGAAATTGATTCATTTTCAGGAGCTTTTCACTTTGCTCCCGGATTAACGGTAGCTATGACAATTTTTCTATTTTCTCTTGCAGGTATACCACCCTTAGGAGGATGGTTTGCCAAATTTGAGGTGTTTAGGGTTTTGGCAACTTCTGGCGAGACTTGGGGCTATTTATTAGCTGTTGTTGCGGCTATTAATTCTGTTATAGCCCTTTTTTACTATGCAACAATTGCTCGTAAAATGTGGGCTGACGATCCTTCAGAAAGCGATTTAAATACCGTTGAGATAACCCCATCACTTATATCCGCTTTAGCGATTTGTGTATTCGTTACTTTACTATTCGGCATATTTCCTCAACTAGTGGCACGTTTTACAGAAGTGAGCCTGTTGGCTTCTGGTGTTTAATTCGTAATCAATTGGCATGTTAGCTGATCACCTAAAAAATCGAATTAGCGAAAATGGACCTCTTTCTTTTTCTGAGTTCGTTGAATCTTGTCTCTATGATTTGAATGACGGATTTTATATTAAAGAAGGTAAAGCTGGGCGACGAGGGGACTTTTTGACAAGTCCTGAAGTGGGCCCCCTTTTTGGTTTTCTTTTAGCGAATTGGTTAGACGAAATCTGGAAAAATTTAAATAAACCTGAAAACTTTCAAGTGATTGAGGTTGGAGCGGGCAGTGGAACTCTTGCTAGAGCAATAATTGACGCAAAACCTAAGTGCCTTGAAAATGGAGTTTATACGATGGTTGAAATCTCGCAGAAGTTGCGAGAAGCTCAACCCATTTCGGACAAATTGATCTCTAGCCCAAATATCCCAGAGCATCCTTTTGTGGGTGCGGTCATTGCAAATGAACTTTTAGACAATTTGCCGTTCGATCTTTTAGAAGGAGATGGTGAATGCTGGAAAGAAGTACACGTAGGTCTTGAGGATGATGAATTTGTCGAGATTCTAATGGGTGAGAGTGAAGAAACAGTTGAAGCTTCTCCTCTTAAAGGGTCACGGGTACCAATTCAAAGTCAAGCTAACGAATGGGTTGGAAGCATTTTAGAAAATATTACAAAAGGTTCGTTATTGGTAATTGACTATGGATCCACAACTCAAGAAATGAGTCAAAGAGGTCAAGATTCGTGGCTTCGAACTTTCAGAAAACATTCAAGAGGAGAAAAGCCTTTAAGTGATGTTGGGAATCAAGATATCACAGTTGAAGTGGCTATTGATCAACTTCCAGAAGGGGCGTTTGTATCCACTCAAGAGGATTTTCTTAAAAATCAGGGGATTGATGATTTAGTGGAAGAAGGACGCCAAACTTGGAAAGAATTTTCTTCGGTTGGTGATTTAAAAGCTGTTAAGGCGCGTAGCAGAGTAACTGAAGCAGAAGCACTTCTTGACCCCATGGGTTTAGGAGCATTTTTTGTTTTAGAGTGGCATATTCCATCAAGTATCTAGATAATAGAGATCCCTTTTACCCCGCTAGGTAAGTAAACCCCAGATTTTGTCTAAAATTATCTAATCAACCAAGGGAGCAACAATGAGTGAATCAACAATCGAAGAGTTCTATGTTGAGGATCGAACGTTTCCGCCTGATGCAGATTTTGTTGAGAAAGCATTACTTAATGATTCCTCTCACCATGAAGAAGCAATTTCTGATTATGAAGCATTTTGGGCCAGGCAAGCACGAGAGTTGATTAGTTGGGACGAGGATTTCCATACGACACTTGAGTGGGAATTGCCTTTCGCTAAATGGTTCATAGGAGGGCGACTGAATATTTCTTATAACTGTTTGGACAGGCATGTAGAAGCGGGTTATGGAGAGAGGGTTGCTTATTATTGGGAAGGTGAACCCGGTGATACTAGAAAAATTACTTATCAAGATCTTCTTACAGAAGTTTCCAAATTCGCGAATGCACTGAAAGAACTTGGCTTAGAAAAAGGAGATCGAGTGGCTATATACATGCCAATGATCCCTGAGCTCCCTGTAGCAATGCTTGCCTGTGCCAGAATTGGGTTGGTTCATAGTGTTATATTTGGAGGGTTTTCACCTGATGCGATTATCGATCGATGTGAAGATGCTCAAGCAAGACTTATCATCACTGCAGATGCCGGTTATAGACGAGGAGTCCCGTCAGCATTAAAAACAAATGTTGATATGGCATTAGAGAATGGTGCCTCAACCGTAGAACATGTGGTAGTCGTCAACCGGTGTGATACGGACATACAAATGGTTGCAGATCGTGACTATTGGTGGCATGAACTAGTTGAGAAAGCAGATTCTGATTGCCCAACTGAGTCGTTAGAGAGCGAAGATCTCCTTTATTTGCTTTACACCTCGGGTACCACTGCAAAACCAAAAGGGATAATGCACACGACGGCGGGTTATTTAACTCAAGTCATGTATACGCATCGCTATACCTTCGATTTGAATCGAGATAAGGATATTTATTGGTGCGCAGCCGACATCGGGTGGGTTACAGGACATAGCTATATCGTTTATGGTCCTTTAGCTAATGGCTGCACGTCAGTTATTTATGAAGGCACACCGGATACCCCACGTTTGGATCTTCGTTCAGATAATCCATCGGAATGGCCTAAAGACCGCTTATGGGACATTATTGAACGTTATGGCGTTACTCAGCTTTACACTGCCCCAACGGCTATAAGAACTTTCATGAAGTGGGGTGCACAAGAACCTGCTTCACATGACTTGTCGTCTTTGCGAGTTTTAGGGACAGTGGGAGAGCCAATCAATCCTGAAGCCTGGATGTGGTATCACGAAAATATTGGAGGCGAAAAATGTCCAATAGTTGATACTTGGTGGCAAACGGAAACTGGAGGTCACATGATTACACCTCTTCCCGGTTTGACTACGACAAAACCTGGGTCTGCTTGTCAACCAATACCCGGAGTATTTGCAGAAGTAGTAGATGATGATGGAATTCAAATTCAACAGGGGGGTGGTTATTTAACTATTACACACCCTTGGCCGGGAATGTTAAGGGGTATTTGGGGAGACCCTGAAAGGTACAAACAGACTTATTGGTCACGTTTTGAAGGTAAGTATTTTGCTGGAGATGGAGCCAAGTTGGACAAGGACGGATACTTGTGGCTTTTAGGAAGAGTTGATGATGTAATGAACGTTTCGGGACACCGCATTTCCACTGCAGAAGTTGAGTCAGCTTTAGTAGATCACCCTGCGGTAGCTGAAGCAGCAGTAGTTGGAGTTGCCGATTCGACAACGGGTCAGGCAATTGTTGGATATGTAATTTTGAGAGGGACTTTTGAAGCCTCAGACTCGCTTGGAGAGGAGATACGAGCTCATGTAGCAACCAAGTTAGGGCCAATTGCTAGACCAAAAACAGTTGTTTTAGTTCCTGATCTACCTAAAACCAGAAGTGGAAAGATTATGAGAAGACTACTGCGAGATGTAGCAGAAGGTAGAGATTTAGGTGATACGACTACCTTGGCTGATTCAGGGGTTGTAGAGGAGATTAGAACTAGAGCAGCAGAATCACCAGATGAAGATTAATAACATTTAATGTTTATTTATAGAAATCTAGAACCTCCTTATGGTTCTGTTCTCATAGTTGATATAGATGGCGTGATAGCTGATGCAACGGCACATCAACACTATTTGAATGGTGAGATTCAAAATTGGGAAAAATTTTTTGAAGCTGCTTTAGATACTCGGGTATTTAGAGAAGGTCGAGAACTTGTAAAAAGTCTTGATAGACAGAAACCTATTTTTTTAATGACAGCAAGGCCTTCCGATCTTCTCGAAAAGACTGTTCATTGGTTGAGCCAAAATGAAATCCGGTGGGATGCTCTTTTAATGAGGGAAGAAAAAGATGATCGCAGTTCTCCAGAAGTCAAGTTGGACTTATTGAAAGATCTAATTAAATGCGGATATGAACCTAAACTTGCTCTTGATGATGATCCGAGAAACCTTTTAATGTTTTGGGAGCAGAAAATTCCTTCTATTTATGTCCATTCAGGGTATTACGAATAAAACAGATTTTAGATATTGTTAATTTCAGCAAAACGAGGTGAGAGATGATAAATACAGCAAAGACTTTTGGCCTTTTAGCACTTTTAGGTGGTCTTTTTATTGTTATAGGTGGAGCAATTGGTGGTTCTAGCGGTCTTATTTTAGGTCTTGCAATTGGCTTATTGTTCGTTGGTGGAAGCTACTGGTTCAGTGACAAGCTTGCAATAGCTTCAGCTCGAGCAATTCCTGCGGAGCCGTCCGATTATCCTGAATATCACCGAGTAATGACGGAGTTATCAATGGCCGCTGGGCTTCCTATGCCAAAGTTATACATTTCACCAAATAAACAACCTAATGCTTTTGCAACTGGTAGAAATCCTGAACATGCAGCTGTTGCTGTAACACAAGGTCTTTTAGACAATCTGGATTGGTATGAGATCAGAGGAGTATTAGCTCATGAATTAAGCCATGTTGAAAATCGTGACATTCTTATAGGTTCAGTTGCAGCCGCGATTGGGATGGCAATAACACTTATAGCTCGTATGGCTTTCTGGGCTGCTATGTTCAGTGGAGGCCGTGATAGAGACAGAAATCCTTTAGGTGAAATTGCGTTCGCAATAATGGCTCCTATTGCTGCAATGCTTATTCAGGCAGCTATAAGTCGAACCCGAGAATATAAAGCTGATGCTACAGCAGCGCGACTCATAGGAGATGGTGAACCTCTTGCGAGAGCATTAGAGAAATTAGAAATTGCATCTGGTCGCATTCCCTCAGGGATTGATCCGAATCAAGCGTCTTCTTACATTATCAATCCGTTAAAAGCAGAGGCACGCGGTCGGGGAGGGAGTCGTGTTTTCTCAACCCATCCCCCAACAGTTGAGAGGGTGGAAAGACTCCGAAATGGTTCGTGGAACCAAGGAACAGTTGGTAGCGGTCCTATTTCTTAATCTCTAAAGTTTATGAATTGAAGAGGTAATTCAATTTTACTTGCTTTTAGAGAAGTGATTACTTCCTGAAGAGCGTCGCGTTTTTTACCACTCACCCGTATTTGATCGCCTTGGGTTTGCGTTTGGATACCTTTTATGCCCAGATCTTTAATAAGACTATTGATAGATTTAGAATCTTCACTTCCTATACCTGATTGCAATTTTGCTACTTTTTGGTTCCTTCCACCAGCTGCAGACTCTAGGTCTTGCCATAAGAGTGTTTTTAAGGAAACTTTTCTTTTAACTAATTTTTCTTCAAGCACAATTAGTAAAGCATTAATTCGATCCTCTGTTGAGGATTCGATTCGTATTGAATCCTCTGTTAGTTCGACTTTCGAATCCGTTCCTTTAAAATCGAAACGATTACTTATCTCACGTTCTGCTTGATCGACCGCATTTCTCACTTCTTGTTGGTCATACTGTGAAACAATGTCAAAAGATGGCATGTATTTACCTTACTTGTTTGTAATGAATGTAACTTACAGGTGTCTTGTGCTTATGAGTCCATTAGCATCCGATTAAGGGTCGGTGCCCGAGTGGCCAAAGGGAACGGGCTGTAAACCCGTCGGCATATGCCTTCGGAGGTTCAAATCCTCCCCGGCCCACAAACTGGTGGTCCAGAACTATCTCGGTTCTGGACCACCGACATTTAATATTGTTTGCATCACGACAACGTCTTGCCATTTTCCGAATTTCCTACCTATTTCTTTTTCTGTGCCTACAATTTCAAAATCAAATCTTTGATGCAGGGAGATACTCGCTTCATTAGCCCCTCCAATCCTTGCGATTACAGAGTGGAATCCACTTGATTCTGCTACTTCTAATAAGTGAGAAAGTAGCTTTCCTGCAATACCTTGATTTCTAAATTTTTCATTTACGTAAATTGAATCTTCTACAGTTGTCCTATAAGCAGCGCGTGCTTTATAAGGAGAAAGAGAAGCAAAACCAACTATTTTGTTACTCATTTCAGCAACTAATACGCTAAAGGCACCGGACCTTTCATTAAGCCAGTCTTCCTGTTCTTTAGTGCTTCTTTCAACTAAATCAAAAGTTGCTGTTGAATTTCTAACTTCGTGATTATAAATTTCTCTGATTGCTTCACTATCTTTTTCTTCAGCTAGGCGGATTTGTATCTCTTTTTCCATACTCTGACTGTAGTAAGGCTTAACAGCAGGGAAGTGGACGTTGGGGTAACCAGACTCCCGTGGCATCCTGTCAATAAGCCTTTTGCTGGCCCCCTTAGCTCAGTCGGCAGAGCGTCTCCATGGTAAGGAGAAGGTCGACAGTTCAATTCTGTCAGGGGGCTCGGGGCGACGTAGCTCAGTTGGTAAGAGCGCGCGATTCATAATCGCGAGGTCGACAGTTCAAGTCTGTCCGTCGCTACTATTAAAATAGATAATCAATACAAGGTTGTTGGTGGCGACTCGCAATGTTGTTGCTATCGTTTTATAGTCCACTAATCAAATCAGGTGAGTGGTTAAATTTAAAAATTTCAGGAGCTAAAGATGTCTAAGGTATGCCAGGTAACCGGTAAGAAACCCGGTTTTGGCAAACAACTATCGCATTCGCATCGGAGAACTAACAGGCGTTGGGATCCAAATGTGCAACGTAAGCGTTATTGGTTGCCGAGTGAGAAGCGTTGGATAACACTAAATGTGAGCACCAAGGGAATAAAGACAATTGATAAAAGGGGCATTGAAAGTGTTGTTGCTAGAATGCGCCGACAAGGACAGAAGGTTTAACAGTTATGGGTAGTGATAAACGTCCAATTATTAAAATGCGTTCAACAGCTGGTACTGGTTATACGTATGTAACTACGAAAAATAAAACCAATACGCGTGAGAGAATTGAACTCAAAAAGTACGATCCAGTAGTCAGAAAACATGTTCTTTTTAAAGAAGAACGTTAAATATTAATATTTCTAATGGAATGTTCATCTAAAACTCGTGCGGCCTCATCGAGCCCCACTGGTATCCTGCCAATGAACCGATTTTTAGAATTCTTTTGTTTTCTTATTGGTTCAAAGGGCAGTGGCTCAATTGGTAGAGCACCGGTCTCCAAAACCGGCGGTTGGGGGTTCAAGTCCCTCCTGCCCTGCCAATTACTTTTAGATTATTGCATAAAAGCACGTAATCACTATCCGACCAATAACCTGATCTAAGACAATTATAAAGATACGAGATTTCTAATGTCCATGAATCGTGAACAGAAACGTATGCTTCAACGCCAAGGAGAAGTAGATGCTGAGGGGGAGCCAGTACGCGAACGCCGTCAGCCTCAACAAGCATCACATACTGAAGAAAGGGCCGGACTAACTCAATTTGCAAGAGAAGTTCGTTCAGAACTTAGGAAAGTTGTTTGGCCAACTCGTTCCGAAACCACAAATTATACGGTAGTTGTAGTAATTACAATTGTTGCTATTACAGCAATTGTTGCAGGTTTAGATTGGTTATTTTCCCAATCAGTACTCGAATTGTTTGATGTCTAATGAATTCTAATAACGACTCCGAAGCCAACATTGTTGAATCTGATCTGCTTCAAGCAGATGAGACTGAGATGGAAGATTCTGGGATTTCTGAAGAGAGTGTTGAGGCTGAGGATTTACTCCCCATTGGTTCATTGGAGCAAAAAGATGAAGCATCTCCTTTAGAAGAAACGGACACTTCAGTAGAGATGGATACTTCCGTTCCTGATAATACTGCAGCCGATTCGAGCCTTGTTATTGATGAAGAGGAACTTTTTGAAGAAGAAGACTTAACTCCAAAAAGAGAGAGCCCCTATGACCGTCCTGGGAGATGGTTTGTGGTGCATACTCAATCTGGTTATGAAAACAAAGTCAAGCAGAATCTGGGAACACGAACATCTTCTATGAATTTGGAAGACCGAATTCTTGAAATTGTTATACCGATGGAAGACGTGGTCGAATTTCGAAATGGTAAAAAGGTAAATGTTTCGAAGAAGATGTTTCCTGGTTATCTACTGGTCAGATGTTTTCTTGATGATGCTTCTTGGGCAGCAATTAGGGATACACCTGGGATTGTAAATTTTGTAGGAGCTGGAGGTAAACCATCACCTCTAAGCAGGAAGGAAGTGGAAAACTTCCTTTATGTTCCGGATGAAACGAAACCTGATGCTCCTAAAAAGACTAGAGCAAGACTTGGTTTTGAATTAAACGAAACGGTACGAGTTAAAGAAGGTCCGTTTGCAGACTTTTCTGGTGCCATTGTTGAGATAAATGAAGATCAACTAAAAGTAAAGGTTCTTGTAGACATTTTCGGCCGGGAGACTCCTGTAGAATTGGAATTCTCACAAATTGCTCAACTCTAAGATTTAGAGGTTGCCAATATGCGTGGGTTACAGCAGACTTGTGACGCTGTTTAGTTAAAAGTTTTGACAAAGTAATAGAAAATTAAGAGAGAAAAGTTATGGCACAAAAGCAAGTAGCAGCTTTAGTGAAAATTCAGATTCCAGCGGGACAAGCTTCTCCTGCACCACCAGTGGGTACCGCTCTAGGTCCTCACGGTGTAGCGATTATGGATTTTTGCAAAGAGTACAATGCTAAGACTGAAGATAAAAGAGGACAGATAATTCCTGTAGAGATAACGATTTACGAAGATCGATCTTTTACATTCATTACGAAAACGCCACCTACGTCGTTTCTTATTCGTCAGGCAGCTGGTTTAGAAAAAGCTTCGGGTTTGGCTGGGCGAGAGGTAGCTGGTTCAATCACATGGAATCAGGTCGAGGAAATTGCTGAAACAAAAATGCCCGATCTAAACGCTATTGATCTTGAAGGTGCAAAACAGCAAGTAGCAGGAACAGCAAGAAGTATGGGTATAGCAGTTAATTAGAAAGAATTTTTTCTAATTTAAACAATTCTGTAAATAGGAGGACCTCGCCTTAACAGAATTTACTAAATGAGGGAGCCAGGAGGAAAGGCTAAATGAGTAAGAGTAAGAGGTATCAGGATTCTCTTGAGAAGTTTGATCCGGATGGATTTTCATCTGGTCGTGAAGCTTTAGAAGTAGTCAAGTCATTTGAAAGAACGAAGTTTGATGAATCTATTGATCTTGTCATTCGTCTAGGAGTTGACCCTAGAAAAACTGAAGAGATGATTCGTAGCACAGTTGCTTTACCATCAGGCACGGGTAAAGCAGTTCGTGTTGCAGTTTTCGCACAAGGTGAAGCAGCTAATGCGGCACGTGAAGCAGGCGCTGACCATGTTGGTGCAGATGATCTTGCTTCAGAAGTCGAAGGGGGAATGCTTGATTTTGAAATTGCGATTTCAACTCCTGAAATGATGGCCACGGTCGGAAAGTTAGGAAGAATGTTGGGGCCTAGAGGTTTAATGCCAAACCCTAAGTCTGGCACGGTTACTGAAGATGTAGCTAAGGCTGTGGAAGATTTCAAAGGTGGAAAAGTAGAATTTCGAACAGATCGTCATGGGAATGTCCACTTGCCAATCGGGAAAGCAAGTTTTTCACTAGATGATTTAGTGTCAAATCTAAATGTAGTAGTTGAAGAACTTGAAAGATTAAAGCCTGCATCTACAAAAGGCCGTTATATCAAAACCGTTTCTGTTTCTTCGACTATGAGTCCTGGGGTTCGAATTGACCCATCTCGAATAACTGAGTAATCAGAAAATAATTATTCGGTCTTGAAAATTTGGTTTGTGTATTGATGGTCATTGGATAGTCTGACTATCACAATAGAGACGCTCACCGAAGACCTCTGGGTTGCATTTATTTGCAGAACGATTTATCGCCCTAGTAGGAGAGCCTTCCGGATCGGTTTCAGACCATGTCTGAAATTCTTTGGTATGCGTTAACGATTTTGGGAGAGGGTGAGCAATGTCAGAGGCACGGGCAGCGAAAGTTGCTGTTGTAGATGAAGTAAGAGAACGCTTTTCTGATTCTGATTCTCTTGTTCTGACTGAATACAGGAATTTAGATGTTCCAGCCATGGCTTCTTTACGAGAGGCTTTACGTGAGGTCGGTGGCGATTACAAAATCTACAAAAATACTTTGGTTCGTTTTGCAGTCGCAGATCTTGATTTGGAGATTGATGATTTATTATCGGGACCAACTGCTATAGCTTTTGTAGGTAAAAAACCAGATGGTTCTTCAGGTGATCCAGTTTCTGTCGCAAAAGCATTGAAGGATTTTGCTAAAAAAAATGAAGCTTTAGTTATAAAAGGTGGGATTCTTGAAAACCGGAGACTCACAGTTGAGGAAATAAACCAACTTGCTGAGATAGCACCAAGAGATGTTCTTTTATCTCAATTAGCAGGACTTTTGGTGGCTCCAATGCAGCAGTTCGCTGGATTACTTAATGCATTGCCTCAGAAATTTGCTTACGCTCTTCAGGCATTGGTGGAAAAATCAGGTGGCGTGCCAGATGATGCTTCTGATGCAGAGACCGAGGAAGTTGAAAGCTCGGAGGCAGATGATGCTTCTGATGCAGAGACCGAGGAAGTTGAAAGCTCGGAGGCAGATGATGCTTCTGATGCAGAGACCGAGGAAGTTGAAAGCTCGGAGGCAGATGATGCTTCTGATGCAGAGACCGATGAAAAGGAGGCCTAATGGCTACTAAAGA
>Ga0208764_10000520_pt1 | contig 24596 bp, 26 predicted proteins | sample ETNtaG_18_FD_185762 | JGI IMG/M metagenome (GOLD analysis project Ga0208764, IMG submission 185762) | Marine microbial and viral communities from oxygen minimum zone, Eastern Pacific Ocean - ETNP201302SV91 (SPAdes) (version 2) | ecosystem: Environmental > Aquatic > Marine > Oceanic ... | reverse complement strand
CCGCCCAATGGATTGTTTAAACAATTAAGACAGGTTTTACCAAAAAATTCAGCAATAACCTTAGATGCAGGCACTCTTTGTTTGCAAGCAACAGATGCACTTGAATATTATGATCCTCCCTCTTTGTTTACTCCTTTAGATTTTGGTTTGGTTGGATTTTCTTTTGCATGTGGATTAGGTGTAAAAGTCGCAAAACCTAATAAAAAAGTTATTAGTCTTATGGGAGATGGAGGTTTTGGAATGACAATTTCGGAATTAAGTACAGCTGTTGAATATAAGATTAATACAATAACTATAGTTATGAACAATAAAAGTTGGGGAGCTGAAAAAGCATACCAAAAAGATTTTTATGGAAAAAGATACTTAGGAGCTGATATTAACAGTCCACCATTTGATAAAGTTGCAGAACTATATGGTGCTAAAGGTTTTAAGGTCAAAAAAATTTCAGAAATTAATCAAGCAGTCAACGAAGCTTTAAAAATTAACAAACCTGTTGTCATTGATGTTGATGTAGATCCAAAAGCACTGTACAGTTTTAGAAGAGATAGTTTTAAACATAGATCAAAATAATGAAATTAGAGTTAAGAAAATTTACAAAATTTGTTGATAAAACTTTTATAGAAGGTGGCAAAGAAGCTAGTGAACCTGTCTTATTAGTTTCTGTAGCTGCAGTTTTTAAAAATCCATGGGATGGTCAGGGATTTGTTGAAGATTTAAAACCTGTAATTTTAGATTTAGCCCCTAAGCTTGGAGATATTTTAGTTCCTGAATTAATAAAGGAAATCGGTTCACCTGAAAAAATTTTAGCTTATGGTAAAGCTGGAATTGTAGGGTTAAAAGGAGAGATTGAACATGCTTCTGCCTTTATTCATACTTTAAGATTTGGCAATAAGTTTAGAGACGCTGTCGGAGGAACATCATATTTAAGTTTTACTAATACAAGAGGGCATGCTGGTTCAAAAATTTCTATACCCATGATGCACAAAACTGACTCTGGCTTAAGACCTTATTATCTAACACATGAGTTTACTATTCATGATGCTCCATTTGATAATGAAATAGTAATTGCTATTGGTGGAGCTTCTAGTGGAAGGGCTCATGCAAGAACCGGCGATAGATATCAAGATATGAAAGAAATGGGCATTGAACCAAAGTAATTTAAATGATCAATGCAAAAGACTCCAAAGAAACATTTTATATATTAAATAAAAAAGAAAAAACTCCTATCGTTTTAGTTCATGGAGTAGGATTAACAAACAAGATTTGGGAACCTCAGATTGATGCATTTAATAATACAGTTTTGGCATATGATATTTTGGGTCATGGAAACACACCTTTGAGTAAAGATAAAATAAGTTTTGACGATTTTTCTATGCAGTTATTAAACTTAATTGATGAACTAAATATGAAAAAAATACATTTGATTGGATTCTCAATTGGATCTTTAATAGCAAGAAATTTTGCAACCAAACATAATGATAGATTGGATTCTTTAACTTTACTTTGTTCGGTGTTTCGTAGAACTAAAGAACAGCAAAAAATTGTTAATGATAGATTTGAGCTTTCAAAAAAAAGCAGATCACTATCAAGGCAAGCCCTTAAAAGATGGTTTACAGACGAATATTTAGAAAAAAATCCAAATACATATGAAAAAATTTGTTCTCTTCTTGAACAAAACAATATTGAAAATTTTTTAAAAGTTTATGAGTTATTTGTAAAACATAAAGATGATGAAAAATTTAACAGTATTAAAACAAAAACACTAATTATGACTGGAGAAAATGATGTTGGTTCAACCCCCGAAATGTCTAAAAATCTAGCAAAAGAAATAGCCAATTCCAATGTTAGAATAGTAACTAAAGGAAAACATCTGTGTAGTATTGAGTGTGCAGATGATGTAAATAACAATATTAAACATCATATTGAAAATGACTAAGCTTAAAGAATACAAAATGTTTATCAACGGAGAATGGGTAGACTCTGAAAGTAAAAAAACATTTAAAACATTAAATCCAGAAAACAATGAACCGTGGGCAATAGTACCAGAAGCGAACAATAAAGATGTTGATAAAGCAGTAAAAGCAGCGCAAAAAGCTTTTGATGGTGAATGGCCTAAACTTCTTCCACGAGAAAGAGGTAAATATTTAAGAGCTATTGGAAATCAATTAAGAGAAAATGCTGAACTGCTGGGAAAAATAGAAACAATAGATACAGGAAAATTGTTTAGAGAAACTAACAAGCAAGCAAATTATATTGCAGAATATTATGACTATTACGCGGGTCTTGCTGATAAAGTTGAAGGAACTGTTTTACCAATTGATAAACCAAACATTCAAGCAATAACTACTAGAATTCCAATTGGTGTAATTGCAGCAATTGTTCCTTGGAATTCACAAATGTTTTTAACTGCTACAAAATTAGCTCCTGCTCTAGCAATGGGAAATACTGTTGTAATAAAATGTTCTGAGCTGGCTCCAGCAACTATGTTTGAATTTGCAAAATTAATAGAAAAAACTGGTATACCAAAAGGAGTTGTAAACGTAATAAGTGGTTTTGGAGAACCTTGTGGTAAAGCTTTAACTTCACATGATCTTGTTGAAAAAATTGCTTTTACAGGAGGGCCGGAAACAGCAAGGCATATAATTAGAAATTCTGCAGAAAACCTTTCGGAGGTTAGTTTAGAATTGGGAGGAAAAAGCCCAGTAGCAGTATTTAGCGATGCCCATCAAGAAAATGCAATTAACGGAATTACTGCAGGAATATTTGGAGCAACTGGTCAAAGCTGCATAGCAGGTTCAAGATTATATATTCAAAATGAAATCTATGACGAATTTTTAGAAAAACTAGTAAAAAAAGCAAAGAAAATTAAAATTGGATCACCGATGAATGCTGATACGGAAATGGGACCAATAAGTAATTTCAAACAATTGGAAACAATAGAAAAAAATATAAAAATCACAGTGGATCAAGGTGGTAAAATTAAATGTGGAGGGAAAAGAGATTCTTTTTCTAACAAAGGTTATTATTTCCCTCCAACAATAATTGAATGTGAAAATCACAATCTACCGACGGCTGAAAATGAATTATTTGGCCCAGTATTATCAGTAATGAGATTTGAAAGCGAAGAAGAGGTGATAAAAAAAATGAATGACAATAAATATGGGCTTTCTTCTGGAATATACACTAAAGATTTAGCGAGGGGTTTAAGAGTTTCAAATGCAATACGTGCAGGAATTACTTTTGTAAACACATATAGGTTAATTTCTCCATCAGCACCTTTTGGTGGAATAAAAGATAGCGGCTATGGTAAAGAAGCTGGAATAGATTCTATTAAAGATTATACAAGAGTTAAAACTACTTGGTTTTATACTTCTGACGAACCTACTCTTGATCCATTTTCAATGAGATAATTTTGTCTAAAAAACATACACTTTTGATTTTATTAGTAATGTTTTTACTAGGCAGCGCTTATCCTACTGCTAAACTTGGTCTGAACGATTCTATTCCTCCTATTTTATTTGGTGCATTAAGAATGGGTATGGTTTTTATTTTTTTAATACCTTTTTGTAAAATTAAAATACCAGATGAAAAATACATATTTCCATTAATAGGTTTTTCTTTGTGCATGGGAACAGGGGTAAATTTGTTTTTATATTTATCTGTAAATGCTTCAAATATTTTGTCACCTATTGTTATTGGTGCTCAGCTTTCAATTCCACTAGCTATTATTGTTAGTTCAGTTTTTATAGGAGAATCAATAAGTTATAAAAAATGGATACTTATAATTACTTCTTTTTTTGGAATAATATTAATTGGCTTTGATCCAAATATTGTAAATGAAATCTTGGGGATATTGTTAATTTGCTGCATGGCTCTTTTTTATGGATTAGCACAAGTATTTTCAAGATATCTTAAAGAACTTGATGTAAAATTTACAAATGCTTTTATGGGATTGATTGGATGTATTACTTTATTATTTATATCAATTTTTTTTGAAGGTAACACATTTTCTAATTTAAAAAATATGAGTACAAATGCTTGGTTACTGGCTTTACATCATGGAATTCTTTGTTCTCTATTAGGACACATGTCAATGTTTTACCTTTATAAATTTTATCCAGTAGGACAAGTTCTTCCATTTTATGCTCTCTTTCCCATCTTTGGAATTATGTTAAGTTTTTTTATATTTGGTGAAATACCAACGCTCATTATGGTTATTGGTGGAATTATTGTAATAACTTCAGTCTTTTTACTACAGAAAACTAGATAAATACTTATTGAAAAATAAATCTAATAAGATTTAATTTGATCTTTATAAATTGTTAACAATTAAGGGAAATATATGAGAAAAATAGTTTTAGCTGCTTTTTTATTTGTTTCGACAATCACAACAAATACGTTTGCAGATATTAAAATGGGAATTATTTTAGGATTTACAGGTCCTATTGAATCCCTAACTCCTGCAATGGCTGCATCTGCGGAACTTGCTTTTAAAGAAGCTTCAGACTCAGGTTCGCTATTAGGAGGAAAATCTATATCAGTTGAAAGAGCCGATTCAACATGTGTTGACTCTGCTGCTGCTACTACTGCTGCTGAAGGTTTAGTTTCAGGTGGTGTTGTAGCAATCATGGGAGCTGACTGTTCAGGAGTTACTGGTGCTATAGCAACTAATGTTGCTGTACCAAATGGAGTAGTAATGATTTCTCCATCTGCTACTTCTCCAGGATTAACAGATCTTAAAGACAATGGTTATTTCTTTAGAACTGCTCCATCGGATGCTAGAGGAGGTCAAATCTTAGCTAATATTACAAAAGATAGAAAAGTTAAGAGTATTGCCGTAACTCATACAAATAATGACTACGGAAAAGGTCTAGCTGATGTATATGTTGCTGCTGTTAAAGCTCATGGAATCAAAGTAACTGCTGTAACTGCACATGAAGAAGGTAAAGGTGATTACGGTGCTGAAGTTGCGACTTTAGCTTCTGCTGGTGGTGATGCACTAGCTGTTTTAGGTTACCTTGACCAAGCTGGCGGAAGTATTATAGCTGGTTCATTAGATGCAGGATCTTTTGATAGATTTGTATTATCTGATGGTATGATCGGTGATTCATTAACTGACAGATTTGGAAAAGACTTAAATAAATCATTTGGTTCATTGCCAGGTTCAACTGGAAAAGGTGCAGGAGTTTTTGCTAAAGTTGCAAAAGCTGCTGGTATAGACTCTTCTGGTCCTTACACTGGAGAATCATATGATGCTGCTGCTTTAATCACTCTTGCAATGCAAGCTGGTGGAAAAGCTGACAGGTCTACTATACAACAAAATGTAATGTCTGTTGCAAATGCCCCTGGTAAGAAAATTTACCCAGGCGAATTAAAGAAAGCTTTGGATTTATTAGCTAAAGGTAAAGCTATTAACTACGAAGGTGCAACTGGTGTTGAATTTACAGATGTTGGTGAAGCTTTTGGTTCTTTCTTAGAAAAAGAAGTAAAAGGTGGAAAATTTAAAACTAAAAAACAAAGATAATATCTAAATTTTAAAACCTCAGCGGTGAAAACTGCTGAGGTTTTTTTTATTTTTTACTTAAAATATCTGCTCGTAAAGTAGATAAAACAATTATTATTAAAAAAGGTATGCATATTAAATTCATCGTTTTCCAGTTAGTAAGCATAATTAACACTCCAGCTGATAAACTGCCAGTAGCATGAACCGAATATACAATAAAATCATTTAAACCTTGTGCTTTGAATTTTTCTTCTTCTTTATAGGTTAAAACTAGTAAGCTCGTTCCAGATATAAATAAAAAATTCCAACCCAAACCTAGAAAAATTAAAGCGAACATATAATTATAATAAGTTTGATCAAAGAAACTAGCTATTACAGTTATGCTGTAAAGAAACACTCCTGCATACATTATATTGCTATGGCCAAATTTTTTAATTAAATTTCCAGTTACTAATGATGGCAAAAACATTGCTACGACATGAAACTGTATAACCAAACCTGTTTTACTTAGACTCATTTTTTCCATTACATGCATACTTAATGGAGTTGCCGTCATCAAAAATGTCATTATTGCATATCCAAATGCTGAAGCTACAAGTGCCTGTAAAAATCTAGGTTGTGAAATTAATTCTAAAACGCTCCGTCCTGAATATTTAATATTAACTTTTAATTTTGAAGTATTTTCATAAAATAAAAATAAAATTGCCGGTATAATAGTTAAAATAGCAAGTGACAAATAAGATCCAACATATAATTGTTCGGTAACAATGTCTTTTCCATAGTTTGCCATACTTGGCCCTAAAAACGCTGAAACAATTCCACCTAGTAAAATTATTGAAATTGCTCTAGGTACTTTATCTTTTTCAACACTTTCAGCTGCAGCAAAACGATATTGATGTGTGAAGGCCATGCCAACACCAAGAAAAAAATTTCCAAAACAAAATAGTATAAAGTTCTGATCCATTATTGAATAAGCTAGCAATATAGAAACTAAAAAATTTCCTACCGATGCAGAAATAAATCCAGCTTTTCTTCCTATCAAGCTCATAACTTTAGTTGCAAGGATTGCACCTATTGCTATGCCAACTACCGATATTGACATTGGTAAAGTAGAGAGTGATTTTAAGGGGCTAATTTGAGAACCAATAATTCCGCTTAAGAATACTGTTACTGGAGCAGCAGTAAAGCTAAAAATTTGGCTTAATGTAAGAATTAAAATATTTTTATTCATTAAAAAATATATTTATCAGAAAGATAAAAAAAAAGTCCAAGAGCTATACCAAGTAGAATGTAATACATCAAATCTCTTTTTTAATAAGAGAATAAATTTCTTTTTTACTTGTGACTCCTATTTCTTTGGCAACTTCTTTGCTATTCTTATATACAATAATTGTTGCCCAATATTGTACACCCAATAAATTTGCAATATCTTTGTGTTTTTTTTGTTCATAATACAAAAATAAAGCATCAGGAAAATCTTTCTCTGCTTCCTTTAATATTTTTACTTGTTTAGAACATGTTCCACAATATTTGTTCCATGAACTAATAACTATTGTTTTGCCTGTTTTTTTTGCTTCACTAAAGGACTCAATAGTAAAATTAGTTTTTTTTTCAACTGCAAATGCGTTGCAAGAAAATAAAATAAAAAATATTATAGATATCTTTTTAAACATAATTACTGCTTTATAATTTTTTCAGGTAAAATACCTCTGGGTCTGTATCTCATTATAACTAATAATCCAATTCCTACCAATAAAAATCTAAAGTATGGAGCGCTATTTATTAAATGAATTTTTATTTCATTGGTTTCTGGTAAATGGGAGGTTAGCAGATTAATAAAAAACAACGCTATTGGAGCCGCTTGAACCCATAAAAACCATACAGAAAATCCTCCTAATATTGCACCAAAGTTATTTCCTGTACCTCCAACTATTACCATAACCCAAATCACGAATGTATATCTCATTGGTCTATAGCTTCCTGGAGTGAACAATCCATCATTAGTAACCATCATCGCTCCAGCAATACCTACTACTGCGGAACCTAATATAAAAATTAATAAATGTTCTTTTACAACATTTTTTCCCATAGCACTTGCTGCTTCTTCATTATCTCTTATTGCTCTCATTTTTCTTCCCCAGGGTGAATAAAGAGCTTTTTGAGTTAAAATTAATAAAATAATAACAACTAATAAAAATAAACCAGTGAAACATAATTTTACATAAATAGAAGAAGCCTCAATAACTAGTTGATTTAATACATCTTGCCGTTCTGAAAGAGAATTTATTATTTTTAATTTTGATGAATGAAAGTTTTCAACCAAGTTTATAAACCAAGAAGAAGTTTGAAGATCTATTTCATAAGGCGCAGGTCTTTTTAAGCCAATAACATTTTTCACACCTCTAGCTAGCCATTCTTCATGTTTAATAATTGAAACCACAATTTCTGCAATTAGTAGTGTTGCTATTGCAAGATAGTCTGCTCTTAATCCAAGAGCTATTTTTCCAACTATGTAAGCCAATCCACCAGCAAATATACCTCCTACTATCCATGAAAATAAAACTGGCATTCCTAAACCACCTAAAAATCCTGTTTTAGCAGGATCAACAGACTCTATGCTTTCAATAGCTGGGGCCGATATAAATCTAAGAAGTAATAAACCTATTATTATTATTGATGCAATTAAATAATTTCTCTTTCTTGATTTTTCAATTTTTTTTAAAACATAACGAATTAAAAAAATCATAGCTACTATTATTCCAATACAAATCATCATATTAAAACCACCTACACTCCAAGCTTCTCCTACTGGTGCAACAGAAATAAGGACAACGGCTAATCCTCCAAGTGCTGTGTAACCCATGATTCCAAAATTAATTAAACCAGCATAGCCCCACTGAATATTTGCCCCCATTGTCATTACAGCTGAAATCAAACAATAATTAAGAATTGTCAAAGCTATAGACCAAGACTGAAATATACCTACCAAAATGATTAGTATTATCATTACTGAGTAAGCAGCTATAACGTTTGAATATTGCTTCATATTTTCTTTCCTTCAAATATACCCGAAGGTCTAAATAGCAAAACAATTACCAAAATAGAAAAAGATATTGCAAACTTATAGTCAGTTGACAATAATTGAATCATTGAGTTTGGTTCTAAAGACTCTGGAAGTATATAAGCAAAAAATCTTTTATAAGCGTATGTTAAAAATATTTCAGCAAAGGCTATTACATATCCACCAAAAAACGCTCCGTATGGGTTTCCTATCCCTCCAACAATAGCTGCGGCAAATATTGGTAGCATATTATTAAAATAAACAAATGGTCTATAACTTTTATCTAAACCATACAAAATACCTCCAATTGTTGCTAGAACTCCAGCAATAATCCAAGTTATCATTACAACTTTTTTAGGATCTATTCCTGATAATAAAGCTAAATCTTCATTGTCTGAATAAGCACGCATACTAGTGCCAGTTTTAGTTTTATTTAAAAACCAAAACATTATAGAAACTACAATTAATGTAACAAAAATTGTTAGTACTTGTGTAGATTTAATAGTCAATCCTTCGCTTAAACCTGTCATTTCTTTAAATTCAGTTGCTTTTAAAATAAATTTTTCTCCATCAAGAAATCTTCTATCAGATGGTCCTATAATTATTCTTATAATTGCTTGAGTGACAAACATCACGCCAACACTAACCATTGCTAGTTGAACTGGTGGACTTTTTTTTACTCTATAATAACTGAATACAAATTTATCTATAGTCAGCATATATAAAATCATCATAAAAATCGCAAATGGTATAGTAAGAAGTGCTGTAGGCAATACTCCAAAGCTTATACCTAATGACTGAAAATAGTATGTAAGCAATACTGCAAACATCGTTCCAAAAGACATCATGTCTCCAGTTGCAAAGTTGGCAAATCTTAGAATACCATAAATTAAAGTTACAAAAATCGCGCCGAGAGCTAATTGAGAACCATAAGTTAATGCGGGTATAATTGTATAGTTTAATAATAATATAACTGCATTTAATAAATCCATATTAAGCTCCTAAAAAAGATCTTCTTACCTCTGGATCTTTAAGTAATTCATTTCCAGATCCCTCAAATTTATTTTCACCTGTAACCAGTATATAGCCACGATCAGAAATGCTTAAAGCTTGTTTTGCATTTTGCTCTACCATTATGATTGCAACATTGGTTTCTTTAACTTTTATAATATGTTCAAATAATTCATCCATCACAATTGGAGAAACTCCAGCAGTAGGTTCATCCAACATTAGTACCGAAGGTTTAATCATTAAAGCTCTACCTAAAGCAACTTGCTGCCTTTGACCGCCTGATAATTGACCAACTATTTGTGATTTTTTTTCTTTTAAAATTGGAAACAATTCATAAATTTCATCAATTACTTTGTTAATGTCATCTCTTCTTAAAAAAGCACCAATCTCTAAATTTTCTCTTACTGTTAGTTCCGCAAAAACATTTCTGGTTTGAGGCACAAATGAAATTCCCTTTTTAACTCTATCTTGTGGAGATAAGCTAGATATATCATTCCCATCAATTGATACTGATCCAGATTTTAAATTGAGCAAACCTAACATGGCTTTCATTGCGGTAGATTTTCCAGCTCCATTAGGACCAAGGATTGCTACTATCTCGCCTCTGCTAACATTTATTGAGCAAGAACTTATAATATCTGGACCATCACCGTATCCAGCCGTCATCTTGTTTCCCTCAAAAAAGGCCATCAATTTTCTCCTTTAATTTTATTTGCTCTACCTAAGTAGCTTTCAATAACTTTTTCATTTTTCTTTACTTCATCTGAGGTTCCTTCAAATAGAACTGAGCCTTCAGCCATTACAATTACTGGATCACATAAACGACTTATAAAATCCATGTCATGTTCGATCATACAAAACGTATAGCCTTTTTCTTTATTTAATCTTTCTATTGAAGTTCCTATATCTTTTAATAATGTTCTATTAACTCCCGCTCCTACTTCGTCTAATAGAACTAATTTTGCATCTACCATCATAGTTCTTCCAAGTTCTAAAAGTTTTTTTTGTCCACCCGATAAATTTCCGGCTAATTCATTTGCCAAATGTTTTAAATTTAAAAACTCTATTACTTCGTAAGCTTTATTTCTAACCTGTTCTTCTTCTTTGTTCACTAAATTTGGTTTTAATAATGCATTAACAAGGTTTTCTCCCGACTGATTTCCAGGAACCATCATCAAATTTTCAAGAACAGTTAAATTGGTAAACTCATGTGCAATTTGAAAAGTCCGAAGCAAACCTTTTGAAAATAATTCATAAGAAGGAATATCGGTTATGTTTTCATTGTTAAATATAACCTTTCCTTTAGAGGCTTTTAAATTTCCAGCAATCAAATTAAACAGAGTGGTCTTTCCAGAGCCATTAGGGCCAATGATTCCTGTAATAGAGCCTTTTTTAATTTTTAGCGAACAGTTAGATACGGCTGCCAAGCCTCCAAAATATTTTGAAAGATTATCTATTTGCAGAATATTTGAATCTGACTGCATAGAAAATTATACTTTGTTTAATCTATTTAGAATACTATTTAATGTTTTTTCAGCTGACCTATAGAAGCCTGCTTTTCGTAACTCTTTAACTCCTTGTTCGTTTAGTCCTCTTGGAGTTTGAGATTCTTTCACCAAATATTTCAAATCTTTTTTAGAATTAATAACCGCGTCTTCAGATAATGCCACAAAAAGAGAAGTTATATATTTTTGAGCTTTATCTCTTTTGACTCCACGTTTAACTAACCAATTGGACATTGTACTTAATAATTCATAAAAAGGAGCCATCATTCCTGAAGTAGACCAAAAATTTTTGGAAAGCTTTTCATTTTTAATTTCAACAGTTGTTCCAAGTTTATTAAAAAAAATTTTAACTTTTTTATTTGGTGGAAAAACTGGAACTGGACCTTTTTTCAATGAAATTGGTGGCAATGGTATGGCTCTTAATATTTTTGCTTTTACTTTAATTGCTTTTTTAAGTTGAGATAAAGTCATTGTAGAAATAAAACTAATTATTGTTTGGTTTGATTTAAATTTTAAATTTTTAATAATTTTTTGACCTACTGTTGGAGTAACTGCTAAAAAAATCCAGTTAGATAAATTAACTACATCTTGATTATTTTTAGCTATAGAAACTTTTCTGAACTTTCCTTTAAGTTTTTTTGCGACATTTCTGTTTCTAGGGGATAGTATTATCTTTTTAAAAGATATTTTTGATCTACATATACCTGTAACAACTGAAGATGTAATTTTGCCAGTTCCTATAAAACCTAATTTCATAATTGAGGAACAATATACAAAACAGATCGTTTTAACAAACTACAATATTAATTAACCACCTAAAAATAATCTACCAACATCCGGGTTTTTAAGAAGTTCATCGCCAGATCCAGCTATTGCCGTTTGTCCTGATACTAAAACGTATCCAATGTCAGCAAACTCAAGTCCTTTTTTTGCATTTTGCTCTACTAATATTATTGTTTTTTTTTCATTTTTCTGCAGATCGTTAAGTATCTCAAATACCATTTCTATATATCTTGGTTCTAAGCCAATTGAAGGTTCGTCTACTAATAATACAGATGGCTTCATTACTAAAGCTCTAGATATTTCAAGCAATCTTCTTTCTCCTCCTGATAAAACTTTAGCAGGCTGAGTTCTTCTGTTTCTCAACCTGTCATATTTTTGAAATATTTTTTCTGCCTCTTGATAAGATTCTTCAACTTTATCTTTTATAAAACCTCCCATTAATAAATTCTCTTCTACTGTCATGTCTGGAAAAACTGAATTGTCTTGTAATATATAAGCTATTCCAACATTTTTAAGTTTTTCCGCTGGAGTTAAATTTGTAATATCTTTACCGTCTATTTGAATTTTTCCAGAAAAAATATTTGTAAATCCATATATAGAATGAAGTATTGTTGACTTGCCTGCTCCATTTGGTCCTATTAAACAAAGTGATTGTGCTTTACTTACAAATAAATCAAGGTCATGTAATATTTCCATTTTTCCATAACCTGCTGATAAATTATTAATCGTTAAATGAATATCATTAGAAGATAGTTTTTTTAAATCATTTTTTTTTGGTGCATTTCCTAATACCGAATACTGATCTGTCATTATTGCGCTCCCAAATAAGCATCTATTACTCGCTTATCGTTTTTTATTTCCTTTGGTGTTCCATTTGCTAAAAGCTGGCCGTGGGCTAAACAAAAAATATGTTGTGCCAATTGCATAATAACTTTCATGTTATGTTCAATAACCAATAGTGTAATTCCAAATTCTTTATTAACTTTTATTAATCTATCAATAATTCCATTAATTAAAGTTGGGTTAATGCCTGCTGTTGGTTCATCTAATAAAAGCATTTTAGGCTCATTCATTAATGCCATGGCAAGTTCCAGTAATTTTTGTTGTCCAAAAGATAAATCTCCAGCTCTTAATTTTCTTTTTTGATACAGTCCTACAAAATTTAAAAGATTTTCTGCTTTTTCATTAAGTTCTTTTGGAATTTTTGAAAATGATGAAAAAATTCCATCATCACTTGGTTTATTGCTTATAAGCATATTATCTACACAATTTAATTTTCCATAAATTCTCGTTTGTTGGAATGTTCGAAGCAGTCCCAATTTTGCAACAACAGGAATTGGTAATTGAGATACTTCTTTTCCATCAAATTTAATAGAACCATTGTCTATAGGATGAGTTCCAACTATTGAATTAAATAAAGTAGTTTTGCCTGATCCATTAGGTCCAATTAAACCAACTATAGATCCTTGTTCAACTGACATTGAAATATCAACATTGGCTTTTACTCCACCGAATGATTTGTTTACATTATTAACTTCTAAAATACTCATTTTAACTCTACCTGTGCTTTCCTGTCTGCTTCATCTACAATTTCTCCAAATCTTTCAGGAAATTTTTCTCTGAGCCATCCCATGATTCCTTCTGGAAAAAATACGACAATCACAACTATTAAAACTCCAAGGGCAACATACTGCCAACCTAAAAAGAAAGTCCAAAACCCTTCTTTAAATAAATGAAACACTGTTGCACCAACAACTGGTCCCCAAAGTGTTCCTTTGCCCCCAAGGATTGCCATCAAAACCATAAAAACTCCAAAAGTTGGTCCTGCAAATGCTACTTCCACTGGCTCTATGTAGCCAACCATATTACCCATTAGTCCTCCTGCAATTCCAACAAAGAAAGCAGAAACCATCCAGCCAATTATTTTATATCTCATGGTATAAATTCCCATTGCCTCAGCTTTATCTTCATTATCTCTAATAGCATTTAAAACTAATCCAAATCTTGTCTTGTAAGCCCATTGCAAAAATAAAAATGTAAAAATGACAAGAGCAAAACAAATATAGTAAAAAAACTGAGACCTAAGTTCTGTATCGCCAATATTTTTTGGCCACGGTGGTGTGGTCATTCCTTGTCCCGCACCAATTATTTCTATTCCTCCTGCAATTTCACCAGCTGCTATTCCAAGTCCTAAAGTACAAATTGCGAAATAATGACCTCTTAGTCCTAAAATTCCATATCCTATTAAGCCTGCAACAATAGCTGGAATTATACCTGCCAAAATTAATCCAAATAATAGACCTTGGAAGTATTGAGGTGGTGTGTGAATAAATGTTTTTTCTCCTCCAGCTTCTGTCCATTCTGCTAAAGGAAAAAACATCCCAATTTGAACACTGGCACATAAATACATACCAACTCCAAAAAATAGAATATTACCAAATGTGTTATATCCCATTTGGCCTCCTTGAACATCCCAGGTCATTGCTAAAACAATTAATATCCAAAGAAATGATATCTGTAGTTTAAATCCTGGAAAAATAAATGGTGCAACTAAACCTAAAATTAATATTGTACCATAAAGAATTAAATTATTTTTCTTCATATAATTTTTTATTTTAAATATTCTCTTTTTCTTGATAATTTAAATCGTCTATAAACCAAAATTAAAACTAGAAGCGTAAATACAGATCCAATTCTAAATTCAGTTCCTAAAATATAATCTGCAAATTCCTCAAAAACTCCAAGTCCCATGCCAGATAATGCAACACCTGGTAAATTTCCAAGTCCTGCAATAATCACGATCATAAATGATCTTACAGTGTAGGGTAATCCTACATAAGGATGTAAAGTAAATGTTATTGCTATTAAAGAACCAGCAACACCACAAAGTGCAGCATTTATTCCAAATGTTGCAGCATAAACTTTTTCAGTATTAACTCCTAAAATCTTTGCTGCTCTTGCATTTTGTGCTGTTGCTCTTATTGCTCTCCCAAGTTTAGATTTTCTCATATACATCACTAAACCTACTGCAAATACAACGCTTACAATGGCTGCAAAAATTTTTGAATTTGGCAATGTAACCATACCATCGAAAAACATTGTGGTTCCAAAATTTGATTGTGCAACAACTACATCTGCTCCAAAAATAAAATTCATTAATTGTTGAGTTAAAATACTAATTCCAAATGTGGCTAGAATTGAAATAAATAGATCTCTATCAACAACTTTGTTAATTACTAATTTGTACAAACCCCATCCAACAAAATACATAATAATTGGTGAAACAATAATTCCAAATGCAGGATGAATTCCCATCATGTACATAAAGTAAGCAACGTACCCACCCATTATGACAAGTTCTCCTTGAGCGATATTAATTATATTCATAACACCCCATTGAAGTGCCATTCCATATGCAATCAAAGCAAATAAAATTCCTAAAAGAATTCCATCCAGAGATGCTTGCACCATTAGTATTGGTGCTTGAAAAATTAATAAGTCCATAAAAAAATGCCCCCAAAATTTTGGGGGCATAAATTATTTATTTTTTATCTTTCAGACCACTTAGGTACTGGATGTACTAACTTAGCAGCAGCCCATTTAGTTGGAGCTACAACTTTGTTTTCACAACTATCACCTTTACATCTTACTTGGAACAATACCATTGGCTTAGCAATGTTTTGACCTGCAGGACTAAATTTTATGTTTCCATAAAAAGTTTGCATATCAGTTTTTGCTAAAGCATCTCTAACTTTATCTTTATCTAAAGATTTAGCTCTTTCAAAAGCATCTTTCCAAACTAACAATGCAGCAGCAGATTCAGCTGCTTGATAAGGAGGCGCATATCCAAACTGAGCATTAAAGTCTTTATCAAATTTCATGCCATCTCCAAAGAATTTATCTTTGTAAGATAGAGATTTATGCCACTGAGCTGCACATAATGCATACTCAGAATTTTTACCATGTTGCTTAGCAAGTTTAGAAGCATCACAATGAGTCATAGCAAGCATTTTAACGTCAACTTTCATTTCAGCTATTTGTCTGATTGCTGTTAAAGCGCCTTTTGAGTGACCTGATACAACTAACACATCTGGTTTAGTAGCTTTTACTTTGGCCAATGTTGCGGCCATATCATTTAACTCTTTTGGAAGCTTGTCATCAATAATGATCTTCGATCCAGTTCTTTTTGCTGCTTCTACAACACCAATTCTAACGTCTTGTGAGAAAGCATCTTGTTCAAATGCCATAGCAATTTTAATTGGATTTCCACCATTTTTCTCAACAGCTAAATCTATAGCAACTTCTAAATATTGATTTGCTGCAGACAAAACTGCAAAAAGATATTTATATCCTTTTGTAAATAGCGATCTTGATGCACCATTTGCTTCTACCATTGGGATTTTATTTTCCTCTGTTACTGGAGCTATAGCTTTAGTTAATCCAGAACTGTAAGGTCCCAACATGTATTGTACACCATCTTGTTTAATCAATCTTTCTGCAAGCTGAGCTGCTCTTCCAGAATTAGACTCATCATCATAATATATAATATCAAACTTATAAGTCTTTCCATCTACTTTAACACCACCCATGCTATTAATTCTTTCAACAGCCATATTGTATCCGTTTTGTGTATGTTTTCCGTTAGTAGAATATTTTCCTGTTAGAGAAACTGCTGCACCTAAAATTATTTTATCTCCAACTACTTTAGCTAAAGAAATACTTGAATAAGATAAAACAAGTGCTATTGCAGAAACAAATGTGATTATAATGTTTTTTATTTTCATTTATTTCCCCTCTATTAATTAATTAATTCATTATTAAACTAAGAAATTAGTTTTAATGCAAGCAACTGCTAAAAATATATTAGTCTAATATCTTTGTGTTACTGCAATTATAATTGCAATTATAATTAATACACACGCTGAAATTGAATTAATTACTTTTGGGTTTGCTTTTATCCAAATAATTAATTTGTTTGCCAAAACCGCATATCCAATTAAGGAAGCAAAATCTAAAATCATATATGTAAGTATTAAAATAAAAAATTGAGCAATATAATTAGAATTAAAATCTATAAATTGAGGAAAGATTAGTGGAAAAAACATCCATGCTTTTGGGCTTGTTCCCGCAACTATAAAACCATCCTTAAAAAAAGAAAATATAGTTTTTCCATTAGTATCCTTTGATTTTATTTCTTTCGGATTAGTTTTGTAAATGTCATAAGCCAAATAAAGTAAATAAAGTATTCCAATCCATTTAATAATATTTAAGATATTTGGATTGTCTGAAAAAAAAGAACCTATAAAAAAAATAACAAGCGAACCTTGTATAAAATTAGCGCTTATATCTCCTAAGGCTGTCCATATACAACTTTTAATTCCATAATTCATAGAATAAGAAATTATTACTATTCTTGGTGTTCCAGGTGTGATGAACAAAAAAAGTATAATTTGTAAAAACAAAAAATATTCTAAGGGAAGCATTTTTTCTGAAGACAGTCCTATAAAACCGGGAGCTAAAGATGGCTAGATAGGACTATCTAAATCAATATATCACAGTAGTAAAAATCTGCACTAATATTTTTGTCACAATTATTTGAATTTCATAAATTTAATTGACCAAATTGGGTGATGTCCCATGGTATGGAAAAAACTCAAAAAATGTCTATATATAAAATATGAAAAATATAATCATGTATACAGGTCCTATGTGTAATTTCTGTGATGCAGCAAAAAGACTTCTTTCTAGAAATAATTTAAAATATCAAGAAATAGATATTTCATCAAAAGAAGGTCTCAGAGATGAAATGATAAAAAAAGCTAATGGGAAAAGAACTATACCACAAATATTTTTCAACGAAGATCATATTGGTGGATATCAAGAATTAAGAACTCTAGAAAAAGAAAATAAACTAAAAGATCTTTTAAAATAATACGTAATAAATAACCCAAAAAATTAAAGTATATTCAAAAAAACTTTTAAATATTGTAATTTGTTTTTCATTAAAACTTTGATTAATAAATTTTTTTGAGAAATAAAATCCAATGTTTACTAATAAAACACCAATAACAATGCCAATTATTGTTAATTTAACAGAGAAATTCTTATAACCAAAATAACAAGCTGCAATTAAAGTAAACCAAGAAACTTTTGTAATAAAAATTTTAAAAATGAGTCCAGCCTTTTTACTAAAAACTGATTGTGTTTTTATGATTGAATATGACCAAATAACTCCAATTAAAAAACTAATATACTTAATAATCATTATTTTTTTGGTTTAAAAACTAAACAAACTCCATTGTTACAATATCTTTTTCCTGTTGGCTTTGGTCCATCATCAAAAATATGCCCATGATGACCACCACATTTTTTACAGTGATACTCTGTTCTGGGATAACCAAGAAGATAGTCAGTTTTTGTTTCAAAAACTTCTGGAAGCGATTCAAAAAAAGATGGCCAGCCAGATCCGCTTTCATATTTTTTATTAGAATCAAATAATTTAGTATTACAATTAACACAATAATAACTACCTTGTCTTTTTTCTTGATTTAGATTGCTTGAACCAGGTTTTTCAGTTTCTTCTTTAAATAATACAGCCACCTGTTCTTCATTTAGATTGGGGTTTTTTTTCATTGCGTTTATTCTATTACTCTAACTGGATTATTGGCAACACATGCTTCTAAATTTTCAATCATCTGAGTAAAAAAAATAGAATAATTTTCAACAGTTACATATCCTAAATGAGGAAGTATTAAAGCATTTTGCACAAATCTTAATTTATGATCTGACGGTAAAGGTTCTTTTTCATAAACATCTACTCCGGCACCTGCTATTACATTTGTAGATAAGGCTATAATCAAATCGTCTTCATTAACTATAGATCCTCTTGAAGTATTAATTAAATAAGCTGTTTTTTTCATCATATCAAATTCTTTTAATTTAATACAATCTTTGTATCTCTCTCCTCCTTGAACATGAATTGAAATAAAATCTGAAGTTCTAATTAAATCTTCTTTACTTGAAGGTAAAACATCCAGTTCTTTACATTTGTTTAGATCTAAATTTTCGCTCCAGGCCATAACTTGCATTCCAAAAGCTTTGCCAATTTTTGCTACCTGTGAGCCTACTTTGCCAAGTCCAATTAGTCCTAATATTTTTCCTTTTAACTCAAATCCAATTGTAGTTTGCCAGTAACCTTGATACATATTTTCTGCCTCAATTTTAATATTTCTGGCTAATCCTAAAATTAATGCCCATGTTAGTTCACAAGTTGGATTTGTATTAATATCAGTTCCTGAAACTATTATTTTTCTTTTTTTAGCAGCATCAAGATCTATTGCTTTATTTCTCATTCCGCTAGTAATTATAAATTTTAATTTTTCTAAACTGTTAATCAAATTCTTTGTAATTTTGGTTCTTTCTCTCATTATTAATAATGCTTCAAAATCTTTTAAATTTTCTATAGCACTCTCTTCATTTTCAAAAGGATCATTAAAAACCTCTATATTGTATTTTCCATCAAGTTTTTTTAAATCTACAAAATCTTGAAAAATATTCTGATAATCATCTAGTATTGCAACTTTAAGCATTTGATGACTTTTTATTAGAAAGAGTAATCCCTGCAATAATAAAAATTGCTCCTAAAAAATGATAGAACATAAATTTTTCATCGAAAATCACCATTGCCATTATAGCACCAAAAATTGGCATTAAATGGAGAAAGGCTCCAGCTCTATTTGCCCCTATTATACCTATACCTTTTATCCAGAAAAAAAATGATGCAAGTCCTGGAAATAAAACTACGTATGTGAGAGTTAAATAAAATGGTTTTCCTAATTTAATTAAATTTCCCATACTCATTTCAATAAAATAAATAGGAGTTAAAAAAACTAATCCAGTTATTATTACTACTTGAAGTAAAGAAATTTGAGAAATTTCATATTTTTTTTTCTTCAAAAGAGATGAATAAAGTGCCCATGAAAACATTGCAATTACCATTGTTAAATCACCTTTATTAAAATCTAAATTTTTTATTAGATTAACATCAGCTTTAGTAATAATAAAAATAACACCAGTTAAAGAAAGTGCTACACCAAAAATTTGGAAAATGTTTGTTTTTTCAATTTTTAGAATTGACGAAATAAAAATAATCCAGACTGGAATTGTAGAGATCATTAAAACTCCGCTAATTACCTGTGTGTAGTATAGAGAATAATAAACAATAGAATTAAATATTGTAATACTTGTAATTCCTAAAATTATAAAAAAACCTAAGTTTTCAAAAATGTATTTTCTTTTATGAAGTAATTCTTTAATTGTTAATGGCAATAAAATTAAACCCGCAAAAAACCACCTATAAAAATTTAATGAAAAAGGAGGAATTTCATAAATACTTGCAGCTTTTCCAACTATGAAATTTCCTGACCAAAAAATTGTCGTTAATATCAATAAGAAATATGCTAAATTATTTTTTTTTTTCACTGTATTAAGAAAATCTTAAAGAACTATATGGTTGTAAGTCCAAATTAGTTTTTTCATTCGCTATCATTTTAGAAACTATTTTCCCAGATATGGCACCTAAAGTCCATCCCAAATGATGGTGTCCAAAAGAATAATATACATTTTTATAGTTCTTTGAGCTTCCTATGACTGGTAAAAAATCTGGCAATGTTGGTCTAAAACCTAGCCACTCATCGGTATGTTCTGGTAAGCCATCTAACATATCTTTTGCGTTTAAAATTAAATTTTTAATTCTAGATTTTGTAATAGGGTTAACAAGTCCTCCAAATTCTACAGTTCCAACTACTCTTAAACCTTGGTCCATTGGAGTCATCCCAAAGCCTCTATTTTGATATACCACAGGTCTTGAAATTAAATTATCACATCCTTTAAAATGTATATGGTATCCCCTTTCAGTATCCATCGGTATATTTTCATGAAGTTTATCAGTTAATTTTTTTGAAAAGGCACCACATGCAATGACAATCTTATCAAAAATAAATCTTTGGGCTTCACTGCGTAAAACAGGTTTTTCATCATCAAAATCTAAATCCTTTATATTTACTTTTAAAAATTTTCCTCCTTTTTTTAAAAAAAAATCAAAAAGTTTTAATAATATTTTTTGTGGATCTCTAGCGTGTCTGGCGTAATTGTAAAATACACCTCCATGATAAAATGGCTTAATATTTGGTTCTAAATCATGAATTTCTTTTGGAGTTACTATTTGTTGCTTAACACCAATTTCTTTTCTCATATTTATTTCTAATTCTCTGCTTTTAAGATTAGTTTTGTCCCAAATATATAAAATTCCTTTATTCTCAATCAATCCTTCAAGATCAATATTATCAAAAAGTTCATCAAATGCGGGTAGCGCTATATCTAATATTTGATGCATATATTTTGCCGTGTGCATCATTTTTTTTTTTGAACAGTTTAAAATAAATCTTGTAAACCAAGGAATCATTTTTGGAACGTAGTTCCATTTTAAAGCTAGTGGGCCTCTTGAACTTAACAGCATTGCAGGAACATCTAAAAGAACATCTGGTCTATTCAATGAAACAGATGCATATGGAGAAAAATGACCTGCGTTACCATATGATGCAGAATTTCCTGGTTCGTACCTGTCAAACAAAGTTACCTCAAATCCTTTTTTTTGCAAAAAAAGAGCATTACATACACCTTGGATACCAGCGCCTATAATTCCAATTTTTATTTTTTTTTCCATTTATTAATATTGATAGATAATTAATTTAAACTAATTTTTCTATCCACAAGATTAACGCGCTACAATTATAAATTGTATTTATTTGTTTTTATCAACTATTTATCTAAGAATAGTAGGATCGTTTTTCTTACAATCTAACTCGTCTAAGGTGTCAAAAAATATTTTATTAAGTTCTGCTGAATGGATAGTTTTGCACTCTCTTAATTCTGAACTTTCGTTAACAAGTGTTTTTGTGGATATTCCCGTTCCATGCTCAACACCATAAGATGCAGCAAGAGTACTGCCTGCTCTAGCTACGTTTCCAGTTTTAGCAATAGTTATAGTTGGGCCTAAAAAAGAAGAATACTGTGCACAACTATTTAAAAGTACAGTGGCAAAAATTAGTAAAATAAATTTTTTCATATCCCTTATGCTAATGAATAAGTATTATATTAGAAAAATACAATCAAAAAGTTATTTTATAACCAATTTGGGCTAAAAAGGATTATCTATTTATCTTTATCAACAGGTTTGTTTTCTATTTTCTTTTTTGTTTTTTTAATTAATTCTGTATTTTTTAAATCTAAAGCAAGACAAGTAATATCATCTCTTAATTTTTCTGCTCCCCAATTTAGCTCATTAGAAATAGTGTCTACTATATTTTTTGGTGTTATGTTTTCTAGTGAAGTCATTATTTTCTGAACTCCATCTGCGCCAAGTTCCTGCCCATTCTTTAAATAACCTTCAGTAACTCCATCGGTATAAACTACAAATGTCTTGTCTTTTAAATTTATAGTCTGTGATTTAACCATAGATTCTGTGAAATATTTTATAATTCCTATTGGTGGTAATTCTGATTTTATAAATTCAAAATTTTTACTTCTATCAAAAACCATAATACTCTCATGCCCTGCATTCACAAAAGTCACATCTCCAGTTTCTACATTAAACTTACCAAATACTGCTGTTACAAACATTCCTTTGAATTTTGCCTCTACCAGTTCATTGTTTACTCCAAATACAACTTTTTCAAGAGGATATGACAAATTTGAAAGTGTACGAAATATTGAAGATGCTTTAGCCATATACATTCCTGCCTTAATACCTTTTCCTGATACATCTGCTAATGTAAAAAAGTATTCACTTTTACCAACGCTAACTACATCAAAGTAATCGCCCGATACATCTCTTGCTGGAACGTTGCTAGCATAAATAAAATTCTCAAATCTAGAAATATCTGGAAAAAGACTTTTTTGAACTTCACCAGCTAGTTCTCTTTCTTTCAATAGTTTTGCTTCTTTTTGTAAATTAGCTAATGCAGTTTTATTTTCTTCAACAAATCTAAAATAAAGCCCAGTTAAAAAAGTTACTGTAAGCATAAAAATAGGATAACTAATATCAATCAATTCAGATCTAAACAAAAATATACTAAAACCGATTATAATAACTGATATAAAACTTCCAAAAAATATTGATAAACTAAATTTGGGTTTTATTCTTTGTGAAAAGAAAAATGTAACACATGCAACTATAATTGAAAATAATAACTCAAAAATATAAGTGTTAGGGTTTCGGATAAGATAACTTTCATCTAAGATGTTCTCTATAACATTTGCATGAACTTCAACTCCAGGAATTGTTACTCCCAAAGGAGTTTTAACTAAATCGAATAGCCCTTGCGCAGATGCGCCAATTAAAACATATTTGTCTTTAAACTTTTTATTATCAAATTTTCCATCAAAAACTGTACTGGCAGATATGTACTGACTTTTTTGTGATTTTTTATATCTTATCCAAATTATTCCATTTGGATCAGAAGAAATTCTATACGGTCTAGAACTTATTCTTGTTATTCCGACTTCATTTAATTCAACGTATAAATTTTTTTGATTATTTCCAACACGAACCATTTCAAGTCCCATTGTTGGATATAATTTTTCATTAAATCGGACTATCAATGGAAGAGATCGAATAATACCATCTGTTTGATCAAGAAATGAAATTGAGCCTAATCCCTTTGCACTTTTTTCTAATTTTTCAAGTGATCCTATAGAATAAGGAAAAGAATAAGTAAATTGTTTCGGATCACCGCCTTTTGAAAGAAATTTAGCTTTTGCAGATCTATCATAGTTCCCATGTGAAGAAACATTGCTTCCTAAAACTGCAATAACAGATTTTGATTTTTCTAATCCTTCTCTAAAAATTTCATCATGACCTTTAATATTTTGAAACTGAGCAACATCAGTTGGTATCAAGTTGTAGGCTTTTACAACTTCTTCAGGTGACTGCTTATCTTTCTCGGTAAAAAAAATATCAAATCCAATTGCTTTAGGCTCGGCAACACTTACTTGATCAATAATTTTTGCAAAAACAGATCTGCTCCAAGGAAATTGTCCAAATTTACCTAAGCTTTTTTCATCAATATCAATAATTATTACTTCTGAATCTTGTTTTACTAATGGAAATATCTTTTGATATAAATCAAAACTTATAAAGGAAATTGACTTTGTAAAGCTTGGATTAATAACTTTTAAGATTATTAACAAAATTAATAAGCAAAAGAAAATTAAATAATTTTTGTATTTTAATAATAAAGGTCGCACATTAGGAATTTAACCAGAATATAATTAAAGTAAATAAAACTTGATTAAGTTTTAAAGATTATTTCTTACGTCTTCTCTTGTTTTTTTTCTTTTTCTTCTTCTTAGCTATTTTTTTCTTAACAATTTTCTTTCTCTTAACTACTTTTTTCTTCTTTTTAGGTTTTTTCTTCTTAACTACTTTTTTCTTCTTCTTTTTTGGTTTTTTCTTCTTAACTGCTTTTTTCTTCTTCTTAACTACTTTTTTCTTTTTTACTTTCTTTTTCTTTTTAACTTTCTTTTTAGCTTTTTTCTTCTTAGCTACCTTTTTCTTTTTAGCTTTTTTCTTTTTTACTGCTTTTTTCTTTTTAGCTTTTTTCTTTTTAGAAGCTTTTTTCTTTGTAGCTTTTTTCTTTTTAGAAGCTTTTTTCTTTTTAGCTTTTTTCTTTTT
>Ga0208764_10000518_pt1 | contig 24610 bp, 23 predicted proteins | sample ETNtaG_18_FD_185762 | JGI IMG/M metagenome (GOLD analysis project Ga0208764, IMG submission 185762) | Marine microbial and viral communities from oxygen minimum zone, Eastern Pacific Ocean - ETNP201302SV91 (SPAdes) (version 2) | ecosystem: Environmental > Aquatic > Marine > Oceanic ... | reverse complement strand
AATATATAATTTATTAGCTAAACAAAGGAGAGGCTTTGAATTCTTCTCTGGTCCTGAGGATCCAAAAATACACGACCAGGTTCTTAGCTACCAGACTAGAGTACTTGCTCACATAATGCACCCCAATACTCTTCAGAGGATAATTGACTCTGAACTATATGGAAATCAGTATTCATTATCTCAGTTTATGGGTGATTTAAATAATGCAATGTTCAAAGTAGATATCTCTTCTGACGTGAACTCATTTAGACAGAATTTGCAGGCAGTTTATGTAACCAGACTAATAGATATGATTAATGGGAAGTCATCTGGAAAATTTAAGATACCTGCTAAGTCAATGTCTATCTATAATTTAGAGGAAATATCTAAGTGGTTAAGGAAACCAGCAGGAAATACTTCTTCTGTTGCTCACAGAAATCATATAAGGCACTTAATAACTAATGCTTTAAGCGATATTTAATTGTAATTGTTATTCTAGTTGGGGCCATAGCTCAGCTGGCTAGAGTGCTTGACTGGCAGTCAAGAGGTCGAGGGTTCGACTCCCTCTGGCTCCACTGTTTAAACACGTTTTTGAGTACATATAATTATATATTACTACACTAAAGATAAATAATTCTGACAGTTATTTGACAGTTATTGATTAATCAATCTATTAAGGCCTTTAAGGTAGAGTGAATTATTATATTTGTTTTATGAAAAAAATATGGCTTAAAAATTACCCAAAAGGAGTAAATGAATCAGTAAACTTAAATCAATACCCAACTTTTGCTGATTTTTTTGAAGAAACTTTTGATAAATTTCCTAATTCTGTTGCTTTTGAGAATATGGGAAAAAGTATAAAATATAAAGAATTAGATATTTTATCACAAAATTTTGCATTGTATTTAACAGAAGAATTAAAGTTACAAAAGGGTGATAGACTCGCAATTCAGTCTCCTAATATTTTGCATTACCCTATAGCTTTGTTTGCAGCTTTGAGATCTGGAATTATAGTAGTAAATACAAATCCTCTTTATACTCCAAGTGAAATGAGTGATCAGTTTAAAGATTCTGGTTGTAAGGCAATATTGATTTTATCAAATTTAGTTCATAACCTTGAAAAGATAATTTATGAAACGAAAATTAAACATGTTATTATAGCTTATAGGGAGGATATTTTAGATGATCCTAAGGATAATATAAAAAATTTTGACGTTAAATATGTAAAAAAGATGTTACCAAAATTTTCTATTTCATCAACTATTTCTTTTAAAGAAGCACTATTCATCGGAGGTAAGTATCAATTTAAAAAGTATCATATATCTTCAAATGATATAGCATTTCTTCAGTATACTGGAGGAACAACTGGAATATCAAAAGGCGCTATGCTTTCCAACTACAATGTTCTTTCAAATATATGTCAGGTATCATCATTTATTGATATCCGATTGGAGGATGATAAAGAGGTGGTAATAACAGCTTTGCCATTATATCATATTTTTGCTTTAGTGCTCAATACATTAGTCATGTTTAAGTATGGAGTGAAAAATATTTTAATTACTGATCCTAGAGATATGGATGGTTTTGTTGAAGAATTATCAAAACATAATTTTTCAATTATCTCGGGAGTAAATACTTTATATAATGGTTTATTAAACAATGAAAATTTTAAAAATTTAAATTTCTCAACTTTAAAAGTTGGATTTGGAGGTGGAATGGCTACGCAAGAAGTAGTAGCTATGAAATGGAATGAAATTACAGGGTGTCCTTTATTTGAGGGGTATGGTTTAACCGAAGCTTCTCCGGTAGTAGCTTTAAATCCATTAAATAATTCCAATAAAATTGGATCAGTAGGTTTACCAATTCCTAGTACTGAAATAAAATTTGTTGATGATAAAAATCAAGAAGTAGAAATAGGTGAAAGAGGAGAAATATGTGTAAAGGGGCCTCAGGTCATGAGAGGTTATTGGAAGAGAAAAGAAGCAACTGATGAAGTCATTGATAATGGGTGGTTAATGACTGGTGATATTGGATTGATTGATGATGAAGGATTTATTCAAATTGTTGATAGGAAAAAAGAGATGGTTTTGGTTTCAGGCTTTAATGTTTTCCCTAATGAAGTTGAGAATATAATATCATCACATCCAAAAGTTTTAGAGGTAGGTGTCATTGGAGTGCCAGACAAAAACTCTATGGAAGCAGTTAAGGCGGTGATTGTAAAAAAAGATCAATCATTATCAACTGAAGAAATTAAACTACATTGTAAGGAGCAATTAACTAATTATAAATGTCCAAAACATATCTCTTTTATTGATGAACTCCCAAAATCAAATGTTGGAAAAATCTTAAGAAGAGTAATAAAAGAAAGAGATTTAAAAGAAAATATATATTAATTGTTAAAATTAATTGTGTTATATTTTTTTCCTGAATTAATTATATGAGCTAAATTCTTGATTACTTTATCATGGTTTTTTACAAATGGATTGGTTTTATCCCAAACATAACCGGCTAATACTGAACAAATTTGTCTCTTGATTAAAGGGTTTTCTGGTCGGTGAAAGAACAGGGTTTGTAAGTTACCTGTATACCATTCTTTAACATATGTCCTAAACACATTTACTCCATATTTAATATATTCTGAGTATTCTTTTTCCCAATCAACAGATTCGTTATGCAATTCCTTAACTATTAATTTAGCAGCTTTTAAAGCTGATTCTGTAGCAAAAGCAACACCTGAAGAAAAAACAGGATCTAAAAATTCAGAACTATTTCCGGTAAGCACATAACCTTTGCCATAAAATTGTTTTACAGATTTAGAGTAATTTTGAATTACTTTTGGTTCAAATAAAAAATCAACATTTTTAAAACGAGGATAGAAATATTTTGAAAGTTTAAGCATTTTCATCATTCTTTCTGAAGTTGTACCTTTGAATGAATTCAGAAAATCTAATGAACCAACATATCCAATGCTTGTTATCCCATTAGAAAACGGAATCACCCAAAACCAACTATTAGTATCAATTACATCAAAGGTAATTAGTGTTCCCTCATTTCCTTTGGGACGATTAATATCTTTTAAATGAGTGAATATAGATCCTCTATCTTCAAGTTTAGAAGGCATATCTAAATCTAATAATCTAGGTAATACTCTTCCGAATCCACTAGAATCTATAACGTATTTAGCCTTTATTATACAAACATCTCCACCATTATTTTGTATTGTGGTTTTTGAGTATCCTAAATCATTAAATTCAATATCAATTACCTCATGCTCAAAAAGAATTTCTACTCCTCTTCTGATTAGTTCATTAGCGAGAACGTTATCAAAATCTGATCTAGGTACTTGCCATGTCCAATTCCAACCATCTGTGTGCTTATCATCAAAAGAAAAGTTACAAATCAAATCATTTTTTAAGAATCTTGCACCATATTTCTTTTCAAATTCAAAATCCTTTAAACACTCTAAAAGTCCTGATTCATCGAAATGATCCATAGATTTTGGCAATAAGCTTTCCCCAATTACAAACCTAGGAAACTTACTTTTCTCTATTACTGTAACATTAAGACCTTTATTATGCAAATATGAAGCTGCGACACAACCAGAAGGACCTGCTCCAATAATTAAAACATCAATATTATCTTTCATGAAAACATTAATATTATTTGAAGATTAAATTATAAAGATGAAAATTTTATCAAAAATACTTTTTTAAATTTATTTATCAATTAAAAAATAATCTTTTATAATTGCTAACAAATTCTGACATTGAAAAGTAAAATAATAATTTAATTTCAATTACTAAACAAGTAAATTTTATTAATTATAAATTATAAATTAAACATGATAACTCTAAAAGGTGACCTAGATATTAAAAATTTTTATAAAATTCTTTATAAAGACGTCTCAATTAATGTGGATAATAGTGTTTTTAGAAGAGTTGATAAATCTTTTGATTTTTTAAATAAAATCTCAAAAAATAATATTATTTATGGAGTAAATACGGGATTTGGTCCAATGGCTCAATATGGAATAAAGAACAGTGATCGTATTCAATTACAGTACAATTTGATTAGAAGTCATGCTTCTGGAACAGGAAATATAATGAAACCAATTTTTGTTAAAGCCACAATGGTGGCAAGATTAAATGCATTGATGCTTGGTTATTCAGGAGTACATAGGTCTGCAATAGAGCTTATAATAAATTTAATTAACAAAAATATCTTCCCTCTTATATATGATCATGGAGGTGTTGGTGCAAGTGGTGATTTAGTTCAGATGGCACATTTGGCACTGATTTTGATTGGAGAAGGAGAAGTGTTTTACAAGGGAGAAAAACAACTAACGAAAAAGGTTTTTGAATTAGAAAATATAAAGCCGATATCTATCAAAATACGTGAAGGTATTGCGTTGATGAATGGCACTTCTGCAATGAATGGAATAGGTATTATAAACGTAATAAATTCAAGAAAATTACTTCTTAAGATGATTTCTTGTTCTTCAGCTTTAAATGAAATTGTTCAGTCGTCTAATGAACATTTCTCATTTGAATTAAATAAAACAAAACAACATTTAGGGCAACAAAAAATTGCAAAAATGATGCGTTCTCATCTAAAGGATAGTACTTTAATAAAAAATGGAAATCATAGTCTAAATGGTAGTAAAAAAGGCAATATTTTGGAATATGATAAAAAAATACAAGAATATTATTCTTTACGTTGTGTTCCTCAAATATTAGGACCTATTTTAGATACAATAAATAGTGTAGAAGAAATATTGATTAAAGAAATAAATTCTGTTGATGATAATCCAATCATAGATATTGAAAAAAAAGAAGTATATCATGGTGGTAATTTTCATGGTGATTATATATCTCTAGAAATGGATAAATTAAAGATTGTGATTACTAAAATGAGTATGCTAGCTGAAAGGCAACTAAATTATTTATTGAATCCAAAACTTAATAATATACTTCCACCTTTTATTAACCTTGGAAAGTTGGGATTAAATTTTGGAATGCAAGGTGTACAGTTTACAGCAACATCTACTACAGCTGAAAATCAAATGCTATCTAATCCCATGTATGTTCATAGCATTCCAAATAATAATGATAACCAAGATATCGTTAGTATGGGAACAAATGCTGCACTAATTACTGATAAAGTAATTGAAAATGCTTTTGAAGTAGTGGCTGTTGAAATGATTGCAATTATTCAAGCTATCAAATACCTCAATATAAAAGATAAAGTCTCTTTTAAAACAAAAAAAATGTATGATGAAATAAGTGACTTAGTCCCTTTGTCAGAGGCAGGAGAAGATATTACAATGTATCCTTATATCAATGCTGTTAAAAAATTTATTTCAAAAAACTAAAACTTGAAAGCAGTAATTCCGATTTATTTATTGAATATAGAGAAAATATCATTTTTTGCTTTCCTTGAATTATAGACTTTAAATAAAAAGAAGATGAGTTATCAACTTATTTTATAATTAGATGTCAACAATTGTTCTCTTCATTAAAGATCAGAATCTGGTATCTTAATATCTTGTAATTGCACTAATAACATTGGAAATTGATAAGTTGCAATTCTATCGAACATTAATTCAAGTGGGTTTTTTAATCCTTGAAAAGGAGTCCTCATCGCTTTTTCTGTGTTGGATCTTAGTAATTGCTTATTAGTACTAGACGAAAGAAATTCAACATAGCCTATTGCTTTCCTGCCTGGCGCATACATTCTTAGAACAACACATTTTACTGTATAAGTAGATTCCTCTTTATTCTTTTTTATTTTTACATCTTTACCTATAGCAATTAACTGATTAGAAATCACATAGTAAATAGCAGCTTCAAGTTCTGGACTTATTGGAACTGGTGCTTCTACTTTTTCTATATAAAAATTTTGACCGAATGAATGGTTAGCTAAAAATAAAAATAATATCAGTAATTTTTTGATACTGTAATATAACAATACTAAATCTTAATACAAACTTTGAAGATTGACATTTAAAAATCTAAAAAATATTTAGTAAATTATAAGAAGATATTAGTTAATCATTTAGATAATTTATTGTTACTTTTTTATAAGTTTTGCACTGTTTTAATTAAAAATTAAGGAATTATGAAAAAAATATTTATTACACTTTTATTATTATTATTATCAATTAAATTTATTACTGCTCAAAACTTAACCCGGGTTCTTTTGGATCCATATTATCCAATTGATTTTATAGGCTTAGATTTTTCAGAGGTTAAACTTATTGGAAGTATTTCTGATTATGAACCTTCTTATGACGTTAAAAATCGTTTTATTCCAGAATGGAATGATATGTTCTATTCTCAACCTGAAAAATATAACGTAGCTGATTTTCTTAAAAAAAATAGAGTTGATTATTCTATAGAAAACATGATAAGTGTAAATGTTAAAATTGATGAAACCGAATTGATTTCAAATAGCAATAAACCCGCTAAAGAATTTACTAAAGTAAAGCTACAAGAAATGATAAACAATTATAATTTTGAATTTACAAACGAAGTAGCAATGGTATTTGTTATAAACAGTCTAAACAAATCAAGAAAAGAAACTAAATTAAATGTTGTTTTTTTTAATACGGATAAAAAAAATATACTACTTTCAATTCCACTTGTCACTGAACCAAAAGGGTTTGGATTTAGAAATTATTGGATTGGATCTATTTACTTTGCTCTAAAAGAGTTGGGAAAAACAGAGTACAAAAAATGGAAAAAATTATATAAATAAATGAAATATGCTTTAGTAACTGGAGGATCTAGAGGTATAGGAAAAGCAGTTTGTGTTCAGCTAGCAAAAGACACAAACTATCATATTATAATAAATTATATTAGAAACAAAAAAGCTGCATTAGATACTTTAAAAAATCTAAAAAAAGTTGGTGGATCTGGTGAAATTATGCAGTTTGATGTCTCAGATACTAACCAAGTCCAATCTAAACTAAATTCTTGGCAAGAAAATAATAAAGACGCCATAATCGAAGTGATAGTCAACAATGCTGGTCTAACAAAAGATGGATTATTTATGTGGATGAAGCAAAATGATTGGCTTGATGTAATTAATACAAGTCTTAATGGATTTTTTAATGTAACAAACCATTTAATTAAGAAAATGCTAGTTCAAAAATATGGAAGAATAATTAATATGGTATCGGTTTCAGGCTTAAAAGGAAATGCTGGGCAAACTAATTATTCTGCTGCTAAAGGTGCTTTAATAGCAGCTACTAAATCATTAGCGAAAGAAATTGCAAGAAGAAATATTACAGTTAATGCAATTGCTCCAGGGTTTATAAAAACAGATATGACTAAGGATATAGATGAAAAAGAGTTTAAAAATAGTATTCCTGCTAGAAGATTTGGTGAACCAGAAGAAGTTGCTCATGTTGTCTCTTTTTTAGTGTCAGAAAAATCAGGATATATTACAGGTGAAGTAATAAATATTAATGGAGGAATTTATTCTTAAATTAACTATAAAATGAATAGAGTTGTAATTACTGGGATGGGGATTTATTCTTGTATTGGTAAAAATATACAAGAAGTCAAAAAATCTTTATATGAAGGAAAATCTGGAATTATTTTTGATGAAAAAAGAGTTCCTTTTGGTTATCGTTCCTGTTTGACAGGGATGGTAGATAAACCAGATTTAAAAACACACCTTTCAAGACGTCAGCGCATCAGTTTAGGCGATGAAGGGTCTTATGCTTATTTGGCAACTTGTGAGGCTTTAAAAAACGCAAAAATATCTCAAGAATTTCTTGATGAAAACGAAGTTGGTATTATTTATGGAAACGACAGTACAGCAAAATCTGTAATAGAATCTGTAGATAAAATTCGAGAAAAAAAGGATACTACTTTAGTTGGATCAGGTGCCATTTTTAAAGGTATGAATTCTACAATTACCATGAATCTCTCTACAATCTATAGACTAAAAGGTATTAATTTTACTCTCAGTGCAGCCTGTGCCAGTGGATCTCATTCTATTGGGATGTCGTATCAACTTATAAAAAGCGGATTACAAGATTGTATAATCTGCGGTGGAGCTCAAGAAATTAATGAACTGGCTATGGGTACTTTTGATGGGTTAGGTGTATTTTCAGTTGACACAAAAGATCCAAGTAAAGCATCAAAACCATTTGACAAAAGACGTGATGGATTAGTTCCTAGTGGTGGTGGTGCAACGCTTGTTCTAGAAAGTTACGAATCTGCTATAAAAAGAAGAGCACCAATTTTAGGGGAAATTATAGGTTATGGATTTTCTTCAAATGCTGCACATATTTCAACACCTAATGTTGATGGGCCTTCAAGAGCCATGAAAAAAGCTATTAAACAAGCAAATTTAAATACTTCTGATATTAGTTACATTAATGCACATGCAACCTCGACACCTGTTGGTGATTCCAATGAAGCTAAAGCAATTTTTGAAGTTTTCGGTAACAACGGCCCTTATGTAAGTTCAACTAAATCTATGACAGGGCATGAATGTTGGATGGCTGGAGCAAGTGAGGTAATTTATTCCATGATTATGGTTTTGAATGATTTTATTGCTCCCAATATTAATTTAAAATATACAGATGAGGATTCTTCAAAATTAAATTTAGTAAAAACAACTTTGAATAAAAATTTTGATGTATTTTTATCAAACTCTTTTGGTTTTGGAGGTACAAATTCAGCATTAATTATTAAAAAATTAATCTCTTAAAATGAGCAAGAATGAGATCATTGAAAATATAAATAAACTTTTAGTAGAGGACTTTGAAATCGATTCGGATATTATTTCACCAAATGCTAAAATAGTAGAAGAGTTAGGTATAGATAGTCTAGATTTTGTAGATATTGTAGTTTTTATTGAGGAAGAATTTAATGTAAAATTGGGCACTGATGATTTCAAAAACGTAGTAACTCTTCAGGATTTCTATGATCTTATAGAAAAAAAATCAAAATAGAACCTTTAAATTTAATAGATGGATATCGATTGGAAAGAAAAATCTAAAGGAAATGTATTGGGATATAGGATTTTTGTTTTTCTAATAAAAAACCTGGGACTCAGTTCAGCATACTTTTTACTTTATTTTGTAGCAACTTATTATTGTTTTTTTTCAAAAAATAGCACAAAATCTATGTACTATTATTACCGTAAAAGAAGACGTTTCTCTACTTTGAAAAGTATTTATAGTATATATAAAAGTTATTATATTTTTGGACAAACTATTATTGATAGAGTTGCTGTTTCTTCTGGTCTTAGAAAAAATTTTACTTATGATTTTGATGGAATTGATAATATCAAAAAAGTAATTAATAAAAAAAAAGGCGGGATTCTTTTAAGTGCTCATGTTGGAAACTTTGAAATGGCAAGATATTTCTTTACTGAAATAGATAAAAATAAAATTATCCATTTTCTTACTTCAGATAATGAACGTACATCAATTAAAAATTATTTAGAAAGTGTCACTTCGAAATCTAGAATAAAATATATATATATTAGTGACGATCTTTCCCATATTATTGAAATTAAAGCTGCTTTGTCAAGAAATGAAATTATTTGTATGTCTGGAGATCGATATACTGAAAACTCTAAATATTTAATTCAGACACTATTAGGAAAAGAGGCAAGATTTCCGGCAGGTCCTTTTCATTTAGCCTCAATGTTTAAAGTTCCATTAGTATTTGTCTATGTTATGAAAGAGAGTAATTTACATTATCATCTTTATGCAAGGAAAGCAAATATTGTACAAAATGATACTATTGCGTTACTTAAATTATATGCAGAAAATTTAGAATGGATTCTTTCTAAATATCCACTACAGTGGTTTAATTATTTTAATTTTTGGAATAGTTATAAAAATTAATAAAGTTTATGAACTTATTAAAAAAAAAAATAATAGATCAAAGCCTCATACAAAAACTAATTCCTCAACGTGATCCTATGGTTATGGTTGATAGCTTATTATATTATAATAAAACCAAAGTCATTGGAGGTTTGACAATTAAAAGTTCTAATATGTTTGTTCAAGATGGTGTATTTAGTGAACCGGGTATTATTGAACATATGGCACAGACTGTAGCTCTTCATACGGGTTACAGTTTTTATATTAATGACTTGGTAGCACCTGAAGGTTATATTGGAGCTATAAAAGGTGTAAATATCATCAAACTACCTAAGGTGAATGACAGGCTGGAAACTGAAATTAAAATTTTACAAAAAATTTTTGAAGTTACTTTAGTGAAGGGGACAACGTGTTTAAATAATGAAGTGATTATGACCGCTAATATGAAAACTGTTGAAAAAAAATAAAATGAGAGTAAAAAGAATTAAAACAAATCTAATTTCATTTAAAGATGTAAGAGTTCGTTTCAGTGAAACAGATAACTTAGGCATTGTGTGGCATGGAAATTATGTTAAATATTTTGAAGATGGTAGGGAGGCTTTTGGAAGGGAACACAATATTTCTTATCTAGACCAAAAAAAAAATAGGATTGCTACTCCAATAATAAAATTGATATGTGATTATAAACTCCCATTACACTTTGGTGAAATTGCCAAAATAGAAACAACTTATATCAATACGCCTGCAGTCAAAATGATTTTTCAATATAAAATTATTAATTCTGAAGGTAAACTTGTTTGTCAAGGTGAAACTGTTCAGGTCTTTGTAGATTTTAATGGTAATTTGCATCTAAAACCACCACCTTTTTTTGAAGCTTGGAAGTTTAAAAAAGGCTTATTGTGAAGTAATTATGATCATAATATCAGTCACAAATTTTTTTTTTAAATGAAACCAGTTTATATTTCTTCAAATAATATTTTGTCACCACTTGGTTTTAATACTGCTGAAAATATAAGTCAAATTTCTAGAGAAAAATCTGCGATTAAACTTCAAAACATAATTGGTAAAATTCCTAGTTATGCAGCTTTAATTGATAATGATTATTTGAATCAAGTCTTTAAAGCTCAAGCTAACTGTGACATTTGTGATTTTACTAAATTAGAAAAAATGATGCTACTGTCTTTAATAGACACAATTTCAAAATCATCATTCTCAATTACTGATAGAACATTACTTATTATCTCAACAACAAAAGGAAATATAGATATTTTAAATTCCAAAATAAATCATAAGTTAAAAAATCGGATTTATTTATCAGAATTAGGAAAAAAAATTAAAAATTTTTTTGGATTCAAAAATGAACCTATCATACTCTCAAATGCTTGTGTTTCAGGTGTTTTAGCAATTGTAGTTGCAAAAAGATTAATTCAAAATGAATTTTATGACAATGCTTTTATTGTAGGTGGCGATCTTATCTCAGAATTCACGCTATCTGGATTTCAATCCTTACAAGCTATAAGTGATAGGCCTTGTAAACCATTTTCGAAATACAGAAACGGCATTACTCTTGGTGAAGCGGCAGCTTCCTTAGCTATTACTTCTACAAATAATTCAGAAAAAACCATTCAAATTATTGGTGACGGTTCTAGCAATGACGCCAATCATATTTCTGGACCTTCTCGAAACGGTGAGGGTTTATATAGAAGTATCCAATCAGCTTTGGAAGAGTCAAAAACTTCTCCGGAAAGATTAGATTATATTTCAGCTCATGGAACTGGGACATTATATAATGATGAAATGGAAGCAATAGCTTTTAACAGAGTAAAACTAGAAGATGTTCCTATTAATGGGTTAAAAGGATATTTTGGACACACTTTAGGCGCTTCAGGAATAATAGAAACAATAGTTGGCTTACATTCAATGAATAATAATATACTTTATACTTCTTTAGGTACAGATGAGCTAGGTGTTTCTGTTCCTTTGAATGTAATTAGAAAAACTCAAAAAAGAAACATTAAAACCATACTCAAAACAGCTTCTGGATTTGGTGGTTGCAATACAGCAATAATATTTAAAAAAATCAAATTTTGAAAGATCTCAGCATTATCGCATACTGTAGTATTAAGGATAATACCATAAAACTAAATAATAAGACTAAGATTGCTATGGATCCAAAATTATCTTTTTTAGAATTTTCTAAAAAAGCCTACAAAGAGCAAAATTTCGATTATCCTAAGTTTTTTAAAATGGACAATTTAAGTAAGCTTGCTTTTTTAGCTTCGGATGTGTTATGCAATAATGATATAATTAAAGCAGAAGACAAGGAACATATGGCAATTGTACTTTCAAATAGAAGTTCTAGTTTAGATACCGATAGAAAACATCAATCTACCATTATTGATACAAAAAGTTATTATCCAAGCCCAGCACTTTTTGTATATACATTACCTAATATTACTATTGGTGAAATTAGCATCAGACAAAAAATAAAAGGAGAAAATGCTTTTTTTGTATTAGATAAATTTAATGCAGAAATATTAACCCAGTATGCAGCCAGTTTAATTAAAAATAAAAAAAGTAATTTTGTACTTTGTGGATGGGTCGATTATGATAAGAGAAAATATAATGGATTTATGTATATTGTGGCAAGAAATGGAATTTACAAACACAGCAAAGAATTTATAAATAAGATATTTAATAGTAACTGATGGATGAATTAAAAAAACAACTTAAAAGAAATATTATTTCTCAATTAAATTTGGAAGATATAGATGCTAGCGATATCAATGATCATGACGCATTGTTTGGAGATGGATTAAATTTAGATTCTATTGATGCTTTGGAGCTTATAGTAATGTTAGAAAAAGATTACGGCATTATATTATCAGACCCTAGTGAAGGAAACACTATCTTCAAATCTATTGAAGTTTTATCAAGATACATTTCTGAAAATCGAACAAAATAATTTCTTATTTTTCAAAATCATTTCAAGTACATCTAAGGAAATAATTTATGAATAAATTGTGAGTTGAAAATGTCAGTTTTAAATTAGACGAATTCTGGTTATTTTTAATATAATACTAAAAAGTATAGAAAATGAAAAAAGGTGTTGCAATTACAGGAATGGGAATTATTTCTTCTATTGGAAATAACGTAGAAGATAACTTGAATTCACTTCTTAATTACAATAAAAGAATTGCACCTCTTTCAAGTATAGAATCAAAACACAAAGGTTTCATTAAAGTTGGTGAGGTTTCATTATCTAATAAATTGTTGGCAGACCACCTTAAACTGACTAGTGGGAAGATTTATTCAAGAACGGCATTATTAGGGGGCATTGCTGCTAAGCAGGCTGTTGAGCAATCAAATATTGATCTAATGAGTAATTACGATACGGGATTGATTTCTGCAACCAGTGTTGGTGGAATGGATATTACTGAAAATTATTTTAATATTTCTCAGAATGATGATGAAAATATAAAATGGATAGGAAGACATCATGCAGGAGATAGCACAGAAAAAATAGCAAAACTTTTGGGTGTTAGTGATTATGTATCAACTATAAGTACAGCCTGTTCATCTGGAGCTAATGCCATTATTTTAGGTGCTCGTTTAATTAATTCTGGGAAATTAGATCGTGTAATTGTTGGTGGGACAGATAGTTTAACAAAATTTACTATTAATGGATTTAACACATTAATGATTTTATCCGATAAAGATTGTGCCCCTTTTGATTATAATAGAAAAGGACTTAATTTAGGAGAAGCTGCAGCTTTTTTGGTTTTAGAATCTGATAAGTTAGTGAAGTTAGAAAAAAAAGATACTCTAGCTTATATTGCTGGTTATGGTAATGCCAATGATGCGTTTCATCAAACTGCATCCTCAGTTGATGGTGAAGGTGCTTTTTTGGCAATGCAAAAAGCATTAATTAACTCTAACCTTCAATCAGATAATATAGATTATATCAATTTACATGGTACAGCAACTTCTAATAATGATCTGTCTGAAGGAAAGGCTATTAAAAGAATTTTTGGTGATAAAATTCCAGATTTTAGTTCTACGAAAGCTTATACAGGTCATACTTTAGCTGCTGCTGGAGCAATTGAAGCCGTTTATTCAATTTTGGCATTACAAAATAATGTGATGTTTCCAAATTTAAATTTTAAAACCCCTATTCCGGAATTGCAGATGATTCCTATAACTCAAGTAATAAAAAAAAAGTTAAAAAATATTTTATCTAATTCCTTTGGATTTGGAGGAAATTGTTCATCAATAATTTTTTCTAAAAGCTAATGAAATCATGTTATATAAATAGTATTGTCTCTATTTCAGCTCAAAAAACGTTTGAAGGAACATTTTTTTTCAAAGAGATTATTGCACACAAATCAGTAACTGTAAATGCCATTCATCCTAATTATAAAAATTTAATTAATCCTATTTCAAGTCGACGTATGTCAACAGGAGTCAAGATGGGAGTTTCTGCTGCAATAATGTCATTAAAAGAAGCAAATATAAAGATTCCTGACGCTATAATTACTGGAACAGGAATGGGATGTATTGAAGATTCAGAAAAATTTTTAAATGCAATTATTGATAATAATGAACAATACTTAAATCCAACATTATTTATAAATTCAACTCATAATACTGTAGGGGCACAAATCGCAATAGCTCTTAATTGCAAAGGGTATAATATGACTTATGTTCACGGTGCTTCTTCTTTTCCATTGGCTTTATTTGATGCCCAATTGCTGATTCATGAAAAAGAAGCTAAAACAGCTTTAGTTGGTGGGGTTGATGAATTGGGTAAAGAGTTTATTAAAAAAGTAATTAGACTTGAAAAAATGAATTCTGAAGGCATTATAGTTCCATTTAGTGAAGGAGCAAATTTTTTTTTATTATCTTCCGAAAAAAAAATAAACACCTATGCAAGCTTAAAAAACATAGATATTTTTCATAAAATTGAACTACATAATCTTCAAGAAAAATTAGAAAAATTTTTAGAAAACAATCAACTTTTAACTTCTGATATAGATGCTGTTGTTCTTGGTCTTAATGGTGATGCATACGATAGTTATTATTATCAATTACAAGAATCTATTTTTAAAACAATTCCTCAAATACAATATAAACACCTTTCAGGTGAATTTTTTACAGCATCAGGTTTTGGTTTTTGGATATCATCAAACCTCATTAAGAAACAATATATTCCTGATGCTTTATTAATTAATTCTATCAAAAAATCAGAATATAATAATGTATTATTGTACAATCAATTTAAAGGATATCAACACACTTTTATATTATTAACCGCATGTTAACATTCAAAAACCTAAACATATTATGCTTAATCATTTTGTTCAGTTTTTTTGTTGTTAATCATTTTATAGATATTCCCATGACTATGTTTATTGTTTTAATTATTGTTTGGTTTACTTTAACAAGTATTGGATCTTTTAATATTGGTTGGAATTATCATTTAAAAGCACTCAACAAAAATATTTCGATTAAAAAAAGGCATGTTGCTATAACATTTGACGATGGACCTAATAACATTTACACACCTCAAGTTTTAAAACTTCTAAAAAGTTATAAAGCAAAAGCATCTTTTTTTTGTATTGGAAAAAATATTGAAATGTATCCATCGATACTAAAAGATATTGCAAATCAAGGACACACAATAGGTAATCATACATATACTCATAGTTATTCAATGGGATTTTTTAGAAAACAAAAAGTAATTCATGAAATCAATAAGACAAAAAAAATAGTTGAAAAAATATTAGGAAAAAAAATGAAACTTTTTCGGCCACCTTTTGGTATTACGAACCCATCGATTGCTAAAGCTATTCAACAAGAAAAAAAACAAGTCATAGGTTGGAATATTAGATCTTTAGATACTATTATTAATGATGAAAATAAAATTTTAAATAGAATTAAAAGCAAGATTTCCCCAGGCTCGGTAATTTTATTACATGACACATGTGAAAAAAGCATAAATGTTTTAAAAAAATTGTTATTATTTTTGAATGAGAATAATTATCAGTCAGTCACTGTAGATACTTTATTTAACATTGATGCTTATGAGTAATGTTTTTACTATTATTTTATTTGGTTTAGGATTTCACCTGTCTTTTGCACAGGAAACGCTTAACAAAAATGAAGCTCAAACATTTCGGAAGCAAGCAATTTTGACTGCTACTAATATTAACTCTATAGTTAGCGAGTTTACTCAATACAAAAGCATAAGTTTTTTAAATAATGAAATAATAACCATTGGAAATTTAGTTTTCAAATCTCCAAATACTGTTAAGTGGGAATACACATCACCATACCAATACTCTATTATTTTTAAAAACGATAATCTATACATAAATGATGGTGGTGACAAAAGTAATATAGATATTAGTTCAAATGGAATGTTTAAAAGTCTGAATAATCTTATTGTTAGTAGTATAAATGGAAATATGTTTGACGATAATAAGTACACAATTTCATACTTTAAATTAAATGAAAATTATCTTGTAAAATTCCTCCCAAAGGATGAAAAAATGCTTGGTCTTATTACATCCTTTGAACTTATTTTTAATAAACAAACTAATGATGTTATTGAAGTGAAAATGACTGAATCATCAAATGATTACACTAAAATTATTTTTAAAAACAAAACTTTAAACACATTAATTAACGATGCGATATTTAATAATTAGTCTTACATTATTACTATCGTCTTGTTCAATATCAGTCATTAAAGGATTAAAAAAAGACGTTTTGGAAGAAACTCATTTCACCAATCTTTATTTTGCTGATCTTTCTATAGATTATGTTTACAAGGCAAAAATTAAAATTTTTAATGATTTTTTTGGTGGTATTCTGATTATAAAAAAGATTAAAGAAAATAATCATAGAATTTTATTTACTACATCTTTTGGTAACAAAATTTTTGATTTTGAAATTATTGATGAGACTTTCAAGATTCTTTACATTATTGATCAATTGAATAATAAAGCTATAATTAAAACTCTCAAAAGTGATTTTGAAAACTTGATTAGGGAACATAATACCTTATATAATGTATTTGCAGACCAAACGAATTATGTTTATCAATCTAAATTATCAAAAGGTTATAATTACTACATTACTAATGAAACTGGGATTTTATTAGAAATTATTCATTCCAATAAATTTAAAAAGAAAACAATCATTTCATTTAGTGAAATTAAAAATAATATAGCAAAAACTATAAGTATTAAGCATAACAATTTACCACTTTCAATTAATTTGCTATACTTGAACAATCAATAGGTGATAAATTATGTTGATAGAAGAATTTTACAAAATTAAATCAATTTCTTTTACCAAAGACGAAGCTTTTCAAGTAATTATTCATTTAAATAAAAACCATTCTGTATTTAAAGGGCATTTTCCTAACAACCCCATAACACCCGGCGTTTGCTTGATTCAAACTATTAAAGAAATTACAGAAGAACATGTAAAAAATAAACTTTTCTTGAAAAGTATTTCAAATATTAAATTTACATCTATAATCAATCCATATCTTAATGCTGATTTAATCTTGGAACTTTTTGTGATTCAAGATGGAAGTATTGTTAAAGTGAGAAATATTACTAAATTTGTTAACAATAAAATTGCTTTAAAATTTAATGGAACTTTCATAAAAAAACAACTTTCATAATTTTTATCTTTTATGTCTGAATATAAAAATAAATGAAGACATCAATTACAAAAAATAAATTAGATGGGTTGGGTTGTTGTATAATTATCCCAACCTATAATAATCATAAATCGATTCAGAGTGTGATTGATAAAGTTTTGAAGTATACCAATAATATAATTGTTGTCAATGATGGTTCTACAGATACTACCTCTCAAATTTTAAAAAAATATACTAATCTTATTTTAATTCATTTATCTAAAAACAAAGGCAAGGGAAATGCTTTGCGTATTGGATTTAAATGTGCAGAAAAACTTAAATACAAATTCGCAATAACTATAGATTCAGATGGGCAACATTTTCCTCAAGATATTCCTGTTTTTATTGATGCGCTTGAAAATGAAATTGATAAAAATGTTTTACTAATAGGTGCTCGAAATATGAATAAAGATAGTATTCCAAAAAAAAGTAGATTTGGTAACAAGTTTTCAAATTTTTGGTTTTGGGTAGAGACAGGAATCAATTTAGAAGATACTCAATCAGGGTTTAGATTGTATCCTTTATTAGCCATGAAAGATATTAGTTTTAAGACCAAAAAGTTTGAATTTGAAGTTGAGGTTATTGTAAAAGCAGCCTGGAAAGGTATTCAAGTAAAAAATGTTCCAATCCGTGTCATTTATAATCAAGATAATTATGTATCACATTTTAGACCGTTAAAAGATTTTATAAGAATAAGTATTTTAAATACATGGTTAGTAATATTAACTTTTGTATATATTAAGCCACGTAATTATTACAGAAAATTTGTAAATAAAGGCACCAAACGTTTTTTAATTGATGACATTTTATGTAACAATGATTCTTCAAAAAAAAAGGCTTTATCCCTAGCATTGGGTGTTTTTATTGGACTTACGCCTCTTTGGGGATTTCATACTTTAATTGTATTATTTTTAGCTATTCTGTTAAAATTAAATAAAGTTATAGCGTTTACATTTTCAAATGTAAGTTTACCACCATTCATTCCTTTCATAGTTTATGTAAGTTATAAAACAGGTCAATTTTTTTTAGGAAACGATTATAACTATTCTATAGAAGAATTTTCTGAAAATTTTGAAATATATAAACACCTTAAAACTTATATTATAGGCAGTTTTTTATTTGCAACAAGTATGTCAGTAATTTTAGGAAGTTTGAGTTATCTAGTTTTTTCAGTTTTTAATCAAAATAAAACTATTATTAATGATGGGTAGATTTTTTTTTGAAATATATAAGTTTATTGAATCTAAAAAACTCTTAAGTTTTGGAATAATATTTACTCTGATTTTTGCTTTATTTTTTATTGCTTCAAACATTCAATTTGAAGAAGATATTACTAAATTAATTCCAAAAAATAAAAAAAATTCCAATTTACAAAAGGTCATAAAAACCGTAAATTTTAATGATAAAATTATAGTAAACATATCTAGAAAATCAGATGGCTCAGTTGATGAGTTAACTCAATATGCTGAGCAATTTATTGATACTATCACAAAATCTTCTGCGTCTTATATAAAAAAAATTGAAGGCAAAATTAATGAAGATGATATTCAAAATATGCTGGAATTCGTTTACAAGAATTTACCACTTTTTCTTGATGAAAAGGATTACAAAAAAATTGATCAACTTTTAAACATAAATAGCATTGATTCTATTACTTTAAAGAATTATAAAACTTTAATTTCTCCATCAGGAATAATAGCGAAAAATAGTATTAGAAAAGACCCTTTAGGATTATCCTTTATGGCTTTAGAAAAACTCCAACAATTAAATTTTGGAGAGGCATTTATCTTACACAATGGTTTTCTAATGAGTAAAGATAAAAACCATCTTTTACTCTTTATTACTCCATCTTTAGAATCTAATGAAACTGCGAAAAATAAACTATTTGTAGATGATTTATATCAGATAAGTACGTACTTAAACAAAATGTTTAAAAATAAAGTTCGAAGTGAATGCTTTGGATCTACTTTAATAGCAGTTGCTAATGCTAATCAAATAAAAAATGATATTCAATTAACTGTTGGTATTGCAATTACCATTTTATTAATTATACTTATTTATTTTTATAAAAAATTTCTAATACCACTTATTCTATTCCTTCCAACTTTTTTTGGTGGACTTTTTGCTATTGCTCTCCTTTATATAATTCGAACTAAAATATCAGCTATTTCCTTAGGAGTAGGGTCTGTTTTATTGGGAGTTACCTTAGATTTTTCATTACATGTATTAACTCATATTAGGAAGAACAAAAATGTAAAGCTTTTATATAATGAACTTACCAAACCAATTTTAATCAGTAGTCTAACAACCGCTTTAGCTTTTTTGTGTTTATTTTTTTTAGACTCTGAAGTGTTGCAAGACTTAGGAGTTTTTGCTGCAATAAGTGTAACTGGAGCTTCTTTTTTTGCTTTAATTTTTATTCCTCATTTATACGTTGAAAATGATAAAAAAAGCTTTAAAAAAAATACTATAGATAAAATTTCTGCTTTTCCAATCCACAAAAATAAATGGGTCATAATAACACTTATTATCTTGTTCTGTACTAGCTTTTTTACCTATAACAATGTTGTGTTTAATACAGATTTAGAAGCACTAAATTATGAATCTAAATACATAAAAGATTCACGATTACATTTGGATGCACTAACAAATAGCACTTCAAAATCAATCTATTTGGCTGCTTTCGGAGACACTGAACAGGATGTTTTAAATATTAATTATAATATTTTGAAAAAACTACAGCATCTTAAAGATAATTCAGAGATTATTAATTTTAGTTCTGTTGGCGCCTTAATTCAACCTGAAATTACTCAGAAAACAAAAATTACAAGATGGAAAATGTTTTGGACTCCTGAAATAATTGAAAGCACAAAGTATAATCTAATTGAAAGTGGAAAAACATTAGGCTTCAAACCAGAAACATTTAATATGTTTTACTCACTTCTAAATTCAGATTTTAAACCTTTAAAAAGTCAAGATTATAAAGCACTAGAAATGTTATCAATTGACGATTATATTTCAAATGAAGAAAACTTCACAACAATAACTACATCTGTTAAAATCCTCAATTCTAATTCAACAAAAATTGTTGAAATTTTTAAAGACAATCCAAACATTATTGTTATAAACAGAAAAGAAATGAATGAAACGTTATTGGGCAACATAAAAAATGACTTTAAAAATTTAATGGGTTATTCTTTTATTGTGGTTTTATTAATTCTTCTCATGTTTTATAGAAGCCTTTTACTTACTTTGGTTACAATTATCCCAATTTGTCTTACATGGTTATTAACAATAGGTGCTATGGGGGCTTTTTATGTAGAATTTAATGTTTTCAGTATAATCATTGCAACATTTATTTTTGGTTTGTGCATTGATTATAGCATCTTTATTACCAATGGGTTATTACACGAATATAGAACAGGTGAAAAAAAACTTTCAGTTGCTAAAACATCAATTTTTTTGTCTGCAATTACAACTATTTTAGGATTTGGTGTTTTAATATTTGCAAAACATCCTGCGTTAAATTCTATTTCAATAGTCTCAATTATAGGAGTTCTTTCTGCAATTATTATTTCATTTACTTTTCAGCCTTTATTATTTAAATTTTTTATTGGAAGTAGTTCAACAAGACCAAATAGATTAAGATTATTGCTTCATTCATTTTTCTCCTTTTGTTATTTTGGGTTTGGGAGTCTTTTGTTATCAGTATTAATTTCAACTTTAATAAAAATTATTCCTGTCTCCAAAAAACATAAGATGAATTGGTATCATAAATTGGTTCTTATGTTTATGAAATCTGTTTTATATACAAACCCATTTGTATCAAAAAAAATCATTAATAACAATGAATTTTTTAAAAAACAAGGCATTATTATAGCAAATCATACTTCTTTTTTAGATATTTTGACAATAGGCATGTTGCATCCTAAAATTATATTTCTTGTAAATGATTGGGTTTATAATTCGCCTGTTTTTGGTAAGGCAGTTCAATTAGCAGGTTTCTATCCTGTTTCTGGTGGTATTGAAAAAGGACTGCCTCATTTAAGAAAAAAACTACAACAAGGTTATACCTTAATGACTTTTCCTGAAGGCACACGATCTCTTACAAACAAAACCAACCGATTTCATAAAGGTGCTTTTTACATATCAGAAAAGCTTAATTTAGATATAATTCCTATTCTTATTCATGGCAATTCCGAAGTACTTCCTAAAGGAAGTTTTATTATTAGAGATGGATCTATCACTTTGAAAATATTAGATAGAATAAAGCCTGACAACTTTTATTTTGGAAATAATTATTCTAATAAAACAAAAAATATCAGATCATATTTTATAGATGAATTTAAGAAATTTAGGAAGGAATTAGAGCAAAATGATTATTTCCATAAATTGATATTAGAAGATTACATATATAAAGGTGATTCTATTTATAAAACCGTTAGTAGGGACATAAAAACTTATTCGAAAACCTATAAATCAATTATTGATTTGGTAGGTTTAAAAGATAGCATAATTCATTTATCTAAAGATTATGGACAATTAGATTATCTTTTATCATTAGATTCTGTAGATAGAAGAATAGCTGTTTATTTTGAAAAAACTAAGATTAGAATGATGGTAGAGAATAGTTTTCTTAAAAAAAATCACAGTAAAATCATATGTGAAAAAACAGTTGAAGATGTAATGAAACATCAGGCAAACGTGATAATTATAAACTTGAAACTTAAGAAAAGAGAATTATTAAAATTGATTAAAAAAGATATCAAGCTATTAATTTTGTTAAAAGAAAATTTAAATTTTGTAAAAGACAATACATTTTATTCTAGTTTTGAAAAGCTATGTCAGAACACAAATCTTGTAATTTTAAAAAGAAAATAAATGATTTATGAAGGAAGAATATGATGTTGTAATAATTGGGAGTGGTCTAGGTGGATTAGTATCTGCAAATATCTTAGCTAAAGAAGGATATAGTATTTGTGTATTAGAGAAAAATAAACAACATGGAGGTAATTTACAGATCTTTGTAAGAAACAAAGTTATTTTTGATACGGGAGTACATTATATTGGAGGATTAGATAAGGGTCAAAATCTTTATAAAATTTTTAAATATCTAGAAATTATGGATGATCTAAATCTTAAGAAATTAGATCTAGATGGTTTTGATGTTATTACATTTGATGGAGATGATACTGAATACAAGTACGCACAGGGTTATGAAAATTTTGTTAAAAAATTGTTAAATCAATTTCCTAAAGAAGAAAAAGCAATTAATACCTATTGTGAAAAGATAAAAGAAACATGTAACATGTTCCCTTTATATAATTTAAAACATAATCAATTAAACTATAAAAATTTGGATATTTTTCAATTTTCAGCAAAAGATCTAATCAATTCGATTACAAAAAATAAAAAATTGCAAGCTGTATTAGCTGGAACAAATTTTTTATATGCTGGCGATGGCAACCGTACTCCTTTTTATGTTCATGCTTTGAGTGTAAACTCTTATATAGAAAGTTCTTTTAGATGTGTAAATGGAGGTAGTCAAATTGCAAAAAAGTTAATATATAAACTAAGACAAAATGGAGGAGAAATTTATAATTATCACGAAGTTGTCAATTTTGATTCTACGGAAGGTAAAGTATCTTCAGTATTATGCAAAAATGGAAAGAAAATTAAAGGAAAAATTTTCATTTCGAATGTAGACCCAAAACTTACATTGAAACTTGTTGGAGAAGATAAATTCAGACGAACCTATGTGAATAGGATTAATAAGATTGAGAGCATTATTTCTGCATTTAGTGTTTACATAGTTTTAAAACCTCAATCATTTAAATACATAAATCGAAACTACTATCATATTAAAGATTATAAAAGAGTTTGGAAGACTCAAGATTATACGAAGAAAAGCTGGCCAGAAGTTTACGCTTTGTCAATGGGGGTAAATAAAAACACGAAAGAATGGGGAGAAAGCTTAACGGCTATGACTTATATGCGTTTTGATGATGTCAAATCATGGGAAAAAACTTTTAATACAGTTACTGAAAATAAAGAAAGAGGTCAAGCTTATGAAAAATTTAAAGCTGAAAGAGCTGAAAAACTAATAGATGAAATTGAAAAAAAATTCCCGAACATAAGAAAATGTATCCAAGAAATTTATACATCTACACCCTTATCTTACAGAGATTACATAGGCAACAATAAAGGCTCAATTTATGGTTATGTAAAAGATGTTACTTCTAATCCAATATTATCAATTGTATCTCCTAAAACCAAAATAAAGAATTTATTTTTTACTGGTCAAAGTTTAAACATGCATGGTGTACTTGGTGTAACAATTGGAGGGGTTGTCACTTGTTCAAAAATATTAGGTCAAAAGTATTTAGTAGAGAAAATATTGAAATCTAATAAAATATCAGATATTAAAAATAGCTAATTGGAATCAATAAAACTAAATAGAAATGAAACTTACAAACCATAGAATTACTCAATTTTCTTATTGCTTGTGTTTGTTTTTTATTCTGGTTTCTTGTGGTACAATAAGATCTTTAAAACAAGAACCAAGTTTAATTGGATATAATTCTAATATTCCCGAAAGAATAAAAGTATCAGACTCTAATTTTGTTTATAAAAAAAATTCATTGTTAAAAAATAAATATGGTTTGTGGGAACTTTATGTAGAAGGAGATGCTTTTCAAATAGGATTAATTACAGGAAGTCTAACTCAAGAGCTACTTATTAATCAAGAAAAAGCATTTTTGTCTAAAATTGATGACTTAGTACCTTCAAAATATAAACAAGCATTTTTAAGAAAGTTTTTGGCTTGGTATAATAGGAAAATACATTTAAATATTCCTTTAGAGTATAAGGTTGAAATTTTTGGACTTTCCAAATATTTCTCAAACAACTACAATCATATTGCAGAACCTTACTTAAGAGCTCTCTATTTACATGGAGCACATGATATAGGTCATGCCTTGAAGGATTTAGCTTTAGTTGGTTGCAGTTCTTTCGCTGCTTGGGGAGAAAAAACAGAAGATGGGAGTTTAATTATTGGAAGAAATTTT